>Ga0182013_10009208_pt1 | contig 10426 bp, 8 predicted proteins | sample 612S2MmetaG_FD_120487 | JGI IMG/M metagenome (GOLD analysis project Ga0182013, IMG submission 120487) | Permafrost microbial communities from Stordalen Mire, Sweden - 612S2M metaG | ecosystem: Environmental > Terrestrial > Soil > Wetlands > Permafrost | place: Sweden: Stordalen | collected...
GAGTCTATCCTTCCAAATTCTAGATAGCAAAGGAGTTATTTGCAGATTCTAGACAACAAAAGAGTTACGGGCACGATTTTCTTGATTTTGAAGCCTCCTTGGGTTCGAAACGCTTTTTTCTTCAGGAAAAGGGCCTCTCGAGGGCCGAAATTTTCCGAATTCGGCATCTTGTAAAACCGATCTAGATGGATTGTGCGCCAGCGATGTGAAATTGCCTGCAAACGGAGCGTAAGAAAAAAGGGGATTTCGAAGGCTACGATGCATTCCTGCCATCAAGGGCGAAGACTGGGATCCGGAGGTTTGGTGGAGCACGATTCGGTGCAGGGTGGAGATTAGGGGGTATCCGGATTTCCGCGCCGCGTTGAAGACAATTCAATCGTTTGCTTCGTGGTAGGTTCCGGTTTGGCGGTCATTCACCCGGAACGGGCAATCGAACCCGCCTTAAGGCTTCTGCGTATGCTATTTGGGGGCGTCCCGACATGAAGCTAAATGCAAAACCAAAAGTGGTGATTGCCCTTGCGCTTTTCCTTGCTGTCATTTCCGCTTCAGAATTGTCGGAAACCTCTTCGGCCATTCGATACTGGTGGGCTGTCGGCCATGCTCGCACAAACGATTTCGTTGTGGTGCATTGGTGGACGAATTACACCTTGATTTCTTCTCTGTTCGCACCCTCATGGTTGGCATGTATTTGCGCGGTTATGCTACTTTGCCGTCGCTTGCCTCTGTTCTGCGTGATCACCCTCAGCACGTTTCTGGTAGTAGAACCTTTTAGTTGTGCCTCGGCGCCGTCCGCTGATCCGTACTTTGAGACTATTCTTGGCCTTGAGGAGATTCCCTTTGCGACTGCCGAACGCACTTCGGACGAAAAACATCTGGAGCGAATGGATCGACTTCTAAAGCAGCGCGCTGGTGATGCCGGAGGCTTCCCGACCACAGAAAAGGAGCTTCGCGATGTGGTTGGGGATGTTGCTTTCGAGACATCCCCTTATGAACAAGCGGGACGGAAGCTGCCGTTCGATCTGAGGCTGGTGATCAACCAAGCCACCCCATATTCGGAAACGCCAGAAAAGCCAGGGATTGTCTATTATGCGGTCAATGTGAGTGGACGACAGTTCGTTCTTACGATTTCGGGTCTAAATGAGCCAGTCAGCGGTCGAGCCTCAATGATGAAGGCGAGCACGTTCTACGGCGGAAAGCAGCCGTGGGGCGGTCTACTCGCATCAGAGGAGTCCCTTTACCAGAGGTGAGTTTGGGCCCAGACCGGAGCCGGATCGTTGAATACATCGTATCGAAGTCCCGGTTGTGGATGTGTCGTCGCCTATCCGGAAATTATGCCTTGGTTAACATCCTTGCGAATAATACCTAACCAGTGATTTCGGCATAGCCCGTTATTCGCCAGTTAAGCTCGAACCTCGGTCAGAGTGTCTGTTTCTTATTCAGCTTTGCGATGGCCGCCTGCGCCGATTGCGAGACGGTGCCCAAGCTGCCAGTGTGTATTCGTTCATTGTCTTGGAGCAGGAGCTGGAGTTTCGGTAGTGCATCGGTGGCCTGAAGGTTCACTAGAGCCTCGATCGCTGCGACGCGCACGTCGGGACTCCTGTCATCAAGTGCGTCGAGGAGGGGCGGTATGGCCGACTTACTACCGATTTCTCCGAGCGCCCAGGCGACTTTGTAGTTGATGTCGGAATCTTTCAAGAACTGCACAAGAACTGGTATCGATCGTGGACTCTTCAGGATGCCGAGGAGATGAACCGCATAATATCGATCCGCCTCGATTTGGGCTGTCACACCCCACGGCGCAGCCGGAACTCCTTGGCCCTCGGACCGGCGCGAGGAACGGTCTCTTAGAATTGCGTAGATCACCGTAAAGCCGCGTTCGTCTCCCAGTCCAGCGAACACGTATGCCGCATTGCCACGCAGGTGACGATCATCGACGTTAAGGTTGGGTTCAACCTCCTTCAGCACACTAATGTCGTGCAGGGCAACCATCCTCTGCGCTACTTCGAGTTGCTGCCAAAAATACTGACTTGATCCGAACTCTCGCACCAACTCTCGCGAGGTCTCCGGCTGTTGCCCGGCTCCTCCTGTACACAACAAGAGAAGAAGCGCAATCAGAACAGGATTGCCTCGTGATCGGCGACTTATGAACCGGTATCGTTTCACCCAAGCCTCTGTGCCAGAACGTGGAATTGTAACCTGTACTCCGCAATCGCGGCTACGAGTCCCGAGTTGTCGCTAGCCTACATCGGAACCGACTCGACCACGACACTTCGGGATGAGCATGATCATCGTTCGAGTCGGTTTCGATTAGGAGACTAGCGACAAACCACCCGGAATCGATCTCAGCGCGAAGTGGCGGCGGGGAATACCATTTGTGGCTTGGCGGGCGTTGAGGGAGTGGATGGCTGCGAGGAGTCAGCCGGAGCCTGCTGGGTACCGGCCGCGGGAGCTGGCGTGTCGGGAACGCCGTCGGGGTTGGCGCCGGGCTGGGGGTCGGGTTGGGTTTCAGGCTTGGGCTTGGGGAACTGGACGGGCTTCATGACGCCGACACTGGCCTTGTCCTGATCCTGAGGGAGCGACTCGCCGGGATTGCGGAGGCTGGGTGCGGCGGCGGGGGCCTGCGTATTCGGGTCTCGATCGACGTCGCCCAATTTGGCGACGCGGGTGTGATCCGCTTCAAGAGGCGTACCGTCGGTGCGCATGAGGCCTTCGACTTCATCCCTGGTGGAGATGACGGGGGGCTCGCCCATTTTGGCAACTTCAAGGCGGATGACGCGATTGCCATTGATGCGGACGAATTCAACGGGATCGGGCGATTTGCCGTAGATCCACTCCTCGAAGGGCATCTGGCCGTCCATTTCGCGCGACTTCGATTCGGGCTGGCCTTTGGAAAACAGGACCATATCGGTGCTCATGCCGACCAGGACATGGTGGTTGAGAATTGCGTCTTTGAGCTTGGTAGGAAGGGTGTCGGTAAAGGCCTGGACGGGGGTCTTGACGTCGAAGGAGATAAGCGGGGCGAGGAGCGCTTTGACTTCTTTGCCGGTGAGTTCGGGAACATGGTTCTGGAAGGTGAGGGCGAGGCGGGAGCCGACCGGTTCAGGATCGTTGCTGTCTTGAACGACGGGACTGGTGTATCCGCCGGTGCCGAGCTGAATATGGCGCAGGAAGCGATGGCGGGCATCGGGTCCGCCGTTGAGGTCGAAGACGATTTTGGAGTGCTCGATGCGGACGTCGGTGATGACGACGCGGTCGCCGGGCTTGGAGGAGAGGCCTTCGGCAGTTACCTGGGCCACATAGGCTTCGCCGGCCGGTTCAAGCTTGCCGTTGGCGGCGAGGGTGAGGCCTTTGTGACCGCGCGGGAACGGGCGCATGGCAAAGCCCTGCTCAGCCTGCATGAGGCGGATCAGTTCGAGGCGCGTTTTGGGATCGAGCTCAGTTTTGGTGAGCGCGACGTTGGTAGGAATGATCTGCTGATAGCGGCGATCGACGGTGGCCGTGGTCTTCCCTGTTGAGTCGTTCGTGACCGCGCCGGTTTTGCTGTTGACGGTGATCTGGGCGGAGGCGACAGCAATACCGGCAAACGCAACGAGGCAAAGAACGGCGGCGGGCCGTGGGCAGGTTATGCGGCCGAGAATGGCTGCCGTGCGAGGGACTGGATTTCTGAGCAAAGACGGGAAGAAGACGTTCATGGGAACCTCCCATGGCATGGGAACGGCAATGCGAAAACGATAGACCGGCTCAGGCACAGATGGCAAATCGGCGGGGTCGAGTTGCTCAGGCGCAGGCGACGGACGATCGGAAGAACGAGGGTTTGTGGGCTGAGGTGGAACTTGCGTCGAAGCGGAGATCAAATGCCGGCGTACCAGGCGTATCCGCCTTCGGGCGACGCGGAGCCGAGGCCTTTGCCGAAGCGCTTCATTGAGTCGGTGATTGTGATGTGGGTGATGTATTTGACGCTCTTGTAGCCAAGCTGGCGGGGAACGCGGAGGCGCAGCGGGCCGCCGAAGCCTATGGGGAGATCGCCGTCGTTCATGCCCATGGTGAGGAAGGTTTGTGGATGCAGGGCATCGGCCATGTCGATGCTTTCCCACCAGTCGGGCTCGATGGAGAAGTAGACGGCGTAGCGGGCCTGGGGCAGGACGCCGACGGCATCGAGAACGTGGCCGAGGGGTGTGCCGATCCACTCGGCGATGTAGGACCAGCCTTCTTCGCAGGCGACTTCGGTGATCTGGTTATGGGTGGGCAGGCTCTTGAGGTCGGAGAGCGAGAAAGCTGTGGGATGGGCGACCATGCCGTCGACGGTGAGACGCCAGTCGGTAAAGTTGGCGGCCTGATGGCGCTTGAAGGCGTCGCTGGGCGGGGCGGTCTCGTTACGAAAGGGAGTTTTGGAGATCATGCTGCGGGGAAACTCGCGGGCGAGCGAGTGGCGGGTAAGAAGGCGCTGCGCGGCGTAGGTGAGGGTTTCGCCGGGGCCGTAGAGGGTGGCGCCGTCCGGCGGGATAAGGCCATAGCGGCGGGCGATGTGCGAGGCCGTAGCGAGGCCCGCTACGCCGGCGGTGGCTACGAGTCCGGTGGTGATGAGCTTGCGGCGGGAGATGGTGCTCATAGGCGCTCCGTATCGGCGACTCGGCCGGTGATCATGGGCTTCGTCCGCTTCCAGAAACCGGCGAGGGCGATCATGGCCACGTGGACGACGAGGAAGATGACGAGAAGATCGGAGACGAAGAAATGCAGGGTGCGGGCGGATTGGCGGCCGCCAAGAAGGTTGACCGTAGCGGGCGGGGCGGAATCGAAGGAAGGCGAGAGAGCGAGGCCGGTCCAGATGACAAGCGGAAACAGGATGAAGATGACGACGAGGTACGAGAGGCGCTGCACCACGTTGTAGGCGAGGGATTCGGCTTTATCGGGTGGAGCGCGGCGGAGATATTTCAAGAGAACGTCGCGGATGGCGCGCCAGTTTCTATCGCGCGGGGCGGGGACGAGGGTTTTGCGGAAGTGTGCGTTGAGCAGGCCTGCGACGACATAGACCAGGCCGGTGAGGACGAGGACCCAGGCTGCTTCGAAGTGGAGATAGCGGCTCCAGCCGTTCTGGTCGGGCATGACGTAGTTGTAGCCGGTGGGCACGGTGTCGCGCGAAGAGGGGATGGGAATTTGGAAGAGAGGCGTGGTGCCTGAGTTACCAGTTTCGCCCCAGTAGAAGCGGGGATGCGAGATAAGGATCTCGGCACCCGTGACGAGGAGAGCGAGGAAGGAGACGACGGTGAGCCAGTGGGTGACGCGAACGAGCGCGGTGTGGCGCGGGGCGGCCACTCGAACTGGGGAAGGAGCGGTTGACACGGGGTGAGGATAGCACGAAGAAACCGAAAGAGGATGCAGGAAATTATTGCGGAGCCGGCGCGGCTTCGACAATTCCGACATTGCGCACCATGAGCGTGTCGCCGTCCACGGGATGGACCTGAAGGAGGGTGAAGCCCGCCGCATCGAGCAGCTTCTTCCATTCGCGCTCACTGCGTTCCCTGCCACCGGTGACGGCGAGCATGTTGAGATCGCTCATGAGGCGGCCTTCGAGTTGCCGATCCGCATGGGAGACGAGCGGAGGCAGGATGAATTCGATAATCAGCAGGCTGCCATTGGGCGGAAGGACGGCGCGGCAGTTGCGGAGAATCGTTACCGCGTCCGCGTCGCGGCGTCCGTGCAATACATGCTTGAGCATATACACATCGGCTCCTGCCGGCACCGATTGCATTAGGTCCGAAGCGATCAACTCGCACCGAGAGGATGAAGCTTCGTTAGCGAAGCGAGGCCTGGCCGCATCGATGCTGGGTTCGAGGTCGACAAGCATGCCGCGCAAGTGTGGATTGAGCGCCAGCACAGCGAGAATCAGCGAACCGCCGCCACCGCCGAGATCGGCGACCACCTTGGCACGCGAGAAATCAAAGGCCTTCGCGATCGGCACGTAATCTTCAGCCGGGGCCGTGCCCATGACCGCGCGGAAAATTGAGCTCGCATCAGGAAACGTCGACCAACGGGATGGTACGTTTGGATCGCGGACCTGCGAGGCCGGCTTCCCTGCTCGAATACATTCGGTAAGCAGGGACCATTCGTCAGCGATCAAATCGGCCCAGAAGATGATGGACGGCCAGACGGAGCCAGCGGCATCGCGACGCAGCGGTTGGCCAAACTCGGTGAGTCGAAAATGCTGGGGTGTTCGCTCTTCGGTCACGCCGATGCTGGCCAATGCGCGCAGCAAGCGGTAAAGAGCATCGGCATCCGCATGACATTTTTCGGCGAGAAACTCGACGCTGCGGATTTCGTCTCCAAGAGCATCGGCAACACCGAGGTGCGCAGCCGCGCAAAGAATTCGGCTGCGGGAATAGGCCATCGCCATTTCCACAAGCCCGGTGTTCTCGATGACATTGCCGATGCCGCCACTGGAAGCCATGGAGCCACCTCGAACTTCCGGAAGAGGATAGTAGAGCCCGCAGCCGCAACGCGGAAGTTTCCCACGTCGCGGCTGCATGAGGCAAGAGATTCAACTACTGAAGCGAGATTTGTTGATGGAGTGGGAGGGTTTGCGATGATCCGCCGACCATCACGTTGTAGCTTCCGGGGACGAGCTTCCAACTGTCGGAGGCTTCGTCGTAGATGGTGAGGTGATCTTGCGGGACGGAGACGGAGACGGTCTTCGATTCGCCGGGAGCGAGGTCGACGCGGGTCCACCCGATGAGTCGCTTGGGCGGCTCTCCGGCGGCGTCGGGAAACGATGTGTAGACCTGCGCTATTTCGGTCCCGGCGCGTTTGCCGGTGTTCTTTACTGTGAATGAAACTTCGGTCGATTCCCCGCCCTGCACTTTGAGAGCTGAGTAGGCATAGGTGGTGTAAGAGAGGCCGAAGCCGAAGGGGAACAGGACGGGTTTCTTCTCAGCGTCGTACCACTTGTAGCCGACCTTCAGTTTTTCATCGTAGGTGGTTTCAAAGGCCGGACGGCCTTTGGCCATCATGGCCATGAAGCTGGAGATATCAGCACCGGGCGCGGGGCGGCCCTGTTGCGACGCGGGAGGAGGCTGGACGATTGTGGGGTGGGGCAGATCGGCGTCGCTCTTGGGGAACGTGATGGCGAGCTTGCCGGTGGGATTCACCTTGCCGGTGAGGATTTCGGCGAGCGCCTGTGCGCCGCGGATGCCGGGATACCAGGCTTCGACGACACCGGCGACTTTGTCGATCCAAGGCATGGTGGCGGGGCTGCCGGTTTCGAGAACGACGATTGTTTTCGGATTGGCGGCGGCGACTGCTTCGATGAGCTTGTTCTGTTCGTCGCTTAGATCGAGGGTCTTCAGGTCCATGCCTTCCGACTCCCACTGCCAGGCGAAGACGATGGCGACGTTGGCTTTCTTCGCGGCGTCGGCGGCGGAGGAAACATCTTCGCCAGAGTTATAGGACACGGTGGCCGATGGCAAGGCCGCGGTGAGGGCGCGGAGAGGCGAGCTGGGCATCCAGGTCTGGCGCATGAAACCCGGCATGGGCGCCGATCCAGGCTGAGGAGTCGGCGGAGGAACCGCGGAGCCGCCGGGCGGGTCGACCTGAGCCGAGCCACCACCGGAGAGGACGCCGACATCGGCGTGGCCGCCAATCAGGACGACGGAGTGTGCGCTTTCGAGGGGAAGAATGTTGCGTTCGTTCTTGAGGAGGACGATGCTCTTCTCGGCGAGAGATTGCGCCACTTCATAGCCGTGTTCGACGTCGGGAACTTTCTTGACGACGGGGTTATCGAAGAGGCCGGTGGCGAAGATGGTGCGCAGGATGCGATGCACGTGGTCGTTGAGCTCGTCTTGAGAAACTTCGCCGTTCTCGACGGCCTTCTTCAGTTCGTCGCTAAAGAAAGTTTTGCCGGGCTGCTCCTGGTCGAGGCCCGCATGCGAGGCTTTGGCAGAGGAGTGGGTTCCGCCCCAGTCGGATACGACGAAGCCTGCGAAGTGGAAGTCTTTCTTGAGGACCTCTGTGAGCAGGTAAGAGTTCTCGCAGGCGAATTCGCCGTTGACGCGGTTGTAGGAGCACATGAATGCGCCGGCGTCAGAGATCTTCAGTGCGATTTCGAAGGCGCGGAGATCGGATTCGCGCATGGAGCGTTTGTCGATGTTGGCATCGACCGCGTTGCGGCCGCTTTCCTGGTCGTTGATGGCGTAGTGCTTGAGGTCGCCGATGATGTGCTCGGATTGCACGCCTTTGACGAAGTTGCCAACGAGGGTTCCGGCGAGCAGCGGGTCGTCGCCCTGGTACTCAAAGGTGCGGCCATTGCGTGGCTCGCGCGGCAGGTTGACGCCGCCACCGAGAGACATGCTGTAGCCTTCTTCGCGCAACTCGACGCCGATGAGCTTGCCGTATTCGAAGGCGGCTTGGGGATCCCAGGAAGAGGCAGCGGCGAGATTGTTGGGGAGGGCTGTCGAATAGCGTCCAGAGGAAGCGCCGCGGGTGACACCATACGCGGAGTCGGCCATTTGAATGGCGGGAATGCCGAGGCGCGGAATGGAGACGGAGTAGCCTGCGCCGCCATTGGATTCAGAAGCGCCGGTCTGGCCGAAGGAAAAACCATTGCCATGCAGGAGAGAGATTTTTTCGTCGAGTGTGAGTTCTTTCACGACCAGGTCGGCGCGGGCATCGGCAGAGAGCGCCGTGTCGGACCATGGGTAGTGCCTGGGCGGTTCGGGTCCCCGCCCTGGTTGGGCAGGACTATGGAGTGGAGCGATGGCGATGAGGGCCAAAACGAGGCCGCACAGGGCGCGGCCGGGGTACTTCAACAGGGTCATGACAAATATCCGCCTCTCGCGACGAGCCAACCGAAGCGGCTTCGGGAGCGAGACAAGCGGGCTCGAACGAAAAGCGCCGGATCAGATATGAGTCATCGATAGTTTGGAGACGAATGAGCGCGACGCAAGGTTGCCGCCGTGGGCAAAACAATTCTCAATTGGAATCGGGGGATTGATTGCCCGTCGGTGGGGCGGGGAGAGGAGGGGGCGTGGCGACGGGAAGAATCTGGACCAGAGCCGGTGCGGCGGGTTCGGCGGCGCCCATAGCGGCTTCGTGCTGTTGGCGGGCAGCGGCGTCGAGATCGACGGGGATGCCGCCGGGAACGAGTACAGGAGCGTTGTAGCGGAAGTCGAGCTCGCGGGTGATGCGATAGACAATCGGCCAGGCAAGAAGGAGGACGGCAAAGGTGATCCAGCTACCATCGAGGCCGAAGCCTCCGCCGGTGAGCCAAAAGGGGCCCATGGGATCTCCCTGGATAACGGGCGAGTGGCTGTTGACACCGCTGACGGCAAGACCGAAAACGAGAGCCCGGCTGGCCTTCCAGCCGAAGTTGATGCCCCAACTGACCCAGAGTGCGCGGGAGCGCAGGTAAGCGGTGGAAAGAACGAAGCTCAGCAGGATGGCGACAGCAATGCTGGCGTGATTGGCGCCGGGCAACATCGCCTGCATAATGGCGTAAAACGCGGCATAGCCGATGGCGGCGCCGATGGACCCTACGGAGTCGACGAAGCGCTGAAACCCGAAGCCGCGAAAGGCAATCTCTTCGCCGAGGGCGAGAAGAACGAAGAAGGCTGTGTCGGCCAAGAACCATCCCCAGGCTGAGGCGCGGAGATCGAGGACGATGGCGATTCCGCCGCCGATGAGCATGGGCAGAACGCACAGCAGGGCGATGGCCCATCCTGTGGCGAGGCCGAGTCCGGCCTCGGTGGTCCAGCCGGGACGGCGTGTGAGGCCTTGAGCGTTCACAGGCTTACTTTGGCGATCGACCCAGGCCCCGAAGGCTGCGTAACCAACCAGGAGCAGAAAGACCAGCATGGCCTGGTTGATGAGCGGCGCCCATGCGGGACCGGCCACACCCTGGGCGGCACGGTGGGCAACTGAGCGCGCCACGAAGTAGTAGCAGACAGCGGCGACGAATTCGAAGTAGGCGCGGATGCGGCCGCCACCAGTTGCGGCCGCGGTCACAGGCAGCCTCCAGCGATTCCAAACCGGGCGCGGGAGGGATCACCCGGACTGAGGGGGTTCACGCGTGCCGAGGCGATTTGCCGGCGATTCCGCACTCGATCGGACCCCGCTATCTTTCTGTATAAAACTGCGCGATATGCCGGAACTTCTGCTGGCGTGCGGCTACGAGGGCGTCGATCGGCGTCTGGCGGATTTCGGCGAGATGGCGTTTGAGCGCGGTGCCCAGCAGGCCCGCACCGGCCTCGCGGTCGGTGTGCGCACCTTCAGGCGGTTCGGAGATGATTTCGTCGACGCAACCGAGGGCAGCCACTTCAGGAGCGGAGATACGCATGGCTTCGGCGGCGAGCTGCTTTTGCGCCGCGTCGCGCCACATGATGGCGGCACAGGATTCCGGAGTGATGACGAAGTAAAGGGCATTCTCGAGGATGAGGAC
>Ga0182013_10009216_pt1 | contig 10422 bp, 8 predicted proteins | sample 612S2MmetaG_FD_120487 | JGI IMG/M metagenome (GOLD analysis project Ga0182013, IMG submission 120487) | Permafrost microbial communities from Stordalen Mire, Sweden - 612S2M metaG | ecosystem: Environmental > Terrestrial > Soil > Wetlands > Permafrost | place: Sweden: Stordalen | collected...
CACCCTCTCCGACCTCTACACCCTCACCCGCGAAGACCTCCTTCAGCTAGATCGCATGGGCGAAAAATCCGCCCAGTCCCTGCTCGACGAGATCGAGCAGTCGAAGCGCGCGGGTCTCGCTCGTCTCCTCTTCGCCCTCGGTATCCGCTTCGTCGGCGAGCGCACCGCCCAGCTCCTCGCCGCCCACTTCGGCTCCATGGACGCACTGCAAATCGCCACCGCCGGCGAACTGGAGCAAGTCAACGAGGTCGGCCCCCGCGTAGCCCAGGCCATCGTCGAGTTCTTCGCCGAGCCGCACAACATCGTCCTCATCCAGCGTCTCAAAGACGCGCAGCTTTCCATGACCGCCGAGAAAAAAGTCACCACCTCCACCCTCGCAGGCCTCACCTTCGTCCTCACCGGCTCCCTCCCCACCCTTACTCGCGAGGCCGCCAAGGACCTCATCGAATCCGCCGGTGGCCGCGTCTCCGCCACCGTCAGCAAGAAGACCTCCTACCTCGTCGCCGGCGAAGACTCCGGCTCCAAGCTCGACCGCGCCCGCGCCCTCAACGTCCCCGTCCTCGACGAGCCTGCCTTGCGCGCCCTCCTCAACACTCCTGCGCATCCTGCGGTTCCATCCGCGCATCCTAAGCTATAGTTTAAGACTATGGGGCGAAACGACAGACAGACGCGCGCCGAAGCTCCCTGGAGAATCCTCCTCGCGCTCCTCTGTGTCCTGCTGGTCGTCGTCCTCGGCTCCGTTCAGGTCGCGCACATCCACTCCGACGGCGCCGACCACGCAGACTGCGCTCTCTGCGCCGCCGCCCACATCACCGTACACCCCGTCCACGCTCCGGCTCCCGCGCCCACCACCTCCGTCGTCGCCGCGGTGGGATCCCTCTCCCGGTCGGTTCTCCCCAGCACGCTCTCCATCTTTGCCCTCTTCACTCGTCCCCCGCCTGCCGTTTGACATCGCTCCCGCATCGGACCTTGTCAACAACGCATCAGGCAACCCAAATAGGGGGAACTCCATGAACACGTCCATAGGACGCGGCATCTCCGCAGCATTCGTCATCCTCGCCACATCGCTCTCCGTGGCCACGCCTCGCGCACAAGCGCAGGCTTATTCACAGCGCCGTCCCGCTCCCGCTCCGTCGCGCGCTCAGTCCGCCGGAAACGCTGGAACCATCTCCGGCACAGTCACCGATCCCTCCGGCGCGGTCATCGCCAACGCCACCGTAACCCTCGCCAACGCCGTCAGCGGCCTCTCCCGCACCGCCACCACGGACAACTCCGGCGCATACACCATCACCAACATCCCCTTCAACACCTACCGCCTCACCGTCACCGCCAAGACCATGGCCCCGGCCACGCAGACCGTCGACGTGCAGTCCTTCGTCCCGATCGCCCTTACCACCTCGCTACAGATCGCCTCCGCCAGCACCGTCGTCGACGTCACCACCACCAGCGGCGACCTCGTCGAGGCCGATCCCGTCGGTCACACCGACGTGGATCGCGATCTCTTCGCCAAGATTCCCCTCGAGAGCATCTCCTCATCCATCAGCTCGCTCGTAACCCTCGCCTCGCCCGGCGTCTCCGCGGACTCCAACGGCCTCTTCCACGGCATGGGTGACCACGCCTCCAACTCCTTCTCCGTCGACAACCAGCCCATCACCGACCAGCAATCCAAAGTCTTCTCCAACCAGATTCCCATGGACTCCGTCCAGTCCCTCGAAGTCATTCCCGGCGCGCCTTCAGCCGAGTACGGAGGCAAGACCTCGCTGGTCATCGTCGCCACAACCCGCTCCGGTCTGGGCGAGAGCAAGCCCACCGGCGAGGTCACCGCCTCCTACGGCTCCTTCGGCTCCTCCAACGTCGGCTTCAACCTGGCCACCGGCTCCACCAAGCTCGGCAACTTCATCTCCGCCAACGTCATGAACACCGGCCGCTTCCTCGATCCCCCTGAGTTTCACGCCATCCACGATCATGGCAACGAGGAGAACCTCTTCGACCGCATCGACGTCCAGATATCCAACGCCAACTCCGTCCACCTGAACCTCAACTACACCCGCTCCTGGTTCCAGACCCCCAACTCATACGACAGCCAGTACGCCACCCAGTGGCCCACCAACTCCGCCGGAATCGCCATCGGCCCCAATCATCTCCCCGTAGGCCCTGCCGATCAGCGCGCCCAGATCCAGACCGTCAACCTCGCCCCCAGCTACACCCACATCATCAACACCTCCACCGTCTTCAACGCCGGATACTTCTTCCGCCGCGACGGCTTCAACTACTACCCCAGCAAGAACCCCTTCGCCGACCTGGGCGCGCCCGACCTGCAGCAGGAGTCTCTCTCCCAGCAGCGCTCGCTGGCCAATACCGGCCTCCACTCCGACCTCACCTACACCCACGGCGGCAACAACATCAAGGCCGGCCTCAACTACACTCAGACATTCCTCACCGAAAACTTCCAGATCGGCATCGTTGATCCAACCCTCGTCCCCGGCCTGGGATGCCAGAACACCAACGGCTCGCCCATCCCCGGCACTGCCTGCGCCACCCTCCAACCCTACGACCTCACGGAAGGCGGCGGAGATTACTCCTTCCACGGACACACCGACATCAAGGAGTTCGCCGCATACGCCCAGGACGCCATAACCTTCGGCCCTTGGACCGGCAACCTCGGCCTCCGTTTCGACCAATACAACGGCCTTGTCATCGCCAACCAGGTCGAGCCGCGACTCGCCCTCAGCTATAAGGTCAAAGGCTCCGGCACCGTTCTGCGGACCTCCTACGCCCGCTCCCTCGAATCCCCCTTCAACGAGAACCTCGTCCTCGCCAGCGAAGGATGCAACTACGCAGTGATCGCCGCGCTCATCCCCTGCACCAACGCGCCCAACCGCCCCGGCTACCGCAACAACTTCCACGCCGGATTCGAGCAGTCCCTCTCCCGCTACGCAGTCCTCTCCGCAGACTACGTCTGGATGTACACACACACCGGATACGACTTCTCCGTGCTGGGTGCCACCCCCATCTTCTTCCCCGTCGGATGGCACAACGCCAAGGTTCCCGGCTTCGACGGCCGCCTGGACATCCCTGCCATCCATAACTTCACCGCACAGATCGTCTTCTCCTCGGTCGCCGCCCGCTTCTTCACTCCGCAGACCAGCGGCCTCGGTACCACCGTACAGGCGGGCCAGACCGCGGCATACACCCCCTTCCGCATCGACCACGACGAAAAGTTCAACCAGACCACCCACGCCCAGTACCAACTCGGCAAGCGCGGCCCCTACGTCGGCTTCAACTGGCGTTACGACTCCGGCCTCGTCGCAGGCTCCGCGCCCTGCTTCGGCACCCTCGCCTCAAACGACTGCCCGCAGAGCACCACCCTCAACGGCCAGCCCGCCGTCCTGCTACAGGACGCCACCGGCGTAGGCCTCACCGCCGACCAGGAGGCCCAGGCCGGCTTCGCCTGCAACGGGGTTCGCGCCACCCTCAATAACCCCATCCCCAACGGCGTCTGTCTGGCCTCGCAGTTCACCTCATCGCTTATCTCGATTCCTGCCGTCAACGCGGAGAATGATGACCACAACCCGCCGCGCATCGCACCGCGCAGCCTCTTCGACCTCTCCTTCGGCGAAGACAACCTCCTCCGCCGCAAGACCGCCGACAAACGCACCCTCTCCGCCTCTATGACCATCGTCAACCTCACCAACAAATATGCGCTCTACAACTTCCTCTCCACCTTCTCCGGAACGCACTACGTCACCCCGCGCTCCATCACCGCCCAGTTCGCGTACCACTTTTAGCTCGATATGGCTATAATAGCCATATCGAGGCAACCCCCATGCGAACCGTCAACATCGCAGTCCTCAAGAACCAGCTCAGCAAGTACCTCACCTACGCCAAGGCCGGGGAGACCATCACCATCCGCGACCGCAACACAGCCGTCGCCCAGATCATCCCCTTCCCCCACAATGACGGCATCTCCGACGAAGAGCGCGAATTGGTCGCCGCCGGCATCCTCCGTATGCCAGAAAAGCCCTGGGACCCAGCAGCGTTCCTCGCCATGCCCAGACCAAAGGTCAAAGACAACGCTGGGATACAGGCAATCATCGACGACCGGAACGAGGGACTTTGAGCCTCCCCCACGCCTTCTGGGATTCAAGCGCACTTGTCCCCCTCTGCCTGACGCAAAGCGCCACTGAGAAGGCCGAAGCATGGGCACAACAATTCAATATGGCGGTGTGGTGGGGCGCAAGCGTCGAGGTTCATAGCGCCATCGCGCGTATCCATCGCTCGGGAGAACTGACAGACGAAGAGAAAAGTGACGCCGAAGCATGTCTTCAAGCTCTGGCAGACCGCTGGCGCGAAGTCCTCCCCAGCGACTCCATCCGCGAAGAGGCCAAGGCGGCTCTAGACACTTACCCCCTGCGCGCCGCCGACAGCCTCCAGCTCGCCGCTGCCCTCATCTGGTGCCGCAACCGCCCCACAGGCCGCACCTTCCTCTGCGCCGACACTCGCCTCGCGGAAGCCGCCGCCACCGCAGGCTTCACCGTCCTCCGCCCCTGATCTCGCAACCGCTAACGAACAACCGCCTTACCCCACCCGGCATACCAGGCACTTCAAATAGCTCGTCTCCGGCAGCGTCAATATCGCCGGATGGTCCGGCGCGGCGCCGCGCATCTCCAGCACCTGCACCCGCCGCCCCGCATCCTCCGCCGCCGCCCGCACCACGCCAGTGAACTCCTCCAGCCCCACATGGTGCGAGCAGGAGCAGGTCACCAGCGTCCCGCCCCCATCTCCTGATCCGGCCAGCATCTTCATCGCGCGCAGGTTTAGCTCTTTGTACCCGCGCATCGCGCCTTCCGCGGCACGCTTGGTCTTGGCAAACGCCGGAGGATCGAGAACGATCGAGTCGAACCGTTCGCCCGCCTCCGTATAATCCCGCATCAGCTCAAACGCATCCGCCTCGATCCAATCCACCGCAACCGCAATCCCCGGATTCAGCGCCAGGTTCCGGTCCGCAACCTCCAGCGCTGCGCGGCTCGCATCCACTCCCGTCACGCGCTCGCAGCCACGCGCCAGATGCAGCGCAAACCCACCCTGATAGGTACACACATCGAGAGCCCGCCCCCGCGCCCATCGCTCCGCGGCCGCATAGTTCAGCCTCTGGTCCAGAAACGCCCCGGTCTTCTGCCCCGCGCCCGCGTCGTAGTGGAAGCGCAGCCCATTGATCGCAAACACCGTCTGTAGCGTCGCCTTGCATCTCTTCCGCACAAACAGCGGCCCCTCCGGCGCAGCCTCCAGCCGCTCCAACTCACGCACCCTCGCGTCTGGCCGCTCCACCACCGTCGTCACCCACTCCTGCTCCGCCAGCACCTCCGCCAACACGGCGCGCACATCGTCCTGCGCCGTCCCCTGCGTCAGCAACTGCACCACCACCAGCGAGCCATAGCGGTCCATTACGATCCCCGGCAGATCGTCCGCCTCCGAAAAGACCAGTCTGCAAGCATTCGTCTCTTCCCCCGAGAACGCCTCCGCGGCCACTCGCTCCCGCAGCCGGATCGCCGCCCTCACCCGCTCCCTCACCTCGCCCAGATACTCCGCCCGACCCACTTCCGCCTGCCGCGACACCATCCGCAGCGCAATCTCCGAAGCGTCGCTATACAGCGCAGTCCCCAGCGGTATCCCCCGCCCATCCACCACCGTTACCAGCGCACCACCCGCCAGCTCCGCCGGCTGTACCCGCTCCACGTCTGACCGGTACACCCATAGGCACCCCACCCGTAGCCGCTCCGCCGCCCGCCGCGTTATCCCTGCCACAATCCCTGTCCCACTCGCCTCGAAGGTCATTCCTCATCCTCGCACAACGGGATGCTCCAGAGGGCGGCAAGCAGGGTCATGCACCGCAGTCCTCCGATCTTCTGCATCACAAACAGCAGGCCCGCGTCGAGTTGCCGGCGCGGGCCATGGTGAAATGCGTTCCTTTGAATCGTTGTTCCCTTTAGAAGTTGCTGCTAAGCCTTTCCATGCCTGCGTCGCATGAAGGCGACCGTGCCGAACAGGCCGGTTCCCAGCAGAACCAGGCTGGTTGGCTCAGGGGCGACTGCGGGAGGGATCGGATTGGCCATAAGGATCTGGGGCTCGCCGCCGTTGGGGTAGCTGTCGCTAGGAACGAACGCAACGTCATTCCCGTAGTAGCCGGAAGGCTCGGAGGAAGCATTGTCGATGGCCTGCTGGGCCAGAAGCTGGGAAGTTGAGTCGTATCCGCCCAAGAAATTGGATTGGTAACTCGTAGGATTGATGTCCGTGGGATCCATAATGCTCCAGATCGCATACTGAATCTCGGAGAGCAGCAGGCCGTCTCCCGTGGCGCCGGCGTATTCGTTAAAAAGATATGCGTCATCGAGAACCTGCGCGCCGGTGAAGGCACCGTTGTCGATGGACTCGGTAGGAGTGACGCCCGACACGAGGAGGGGGGTCACATTCCAGGACTGCCCCCAGTCTATGTCGCGATCATAATTCATGCACGACAGTCCAACGAGCGGATTGGTGCCACCCGGCCCGGTATAGCTGAAGTAAAACGGGTAGACGTACTGATCCTGATTGATTTGCTGACCCTGATCATTAAAAGTGCCATACCCGTAGTAGCCGATGGACGCGGGATCCGTTGAGCCGGACTGAAATGTGAGAGTGTCAGCATAGCTCGCACGTGAAACTACGAAGACAAGGGAAAAAACCAGCGCGACTACAACAGTTTTCAATCGCATGGCACAACTCCTGGGAATCGCATTACAACAAGGCAGCACTACATGGTCTATCTCAAAACTTTTTTGTTCAAACTGGCGTCCACGTGCATCTCTGTTCAAACACCGTGCCGTTTCGCGCCAAACTTGCGATCAGTCTTAACCAGCAAACAGGAATGCCTCAATCACCTTGCATAAATATAGTGAATCTCCTGCTGCTTTGAAAGCAATTAATGGTAATCAAACCATTTTGCTGCAAGTCCCCTTGAAAAGATTACTCACAGGCGATTACCCGTGTTACCTTCCACCTGCGTCGTCTGTTTTTCGAGCCACAACCACGCTCGTCTGGAAAAAACTCTCATCGCTCATCCGTCCACAACATCTCAAGTCCGGTCCGAACTTGCTGATATAGATGGGAAGCGGGGCGGCAATTTGCAACTTCGTTCGAAAAATTTTCCGCCGCGGCCCTCCCTTCCCTTCTTCTGCATCACAAACAGCGGGCCCGCGTCGAGTTGTCGGCGCGGGCCCATTGAAAATAGCGTTCCTTCGAATCTCGGTTCCCTGCCCGTAGTTGCGGCTAAGCCGTCGCGAGCTTGCGGCGGCGCATCAGGCCGACCGTGCCCAGCAGCCCGGTACCCAACAGAATTAGGCTGGTTGGCTCAGGGGTGATTGCGGATGGAGCTGGATCGGTCATGAACTCCTGCGGTTCGCCGCTGGTATAGGTGCCGCTGGGGGTGAACAAATAGTCATTCGCGTACTGGCTCATATTCGGGTTGGCTAGATGCGCTGCAGTGTTGGCCCCTGTGACCAGACCCTTGGCTACTGCGTCATAGCCGCTCATATTACTGGTGTCGGTCGGATCCATGATGTCCCAGATGGCAAACTGGATTTCGGAGGTCAGTGTGGCGTTGCCAATGGCGCCTGCGTACTGATTATAAAGATACGCGTCGGCAATAATGTTGTACCCTGACTCACCGTCGATGACGACAGAGCTGGTAGGAGTGACGGTCGAGACCTGGGTGACGTTCGCATTCCAGGACTGTCCTATCGAGGTAGGGCGATTAACGTTCAGGCAGGACATATCGACCAGCGTGTTGCTGCCGCCCGGGCCTGTCACCGTAAAAATGTAGGGATCTATGTAGACGCCGTCGGTATTTGCGCCGCCCACGCCGGTCAGAGTAAGGGAGTCGGCATAGCTGACGCGTGAGATCATGCAGAAGTTGGATAGGATCAGGAAAACTACGGCTGGCTTTAATCGCATGGTGAAACTCCTGGGAACCGTACTACAACAAGTGAAGCAATCAGTGCTCGAACATTGTATTAACTTAAGCTGTCTTTAGTTGGGTCATCTTCCTATTTGATGTTCTCCATTTGATTCAGACTCACAAACCGCCATAACAGGCAATTGGGAATGTCTCAATCCCATTCCCACAATATAGGAGATCAGTCGCCCCATTGATAGCAATTAATGGTAATCAAACCATTTTGTTTCAGCGCGCCAGGAACAGGTTACTCGCGGGCGATGACACGGGTTACCTTTGAGAGGCAACGCGATTGGCTCAGCATCGTCTAAATCCCACGGCCTTATCGCACGGCTTGGTCCGCGCGCATTCGCCGGTTCTGCGGCGGGGCTGCCGGATGCCGACAAGGCTTCCACCCTCTGCTCTGGTTGAGCCGCGCAATGGACGGCACGACCGCAGACAACAATCCAACAAGCCGCAACTAGCAAATTGTCAAACCACCGCAACTCGAAGTCCTGGACCGTACAGCCGGCCCTGGTACACGCTGCTAAATTATTCGCGGGAAACGCGTCCTTTCAGCGTTTCTCCCCGTCTGTATCAATAGTTCCAGATAAACTTGAGATGGAGCAAAGGGACGGGCGATGAGATACTTATTCCGTGCAGGCGTGTTTGTGGCGGCGTGTTTCCTGCTGACTTCGGGGTTGCGGTTGCAGGCCCAGAGGGGCGGCGGCGGCGGCCAGATGGGCGGCCAGGGTGGACGCGGCGGTTTTGGCGGTGGCCAGATGGGCCAGCCGGTTCAGGGTACAGTCACTGCCGCGACATCCGATCAGTTGACCATCAAGACTGCCACGGGTGATTCCTACGACATCACCGTCACGGCAACCGCCCGCATCATGAAGGCCGGTCAGCCAATCAAGTTGAGCGATGTGAAGCCCGGCGACAACGTCACCGCCATGGGCGCTGTGGACGCTGCAAAGAAGACCGTCCAGGCCATGATGGTGAACGACATCGACGCGGCAATGCTCGCCAAAGCCATGGAAAACATGGGCAAAACTTACATCATCGGAACAGTCGCCGCCATCGATGCAGACAATCTCAAGCTTACCGTCCTCCGTTCCGACAACGTATCTCAGGTGATCGCGCTCGATGACGGCACCTCCTTCCAGCGCGGCAACCGCGGCGTTATGGCGGATGTGACCGCGGCCGGCGCATTGGCCGGCGATGCAATGGGCGGTGGTGGTGGTTTTGGCGGTGGCCGTGGAATGGGCGGCGGCCGACAGGGCGGCGGCACTCAGGCTGCACCGCCAGCTCCAGTCAGCATCACCCTCGCCGACATTAAGGTGGGGGATTCAGTGATGGCAACCGGCACTCTGAAGAATGGTGCATTCACCGTGCTGAAGATGGGCGTCTCTGAACCGTTCGCAGCGGGCGGAGCACGAAACCGCGCGCCTCAAGGTCAGCCAGCGCCGGGCACGCCAATGACGCCAATCACCGCTCCGATGCCCGGTGCGCCAGCGGAGTAATCGGCGCTCAAAGTGTTGGGCGTCCAAACAAGATGATTGATTTGTCTTGGCAATTAGCTGGATTCGGTTTCGTCAGGAAGGGCAAGACTCCAGTGTTGATATTGATTGCCGATGATTTGCCGTCAGGTTGCATATCAGTTTTAGTTCTGTAATGGGAGCGTGTTTTGTGCAGCGAGTAAATACGATGAGGCGGTTTGCGGTGGTGGCAATGGGTGCGGCGATTCTGGCCGGCACCGGTGATTTTGGCGCAACATCTCTGGCGCAGGCGGCCCAGCCTGCGGCAACCCAGGCCACAACTGCTCCGGCAGCGCAGGCCCCGGCTACACAGGCTCCGCAGGCGCCAATTGCGCAGGCCCCGGCCGCTTCCCCTGCGCAAACTCCCGCGGCTGCGCCGGCAGTTGCGCCGGTTGTCGCCGCCGAGCCCCAGGGCGGAACCATCCAGGGTACTGTTAAGGTCAGCGCAGTTCCCCTCCCCGGTGTCGCGATCACAGCAACCAACACGCTGACCGGCAAAAAATACGCAACCACCACCGGTGTCGACGGCGCATTCCAGATGGCCGTTCCCCGCAACGGCCGCTATGTCGTCAAGACCGACCTCGCCGGCTTTGCCTCCGTCACGCAGGAGGTCGTGGTGAACGCCTCCAGCCAGAACGGAGGCCTGCCCACGCAAACAGCGGAGTTCAAGGTGGATCTCGCCTCGCGCGTCACCCCGGAGCCCGTGCAGACGGCCACAACCTCCGCCGGCGTTCCCGCGGTCAGAACCGCAACCACCGCCGTAGCGACTCCGGCCCGGACCGCTGGCGGCGTCACCCCAGGCGCGGTCGCCAGAGTCGGTCGCGGCACGCAGGCGTTGGCAGTCCAGGGCAGTGATGAAACAGACCAGACAGACGCAAGCACCACCCAGACGAGCACCGACACGCAACTTCCATC
>Ga0182013_10009217_pt1 | contig 10422 bp, 11 predicted proteins | sample 612S2MmetaG_FD_120487 | JGI IMG/M metagenome (GOLD analysis project Ga0182013, IMG submission 120487) | Permafrost microbial communities from Stordalen Mire, Sweden - 612S2M metaG | ecosystem: Environmental > Terrestrial > Soil > Wetlands > Permafrost | place: Sweden: Stordalen | collected...
AGACATGCACAAGCTGAACCCACAGAGGTGGAACGATGAATAATGACCGAGTCAAGGGCACCATCGACGAAGCGGCGGGATTAGCCAAGCGCAAGGCGGGCGATGCAATGGGAAACACCCGACTCGAGGTAGAAGGCATGGTTCAACAGGTTAAGGGCAAGGTTGAAAATGCATGGGGAAAAGCAAAGGAGGCCGTCCAGGATGCCAACCAGGAAGCCGAAGTGAAACACGAAACCCGCATTGAAGTGGAACTTGAGTGCGCGGCGATAGAAGATAACGCAAGCAAGAAATAGCACGAACGGTCCGCCTTGCGGCCGGCATTCTGTTCCCGTGGACAACAACGCGATTCCTCTCACCCTTCTGATCTAGGGGCCTGTTAACACTACCTCAGACGGTGGCGACGGGAGCCAATTTTTTCTCAGTTCGAGGCGCGAGAAGCGAATCGTAACTGGTTACTGGAGCGACGAGCAACGAAGAAATGAGGAAAATTGGCCCCGTCCCTTCGGCTTCCACCCCAGCACGCAAGGATCACGTGCCGGGGACCTCGGGTTGCGGAGAAAAACCGCCCATACTTCGTTGTCGTCCTTGTGCTTGGAACCACCAAACCCCGCAGACTCCGCCTCGTCTCCACCCCACGGACCAAGACCTGTCCGCGGGGGCCCCGGTGTCTGGGCGGTTTTTCGCTCGCAACGCCATCCGCCTGAGGTAGTGTTAACAGGCCCTAACTCATGCAACGATATAAGCGGTGCATCCATCCAATGATTAGTGCCTAAGTCTCGCTCATTTCGATGGATTGGAGCGCTTCTGAGATCACTCGGCCCCGGAATCATTACCGGGGCGGCTGACGACGACCCTTCAGGCATCGCTACATACTCAGTAGCCGGCGCTCAACTTGGAACCAAACTCTTATGGACCGCGCTGCTGACATGGCCGTTGATGGCTGTGGTTCAAATGATGTGCGCCCGCATCGGTATGGTGACGGGGCAAGGCCTGGCCGGAAACTTCAAGCGCCGATTTCCACGTTGGCTGTTGTTAGCCTTCGTCATTGCCCTGCTGGTTGCAAACACAATTAACATCGCCGCGGATCTTGCCGGCATGGCCGATGCGGCAGCAATGCTGTCGGGGATCAATTCTCATTGGTTCGTGATCGTGTTTGCGCTGCTGATTTCGTGGGCGACAGTCCGGCTCCAATATAAGCAGATCGCAAATGTGCTGAAATGGCTTGTCCTTGTTCTCTTTGCCTATCCGGTCACCGCGTTTGTAGTCGGAGCCGATTGGGGCCAGGTGCTGCGCGATACTCTGGTGCCGTCATTTCCTCACAGCCGGAATGAGTGGGCAACGCTAGTCGCAATTCTCGGCACCACCATCAGTCCGTATCTGTTCTTCTGGCAGGCAAGTGAAGAAGTTGAAGAGGAGAAGTCGGCAGGCCAGACCTCGCTCGCATTGCGGAAAGGCGCAACCTTAGAAGAGATTGAATTGAGAAACATCGACGTCGGCGTTGGCGCGTTTTTCTCGAATATGGTCATGTTCTTTATCATCCTGACCACTGCAATCACCCTGAATCGGCACGGCATCACAAACATTGAGACCTCTCGCCAGGCTGCTGAAGCACTGCGGCCATTCGCGGGCAACTTCGCTGCCACTCTCTTTACTGCTGGGATCATCGGCGTCGGGTTTCTTGCCATCCCCACTCTGGCGGGATCGGCCGCATACGCCTTCGCGGAGACACTAGGCTGGCGACAGGGCCTGAACAAGAAACTTCGGCAGGCACGCTGGTTCTATGCACTGATTCTTGTCTCTACAGCCGCAGGGGTTGCGCTGGACTTTATTGGAGTGAACCCGGTAAAGGCGCTCTACTGGACAGCCGTCATCAACGGATTGCTGGCGCCCTTTCTCTTGGTCGCCATTCTCATTGTTGCCGCGGACAAAAAGCTGATGCAGAATCAACCGAGCTCGCGCCTGGGATGGATCGTCGTCGCAATCACGACGGTGGCCATGTTCGCCGCCGGTGTAGCGATGTTCGTTGTATAGAGGGGACCGCAAGCGATGGCTGCTCGAGCACTTCAGTTCGAATGCGCGCCTGCTCCATTGAGCGTGCGTTTCTTTGCGCCATGTGTCTTCCTGAGGCCGCGCATCTTCCATATCCCATAACAGATACCGATGGCCAGGAGCCCCACGAACACGCAAAGCAATGGGGTCGACCAGGCCTGCAGAACTCCAGTCCACATGAGTACGATCCTTCGTCCGTAGACCACGCCCAGCCAGGCAATGAAGGAATAACGCAGGCTGCGGGCCGCACCATAGACTGCTAGGAACCGCTGACGCGAGACGCCCAGCGCGCCGGCGGCGACAGCAAATGGCAAGAGCGGAATGGGAGGTGGAAGCATTGCAGGAAGAAAGACGGCGAGGATCCGGTGACGTTCGACCCATCGGATAATTCGTCCAAGGATGCGTGCAGGCACATGACGGCGTAGCGCTGCTTCGCCACCTCTCCTGCCGGCGTCCCATGTGGTATATCCGCCCAGCATGCTGCCCGCAATGGCGCATGGGGCCAGCAGCCATGGATTTCCGCTGTGAGAAACCAGCCACAGCAATAACAAATCAGTGCTGCCTGGCAAGGGAAGCGGGATGACCGAAGAATCGATGACCGCAACAGCGAACAGACCCAGCGGTCCAAGATGCGTGAGCCAGTACGGCATCATCGTCTGATGCGCTGGCGCGACAGGGTATTGGGCAGCATTCCGAAAAAAGTTATTCATACGAATAGCCGGCCAAGAATAACATATATGCGCCACGGCCTCTATCGAGGCCGTGGCGCATTGAATAGCATTTCCTAAGGGTCAATCGCAACTCGTGTGTCCTGAAATCCAAGATCGAACTGACATTGACCGCTCCGCCCTCAGCTCAAGAGCGCATGCGATGGTTAGCGAAGACTTCCAACCGTTGCGTTGACAGGGCTTCCGATTGCATCGCCGGAGACGACCAATTCTACCCTGCGGTTCTCCTGGCGCCCGCTGGCATTATCGTTTGAAGCTACTGGCGAGCTGTTACCGAAGCCTGTTGCGCCCACTGTACTTGCCCCAACGCCTTGTGCCACGAGGTAATCGCGAACACTGCTTGCACGATTCTCTGACAACTTCTGATTCATCTCATCGCCGCCAACATTGTCTGTGTATCCGCCAACTGCAATGTTGAGTCCTGGATAAGCAATCAGAATCCCGGCAACCTTGGCCAGCTTCTCGCGAGCGCCCGGCTTCAATGAATAATGGCCGGTATCGAACAGCACATCCGACATGCTGACAATGAGCCCGCGTGCACTGTCGCGCGTGGCAAGAATCTTGTTCAATTGCTCCGACAACTGCGCGCGCATTGCCACCTTTTCGCTATCGGCCTTTTGCTGACCTTCTAGCGCCTGCTGCGCAACCATGCGAGACCGGTCAGCATCGGTCTGAGCCGCGGTAACTGCTGCCGCGGAGGACGCCTGGCTTGTCACCAGGGCGGCCTGTGCCGTTGCCGCGTTGGCTTGCGACGCCGCCGCATCGGCTTGCGATGCCGCCGCATTGGCCTGCGCGATTGCTGCATCGGATTGGGCCTTCTCTTGCAGACGCGCGGCGTCCGCTGCCTGAATCTGCGCGCTTGCCTGAGCATCGCTTGATGCCTTCAGTTGATTCGCAGCGAAATCCGCATCTATTCTTTTCACTGCGATTTCGCGGGAGTCTTCCGCAGTTTGCACCGCTACTCGGGCAGCGGCAATCAGCGGCTTTTCTTCCACATGCTTTCTTGTGGCATAACCGTCAACGGTCCTCATCGAATCGACTGCGTGCTGGTAACTTTCGCTCGCATACTGCTCTGCGCCTTCTGACTTCGCGATACGCAGCGCATTCCGCGCTTCATAAAACTCCAAAGGCAGATTTGCACTCAGGACCACGGGGTCGAATTTGTAGCCTGTGGGCAGATATCCACCGCGCTCCATCAGCTCATACTTCGCGCTTACGGCTTCGCTACTTCCTTTGGTGTCGCGAGTTACGACATTCTCGAGTATGACGACGTTGCTGGGCTGCCGAACGCCAAAGTATGGTTCTGCGGTAACGATCAGCGCGAAAGCCTGTAGATTGGTTGTTGCAGTCAATTTGCTGCGATCGTTTCCGCCTACAAGCACCTCGCCGAGATTCTCCGCTCGCCCTTCAGGTGAGATCGCCCACAAGACATAAGTAAGATACTCATTGCCGAAAGTTGTGGGGTTATCCAGATTCCCGAATCCCGCTTCAACTTCCATTGTGCCGCGCTTGGTGCGCACTTTGACTCTGCCGTTTGCGGAGGGCATCAGCGTCGTGCCCGCCAAGTCCACATCCGTGACGCCGCCGCGATGCAGGTAGTCGATTGCCTGGACGGTGCGGCTGGTCACGACAGCATGGTATTGATATGCAGGGCCGGCTGATTCAGCGACCACCGTTACTTGTGAGTTGGCCTGAGTAATCACACTCAAGCTAAGGGCACTACTGATCACGAACAAAAGCATGATTTTCACGGAGTTTCCTTTGGGCATGACTCTGCCTTGTTACTTTGTGCTTGTCTTGCGTTGACGGGTGCTACGATTACGATGCCAGGAATTGGTGTGGCTACTGCCCGACACGGAACTGGGTAAGGTAGTGGAGCAATCCAAAGATCTTGATGAGCCATACGATGAGTACAATCATCACAACGCCGTTCAGGATCCCTTTAACCTGTCCCTGCATGGGGATAAAGCGATTGACTAGCCATAGCAATACGCCTACTGCGCAGATCGTGAGAACGACTGTGATAAGTGGCATTTCTCTCCAATCAATGTCTCGAAACCGATCGGCGCCCAGTGCGCCTTCGATAGGTTCGAAAGATTCATACTGAATTACGTTTGTCAGATGAACTCACTGAGCGTGGAGTCACCAGGAAGAGGAGAAGGATTACTCTGCTTCACGCCTATTCTTCCAAAGCACTGCCAGAATTGCTGATCAACAATGCTCACCCTAAAACTCGGAAATGGCCCGTCCGGTCATGATGAGAGCGGGGCATCAGAAAGGCTGAACATCCTTATCCTTCTGAGCCGGCATCTGGGTCAGGGTTATGCCATCCGCCGTGCGCGGCAATCATCGCGTCAGCGGCCTTCGGACCCCAAGTACCGCGTTTGTAAAGCAGAACCGGATGGTGGTTCCTTAGAACTCGATCGACCACCGCCCATGCGGCTTCAACTGCGTCCTCGCGAGTGAAAAGCGCCCCATCGCCGTTCATGGCGTCGCCCAGGAGCCGCTCGTATGGCGTTTCCTCTCCAGTCTGTTGTTCTGAGAGGAAAAGTTCCCGCTGCTCTCCAACAAACTCTTGACCCGCAAGCTTGACGCGAGCGGCGAGAGCGACGGCTGAATCGGGTGAAAGCCGGAAGCGCAGGTAGTTCGCGCGGCCGGTGGTGAGCGCAGCGTCGGCAAAAAGATCCTGCGGGGGCGGTTTGAGTTCCACTAGTATTTCGGTCGCGGTATTCGGAAGATATTTGCCGGAGCGCAGATACCACGGCACGCCTTCCCAGCGCCATGAGTCGATCGATAGCTTTAGCGCACAGTACGTCTCTACATCTGAGCGTCGCGCGACGTCTGCCTCCTGCCTATAACCAACATACTGGCCGCGCACAAGGTCGCTGGGCTTCAGAGGCCGCATCGCTTTGAAGACCTTGGCCTTTTCGTTATGCACGGCTCCGAAGTCCCTTCCCGCGGGCGGTTCCATGGCAAGCAACGCGACCACCTGAAACAGATGGTTCTGGATTACATCGCGCAGACAACCCGCCGTCTCATAAAATGCGCCGCGTCCTCCAATACCGAAATCTTCAGACATGGTTATCTGAACGCTGGCAACGTAGTTCCGGTTCCATATTGGCTCCAGAAATGAATTCGCAAAACGAAAATAGAGGATATTCATAATCGCTTCCTTGCCAAGGAAGTGATCGATACGGAAGATCGAGTCTTCTGGAAACACTGCATGCGCGGCGCGATTGAGTTCGCGCGCTGAAGCCAGGTCGCGCCCGAAAGGCTTTTCGACAATCACGCGCGCGTTTTTGGCCAGACCCGCCGCGCCGAGTCCTTGAATCACCGTCTCGAACAGGGCCGGCGGGATGGCCAGGTAGTGCGCCGGGCGCTTTGCGTTTCCCAGCGCCTTCTTGATCGCCGTGAATGTGTTGCTGTCCTTGTAATCTCCGCTCACATATTTGAGCAGAGACAAAAGATGTTGGAACGCGCGCTTGTTATCGATTCCGCCCGACCGCTTAATGCTGTCTGCCGCACGCCTTTGCAGCCGCTCCAGGCTCCAGTTGGGGAAAGCAACGCCGATCACCGGGACACTGAGCACGCCACGCTTCACCATTGCATAGAGTGCCGGAAAGATCATCTTGTGCGCCAGGTCGCCCGTCGCGCCAAAGATCACTAGTGCATCTGATTTCGAGGTGGCCATCAGTTCCCCTTCATCATTCGGGACAGCGACAGCGAGCATGCTGGTGATCGCATGTCACAGGTCGATTGCTATGGTTAGATGCTGAAATGGCGCAAAGTGGCAGCGACCGCTTGGACCGTGTTTTTTCGAACGAGCTTTGGTTAGTTATGGGGAACCCACGCCAGGTCACCACTCAATACATAGATTGCGAGAGCTGCGGCCATTAAGAACGCGCAGACCCAGAAACGCCAATCGCGATGCATCCGCTGCCAATAGGGCCCGGGGCCCGGTTCGCCATGTTCGCCACTTTCGCCTTCGTGATTGTGCCGGTTTCCGGTCATATCTCTCCTCTATTTGTTTTAAGGCCTATTGCTTTTGCGTTGCAGCCGAATTGACCTGTGTCGGCCGTGCTGAGTCAGCAATTGGCGAGCTAACGGCCGGCGCCACCTTGTCAGCCGGGACAACGGTCCCCGCCGGATAAATGAGAATCTGAATCGAGCCCCAATCTGCGTCCAGTTTCGCGCCTGGCTGCTTGCCCATTCCCAAAGTCTTAAGCTGACTGTCGTCGAAGCCAAAGTTCTCCACCAGGTATTCGCGAATCACCATGGCGCGTGCTTCGGTGAGCACCAGATCTTTCTGTGCATCTCCATCCATGCCGGCGGTTACCACAACAACCGCAACTCCAATTGGGTTCTGCGCAAGGTACTCGCCACCAGCGTTGAGAGATTTATGGCTTTTCATCTTCGCCGAATCGCGGCCATCGAACAGGTCCTTGGCTGTATAAGTAAATACTTTCATGGGCGTACCCGAGGGTAGGCCGCCAATTCTGTTCGCCGCTAGATCGCCCGAATCTTCGTATCCGCGTTTCTTGAAATACCCACTCAGAAAGAAGTTGTGCTTCAGCGCCTCCATATTCTCCTGGAAGTCCGTAACTCCTGCCTGCGCCTGCAGCATCGTGGCCTGCACTGTGGTTGTCGTCTGCTGCAAGTTGGCATAGACCTGCTTGTCGTTGACAAGGGCTCCGATGGTTCCTTGTCCTGAATCGATCTTGGCGCTCACTGAATTCAGATGGGCCGTGGCCAGAGTGGCGTTGTCGATTGCCTTCTGGCTGCTGTCCAGAATGCCGCTCGTCTTCTTGAACAGGTCCGACAGTACCAGCGGCGGTGCACTCTTGATCGTCTCGCCATCCGTTACCTCGCCTTGTCCAGCAGATCCGAACGAGATGGCCACGTACTGATTGCCCAACACTCCCTCGGTTTCAATTGAGGCAACAGAATCCTCCTTGATGATCTCGTGCGTGGTCTTGGCGAGTTCCATGACAACTGTAACCTTGCCTCCCGGCTTGTCTGGCAATGCGATCCCGGTGACTGTCCCGCTATGAACCCCGCCCACCTGTACCTCTGCGCCATCTGCAAGGCCTACAACATTATCGAATTGCGCTTTCAGTTGGTATGTGGAGCGAAACAGATACTCCTTGCTCCCGATGACGAAAACTCCAGCTGCCAGAGTCGCCAGTGTCAAAACGATGAATGCTCCCAACCGCGCCACTCTCGACATAGATCCTCCTACGACTGCTTCAGAAATTCCTTCACAAACCCAATCTCACTTTGCTGAAGGTCCTTGTAGCTTCCTTCAATTACCACATTGCCCTGGTCCAAAATCGCCAGACGATTCGCAATCGTTCGAGCGCTATGCAAATCGTGAGTCACCACGATAGATGCCATTTGCCGCTCACGCTGGAGTTTGAGAATCAACTCGTCTATCTCCCCCGAACTGATGGGGTCGAGCCCCGCTGTGGGTTCGTCGAGAAGCAAGATCTCTGGGTCAAGTGCAAGCGCACGCGCCAGGCCGACGCGTTTCTGCATTCCGCCCGAGATGTCGGACGGCATCTTGTCGAGATCGCCCTCCATGCCCACCTCGGCAAGCAATTTCCTTACCCGGTCGGCCCGGTCGGCTCGGGACATATTTCTCCGGTGGTGTTCCAGGGGAAATGCCACGTTTCCGGCGACAGTGAGCGAGTCGTAGAGCGCTGCGCTTTGAAACAGGAAACCCATCTTCTTACGGATCTCGCCCATCTGATCGATGGCCAGGCCGGCAAGGTCCTGGCCATGGATGCTAACCGATCCTGAATCGGGCTTCTCCAGACCGACGATTAGCCTTAGCAGTACGCTCTTGCCTGTGCCGCTTCGTCCGAGCACAGCCACGGTTTCACCGCGGCCCACTGAGAGACTGATCCCATTCAGAACCGTGTGATTCCCGAAAGCCTTGCGCAGGTTCTTGACGGCGACAACCGGCACACTGCTGTCCTGTTGGGCATCTTCCTGCTTTATCGCAATGTCATAAGCCGTGGCCATGTTTCCTTCATGTGTGCTTCAAGCAACGGTTAACTAAAGAAAACGAGAATGAATTTCACCAACACAACGTCTGCAAGAATTAAGAAGAGCGAGGCCAGTACGACGGAGTTCGTGGCTGCACGGCCTACACCGGCTGCGCCTCCACGCGTGCGCATACCCTGAAAGCACGCGATGAGCCCGATGATCAGGCCGTACACAGCAGTCTTGAATGTCTGCGGCAGGAATGCATTGAAAGTAGCGCCCTTGAATCCGCTTGAGATGAATTGATGAAATGAGAGTGGCTCAACTACGGCCTGCGCAAACCAGCCCGTCATCAACGCGCATCCATCGGTGGCGACGGTGAGTAGCGGCAGCATCAGGATGCAGGCGAGTATTCGTGGAGCTGCAAGAAGCCTGTAAGGGTTGATCGCGGACGCCTCAATGGCGTCGATCTGCTCCGTCACTTTCATCGATGCAAGTTCCGCGCCCATGCCTGCACCCACGCGTCCGCTTACCACCAGGCCGGTGATAACTGGGCCCATTACCTGGATCACTGAGTAAACGAGAGTCGCGGGAAACATCGACTTGGCGCCAAATCGAGTGAGACTGTAGCGAGCTTCAAGCGAGATGACAACGCCGATGGCGGCGCCTGCCATGGCGACCAGCGGCAGAGATTTCGATCCAACTTCGTCGAGTTGCCGAATCAGTTCACGCCACTCATAGGGTGAAGTAACCGCGGCTTTCAGAACCTGCCAGGAAAAGAGTCCCAGGTTGCCGAACCACTCGAAGAACCCTGTAACCACACCCAGTGCGGAGCCGGCAATCGAAGAAACGGACCCGGGCTGCCGATCGGTCAGGGGAGGGCTTATGCCTGCGAAACCGGTGAAACCGCGGTCGCTCATTGGGTCGGCTCCTGATCTGGAGACCTATGCCCTCTGCTTAGGTTTGTGCGTGAAAAGAGAGAGTGGCGGATTCTCATCTCGAAAAGCTCCCCGGCCGGTCTGCAAACCAGATTGCTCGCATGTTCGCCTCGGCGAGCACACTGGGGTCTCGACTTCCACGAACGAGTTGCGGTTGTCACGGGGCCTCCCTCGATCGGCATCGTCCATCTAAGGCTGGGCGCTGTGGATGAACTGTCGTGCTTTAGACCTGTACGCTTAGAGATGTTGTCAGGGCGGAGACCATCTTTGCTGGTCAATACGGCTCGGAATCGTCACAGGTGCCCTCACGCCAGTCGCACTGGTCGGTTATTTGAACTTCAGCAGACACCACTTCGAGCTGAGCGATATTGACCATACAAGCACCCTCGTTCCAGGCGATGATGGACAGAGATTGATCGTGTTCGTGGCAGCCACGGAGCGAACTGTCCGCTGTGGCTTCCAGATCGCCGGAAGCATGTCGGAGCAGCGGTTCCGGAGTCAAGTCGCAGGAAGTTAAATCTATTTCTTCTCCCAAGTACATTCGATCAGGGCCTCTGACTCTGGAAAGTTGAGACCGGCCGCAATGAAATACTCGAAACTCAAATCGTTGCTCCGCCGGGTGATCGTGGTTCCCATGGTGGCCACGGCAGCCCTTGCTGGATTGCTTTTGTGGGAAACCTTCGACTTGAACAAGTCGTTGCAATGGGTTGACCACACCGATA
>Ga0182013_10009219_pt1 | contig 10420 bp, 11 predicted proteins | sample 612S2MmetaG_FD_120487 | JGI IMG/M metagenome (GOLD analysis project Ga0182013, IMG submission 120487) | Permafrost microbial communities from Stordalen Mire, Sweden - 612S2M metaG | ecosystem: Environmental > Terrestrial > Soil > Wetlands > Permafrost | place: Sweden: Stordalen | collected...
AGTACTACGATGTCGTCGGGGCCGGATTCAAATGGCGGTACATGATATACGCGTTGATCGATCCGGTGCTGGCGAACAGTTTCCAGAAAATCTCCGAAGTGCGCATCTGTCGGCGATACCCCTTTGTCCAACGTTTCGAGCGTAAAATATTTAGCCGCTGTCGAGCTGGGTTTTGACGTTGTTGCAGCGAGTATAACATCGTCGTAGTGAGCCGCCAAGACTTGACAAGCAACGTTTTTGTGCGGCTTGACAAGCTATTGACAAGCTATTGACAAGCTATTGCTGCGGCGGGAAAGCACGTACAGCAAGATGCTCCCCGCCATCGCCGCGTTCAGGCTTTGGGCAGGTCCCTGATGCGGGATCGAGACGAAAACGTCCCAGGCGTCCAGCCAGTCGCGGACCCCCCGGCGTTCGTTGCCGACCGCCAAGACGACGCTCGGGGGGAGAACCGTTTGCGCGACGTCGCTGCCGTCGACATCGGCGGCGACCGTCAGCCGACCGGCCGATCGGGCCGCGCCGGGGAGCCAGGCGGCATCGACGGCCGCCACCGGCAGCCGGAAGAGCGAACCCATCGCCGCCCGCACGACTTTGGGTGAATACGGATCGACGCCGCCACGGCCGAACAGCGCGCCGGCCGCGCCGAAGGCTTCCGCCGAGCGCAGCAGGGTGCCCGCATTGCCCGGATCGTTAATTCCTGCCAGCAGCAGGACCGTCCCCGGGCGAGCCAAGATCGCGTCCGGGTCGGCGGCCGGAAGCTCGACGACGGCGAGCACCCCGGGCGGCGACTCGAGGTCGGACCAGCGCGCGTAGACGCGCGGCGGGGCGGTGAAGAGCGGCACGGTAGCGCTCTCGAGGGCCGCGATCTCCGGCAGATCGGCCAGCCGCTCGGGAACCGCGTAGATTTCGCGAATCGCGATGCCGCTGCGACACGCCTCGGCGATCAGGGTCGGGCCCTCGATGGCGTAGCGCCGCTGCTCGCGGCGGCCGCGCGCCGTGCGCAACTCCCGGACGCGCTCGATTCGCGGGTTGTGGAGGCCCAGTTCGGTCGGCACCGGCTGACGGTTTGCGGCGCCGGAGTCACGGCTCCCTTGCCGAAGCTGGACCTCATGGCGGAAAGGATGCGGCGATGAAATCGCGGTTCGGCGAGATCGCGGCGCTGGGCGCAATTGCGATCATGCTCGCGCGCGGCGGCCGGCTCGTTTTGGCGAGCTTGAGCGCCCACCGCGCCGTTGCGGCGCTGGCCATCGCGGTTCTCATCGCGGTAGCGTCGGTCGCCCTGCGGCGGGTGTATCGCTTGCCCGGCGATGAGACCCGAATCATCATCACCAAGTACGTCGCCTATCTGGTCGCCGCGGTCCTGGCCCTGTGGGACGTGCTCTCGCCGGCGAAGTGGATTCCGGGGTCGTGCATCGCGGCGGTCGAAGTTGCATTGGTTTTCGATATCATCACGATCTGGGCGCGCAGAAATGTCGCCGGAGGCACCTAAGGAACATGCGGGTCTTCATGACCGGGGCGACCGGCTATATCGGTTCTCACGTCGCTGCGGAACTCAAGCGCCATGGGCACGACGTGGTCGGCCTCGCGCGCAATGAATCGGCGATCGAGAAGCTGCTGCGAGCCGGGATCCATCCGGTCGCGGGCGATATGGAAGACGGCGCGGTCCTGCACGAGATGGTGCGTGACGCCGATGGGGTGGTGCATTGCGGTTTCCCCGGCGGGAAGCATGCGCCCGAGACCGAGGGCGCGGCGCTCGATGTGATGCTCGACGCGATCAACAGCGATCACGAAGCCTTCGTTTATACAAGCGGGATCTGGGTCTACGGCAGCCGCGGCGACGCGGTCGTCGGCGAAGACGCTCCGCTGGCGCCGACGCCGTTCGTCGCCTGGCGGCCGTCGCACGAGCGGCGCGTCCTGGGCGCGGCCGCCCATCACCTACGCACGATCGTCATCCGGCCGGCGATCGTCTACGGCGACGGTGGCGGGCTCGTGGGCGGAATGGTCGAGGAGGGCCGTCGCGGCCGGGTGCACGTCGTCGGCGACGGGGCCAACCGTTGGAGCTGCGTGCGGGTCGACGCCTTGGCCGAGCTTTACGTCCTCGCCCTCGAGCGGGCCGAGCGCGGCTCGGTCTACAATGCCGCCCGCGGAGCAGCCGTGCCGTACATCGAGATCGCTCGGGCCGCGTCCCGCGCTGCCGGCAGCGACGGCAGCATCGAACACATCGCGCTCGAAGACGCACGCCGCACGATGGGACCGATCGCCGATGCGCTTGCCGCCGACTTGCAGGTCTCGTCGGAACGTGCCGCCCGGGAACTGGGCTGGGAGCCGCACCGGCCGACAATCCTCGAGGAACTCTCGGCCACAACCGTCGTTTAACGGGCGTCATGGAGCGAATCGCAACCCGCCGTCCGTACGAAGGCCGGGTCATCAACGTTCGGGTCGACACGCTGCAGACGACGCGCGGCGAGCATGCGTACGAAATCGTCGAGCACTCGGGTGCGGTGGCGGTGATCGTCGCCCCTTCCCCTCGCGAGCTCATCCTTGTGCGCCAGTACCGTCCGGCGCTGGAAGCCTACACCTGGGAAGTGTGCGCCGGTGGGATCGACCCGGGCGAAGATCCGCACGCTGCCGCGCTGCGCGAACTGCGTGAAGAGACCGGTTTGCGCGCGCACTCGATGCGCAAGTTGTGGACCGCGTATTCGGCACCCGGGTTCTGCACCGAACTGCTGCATTTTTTCGTCACCGATGATTTCGAGTCCGGTGCGACCGATTTCGACGAGGGCGAGGACATCGAAACACGCACCTTCGATGTCGGCGAATTGCACGCGATGATGAAAGCCGACCGCTTGCCCGACGCGAAGACGCAGGTGGCGGTGATGTGGGCGCTGAGCGCGCGCTAAACGGCGTGGCGACGGTACGAGCGGCAATGGCGGCATGAGCTCGGCGCCCGACGAGCTGCGCGCGTTTCTCGCCGCGCGCGATGACGCCGACGCGGCGGTTTCCGCGACGATGCGTTCGCAGCTGCTCGTCGGCGACGGCCCTGAGGCCGTCATCCTGCTTCACGGTCTCACGGCCAGCCCGCCGGCGTGGGACTCCATTGCAACCGCGCTCAACGCCGCGGGCGCGACCGTCGTGTCGCTGCGCTTACCGCTGCACGGTCAAGCCGATCGCTTGACCACGGCGCTGCAAGACTTGAGCGCCGAGCTGTTGACGTCCGATCTGCGCGATGTCGTCGAGGCCGTCGCCGGTTTGAACAAACGGATCGTGATCGGCGGACATTCCTTGGGCGGAACGCTCGCGATCCACGCGGCGGCGACGCTGCCGCAGATCGAGCGCATCGTCGCGGTCGCGCCGTTTCTGGGCGTCGCGGGCTTACCGCAGGAGCTGCACCCGTCGCTCGTCCCGCTCATCCGCGCGCTGCCGAACGTCTTTTTGTGGTGGGATCCGGTCGTGCGCGAGAACCAGCAGCCCGAGCACGGCTACCCGCGCTATCCGCTGCACGCCCTCGCCGTCGGGATCGAGATCGCCGACAAGGTGTACGACGACGCCAACCGGGTGCCCCAAGCAAGTTCGATCGATTTGGTCATCAACGCGCAGGAAACGTCGGTGAGCAATCGGACCGTGCGACGGCTCGCGCAGCGCTGGCGCCGGGCATCCGCGCCGGTGACCGTTCATCGGCTCGTCGGTTTGCCGCCCTCCCACGATATCATCGAACCGGCCCGGGCCAATTCGCTGCGCGTCCGCGACACGCTCGTGCAATTGCTGCTCGGCGAACGCCTCGCGCCCGAAGATGCGGTTTATCCCATTTAATTCAACGTTACTTTTCGCGGACGCGATGGTACAGGGCAGCGGAGGTTTGCCGTGGACGCACCGACCCAATATGCGCTGGCTTACGTCCTCTCGTCGACCGCCGGCGTCCGCGCGTTTGTCACCCTGCTGGCCGTCTCGCTCGCCATGCATTGGGGGCTGCTCCCGGCGCCGCCGCAGCAATTTGCGTGGCTGGCATCGGACGGTGCGCTGGCGGTTCTGGTCGCTGCCGGCATCCTCGAAGTGCTCGGCGACAAGATTCCGCTCGTCGATCACGGACTGCACGCGCTGCAGACGATCGCCAAGCCGGTGGCCGGCGCGGTGATCGCCGGCGCCGTCGTTTCCCCCGGCAACGATCCCAGCGCCATTCTGCTGGCGGTCCTCGGCGGGGCAAACGCCCTGGCCATCCACGGCGTCTCAGCGACCGCGCGCGCCGCCTCGACCGCGACGACCGGCGGGCTCGCGAATCCGATCGTCAGCGTCATCGAAGACGGCTTGGCCATCGGCGGCATCCTGCTCGGCTGGTTCATGCCGTTTCTCGCCGCAGCACTCGTGCTCGTCGCCACGATCGTCGGCATCGTGTGTATCCGGCGGCTCATCGGCTACGTCGCCGCCCGTCGCCAGGACCGCGTGAGCGCCTGACGCGTCACAGGGCCGGGCGAAAATCAACAGCGTTACGCTCTGCATGCCGCTCCTGGACAAAGGAACGGATGTCTGGCGCCCGGTCGCAGCTGAACCTGTTTCAGACGCGACGTACCGCATATTGGGCTCTATCCCCGATATCCCCGATATCCCCGATGGAGAACAATGGGCGTTTCTTCCCGGCACGATCGTTCGCTGCGAGTTCAAATTGCTCTTGGGAGACCACGGCGTGAAAGCGCTGCAGCGCGTTCCGTGCGAGCAAGTTGAAGTTCAGCGGCAATAGCTTTGAGCTGCGCTTTTGGAATTCGAGTCGTTTCGAAAAAGCCGGGGTGCTTTGGCACACCCCGGCTTGCTGTACGTTTGCCCTGCAGCGGGCGGCTCGGCGAAGCCGAACGTGAAGCCAAGTCTCTAAGCGGCGGCGGTTTCATTTCCGAGCGATGATTTTGCCAGCGAGAGGAGTTGCGCGAAGGCGGCCGCGTCGTGCACGGCGAGATCGGCGAGCGCTTTGCGATTCACCACGACGCCGCCCTTTTTCAGGCCGGCGATGAAGCGCGAATACGACAAACCTTCGCGCCGCGCCGCAGCGTTGATGCGTGAGATCCACAGCGAGCGAAAGTCGCGCTTGCGCACGCGGCGGTCGCGGAAGGCGTACGCCAGCGAATGCAGGAGCGCTTCATTGGCAACCCGGTAATTGCGCCGGCGAGCGGCGCGGAAGCCCTTGACGAGCTTCATCACTTTGCGGCGGTGCTTGAGTCCGTGGACGCCGCGCTTAATACGTGCCATCGATCGACGTTCTCCTTACAGCAAGTAGGGGATCTGCGGCGCGAAACGCTTGAGATCGCCGGCGAAAACGGGTTGGTCCCGGCGGAAATTCCGCTTGCGCTTTCGCGTCTTCTTGCTCAGGATGTGACCGCAGCCGCTGAATTGGTGACGGTGCATGACTTTGCCGTTCGCACTCACCTTCACGCGTTTGGCGGTCGCCCGATGGGTTCTGATCTTCGGCATGACTTCTCCCGACGTTGTGTAGTGTTCAGACTGTTTCGGATACGGCGGTCCGGGCGGGGACCGCATGCGCCGGTGATTCTTCTGAGTTGGCGGAATCCGAGGTTTGCGCGTCCGTTGCGGCGCGAGCCGCGTCTGCTGCTTCTTCCTCCGCGTCCTTCTTGGCCGCGGCTTCGACCGCCGAATCTTTCACGTGGGTGAACTTCGGCGGACCGAGCGGCACCGCGCGGGGTGCCAGGATCATGAACATGTTCTTGCCCTCGAGTTTCGCCTCGCGTTCCAGGATCGCGATGTTCGACATGTCGGCGGCCATCCGGTCCAACAGCCGCTTGCCGAACGACGTGTACGTGATCTCGCGGCCGCGGAACATGATCGTAACCTTGACTTTTCCGCCGTCCTGCAGCAGCCGTTCGGCCATGCGGGCTTTGACTTCGTAATCGTGCGTCTCGATCTTGGGCCGCAATTTGACTTCGCGCAGTTCCCAATTCTTCTGTTTCTTGCGCGCGTCTTTATCTTTTTTCGACTGTTCGTATTTTAAACGGCCGTAATCGCTGATTCGGCACACCGGCGGGACCGCCGTCGGTGAGACTTCGATGAGATCGAGTCCCTTCTGGCGGGCCAACATGAGCGCATTCTCCGTCGGCATCACGCCGAGCTGCTGGCTGTCCTCGTCGATGACGCGTACGGTGCGAATGCGGATCTGATCGTTGATACGAAGCGGTCGTGCTATGGCTTGCCCTCCGGCAAAACAATGAAAAAAACGGCGATGCCGAAGCACCCCGCTCATGACAAACCGCAAAAAACGGCCAGCTTAGAGTAGAACCGGATCGCCCTCGGGGCATCCGGTGAGGACCACGCGGCCCTGCTTCGGCTCGGTGATCCTACCAGAATTCGTCGCCAGCGTCAAATCTCGCCGCGGTCGGACCGTTTGGGCGGGCGCGCTTTGCGCTTGGCCAGGCGCATGGCCCGATAGACCGGAACCGGCGAGAAGAGCGGAAAGCATGCCGAACGCTCGACACGCGTCTCGGAAGTCAACGCCGGGACGATGAGCGCACGGCGGTCGCCAAAGTCCTTCGCGGCCGATTCGCCGGTGAAGACGCGCAGGGCCAAGTCCAAAATCAGACTGCGGCCGGGCGTGACTACGATGATCTTGCCGCCCGGCGCGAGCACCCGGTCCAATTCGACGATCGCTTTGCGCGCGTCGGGCACGAACTCAAAGGTGCTGACCGCGATGGCGAGGTCGAAGAACTCGTCCGGATACGGCAACGCGTCGGCCGAAGCGGTGACGAGGTCGGCGAGGACGCCGTGCTTGGCGAGCACGGCCGTGACGTCGGCGGGCCGATCGTGGATGTCGGCCCCGTACAGCCGCTGGGCGTGCTTGGCCAGCTCGGGGAAGAAGACGCCGCTGCCGTACCCGACTTCGAGCAGCTTGCCGACGCGGCGTTTGGGCAGCAGCGAGCGGACGAGCGCGAAGCGTCGCCGCGAGACGTAGCCCAGGAGGCCGTCGTAGTTCCAGTGAGCGTGATCGAAGCCGCCGGTTTTAATCAGCGCTTCGCGCGGCAGCAGCGAGATCGCCATTAGCCAGGCATTCGGGCCACGACACCGGACGGCGAACCAACGCGCGCCGCGACCCGTTCCGGCTGCGTGCGACGCGCCAGCAACAAGTATGCGCAAGCAAGCCAAGTCAGAACATTGGCCTCGAAGCCCAGCTGGAACCGAGCGCTTTGTAGTACGATCGTGACGGCAAGGATCGCCGCCACGGTCGCGGCCCGGCCCGGGAAGGCATCCCGGCCGCGCCACAGGATGAGGAACGGCACGATCAAGATCAGTCCGTACGAACTAAGCGCTCCCGGATACAGGATCAAGCCCAGCAGCAGCGTCGTCGCGAAGGCCGCTTCGGTGCGGCTGCCCGCTCGCGCGCACAAGACGATCGTCAGGCCGGCGAGGAGCAGCGCGCCCGCCAGATACAGCGGCTCGTGGAGGACCCAGACGTGTGCCGGGAGCGCGGCGTGCGTCCGCAGGACGATCGCCAAAAGCGATTGGTTCACGAATTCGGTAAACGCAGACGCTGGTTCGCGGGTTGCCGGATTCGAGCGCACGTAGCTCGCCAGCGTCGCCGGGCCGAGCACGAGCGCCGCGGCCGCGAGGCTGGCTGCCGTGGTGACCGCGGCAACGAGCAGCCGCCGCCCGTGCAAGCGCACGGCGTCGTACAAGAGCAGCACGGCAGCGTACGGCTTGACCCAGACGGCCAACAGCTCCCACACCGCGCCGACGGGGGCGCAGCGGTCACGCAGCGCCAGCGCCACGAGCAGCAGCAGAATGAAGTTGGTCTGCGCGTTGTTGACATTCATGAGCGACGCCGGGAGTGCCGCGACGAGCGCCAGGACCAGCAGCGCGCCGCGCCAGCCGTCGTCCGGCATGAGCGTCCGCGCCAACACCCACGCAGCCGCGGCCAGCGCCGCGAACTGCACAGCGTACCAGAGCGCCAAGCCGGCCGGAACACTGGCGATGAAACCTAACGGTAAGAAGAGGCCGATGGAGGGCGGCGGGTAGGGGAAGCCGACGTCGAGCACGGCGGCCCGAAATTCCGGGCTGGGCGTGAACGGCGAGGCAAACCGCGCGAAGACGGCCGGATCGTAGATGTTCCCATGCGCCGCCGCGATGTGCCCGTAGAGCCAAAAGCAGGCGTAGTCCCACTCGCGCGGTGCGTGCACGTTGCCGACGGCGGCATGCACGAGCCCGTAGCCGTACCAGAGCAGCGCCGCGAGCGCCGGCCAGGGCGAGCGGCGCAGACTCCCGCCGCTGCTCCAGAGAATCAATAGCAGCGGCACGATGATGCCGGCCGCCAGAGTCGTCAGCATAGTTGAGGATATGCCACAGAGCGCGCGCTGCTAGTACGGCTTTCCGAACCAAGCGTTAAGGAGATTGGTCCTCCTTTCCGCGGCCGCGCGGCGGAAGCGGGAGGCGCGGACGCGGGCCGAACGGCTGACGTTCGGGCTGTTTCCGCAGACCGGCCAGGATGATTTCGAGCGCTCGTTCCATTTGGGGATCGACGCCGCGCATGCTTTCGTGCGGCGCGATGTCGACCTCCACGTCGGGATCGGTGCCGTAGTTCTCGACCGCCCAGCCCACGTCGCTGAACCAGAACGAATATTCGGGCTGCGTGGTGAGCGTGCCGTCGACGAGCCGGTGATAGGGATTGATGCCGATGACGCCGCCCCAGGTGCGCATCCCAATGAGCGGTCCTAGCCCGTACAGCTTGAAACAATGGCTGAAGATATCGCCGTCGGAGCCCGCGAATTGGTTGGTCAGCGCGACCATTGGACCGGCCACGGACTCGGGCGGGTACGGCACGGGCGGACCGTAGCGCGAGACGTCGTAGCCGACCCGTTTGCGCGCCAGTTTTTCGAGCAGCAAGGGCGAGATGTGGCCGCCGCGGTTGTAGCGCACGTCGACGATCAGTCCCGCGAGATTGAATTCCGAGAGAAACCCGCGGTGGAACTCGGCGAAGCCCCACGGACCCATGTCCGGGATATGGATGTAGCCGACCCGGCCCTCGCTGCGCTCGTGCACGGTTCGCCGATTCTCCTCGACCCAGGCGCGATAGCGCAACATGCGTTCGTCGCGCAGCGTGCGCGCCAGAACGCGGCGGCGTTCGCCGTCGCGCGCGAGGGTCAGGCTGATGTCGCGGGCCGCGACGTTGACCAGCAGCGAGTCGGGTGGAATCTCGCGGCTGACGTTCCGGCCGCCCAGCGCGACGATCACGTCGCCGGCCCGCACGTCCAGACCCGGTTCGGCCAGCGGAGAATCCAATTCGCGGTCCCACGAATCGCCGCGGTAGATGCGCGTGATGCGGTAGCCGCCGGCGTCTTCATCCCACACGTAGTCGGCGCCCAGAAACCCGCGCCGGTACTGCGGCGGGACGCGAAAATCACCGCCGATCTCGTAGGCGTGCGAGGTTCCCAGCTCGCCCTGCATCTCCCAGATCAAGTCGGAGAGTTCGACGCGCGTGCGCAGCCGCGGCAAGAGCGCCGCGTAGCGCGCGTGCACCGCGTCCCAGTCGACGCCCGACATGTTTTCGTCCCAGAACTGTTCGCGTTGCAGCCGCCAGGCTTCGGCGTACATTTGGCGCCACTCGTTGCGCGGCTCGACCAGCACGCTCACGCGGCCCAAATCGAGATAGCCGCTGCGCCGATTGAACTCGGTGGGCGCCTTGGCGTCCTCTTCCTCCTCGGGCAAGTCGGCGCCGACGTCGATCACGCGAAGCCGTTCGCGCGAGGCATAGACGAGGGTGCGGCCGTCGGCGCCGACGCGAAAATCGTCGATGTCGCGGACCAGCGTCGCCGAGCGCTGCTGGGCGAAATCGTACGCCACGAGCGTTCCGCCGTGTTCGGATTCGTCGCTGCCGCGCGCGTGCGGCTGAATGCCGCGCACGGGAAACTGACTGAACACGACGCGCCCCTTGACGCCCGCGATCTGTTCGTAGTGCCCTTCGTCGACGGGGAAACCGAGCATGCGCTGCGCGAGGCCCGCGAAATCGATCGTCACCGGCGGCTTCTCGGTCTTCTCGCCGTCGTCGTCCCCGTCGTCGTCGTCATCTTTGCCGCGATGAATCGGAGCCGGCTTGGCGACGAACGGATTCGGCACATCGGCGCGCAGCGTCACGACGAACGGCCGCATCGCTTGGGGGAAACTCAGGTCGAACTGCAGCGCGTCGTAAACCGGGTGGAAATCGCGCGTCGAGATGAAGTACAGATACTTGCCTTGCGGATCCCAGGCCGGAGCGCGGTCGGTCCGCAACGGCGACGTGGCGTCGTACACGCGGTCGTCGGTCAGGTCGGCGATCCGGATGATCGAGGTGTCGTGTGCGGGCGACCAGGCGTATGCGATGAACCGGCCGTCGGGGGAGAAAGCGAGATCGGTGATGCGCCAGCCGCTGCTGGTGTCGAGCAGGCGCGGCTCTTTGCCGGGC
>Ga0182013_10009220_pt1 | contig 10418 bp, 8 predicted proteins | sample 612S2MmetaG_FD_120487 | JGI IMG/M metagenome (GOLD analysis project Ga0182013, IMG submission 120487) | Permafrost microbial communities from Stordalen Mire, Sweden - 612S2M metaG | ecosystem: Environmental > Terrestrial > Soil > Wetlands > Permafrost | place: Sweden: Stordalen | collected...
CGTGATAGTACACGGCCAGGATGAAGTGCGGAATCTGGTCGTGCAGGTTGCCCCACGGCACTTTGTAATAGCCCTGGATCCACCAGCGCGGCATCACATAGCCGTTCTCATCCACACCCGTCCGGGCGAAGAAAGCCAGTTCGCGTTCGGCGGCCTGCTGCAACTCGGGGTTGGCCCGTTGGATGCCGTGGATCATGGGAAACCAGCCCATCTCGTGAAGGCAGGGCGTGCTGGCCGGATTGTTCCCGAAGATCCAGCCCATCCACTGATTGTAGACGCCGGCGAAACTGAGGAGCTGCGCGTTGAGGAACCGATCCGGCAGTTGCACGTCCAGCGGACTGCCGCCGGCGGGGTCGGGCGCGAAGGACCATTCCTGTTTCTCCACCGCGCCGCGGTCATACGCCTTCCACGGCTCGGTGCGGTCCACGCTCTCCGCGCCCAGCGTGACGGCGGAAGCGGTCCCATCGGCCACGGCCTTGGCATAGCTGAAGAAACCGGACGCAAGCCGCACCTTCGCGTGCAGATTCGAGGGCGCAAAATGAATGCTCTGTTCGCGGCGGGGCGAGACCACCTCATACCATTGCGCGCTCACGTCGACGGGGAAGCATTTGATTCCATCCAAGCGCATTTCGGTATCCAGGAAGCCCGGGATTTCCGAATACCCGCCGTGCTCGGCCCGCGTGGAAAGCACCAGTGCCGGAAAGCGGTCGGCCGTCAGCCGGCAGGCTTCGAGGAACGTGCGCGTAATCCGCCAGCGTAAGCCGCCTGCCCCCAGCTCTAACGACCACTCTTCCCGCGCTATGGGACGCCCGGCGGGCCCGAGTTCGATGCCTTCCACGCGCAGCCAGCCGGGTCCGGCAGTGACCTTGGATGGATCCGGCATGCGGCTGCCATGCCAGCCCGCCCCTTCCACCAGGATGGCCGTGCCGCTTCGGAGCAGAGCGGTATCCGCCTTGCCGGGCAGCAGGTTGCCGCTGAAGCCCTGGCCCGGCCAGCCGGGTTCCCGGTTCAATGCGAGGCTCGCAAGGTACACTCCTTCCGGTCCGGCGTGCAGTTCCAGGCGCATCGCTTCGTTCTGCAACTCATGACCCGGCTCGGCGGGGGCCGCCAGCAGGGTCGATGCGGTGGAATACAGAAACACGCGGCGGGTAAGCGCAGAAGGCAACGAGGATTTCAAGTGTGCCATATTCTGACATGATCCTATCAGGCTGCAAGAACGGGAAGCGCAAGTTCAACATCGATTTCGGAATGGCGCGGATCGCCGGCAAGATCGCGCCGGGAGTGGACCTGCAATCGCGGGCGCGTATCGGAGTGCAAGTCTCCTACGCGTTCCAGGTGGCGGCGGCACCTGAGCCATTCATTCTTTCATATTGGTTCTATTGAGCAGGTGAGCATCCAAGATTGCTAAACCGTTTGGGATTTCACCTAACTCACACGTTAGGATCAATCCGTCAGTTGATCTTCCGGGACGTGAACTGCTGCGACGAGCGGCTTTTGTGCCCTCGTTGAAGCTGAAGGTGGGGGGGCCGGTGTGGGCGATGCCTGACCATCACGGCTCCCGTTTCTTCCGAAAAATGCCTGGACACCGTCCACTAGTCTATTCATAATAACGACGACGAGAGATGTACTGAATCCAACGATGAAAGGAAGCAGGAGGAGCATAGCCTGGGCAGACACAGTTTGCCAGTCGGGGGTCTGTCCCGGATTTTCGGGATTAAACATTTGAATTCCGTGAAGGAACCCGTAGAATGCTCGAAAAGCAAAGGGCAACGCGAGAACAAGCCCAAAGAGCGCCCCAAGGGCAATCCTGAGCAGAATGAAAATTCGATTACTAAGATCAAACGTTACATCTTGCTGTACTGAGAGGGCATTCATTCCAATAAACGCAACGGATCCAATTGCGCCGAGTGACACAAGCCAAATCAGATAGAAGATGAACACGAGTGACCCTGTGTTCATGTTTCTTGGAAGCGGTACGTACAACGCGAGCATCGCTACACCGAGTGCGACTAGTGCTGCGAAGACTAGGCTTATCGATAAGGTCGAAAACCACGTCGGAATTTCTCCGAGAAGGAACCGACGTCTCAGCGGATCGCTCAGAAGACGAAACAGCGCTTGCGAGCGGTTTTCAAGTTCTGACCACTCTTCCTTGGTCGGCACTCTGCCGCTGTCGTCACATTGCAGCAAATTCAGGTCTCCTAGAGACAGCGCTGCGGAGTCCCCCGGGCTTACAGGGACGCCCTCCTGCAGAAGGAAGGAACGCAGCTCCCTTAGGCGGTTAAGTTCTTTAATGAAGTTCGCATCCTTGATTCCAGTGGTGCCCGCCCGGGGTTCTTGAGCCCCTCTTGTCCCTTCACCGACCTCGTTCTGCGGGATCGTCGTTCCTCGGGAAGCGGTCACAACCCACCTCTTTCGCCGTTTCAGACTAGCTCACATCGGGTCCTGAACTCCGGAAAGCGGCATCTTTTCCTACGAGTGTAGCAGTGACCAACCGGACGCGCAAGCACCGTCCAGGCTCTGGACTCCTGATCTCATGGAATTAGGCTGAGCTCAGTGCCGGTTGAACCCAGAGGCAGCCGTTCGCTCCATCCTGATTGTTGCTGCCGTCAGCCACTCGCTAGCCGTCAGCACTTTCCCAGATTTCCTGATCCATTCCCACGCCATTATGGGGCTATGAGGCTCAGGAAAGATTCCAGATTACACTGGCAAGTGATTGATTTGTATGGCTACTAATGAAAAATGTCCTAATCTCTTTTTGCCACACGAGTGGCTCAGGAATAATTCGAGATTTTCCTCGCGAGCCGACCCGGAATCAGGATCGACGGGAATCCGGGGGCACCCATCTCCACAGACGCTCGGGCTTGGGCTCGGCGCAGCCGGCGAAAACATGGCTCAACCCAATTCGTCTATCAGCAAATCTTACGGGATAGACATCAGGAGTCCAGAGGCTCATCCTGGGATGAGCATATGCTATCGGCGATCCACCGCCGAGGCAGGAGATGAGACCCCGCACTGCGTGGGAAGCACCCGCATTGTGCGCAATGCGATAGGCCCATGTCCGCAAACTGCAACGGCTGTCAAACGCTCTGAGGCTCACAAACGACCCAATAACTCAATATGCATCTCTTTAAGCAAATCTCGTTGCCGGTCAGGATCGGCCTCGTAACGACGGGCAAGCCGACGGATGGCGGCACCATTTGCGGCGAGTAACTCAAAGCACTCGTCCGCCTTTTTTGGGGGGAGCGCCCGCAGGGCGAGAGCGGTGGGTTCGAGACGTGTCCAAGCTGGGTGCCCGTCGTGGGCGATGCTCGACGCACCAAGCCTATCCTTCTGAAAAGCGCCGGGGTCACAAGTTCGAACACGACGCCAGTTGGGCCACGAAAGTTCGAAACCTGTCCTACATGGGGAGCCAAATTGTCATCGCTTTGGGCTCCTGTGCGCCCGGATGAACTCGGCCGCGCACCTGCTCCCATAAATATGGGATACTGGCGTCATGAAGACCACCCTGGAGATCCCGGACCCAACCTTCCGTAAGGCCAAGGCTACCGCCAGTGCGTTGGGAATTCCGTTGCGCGAGTATGTTACACGGGCTGTCGAAGAAAAGCTCTCCCTGGGTCAACGTCCGGGCAAGCCCTGGCTGGAATGTGCGGGGGAGTTGGCCCATCTCCACAAGGAGACGAAGCGGATACAGCGGATCATCGACGAGGAATTCGAACAAATCGAACCCGAGGACTTGACTTGATTCTGGACACGAATGCTCTTTCGGCATATCTCGACAAAGCGCCGGGAGCAGTTGAGATCGTGTCCCAGGCGCGTGAGCTTGCGATCCCTGTCCTTGTAGCCGGCGAGTTCGCTTTTGGTATCGCGCAGTCTCGTCACCGCGATGCGTACGAAAGGTCGCTGCAACGAATGCTGGACCGATGCACCGTCCTCGATATTGCCATTGAGACTGCGCGGCATTACGCGGCTATCCGGCTGGAACTGAAGGCTGCTGGTAAGCCGATTCCGTCGAACGACGTTTGGATCGCGGCGCTGAGCCGGCAGCATTCGATGCCTGTCATGAGCCGCGACTCCCATTTCGACTTTGTGGGCGGGTTGAGACGGCGAACCTGGCAGTAGTGCAGGACGGGGGCTTCTTTGGAATCAGCCGCGGAGATCACCCATTCGCAAGTGCTTGAACCCATCGAAAAACCGCCTGGATCGCTGCCGGCGGGCACGCCACCAAAGTTCGAAACGCGTCCACGACGGGGAGCCAAATTCACCTATGGTTCTATCAGGCTTGATTGCCCTCTCGACAGCCCTGCCCCATCATTGGACTCGAAATCTCAGCGCGGATAACCAGGACGCTATCCTGAAAAGGCGTGGGAAAGCCGATGGACAGCATCCTTAGCCAATACAATCGACAGGGCACCCGACGGTGGAAGAGTCGGTTGTTGCGCAGGGACTGACGTTCCCCCGCGATGCGCGAAACCTGGGCGGAGATTTCTGGCCGGAAGAAGAATCCATCGATGAATCGGGCGAGAGCCGCGGCTATCGTCGTAATCCGGTCCGGCAATTTCAGCTCAGGCCTTCGCTTCCCCGCCGCGTTGAATCGCCTCAATGATGATTTCCGCCACCGTCTCTTCGCCGAGTTCGGAACTGATCAGCATGTGGTAGAGATGCGGATTGTTCCAGTTGCACCCGAAGAAGAGCCGGATGAAATCGGCGCGCTGCCGGTCGGTCGCGTGAATCGACTGTTCCACATTTTCCGCCGAGGGCACTCGTGTCCGCACCCGCGCGACCCGCTCGGACCATGGGGCATGAACAAAGACGTGAAGCACGTCTTTGCGGTCCTGCAGGATGCATTGCGCTCCCCGGCCGACAATCACGCAGTTACCCCTGGAGTGCGCCTCTACGATCAGGTTCCTGGCCAGCGCGGCCATGGTTTCCGCGTCGAAGAACGCTGTGTCGGTCACGGTGGCGACCCCCTCGAAGGCCCCGCGCCAGAGGCCTCTCCGGCTGACCCGGTGCATCCACGAGTCAACCCGTTCGTCGTAATCCCGCGCCAGATCGGGATCCACCTGCGCGGCCTTCGCGATGGCGTCGACCAGCGCCTTGTCCAACAGATTCCAGCCCAACTTCTCGGCAACCGCGCGGGCAATACGCCCCCCGCCGCTGCCATACTCCCGGGCAACCGTCAGTACTCGGAACATGAGATTCGCTCCTCTTCGACAAAGACTCCCGCCTTCGTTAACGGCCGATACCGATCCATATCAGGTTGCATAGATATTCGATGTCGTCTTCCAGGCTCTTCTTGGACAACCCCAGCAGGCGGCGGCCAATCAGGCTGCGCACCATGTCTTGAATCGTGAAGGCCAGCGCTTTCACGTCCACCGGTCCGATCTCGCCGCGGTCTACTCCCTTGCGCAGCGCTTGTTCGAGCGTGTGCGCGTGCTTGAGTTGTAAACTCCGGAACTCTTTGGCCAGCAAGGCGGGATGTGCGATGTTGCCGAACTGGGTGGAATAGAGCGTGTAGAAATCGCGGTTTTCCTCGGCGTACCGGGCCCGCGCGGCGATGAGAGCGCGCATCTTGGCGTGTGTGCCGTCCGCCGCCTGCATGCTGGTCCGCACTTGTTCCAACAGTTCGGCGCTGCCGCGCTGCAGGGTCTTCAGGTACACGTCCCGCTTGGATTCGAAATACAGGTAAAGCGTGCCCTTCGCCAAGCCGGCTGCCGCGGCGATTTCGTCCATGGTGGCGCCGACGAAACCCTTCTTCGCAAAAACCTTGCGCGCGGAATCGAGGATCCCGGCGGATCGGAATTCCGAGACGATTTCCTGCTTGGTTCTTCCCGTTGCCGGCATCGAACTGACTCGCCAGTCACTTTATTATATTGCCGTTCACCAGCGGGCGCGGCGAAAATTCTCCATCGCCCGGCGCGCCGTATTAATCTATAGGTGTAAAGAGTATCTTTATCCTAATTATATGCAGCCGATACATTCACCCGCGCTTTCCCCGCTTCTTTGGAGCACCATGGCGTGCACCGTCCTGCTGCTGGCGAGTTGCCGGCAGGCGCCTCAGGCCGCGTCGCAGGCGCCGCCCCCGCGTGTGGATATCGTGGAGGTATCGGTGCAGGATGTCCCGGTGGCCAGGGAATGGATCGGCACGCTGGACGGCCGGGTCAACGCGGACATCCATGCGCAGGTGACCGGGTACCTGCTCCAACAAAACTACCAGGAAGGCTCCGTCGTCCACAAGGGCCAGTTGCTGTTTGAGATCGACCCGCGGCCGTTCCAGGCCGCCTTGAACCAGTCCCGCGGCAATCTGGCGCAGGCCAGGGGAATGCTGCAACAGACCAACGGCAATCTGGCGCAGAGCCAGGCCCGCCTGGGCAAAGCCGACCTGGACGTGAAACGCTACACGCCCCTGGTTAAGACCAAAGCCCTCAGCCAGGAAGAGATGGATAACGCCATCCAAAGCCAGTTGGAAGCACGGGCCGGCGTGGAGGCTTCGCAGGCAACCATTGAGGCCGCAAAGGCCGCCATCGTGGCCGCCGAAGCGGCGGTGGACGACGCCCAAGTGAAGCTCGGGTTTACCAGCATCGTGTCACCCATCGACGGCATCGCCGGCCTGGCCAAGATGCAGGTCGGAGCCCTGGTGGGGCCTTCCACCGGCGAACTCACCACGGTTTCGACGGTGGATCCCATAAAGGCGTATTTCGCCGTGAGCGAGCAGGAATACCTGGCGCGCCACGCGCAAATGCAGGGCAGCGGGCCGGGCGCTACCGCCGGCAACCTGGACCTGATTCTGGCGGATGGATCGGTCTATCCGCATAAAGGCTCATTCTTCATGGCCGATCGCCAGGTGGACCTGGGCACCGGCTCCATGCGCATCGCCGCGCTGTTTCCGAACCCCGGCAATGTGCTCCGGCCGGGGCAGTATTGCCGCGTGCGGTCGGTGGTGGAGACTCGCAAGAACGCCGTACTGGTGCCGCAACGCGCCATTGCCGAACTGCAAGGCACCTCCCAGGTGGCCGTGGTGGGTACCGATAACAAAGTGGAGATCCGCCCCGTCAAGTTGGGCGAAACCATCGGCTCGCAGCGGATTGTCGAAGACGGACTGCACGGCGGCGAACGGATCGTCGTCGAGGGCCTGCAGAAAGTCCGCGGCGGAATGACCGTGGACCCCAGGATCGCGCCTGGACAGGCGGGGGCGAACTAGCGCCATGTCCAGGTTCTTCATTGAACGGCCGATCGTGGCGATCGTGATTGCCATCCTCACGGTGATCATCGGCGGAATCTCCATGGTCACGCTGCCGGTGGCCCAATACCCGGAGATCGTCCCTCCCGAAGTCACCATCGGCGCCACGTATCTGGGCGCCGACGCGCTGACCATCGAGCAATCCGTAGCCGCTCCCATCGAGCAGCAGATGAGCGGCGTGGACAACATGGGGTACATGTTTTCCACCAACGCCAATAACGGCAGCATGTCGCTGCGCGTGAACTTCGACGTCAAGACCCAGCCCAATATCGATCTGATCCTCACGCAGATGCGCGAGTCGCTGGCGGCCACCCAGTTGCCTGCCGACGTCAACAATTACGGTGTGATCATCCGCAAGGCCATGAGCTCGCCGATTTACATGATCGCGCTGTACTCGCCCAAGGGAACGCGCGACCGGAATTTCCTGGCGAACTACGCCTACATCAACATGGTGGACGAACTGGCGCGCACGCCGGGAATCGGCGACGTGCAGATCTACGGCGGCCGTTACGCCATGCAGATCTGGGTCAAGCCCGATCAACTCGCCAAACTGCAGGTCACCGTACCGGAAATCCTGAGTGCCATCCGGCAGCAGAACACCGTGAATCCGGCCGGACAGGTGGGCAGCGAGCCGGCGCCGAAAGGGCAGGAGTTTACGTATTCGGTGCGCGCCCAGGGCCGTTTAATTACGCCCGAAGAGTTCGGCGCCATCGTGATCCGCGCCAATCGCGACGGCTCGGTGCTCCGCCTGCGGGATATTGCGCGGACCGAACTGGGGGCCGAGACTTACAACGTGACGGGCCGCGTCAACGGCCATCCCGCGGCCATCATGCCGCTCTACCAACTGCCCGGATCCAATGCGCTGGATGCCGCCGCGGGCGTCAGGAAGGCGCTGGCCAGGCTCAAAGAGCGCTTCCCGGAGGACGTGGATTACACCGTCTCGCTGGACACCACTCTGCCGGTGACCGAGGGCATTTCGGAAATCGTGATCACGCTGTTCGAAGCGCTGCTGCTGGTAGCGCTGGTGGTGTACGTGTTCCTGCAGGATTGGCGCGCCACCCTCATCCCGCTGCTGGCCGTACCGGTTTCGCTGATCGGCACCTTCATGCTGTTCCCGCTGTTCGGCTTCTCCGTGAATACGCTGTCGCTGTTCGGCCTGGTGCTGGCCATCGGACTGGTGGTGGACGACGCCATCGTAGTGGTGGAAGCCACCCAGCACCACATTGAGGAAGGACTATCGCCCAAAGATGCGGCGCGCAAGGCCATGGAAGAGGTCTCCGCGCCGGTGATCGGAATCGCGGTGATTCTGGCCGCGGTATTCGTCCCCACGGTCTTCGTGCCGGGAATCACCGGCCGTCTGTACCAGCAATTCGCCATTACCATCGCCATCTCGGTGGTCATCTCCGCCTTCAATGCGCTCACTCTGAGCCCGGCGCTTTCGGCGTTGCTGCTCCGGCCGGCCAAGCCGCGCCGCCGAGGGCCATTAGGGAGCTTCTTCAAGATTTTCAACCGCCTCTTCGAGCGCGGGCGGAATGGCTATGTCGCCGGTTGCCGGGCGCTGATTCGAAAGTCGGCCATCGCGCTGGCTGTACTGGCCGGGTGCGCGGGACTGGCGGGATGGTTTGGCACCAAACTGCCCACCGGCTTCCTGCCGGAAGAAGACCTCGGCTACCTGCTGCTTTCGGTGCAGCTCCCCAATGCCGCTTCGTTACAGCGGACCGATGCGGCCGTTCGCAAGGTGGAGGAAATCGTCAAACAGGTGCCGGCAATCGAAACGTATAGCAGCGTAGTTGGGTATAACTTCCTGAGCGGCGTGCAGAACACTTACTCCGGATTCTTCTTCCTCAAGCTCCGGCCGTGGGACGAGCGGAAGAGCAAGGAGGAGCAGGCGTCGGAACTGGTGGGCGTCCTGAACCGCAAGTTGTCGGGGCTGATCGAGGGCACGGCTTTCTCCATCACGCCCCCGGCGATCCCCGGCGTGGGCTCGTCCGGCGGATTCACTTTTATTCTGGAAGACCGCTCCGGCGGAGATATCGCCTTCCTCAATTCCAACCTGCAGCAATTCATGCAGGCGGCCCAAAAGCGGCCGGAACTGACCAATCTGAGCACCACTTTTCTGCCCACCATTCCGCAAGTCTATGTGGATGTGGACCGCGACAAGACCATTTCGCAAGGCATCGTTCTGGGCGACGTGTACCAGACGCTGCAAACCTTCATGGGCGGATCGTTCGTGAACTACTTCAACCGCTTCGGACGCCAGTGGCGCGTCTTCCTGGAGGCCGAAGGAGAACAGCGGACACGCGCCGAGAACATGGACCAGTTTTACGTCCGCAACCAACAGGGCGGCATGGTGCCGCTCTCCGCGCTCACCAACATCAGACGCATCTACGGGCCGGAATTCACCCAGCGCTATGACCTTTACCGCTGCGCCCAGGTCTTCGGCGCCGCCGCGCCGGGCTACAGTTCCGGACAGGCCATGGACGCGCTGGAGCAGGTTTTCAAGCAGACCATGCCCCGCGAGATGGGCTTCGATTATTCGGGCATGTCCTTCCAGGAGCAGGTGGCCCGCCAGGGTCTGTCCCCGCTGGTGATATTCGGCATGTCGCTGGTCTTCGTGTTCCTCATCCTGGCGGCGCTTTATGAAAGCTGGACCCTCCCGATGAGCGTTCTGTTGGGAACTCCCGTGGCGGTGGCCGGCGCGTTGAGCACGCTGTGGCTGCGCAAGATGACCAATGACGTTTATGCGCAGATCGGGCTGGTCATGCTGATCGGCTTGGCGGCCAAGAACGCCATTCTGATTGTGGAGTTCGCCAAGGTGCGCTACGAACTGGGAATGTCCCTCATGGACGCCGCGTTGGCGGCGGCCAAGCTCCGACTGCGGCCCATTCTCATGACTTCGTTCGCTTTCGTGCTGGGCTGCGTTCCGCTGTGGATGGCCAGCGGCGCGGGCGCCATCTCCCGGCGGGTGATCGGCAGTTGCGTCATCGGCGGCATGGCGGCCGCTACCGGGATCGCCGTGCTGCTGATTCCGGCCACGTTCTACCTGATGGAAAGATTGGGCGGCAAGCCGGCCAAGGGGCGCCTGCCGGGAGGGGGTCACTAGCATGCGGAGAATTTTTCCCGGCGCCGCTCTGGTAGTGCTCGCGAGCTTCCTCAGCAGTTGCGTCATCGGCCCCAAGTA
>Ga0182013_10009222_pt1 | contig 10417 bp, 5 predicted proteins | sample 612S2MmetaG_FD_120487 | JGI IMG/M metagenome (GOLD analysis project Ga0182013, IMG submission 120487) | Permafrost microbial communities from Stordalen Mire, Sweden - 612S2M metaG | ecosystem: Environmental > Terrestrial > Soil > Wetlands > Permafrost | place: Sweden: Stordalen | collected...
GCCGGGGTCGCGCCTTGCGGAGTGATCCAGGGCCGATGACGCGGGGCTGGCTCCGAAGGAATCGGTGATCGAGACCCTCTGCGGTTTGCCTGATGGGCTGGCCAGCGGAGGGTTTCGTGTTTCTACCAGCATTCCTAGGGTGAGGCTCCGTCGTGGGAGGCCTCTGGATCACGAGTCGCGATGCCGCCGGGCGTTCTTTGCCCGGCATCCTTTTCGCCTTTGCTTTTATCATTTGTCCTCCCCTGGACTGCTGGTCTTGGTGCGCCAACTGCGCGGGCCACACTTGAGAACGTGTCCGTGATGCAGTAAGCGGTCCAGCATGGCGGTGACAGCGGCGCTGTCGCCAAGCAGTTTGCCCCAGTCGTCGACGGGTCTGTTGGACGTCAGCAGTGTGCTCGCACGTTCGTAGCGTCGCATGATGATCTCCAGCAGTTCCTCGGCGGCCGTTAGCGGCAGCTTGCGCATTCCAAGATCGTCGATGATCAACAACGGCACGGTGGTCAGCAGTTCCATGAACTCCTTGCGCCTGCCATCGAGCGCAGCATCGGCCAGTTCTTCCAGCAGTGTGTGGGCTTCGCGATACAGAACACGGTAGCCCTGCTGGATGACGGCGTGTCCGATGGCTTGTGCGCAGTGACTTTTCCCGCTGCCAGGCGGACCAAGGAACAGGGCATCTTCGCGCCTTCCGACCCAGTTCGCTGTGGCCAGGTCGAAGACCAGGTTGCGATTCATCTTGGGATTGAACTGGAAGTCGAAGTTGTCCAGGCGCTTGTCGGCATCGCGGAACTGCGCCTGTTTGTGGCGCCGCTCCAGAAGCCGTTTGCTGCGACAGGCCAGCTCATCGGAGACCAGCGTGGAGATGAGGTCGATGGGCGCCATGTTCTCCGATTGCGCTTGCAAAAGGCGGGTTTCCAAAACCGCGGCCATGCCGCTCATGCGAAGTTGCACCAGGGAACGATTGAGTTCTATCAGGTTCATGATTGGGATTCCTCGAAGTTGATGCGTTGTTGGATCAGGTCGCGATACTGGTTGAGTTCGCGGATGAGTGGATCGACTTGCCGCAGACTGAGCGGAGCCTGCGGGCTGCGCTCCAGATAGCGACGCACGAAGCGATACTCGGGGACGCGCAACTCCAGCGCCGCCGCACAGGCATCGTCGCAAGCCGCACTGCCATATTGCTTCGCCAGTTGGAGAACGCCCTGGATGCGACGCATTCCGAGTTCTCCCTGGCGAGCATGGATGGCGTCCGAGACAGCGCCGATGTTGGGTCCTGCCTTGTGCGAACGTGCCAGCAGTTGAAGCAACTGCGGCGGCGTACGACGCGGGCGATCCGCATCGCGGATGCGGTGCCCGCCACGTTTGCCGCTCAGATGCTCGCGCAACAACTCGCCAGTTTTGGGATCAAGCAGACGCACGAACATCGCGTCCCATTGCACGTTGACCTTCCGGCCGATCCAGCCCGGCGGTGCGCCATAGTAAGCAGCTTCAACCTCGACGCAGCCATCCAGGTGCACCACACGTTCGCCATACTGGTAGTAGCGAAACGGCTCCAGCGGCAGCGCCTGCAGAAAGGGCTTCTCCTCGGCGAACATCGCCGCTACCTGCCGCTTGGTGCGGCCGTGGATGCGCTTGTCGGCCCAGTGCTCTTCCCAGTGGTCCAGATAAGCCTGCGCTTCTTCCAGACTCTCGAACTTTTTGCCCTTCAGAGGCGTCATCTGCGCATGGTTGACGCCACTTTCGACTTTTCCCTTTCGATCCGGATCCCGCACTTTGCACGGCAGCGCTGTCACTCCGTAGTGCGCCAGAACATCGCGATACAGCGGATTCAGGCCCGGATCGTAAAAGTCCGGAGACAACACGCCCTCGCGAAGGTTGTCCAGGACCACGACCCGCGGCGAGCCGCCAAGCCGGCGAAATGCCTTCTCGTGAAGCTCGGCCCACACCCGCGCACTCGACCGGAAGGCCAGTAGACGAACACACTTGCGACTGCGGCCCAGTGTCAGCACAAACAGCCGCGTGCGACGGTACTTACCGGTGTCCGGATCGCGCACCATCGGCCCCGTGCCGTAGTCAACCTGGGCCTCTTCGCCGAGTTTCGTCTCGATGATTACACGAGCTTCTGGCGATACTGCTCCGCGCAGCTTGAGTACGAATCGCTGAACACTCTGATAGCTGCTCGTAAACCCGTGCTCATCGACCAGATCCTGCCAGATACCCATCGCGTTGCGGCCCCGCGACAGCTCCAGCTCGATCATCTCCCGATACGGTTCACTGGCTCCGGACGGGCGCTTGCCACCTTGCTCCTGCAACGTCACGTCCGGCAAAAAGCCGGTAATCACTTCGTTGGCCGGTTTTGAATTATCGGCCGCTCTGGAACCGGAAAAGCCGGTGATCACCTCTATGGCCGGATTTGAACTGGAAGAGCCGGTGGTCACCGAAGTGGCCGCTTTTGCCGGAAGCTTCCGCCCCCAGCCTCCCGGCGACCGTAATGCTATCCCGGCCGACCTCAAGTAACCGCCAGCCGTCTCGCGACGGACTCCCGTCGCCGCCTCGATCTGACGCAGGGACCAACCAAGACGCCCCAGCGCGATCACCTGTTCCTGCTTCGCTTTTTCCAAGACATTACCCATGCCAACAGAGGCTAATTTCCCCCCGCCGGAGCTAATGTCTTAGGCCGTTTCTCTATGGCCGGTTTTGAAGTGATAATCTATGGCCGCTTTTGGGTGATCGCCGAGGTCCAGGCAGCGACTCGCCATCTCTCGAAGAGGTCGGCGTTTTACTCCGGGCATTCCTTCTGCCGTGCATCCTTTCGGTGTCGGCGGCTGAATCAACTGCCCACTACTGGACTCCGAGCCTTCACTGGAGCGAACAGAAATGAGCTGCAACCCTTACAAGTTGATCGGCGGACTCAACCCGCTGATACTGGCTTTCATTTCCTGGATCATTCCCTTGAGTGCCGCTGTCGGAGGCGGATCAGAAGACATCCGCGACGGGCTTCAGCAGAGCTACTCGAAGCGTTCGACCAGCGTCAGGCCACTCGATGCTTGTTCTTGCACTGCAAAGAGAATCCGCTTGCCATCGGGAGTCAATGACAGACCAGCGAAAAGAGTTGGATCGTGCTTCAGGGCATGAACGAATTGCACGCGCCCGGTTTCTGGATCGATCCGTTGCACAGTGAAATGGCCCGCATGCTCAAAGAGGGAATAGACGTAGCCACGGCCCACTGTCCAATAGTTCAGATGGTCGCTGGGCGGTCCGTCAAAAATCTTCTGCTCCGGCCCACCGGTGAGAGGGCATCGCCAGAGACCGGGCTGTGCGAAGTGGACGAAATATATCCACTTGGCATCTTCACTCTCAAGAGCTTCGATACCTCCTCCGGTGGTCACCTGCTGGGCTGCCCCGAAGCCATCCGAAGCTATCTTCCAGATCTGCCACGAACCGGAACGAATGGAGCCAAAGTATATCCAGCGATCATCCGCAGACCAACTGGGAACAATGTCGTTGTAGCTTCCATTGGTAATCGCGCGAGGCGTGCCGCCATTCGCATCGATTACGTAAATGTGCGCGAAGGACTCTACACGCGCATCGAACGCGATGTGGCGTCCGTCGTGTGACCACGAAGGACTTCCGGCGGATGCACCGCCGTTTGTGAGTTGTATCGGGTTGCTCCCATCGATTCGCGCAGTCCAGATCTCTTGCAATCCTGAGCGCCATGACTGGAATGCGATCTTGTCGCCCGCCGGGGAAACATGCGGAGACGAATCCTGCTCACTCGATGTTAGGATCTCCGATTCCATTTCAGGGTTCGGCCCATCGAGATCGGTCGCGAGAATGCTCCACGTTGCGGTGCCATGCGCGTAGACGAGTCGGCTCCCCTGCTTCGCAATTGATGGCGAGTAGGCGCTGTCACCGCCGGCCGGCTCATGTTCAGGTGTTCCACCCTTCACGGAAACCCGCCAGAGAGAGATACTGCCGCTTCGATTTGACGAGAAGACCACCTCTGAACTGTCAGACGCCCAGGTTAAACCCCAGATGAGCCGCCCATCGTTGGTGAGTCGCAGCGGCATACCATCCGGCAACTTCATCACATATACGTCGTGTGCGGATCCATCCGGCCCTCGAACAAAGGCAAGCTTTGTACCATCTGGAGAAATCGCGGGCGTCCAGTCTCCATCCCAGTCTTGCGGTGGAGACGTGAGCGCACGGACGCTGCGCCCGTTGATGGTGAGTTCCACCAGGACACTCGGGGCTTGCGGGCTCACCTGCTGCGGAAAAATGAGGCCCTTTCCATCGGCAGTCCAGGTGATACCTCCATACTCCCACACATTGTTGATAGGGAATGTATAGACCTCTTCTTCCGATCCGCCAATCGGCGGAATGATCACGATGCTGGCACGCGTCTCATCGTGACGGATGAATGCAATCCAGCGGCCGTCTGGTGACCATGCCGGGCTCAGATCTTCCGCCGTGCCCGCCGTAAGGCGAACGGGAGATTCAGAGCCAAGCTGCTTCACATAAATATGACCGTTCCGTTCACCAACCTTGCGCCAGACGAAAGCGACCGCGCCTCCATCTGGAGAAAAACTGGGCTGAAGTTCTGAACCGGGATCGGTTGTCAAAGGCCGGCTGGTATATCCCTGCGATCGTGAAACGTGATGATTGGACCGAATCGCCAAAACAGTCCAGGCAACCCCGGCGATCACCAACACCAACAAAGCACCAATTGCAATCAACGTTCGGCTCGGTGAGCCGGGCCTGCGTGTTGACGATGTTGGCACTGCCGCGCTTGCGGCAAACGCCAACTCTTGTGGCTCTGCCGTCACCGGGTTAGATGCCTCAGCGTGCTGGGTCCCGGAAGCAGGCTCATGACCTGGTCGCGTTGATGGTACCTGCGTGACCTCGCCAATTAGCAGGTATCCAACCTTGGGCACAGTTTGAATGATGCGGGGCTCTCGCGGATTATCAGAGAACGAGCGCCTCAGCTCTGAGATAGCTCGGATGAGAACATCATCGCCAACGAAGACACCCGGCCACACGGTACTGATGAGCTGCTCGCGGGTGACGACTTCTCCGGGCTCTGAGGACAAGGCTAGCAATACCTGCATCACCTTGGGCTCCAGGTGCACCGTCTCACCGTTGCGCTCCATCGAGTTGATTCGGGGGCGGATTAACCAGTCGCCGATGCGGTAGTCTCCTAGCACAAATTCGCCCTTATGTCCTTATTACAGAAGCAGTTTACCATCGCTAAACCCGAGTCCTTCGATGCAACTTCATACGGCACAAGAGGTTAAGGACCCCAGTACAATGTCGTCTCGTACCCCCTACCAATTATATGTTCTTGCGGCAACATGCCGAAGGTGGGCCGCGACCAAAATGAGCGCCGCCTGACCATCCGGGAAGGTGCCCACCACCCTAGTTCGGCGCCAGAAATGCTCGATCATCGGCGTCTCGAACTCTCCAACGGCAGCGTGCGCAGCTTCTCCCCAAATTAAAACTGAATTCAATGACCGTGGACACTCCCGTTGGGAATGCAGCAAGGGGCGCAGCGGTTGCCGCTGCGCCCCTTGCTGCTCACATCGGAGCTTCGTCTCTTAGCTTTTATTCTGCCTGCCCAACATAAACACTGAACGGCAACAACTGCACGGCGTCAAGGGATAGTGGATCGACATTACCTGGTGTTTTCATTAGGGTTCTGACCTGCTTACGGGCAATCCCCTGCGCTGACAGATCAAAGGATATCTTCTGTTCCTGGTCGGTGAGGTTACAGACCACTACCACTGCCGGTTGACCCGGAGTTTGCCGTAGCCAAGAGATAACATTGGGATTGTCCGCATTCAGCATAATGTTCAAGCCGTCGCGAATTGCGGGATTCGTCCTGCGCAGTTCGATCAGCTGTTTGTACCAGTTAAGGATCGAGTTGGGTTCGGAAGCTTCCACTTTCACGTTGTGAACTTTGTAACTCTGCGGAATTGGAAGCCATGGATTAACATTTGCTCCGGAGAAGCCGGCATTCGCCGAGTCATCCCATTGCATCGGCGTGCGCTCCCCGTCGCGGCCTTTCTCCTTAGGCCAGCCGCTGATACCAATCGGATCCTTAACGTCTTGGAGCCGGGCAGGAGGAGTGGTCACCATGCCGATCTCTTCACCTTGGTACATCAGCGCTGTCGACTGCGTAGTTAGCAGGATCGTAGCAAGCAGTTTGGCGATCTCCTCATTGTGCACACCGTAGCCGTAACGGTCGATAGCTCGGGGATTGTCATGATTGTTGAAGACGAAAAGCGGTTGGGAACCGTGAAGCTCTGTTTCTGCTTCGTCGATGTATTTGCGCAAGGTAGAGGCATCGAGCTTGCTTGAGAAACCGACAAGCATGTCCATGGCGAGTTGAAGTTCGTCGTGCGCTGCTCCACCATACCACTTGTCAAGTTCCATCGTGTTCGGCATGTAAGTCTCGCCAATAAGAACGCGGTCTCCAGGATAGCTAGCAATCATGGCGCGCAAGCGACGGATAACGTCGTGATCTTCAGGAAGATTATCCGTGTAGTTGCGGGCAAGTATCGGATCCCCTTGGGCGCTTGTGCCGCCGAGTTCCGCTTCATCGCGAAGTTGAATATCTTCAAAAAGAGAGGGGATTGCATCAAGGCGGAAACCGGCCACACCGCGATCGAGCCAGAAACGCATGGTGCTAAACATGGCTCCCTCGACAGCAGGGTTACGCCAGTTGAGGTCAGGCTGTTGCGTGTAGAACTCGTGGTAATAATACTGGTGTACTGCCGGGACCCATTCCCAAGCTGAACCTCCAAAGAGGGAAACCCAGTTATTGGGGGGGACACGGCCTTCGTGCGATCCTGGTCCGGTACCAGACTTGCCGTCGCTCCATACATACCAGCCGTGCTTGGGATTCGTTCGGGAGCTTGCGGCTTGAAGGAACCACGAGTGTTGGTCCGACGTGTGGTTAAGGACCATGTCCAAAACTACACGAATCCCGCGCTGCTTGGCATGGTCAATGAGACGTGTCATGTCATTCAACGTTCCGTATTGTGGATCAACAGCTTCATAATTGGAGATATCGTAGCCGAAGTCTACTTGGGGAGAAGGATACATTGGGGTGATCCAAATAGCATCGATGCCTAGACTCTTGAGATAGTCGAGGCGAGAGTTGATCCCTTTGAGGTCGCCAACACCGTCGCCGTTCGAGTCCTGGAATGATCGTGGGTAGATCTCATAGATGACGGCGTGCTTCCACCACGGCTCAACTGAGGAAGTCTCCTTCAACTCCGCTTGCTTTGTGCTTGTGGTGCGTTGGCACAGCATGGACGGGGCAGCCAAACCAAGGCTAGCTGCGAGTACAGCAATGATGCTTGTGCTTCTTTTGCAACTCAAATGCATTTCTGTAACTCCATAAACTGGTTAAGTCCTCGAACTTGCGACGGATGGACGCGCGCATCGATAACGAATAGACCACTTGAATGACCATGAACGTCAACGTGTGTCGACGCTCACCAATGCTCCACTGTAGCGGATTTCCCGGTCGGCGTCGAAGGACTGTTGTGGTCCATCTCCGTGGTTTTCTCGTACAAGAATCAAGTGGAACAAACGCTCTTTTGTCATACCGCTAAACTGGCCGACGCGAGTGCCAAGCGTCAATTTCCCCTCTCCTTCATTCCATGTAATGGGGATGACAGCGTGTTCGCCCTTTTCATAGTCATAGCTGTCTCCGGCATCTTCATAGAGCTCGAAGGTGGCGTTAGCACCGGGATATACACGAAGCTCGATTGGAGCGCTTGCCTTTTCCCCGGCGTATTCGATATCGGGTCCGAGCGGAAGAATCGATCCCGCTCTCACATAGAGCGGGATCTTGTCGAGCCCTGCTTTGACGTCTATTCTCTGGCCGCCGGTGGTCTTCTTCCCGGTCCAAAAGTCGTACCAGGCTGCCGCGGGTGGAAGATACATCGAGCGGCTGCTGGCATCTTCAACCGTGACAGGGCTGACGAGAATCGATGGCCCGAACATGAACTGGTCGCCAATGTTCCAGACTTTTTCGTCTGTCCGCCAGTCCATGACCAACGGACGCATGATTGTGCCATCCTCATTCGTAACCTTCCAGGCAAGGGAGTAAATATATGGCAACAGGCGATAGCGAAGCTTGTCGTAGCTAATCAGTATTGGGGCCACGGGGCCATAGCTGAAGAGCTCATTTTTGTCGTTTGAGCGCAAACCATGGGTACGAAAGATAGGACAAAAGGTGCCAAACTCAAACCAGCGGACGTACAGCTTCTGATAGTTCGGGTCGTTCGTGTCCTTGGGCGGGTTTGGCCATCCGTAGCCGCCAATGTCAGTGGTCCAGTAGGGCATTCCAGAGAGAGCAAAGTTCAACCCCGCCGGCAGTTGGCGCTGAAGAGACAAATAGGTACTGTAGACATCTGCCGACCAAACGAACGCTCCAACCCGCTGCATACCGGCAAAGCCCGATCGCGAAAGCAACATAACCCGCTTCCTGTCCGTCGTCGTTCGCCAGTGTTCGTACAGATTGCTAGCATGCATCAAGGGAAAGATATTGCTGTAGAGTGCTCCGTTTCCGATGGCAAGCTGTGTGTCGGCCAGGACCGAGTCACTATGTCCGTCTCTCATGCCCCGCTCGGGTTCCGAGGCATCGAGCCAAAAAGCGTCCCAGCCCTGCGCGAAGACCTTCCCAACGTGGTTGTTCCAGTAGAACTCTCCTGCAGTAGGATTCGTTGGGTCGTAGTCAGTAGTACCAGGGATAATGAAGCCTTTGGCTTTCATTTCCTGATAGTTCTTGGTACTTGTGTCGAATACGCCCCAGACGCTCACCATCGCGTGCATGTGCTCTCCATGCAACTTGTCCAGCATACCCGGCACATCGGGGTAGTCTTTGGGCTTGAATGTCGGGTCGCCTAGATGATCTGACCAAGTTGCATCTTGCACGATCACATCGAGAGGTACGTGCTGGCTGCGATATTCATCCGCGACCTTCAGCATCTCCGCTTGGCTGGAGTAACTGTTTTTCGATTGGATAAACCCATAGGCCCACTCACCAAACAGAGGTACGTGTCCGGTCATTTTCCGATACTGATGGATGACCTCGTCCATCTCCGGACCATAGAGAAAGTAATAGTCGATGGCGTGTGCGGCCGACGCAGACAATTTAAGTTCAGTCACAAACCGATTGTCGAATTCGGACTTGGCGGCTGTGTTCCAAAGAACGCCATAACCTTTACTGGACACCAGCATTGGGATCGCGACATCCGTATTCACCTGCGCCAGTTCAATAGAAGTTCCACGATAGTTGAGTACCCCATTCTGATGCTGGCCAAGCCCGTAGAAGGCCTCATCTTCACCGAGTGGGTAAAACAGGTCGCTCACCGCATAAAGCGCCTCTCCATTTGCAGTAACCGGCTTAAAACTCCTCGCTGCAAATGGGTATTCTTGCAATAAACAGACATCATGCTCATCAGTGAATCGAATACTTCCAGTCTCGAGCAGGATGCGGACCTTGATGCTGCCCGTATCCAGCGTTGCCGCCCAGGGGACCTCGTTGTCGAAGTCCGTAGGGCCTGCTGGTCGCTCCTTGGGCATGGTCAGAACGAACTTCTGCGGCACACACGGCTCAACTATCCAGGGCTGTTTCGGCGTAGCATCGGCGGCAGACCCATCGGGGCTCGACACAACATGAATCGATGTGGGGCTACATACTGTCAGCCGCAGACTGTCGGTCACTGTCTTTACGACAAGACTTCCGTCCTCCTGCATGACTGAGACAGACGGCGCGGGTGTCTGCGAAAACCCTAACGGAACAAAGGCACCCAAAACCATAAAACATAGTGCCCCGATGCCTGCACGATAATCCAATAGCATTTACACTCCTTCGCGCCAGTTCAGATTTAGAAATGCTTCTTCATGGTTGGCAGCCTTACGTTGTATTGAACCGACCGAGTCCTGTTCAACAAGAACCACCGTGGCGATTTAGGGCGCCGCGCTTTGTATTGATTCCATTCAACTCACAACCATCGAGGATCTGAGAGAACAATTCGTCATTTCGACGATGCGATTGCCGGCCAGATGGCGCAAAGGCATGGTCCGCATGCCAAGCATGGGAAGACGCAAGAAGGAAATTGGAATGAGGATCGGCAGGAATTTGACTTTGCAGATCCTATGCCAAGCCGTTCCTGTTGAAGCCATCCATAGAAGGCTCTGATGATTTTTCCCTCACCACTACCTGCGGCTGGTTGGTTGATGTTCAGAATGGTTTGACCTCCAGCGTCCGCATGAGCAGATGCTCCTTTTCCTGTCCAGTCTCACGAAGTTCCTCCACTCGTTTCCCTTGGGCATCTGCCCTGGGATCTTTGGATCGCAGGTACAGCGTGAGCAACCGTTGGTTGCTCAAATAATCATCGGGAGC
>Ga0182013_10009228_pt1 | contig 10414 bp, 10 predicted proteins | sample 612S2MmetaG_FD_120487 | JGI IMG/M metagenome (GOLD analysis project Ga0182013, IMG submission 120487) | Permafrost microbial communities from Stordalen Mire, Sweden - 612S2M metaG | ecosystem: Environmental > Terrestrial > Soil > Wetlands > Permafrost | place: Sweden: Stordalen | collected...
CCACGTAGGCAGTGGGGGTGACCTGGAGGTATAAGAACTGGTCGGCGCTCGAGGTTAAAGAGGTGCCCACGGCCGTGGTCACCGTCACGTCGACGGCGCCGGCTGTATGAGCCGGTGTCACCGCGGTCAGCTGGGTGGTCGAGTCCACCGTGAAGCTGGTGGCCGCGGTAGTGCCGAAGTCGACCGCACTGGCGCCGCTCAGGTTGGTACCAACGACGTCGACCCTGTCCCCGCCGGCCGTCGAGCCGATCGAGGCATCGACCGCCGTCACGCTGGGCCCGGTGGAAGCCGCGGCCGGGGCAGTCAGCATCGCCACGCTGGCCATGAACGCCACCATGGCCACGGCCAAACTCGAGAGGCGAGGCCGCCGTGACATCGCGGGGCGACCTGGGTTGACCGGTAAGGGAGCTCCCCCGGTGCGCGCCTTCAGGTGATGAACCAAGACTCGTCCGGCTGAGTCACGTAGGAATGTCATCGAGGCTCCGAGCAAAATTCGCGCAGACTCTCGACGCCCACGGGCTGCGTGACCGAAACTCTGGAATCGGCATCTTTATCCTAACGGGCCCGAACGCTTATCCGGCAGGAGGCACCACTATGGGTGAGAATGGTGTCGGGCCTGGCTGAGCTCGTTGTTGCTTGGTGCGCTCGAACCCGACTGACAGACTGACGCCAGGGGTCTTCCCGGCAGCCACGAACCGTTGCTCCCTACACGGTTCACAGCGTCGTTGATCGATGGACATGATAGATGTGACCTACGTGCAAAATCGTTGCAAGAAAATCCTCAACTTCACCCTTTGGTGTGCCGATATAACTGTGCCGCTCTTAGGTCAGTATCGCGGCCCAGAGGTCAGCCCCCGCAGGACGACATTGAGGACATGACCTTCTGGACTTCATTTGTGTTTTGACCACTGGACCGGGACCAGCACAGAGCATCCTGGGGTTGTGCTGGTAATGCACTGGGAGCCTTCGGGCCCAGCTGCATTACCCCGCCCAACGGCTCGCGCCTCGACGCATAGGGCTCTCCACCCAAGCCGATGACCCGTCCCGCCAAAACCCCTGACTTCACGCGCCCGTAAGGTACCCCAGCTATCCTGACCGAACGTAAGCCCTGCTGATGGAGACAACGACGTGAACGACCCCTTTGGCGTGAGGAACGGGCGGCCCGCGAGTCGCGCTGGCTTGTCCGAGACCCTCGCGGCACCAGGAGGGACACTGCTGCTCCTTCGTGCCTTTCTCGGGGTAACGTTCACCTTCGCCGGGCTGCAAAAACTCGCCAACCCCAACTTCTTTAGCCCGACTGCCCCAGGCTCGTTCCAAGAACAGCTCCGGGGGTCCATCATCACGAGCCCCCTTCATCATCTCCTCGATCCCGCCCTTCACGCGCCCACCGTGTTCGCCGTACTGGTCGCACTCGGGGAGGTCGCTGTCGGACTGGGCACGCTATTAGGACTGTTCGGGCGTGTGGCTGCCACTGGAGGAGCGCTGCTGTCGTTGTCGTTCTTCCTTACTGTCAGCTTCAGAGACAGTCCGTACTACTACGGAGCCGACATTGTGTTCCTCTTTGCTTGGACGCCGTTCGTCCTTGGAGGCTCGGGGGCCTGGTCCCTCGACGGCGTTTATGCCCGCCGGGCGGAACGAGCACGAGCCGCACTCATTGCAGCCGCACCTCGGGAGGGGATGACGAAGAGACAACTGTCGGCGTCGAAGCGGCAGGCGGCAGAGTTCGAACGGCGGAACTTCCTGCAAAAAGGCGCTGCCGCGGGCGTACTCGCGCTCACGGGCTTCACCATTGGCGGGGTGGTGAGCGCTCTCGGACGGTTCCTGCATTCCGCGCACTCCTCGGGCGCGGTTGCGTCGCTCCCCCACGCGGGCGTGCCCGCCAGGGTCTCCCCTGCCGCCGCCAGGCACGCCCCGGCCGTGACCGGGACCACTACCCGCCCGGCCGCTCCGACGAGCACAGCTACAGTTCCCGTCCCCAAAGGGGCCCGGATCGGTCCGGCGGCGGATGTCCCGGTAGGAGGTGCCGCCAGCTTCACCGACCCGGCCCAGCAGATCCCTGCTCTTGTCGTCCAAATAAAGAGCGGCGATTTCCGCGCCTTCTCTGCGGTCTGCCCCCATGCGGGTTGCACGGTCCAGTTCGACGGGACAAGCGACGTCTTCGCTTGCCCGTGCCATGGGTCGGTTTTCAGCGCGACCACGGGAGCGGTCCTACAAGGGCCCGCCCCCACTGGGCTTTCACCTATCCCGGTCGCCCTCGGACCGAACGGGCAACTCTATGTCGACGGCTGAAGGCATCCCGTTTCCCCGAGCGCCGTTCAGCTGCCGTACCGGCGTTGTCTTGCCGCAAAGCTTCGCAGCGCCCGTAAAAAGTCGATCTCGCGGAAGGCGGGCCAATAGGCCTCGCAGAAGTACAGCTCGGAGTAGGCGCTCTGCCAGAGCAAGAAGTTGGACAAGCGAAGCTCCCCACTGGTACGGATGACCAGGTCGGGGTCGGGCTGCCCGGCGGTGTAAAGGTGCCGGGCAACGTCCTCGATGGTGAGAGTGCCGGCCAGCTCAGCGAGCGTCGTCCCGGCGGCGAGGTGCTCGTACAGCAAGGCGCGGAGCGCTTCAATGACCTCCTCCCGACCGCCGTAGCCAACAGCGAGCGTGACGTGGGCACCAGTCGTACAACCCCGACTGGCTTCGACCGCCCTCTTCAACGCTTCCGCCGTCGTCGCCGGCAGTAGGTCGAGCGAGCCTGCAAGGTGGACCTGCCAGGCCGGGACCACGCTGAGCTTGTCGGCAACGACCTTTTCGATCACCTCCATGAGGTAGGCAACCTCAGCGTCGTCGCGCTTGGACAGGTTCTCGGTCGAGCAGAGGAACGCCGTGACGTGTTTGATACCGGCTTTGGCGCACCAGTTCAGGACGTCGGCTATATGGTCAGCACCATATTTGTGGCCCAGGCTCGGGTCCGCGAAACCCCGCTGACGGGCCCAGCGACGGTTGCCGTCCATGATGAGCCCCACATGTTTTGGGAGAGGGCAGCCGATTAGTTTTTTGCGCAGCTGCCGGGCGTAAACACGGTAGGCGAGATCTTGACCTAGCACGTTCTGAAAGAGTCCTGAAAGAACGCGTGAAGAACAAGATAGGCGCGCGCTAACCGAGGCGATGAGTGCCCACCCTTCATCGCACTATGCATATTCTCATTTCCCGGGCAACGGCCACTGCGCGCCTGTCGACCCTGGGCCCGAACAGCGCCGTGCTACCCCACACCGTGCTCGGCCCGGGGAGCACGGAGGAACTGGTCTACTGGGGCGAGGGCGCCCGGCTCGACATCCTCGGCACTCTGCTCGCCCTTTGTTCATCGGGGCCCAGGGGCGGCGGCCCCTGCCGCGGTGGCCGCCTTGTACGAGCGGTACCGGTGCACCAGGAACACGGCGATGGCCACTGCGGCCACCGCCCCCAGGAGGTAACCGGCGTCGCTGAAGCCGTGCAGGACAGAGCGCCAGCTGTGGCCCACCTCGTAGCCGATGACGGCCATGGCGCTGTCCCAGATGAAACTCCCGGCGGCGGTGAGCAAACCGAAGCGCAGCAGCGGTACCTCGGCCACTCCGGCGGGCAGGGCCACGAAGTTGCGGACCACGGGCAGCAAACGACTGCCGAAGACACCCCAGCGGTCGTGGCGGTGGTACCAAGCCTCGGCCCGGTCCAGGTCCCGATGGCTGAGCAGGATGTAGCGCCCGTAGCGGTCGACGAAGGCCCGGCCCCCGGCCCGGCCGATGAACCAAGCGATGAAGGCGCCGACCACCTCGCCGGCCACGCCGGCGGCGATGGCCCCAGGCAGGCTGAGCTTGCCCTCGAAGGCAAGCACACCGGCAAAGCCCAATGTCAGCTCTGACGATGTCGGCACGCAGCAGGACTGCAGCACCGAGAGCACGAAGATGGCGACGTACCCCGACGAGGCTACGAACGTGGTCGGGTTGAGCAGGGCGAGCAAGTTCAGCTCCTAACGATGATGGTTGGCACTATTTCTGGTAGCGGCACTATTTCTCGTAATGGGGCGAGCAGTTGGCGACCGGGACCATCGCCGGCACCGGCGCCGGTTTTCTGAGGCCCCGGACGCCACCCGGCTTGGCCAGGTGTTGGCGGCCCAGGCGTACTGGGGCGGCATGTACGACCAGGTTGTAGGTGACCAGGGCAATAGCCAGGTGCATGACCATGAGCACGGCCACCGCCGCCGCGGATTGGCCCTGGTGCAGGATGAAGAGATCGGGGAGCCACAAGACCAGCGTGACCAGGATGGCCAGGCGGAGGTACAGCCATCTGGGGGCTGAGCTCAAGCGGGCCACCACCGGCCAGGCCACGCAGGCGATGATCACCCCGATCACCGTCAGCTTGGTGTAGTCAGAGAACCGGAAGTGCACATAGCCCTTGGTACCGGGGAAGACCGCTTCGCCGATGAGCACCAAGAGGGCATCAACGAGGACCGACCCGATGACCGATGCGGCCGTGGTCAGGGCCATGCGCCCGGGGGCGGGGGGACGGTGGGGAGGGGACAAGTCGAGCCGAGCCAACGACATGATTTGTTTGAGCATGGTCAAGCACCTGCTTTCGTGGAGGTAGGGATATTCGCGGGCCGGCACGCCCGGGTGGGGGTGGTCAAAAAACCTCCCGCGGCACCGACGTTGGGCCATGAGCTCGTCGTCCTTCGGCCCAAGCAGCGGGGGTGAACTCGGACCGGGTAAGGCCACCAGCAGCGACCAGTACGAGGGCGAGGCACACCGCCGCGCCCAACAGGGCCGCCGGCCCGGTGCGGAACTGTTCGTCGAAGACCACCACGCCGATCACCAAGCTGACGACGGGGCCCACCGTCATTATGGCGGGCAAGCTGGAGCTCAGCGGGCCGGCCTGGTAGGCAAGCTGGTTGACCAAGAGGCCGAGCGCGCCGACGCCGATGAGGGCGTAGAACGGCCACGAGGTGACCAACGCGCCCAGCCCACGGTCCAAAGTGCCCATGTCTTGTTTCAACAGCCCCGCTACGGCGGCGTACGACAAGCCCGCAGCGGTGCCCAGCAAAGCGGCGGCAGCACGGCCGGTGCTACGTCGGCCGGCTAAGAAAAACCCAAGAACGCCAAGCCCGATCAAGCCCCCGACGACGATCGCCGGCCGAGAATCGGCGGGCTGGGCCACGCCGCCGGCCGGCGTGGAAACCGCCAGGAACATGACCAGCCCGACAGCGAGGGTGCCGGCCCAGGCGAGCTGGTCGCGCCGGGGCCAGCGGTGCTCGAGGAGCTGGCGCAGGGCCAGGGCGAAGACGGCACTACTGACCAGAAGAGGCTGGACCAAGCTGAGCGGTCCCTCCCGCAAAGCCAAGGCGTGCAAAGCGAAACCGCCAATGTCGGCAACGACGCCGGTGACCCATAGGGGATGGCGGAGAGTTCCCGAAACAAAAGCGGCCAGCCCCTCGCCACCGTCGGCTTGGGCGTCGGTCACCAGCCCCGCACTTCGGTGCTGGAGCGCAGTGGAAACGCCAAACAGAGCGGCGGCCGCCAGAGCGACCAAGGCTGCTACCAACACGGTCGACCTCCCGGCTGAGCGCTGGCGAGGCCGTCCTGGTAGGGACCGACGGCGGCCGTGGCGCTCCCCCTGCCGCTGGCGATCACCCCGTGCAGGCCATGTTCGATGGGTACAACGTCAGGCGCTGGGGCCATCCGAAGGACGACGTCGGCGTCCTGTGGGCCATGGCGCCGGGCGCACCGTCGCGGACGTTCCGTCTCTGGTGCATGGACGGTCCCGAGGCCCTGGGCATAGATCCCAGTATCTGGTGGGATGCTTACGTCGACATGAACGACGAGAACTTTCTCGAAGATATCGGCCCTGCCTTCCACTTTTGCCGGGGACGGGGCGCGGGTGGGAGCACCGGCATCACTTGAACCCCAGCTTGGTGAGGGCCGACTGCAAAGACTGCTCGAAGCCGGCGCTGGTGTAACTTGCCCCTGACACTCCCTGGAGGTTGGCGCTCTGGGCCTGGAGCGCCTGTTGTTCGAGCAGCGGGATGGACTGCTGGTCGATCGACTGGGAACGGAAGTTCCCCCCGTCGTCAATCGAGGCGACGGTGACGTTGGTGAGCTTCGTACCCGACACGGTGGCCGAGACGGACAGGTCCCCGTAGCTGTAGTTGACGGCCGCCCCCACGGCAGTCCTGGCCGCCGAGGGGCCCGTCGATGGGCCGGACCTCTTGGTCGGGACCGAGGTGGACGGCGTTGGGCCGGGAGGCGCGGCCACCGGCGCAGTGGCCCCAAGGGTGATCTTTGCCGACCCGGTGTGGAAGCTCAGGACACCGGCGAGCCCGGCAACTGTGGCCGCGATTACCAGCGGTGCATGTCTCATTTGACTTTGTTCCTTTGTTTTCCCATGGTTTTAGGGACCAGGGCGTTTTGCATCAGAAGGAGAACGCTTCGTGGTGGATACGGTCTTTGGGCACTCCCAACTGGCGTGCCGCCGACATGACGGTCTGGCTGAAGCCACTGGGCCCGCAGATATAGACGTCGCGCTGGCCGAGGTCGGGCACCAGGTGCCTCAGCGCCCGAGCGTCAAGGCGCGCCTTGTGGCGCGGGCCAAGGACAGTGAAGGCCCGCCCGCCGCGTTCGGCCACCAGGGCGGCCACCTCGTCGCGGTGGACCAGGTCTTCGGAGCTCGACGCCCGCACGACGACGGCGACATCGACCGAGGCGGGCAGGTCCTCCAGCATCGCTCGCATGGGGGTGATGCCCACGCCGGCGGCTATGAGCGCCACCCGGCCGGTGGACTGGGCATGGTGGGTGAAGGCCCCGTACGGCCCTTCGACCCACACACGCGTACCGGGCTTGAGCCGAGCGATGGCGGCGCTGTGGTCGCCCACGGCCTTGACCGTCACCCTCATCATGGGCGGGCGGGGCAGGGCGGAGAGAGAATAGGGGTGGGCCTGCCACCACAGGCCAGGGGTGACAAAGCGCCACTGGAAGAACTGGCCCCCGCTCACCCGCAGGCGGTCCAGGCGCCGGCCCCGGCAGACGATCGAGTAGACGCCGGGCGCTTCCTCCCCCACCCGCTCGATGCGCAACTGGTGGCGCAGGTTGCGGGCCATGGGCAAGGCCACCCTATAAACGATCACCACCCCGGCAGTAGCCACCCACGCCGTCGCCCATATGGCCCGGGCCAGGGGGTGGCCGACGAAGCTGGCGCCGGTGGCGATCTGGTGGGCAAAGGCCAAGGCCAGGGCGATGTAGGTGTAGAGGTGGACCACCCACCAGGTCTCGTACTTGAGGCGCCGGCGGGCGATGCGCACCGAGGTGACGGCCACCATCACCAACAGGGCGAAGGCCACCGCCGAGGCCAGGACGTCGGGGTAGGAGGACAGGAACACCCACAGCTGGCGCAACGCCCCGGTCCGCGAGCTCTGGGCGTAGCCCAGCGTAATGAGCACCACGTGGGCGGCGATGAGGCCGAGCGCCCAGGGGGCTATGCGCCGGTGCCAGCGCACCAGGCGGTCCTGGCCCACGGCCCGCTCGAGCGGCGCCACCCGGGCGATGAGCAAGACCATGACCAGCATGAGGTAGGCACCGCCGAACCCGCCCAGGCGGCCTCCGGCGATGAGCAGCCCGCCAGGTGCGGCCAGCGCACGTAGGGTCTCTGCTTTGATAACGGCGCCCAGGACGGCGCCGAAGCCAAGCCCCGCCAGCGTCAGGGACACGTCAGCGGCCCAGCGACGAGGGGCGCGGCCCGGACGGTGGCGCGCCCGGGCGGCCGGCGCTTGGCGCGCTTGGCGCGCCTGGGCATCGCGCGGCCACCGTCCTGGGAGCGTTATGTCTTCGCCTTCGAGCCGGCGCGGCTCAACGATTGTCACTTGGCCCCCTCCGGTCGGCTGTCACTGGTACAAAGGAGCGTAAACGGTGGACATAAGAAGTAGGTAAAGTCGAGCTTTTCCGGTCAGAAGTTCAGTTTTCTATTAGTCTGGCCTTCGGCCTTCGCATGCGATAAAAATCGCCAGGTGCTCCACCGTGGCGTGCGCCGGCACAATTCGTGCCCCGGTGCGGGCTGGCCTTTTCGCTCACCTACTACCAGGCGTGGACAGAGGCGCCGGGGTCAGTTTCCATCAGCGACCCGAACTCTCGTACCCGTCGGTGAGGAAGGGGCGAACCCTCCTCCCACGCTCATAAACACTATTTTTCAGGCCGGACGGGCCAACATAGCGATGAAGTCTCGGTCCCAGGCCGGGTCGAAAAAGCGCGATGGGGTGCCCATCATGGCAGGCAAAAGGTCAGCGCCGTTCTGAGGCGACGCCGCGGCCGTGGGTGTCGGTGGTGAATAGGTGGCGAACACGGTCCAGTACGGGTTGATGTCGAGCTCCATCGCTCGCACCGCCCCCGCCCGCACCAACAGCGAAGCGAGGTCGACGACGGTCAGCGATGGCCCGGCGACGTAGACAAAGGCGCCACTGGCTGTTTCGCCCAGTGCCGAGCGCCAGACGTTGGGGATACCTCCCAGCGTAGGGCCCCATGTCCAGATGTCATTGGGGTTAAGGCCCGGAACGGCCTGTCCGTGGTCGACGAGCAGGTTGAGGTTCTGCCTGACGGCGACAACGTTGCGGGTCATCCGCGCGTCCCGCCCCCACTCTCCGATCATTGCCCCGCCGTTCTTGTAGATGACAAGTGATGCGGCCCCCACCCGAAGGGGGAAGACCATTTTGCCCTCGGAAAAGTACCCGCCATCGGTCGACGGGAACTGGAAGCCCCCGTTGAACGCCGCCACCAGAGCCTGGGCCGCCGAGCCCTGGACGGGGGCGGTGTACTTCCACCTGTAGCCGCCGGGGCTCAGGCTCCCCGAGTACAGCACTGGCCGCAGCAGTTTGGTGTCCATCCAGGCTACGCCGGCCACGGTACCGGGATCTTGGGGAGGCTGGAGCGTGGTCTCGTAGATGACCGGGCGCCCATCGACGGGCCGGCCGACGGGGCCCCAGCGTCCTTGCCCCGCCGACGCGGTGCCGGGGAACGGGGTAAGGGACCAAGGTACGGCGAGGGCGTAGCTCCCCGCTCGTCTGGCCGACAGCGGTGCCGCTGACGAGGTGACCGGAGGTAACAGGACGCAGGCGACCAAGGTGGCAAGAGCACACCATCGCCTGCGCCGTCCTAGAGGAGCGGTAACGGGCCTATACGCTCGGAAAGCCGGTCCAGGCAGGTTTGTCGCCGTCATGCCTTGGACGGTACAGCCACAAGCTTTCGCCCACATGAACATCGCTCTACGTTCATGTGGGCACAAGGCTGCGTGGCCAACATGGCCGTATTAATGCGCTTGCTCCTGGCCGAGGATGACCTTGGCCTGAGGGGCGTGCTGCAGCGTGGCCTGAGCGAAGAGGGCTACGTCGTCGACGCCGTCCCGACCGGCAACGAGGCCCTCGAGATTTGCGTACTTACGAGTTCGCCATCTGCGTCGTGGACTGGCGGATGCAGGGTGCTTCGGGCCTCGACATAATCACCTGCCGAGATGAGAAGGGGCACTCGTGCCGGGTGTGTAGCGGGCTTCCGGCCCTCTTCGGCGAGTAGGCGCCCGGCAGGTCCCCGGGGCCGCTGGCACCGCGACGCCTAGCACTCAGGCGCCGCCGTTTGGCGCGGTACCCAGCTTGGTCCCTTTGACGATGGCGGCCTCGGCCACGACATCGACACTCTCCACACGGGCGAAGCCGGCCTGTCGCAACAATCGGCTCCAGGCCTCGGGAGTCATAGGACGCTCGTCCGTGCGCAATATGAGACGCGCCGCGTTGGCCAGCAACAGGGCTAGGCGCCCGCTGCCGCAGCCCAGGTCGACACAGGTCATGCCCGGCTTGACATCGGCCATCTCAACCGCTTTGGCGGCAACCTTGGCCATGCCCAAGTCGTTGTGCATGTCCCAGGTGTTAGCTTTCTCGCCCCACATTCGACGTTGGGCCCGGATGGACAGCCTCGTGACCAACCCGTTTTGGCACGCCGCATGTGCAAGGACCTCTGAGGGAAGGACTTTTTCACTAGGGACCGTCGCGGCGACGCGCCGAACGGTTGAGTTCGTGGGCGAACTCCGGCAGCGCTCGCTTCGTTAGTGCTAATGGCACTTCAGGATAAAAGTCGGGCCTTACGGGATCATGAACACCCTGCGCTCGTGATCGTTGCTCGTGTCGTGCCCACCATGAGCTCTCGCCGTGAGCGTTGCCCGGCTCAGGGGCCGGGAGGCACGGCCGTGCACCCGGGGCACGGTGGCCTGCCCTTGAAGTACGCGGGTACGGACGGTGAGTCCGTTGGGGGGTTGGTGGGCAACAGGACCGGGGCCCGGGGTGACTGGTCGAAGTTGAAGTCCTGCACCAGGTTGCCCAGGACCGGTTCGTCCTCCCGCACGTCTGGTCGGGGGTCGGGCCGGCCGTCGG
>Ga0182013_10009229_pt1 | contig 10413 bp, 7 predicted proteins | sample 612S2MmetaG_FD_120487 | JGI IMG/M metagenome (GOLD analysis project Ga0182013, IMG submission 120487) | Permafrost microbial communities from Stordalen Mire, Sweden - 612S2M metaG | ecosystem: Environmental > Terrestrial > Soil > Wetlands > Permafrost | place: Sweden: Stordalen | collected...
TACCGCACCGACGATCTCGCCGGCATTCCGATTCTGATGGTGCGCGGAAACGACGGCGTCCTGCGCGCGTTTCTCAATGTCTGCCGCCACCGCGGCGCCAAGGTCGCGGATGGTTGCGGTGCAACGAAGTTGTTTCGTTGTCCCTATCACGCCTGGACCTATGCTCTTGCCGGACAATTGAAAGCCATCCCCGCCGAGGCGGCGTTCGCCAATGTCAGGGAAAGCCGCCCCTCACTGACGGCTCTGCCGCTGTGCGAGAAATACGGATTGGTCTGGGTCGTGCCGCGACCGCCGGCAGATGGGGCAACCACGTTCGATATCGATCCGTGGCTCGGTGGCCTCGGACCGGAGCTCGCCTCCTATCGTATCGATACCTATCATCACTACGATCGGCGGCTGGTGCCGGAGAAGGCGAATTGGAAGATTCTCGTCGATACCTTTCTGGAGGGCTATCATATCGGATTCCTGCACAAGGATTCGCTGGGCTCGATTCTTTACGGCAACATCAGCGATTTCGAAGCCTTTGGAAATAACGCGCGTGTCATCTTGCCGCGCAAAAGACTGGCTCGCCTGCGTGAACAGCCCGAAGCAGAGTGGAGCCTGATGCGCAACACTGCCATGGTCTATCTGCTGTTTCCCAACACGCTGTTCGTACCGCAAGGCGATCATATCGAGATTCAGCGGATCTTTCCGGTCGACGGACGCATCGATCGCGCGGTCATGGAAACCGGATTTTATGTGCCGAAGAAGCCCACCACCGAGGAAGAGAAGCTGCATTGGGAGAAGAATTTCGACCTGCTGGTCAAGGTCGTTTCCAACGAGGACTTCCCGACCGGGCGCAGCATGCAAATCGGATTCGGCTCCGGTGCCCAAACCCACGTCGTGTACGGTCAGGTTGAGCCTGGGATGATTCACTACCACCAGGGCTTGCGCCGCGCGCTAAGCCTGCCGGTCGATGTCGGCGCGCCGAAGGATCGTTAGGCAATACTAACTAGATCAATTCGGGGTGTTCATCATTGACACCCGGAGGACAGGCGTGCGGAACTGCCATCAGGACGATGGATAGTTAAAGGACGGTCTGGAATGTAGGCCCCCACCCCATGGGCTCGCTTCGTCGATCGTTGCCGGACGGCACGACGCGACCAGAGCAGGCCAACGTCGGGATGAGGGATTGATCGGAAGCCGGCGAAAGACCGGCGCGGTCGAACCAAGGGGAAGCAGATGTCAACGAGACTACCGGTTCTGCCCGCGTCCGGGCATGAACATTTTTTCGTTCGACCATTCCACGGTCAGCTCGCATGAGTGCGCTGGAGGCGCGCACGGCATCGGTCGACAGGCCGGTTCAGTTGTCCGTCGCGGGCGTCGCCAAGCGGTTCGGCGGCGTCACCGCCGTTCAGGACATTTCCCTCGATCTGCGCAAAGGACAAATTCTTTCCATCATCGGTCCGAACGGCGCCGGCAAGACGTCGCTGCTCAATATGATCTCGGGGTTCTACAAGCCCGATAGCGGCCGCATTCTGCTCGAAGGCCGCGACATTACGCGCCGCAAGCCGAGCGAGGTCGCAGCGCTGGGAATTGCCCGGACCTTCCAGAATATCGCGCTGTTCAGCGGGCTCACGGTTCTCGACAATCTGATGCTTGGCCGTCACGTCCGGATGCGCGCCGGCGTGCTCGGCAGCGCGATCTACTGGGGCATGGCCCAGCGTGAGGAAATCGCCAATCGCGAAGTGTGCGAGGAACTGATTGACTTCCTGAAACTGCAGGACCTCCGCAAGCAGCAAACCGGCGCGCTTGCCTACGGCCTGCGCAAACGGGTCGAACTCGGGCGTGCATTGGCGCTCGAGCCGAGCGTGATCCTGCTCGACGAGCCGATGGGCGGCATGAACCAGGACGAGAAGGAGGACATGGCGCGCTACATTCTCGACGTCAATCAGGAGCGTGGCGTTTCCGTCGTGCTGATCGAACACGACATGGGCGTTGTCATGGATATCTCAGATCACGTCGTCGTGCTCGATCGCGGCCGCAAAATCGCAGAAGGCACACCAACCGCCGTGCAGCGCGAGGCCGCGGTGATCGAGGCCTATCTCGGAACCAGATCATGACCCACGCCAGCAGCGGCCTTGCCGACAATCCCGCAACATCGACGCTACCGAAACTGCTTGAACGCAACGCTATCTCATTCGGGCACTTGCCCGGCATGCGCGAAAAGGATTTCGGCATCTGGAAAACCTGTTCCTGGCAGGAATATCTGGGCAATGTGCGCGACTTCGCGCTGGGGCTGGCAGCGCTGGGTTTCCGTCGCGGCGACAAGCTGTCGGTGGTAGGCGACAATTGTCCGCGGCTCTATTGGGCGCAGCTAGCAGCGCAGACGCTCGGCGGTGTCGCCGTGCCGGTTTATCAGGACGCGATCGCCACCGAACTGGTCTACGTGCTCAATCACGCCGAAGTATCGGTGGTGGTCGCCGAAGATCAGGAGCAGGTCGACAAGATCCTGTCCTTAAAGAGCGATCTGCCGCATCTGCGCGCCATCATCTACGATGACCCGCGCGGCCTCGGAACCTACGACGATGCCATGCTGCAATCGGTTGTTGCCACCCGAAAGGCCGGGCAGGCTTTCGGTGCAAGCAAACCGGATTATTTCGCGAGCGAACTCGGCCAAGGTGCTGCCGACGATATCGCGATGATCGCCTACACCTCGGGCACCACGGGGCGCCCAAAAGGCGCGCTGCTCAGCCATCGCAACCTGATTGCCACCTCGGAAACCTACTTCAAGGTGGAGACCGCCAAGGCGGGAGACAACTGGCTGGCTTATCTGCCGATGGCGTGGGTTGGGGACACGATCTTCTCGCTTAGCGCGGCGCTGGTCTGCGGCGTTACCGTCAATACCCCGGAAAGTCCAGAAACCGTGCGCCGCGATCTGCGCGAGCTTGGACCGCATGGCATCGTCGCACCGCCGCGGATCTGGGAGAGCCTGCTGACCGATATCCAGGTCAAGGCGGCCGACGCCAGCTGGCTCAAGCGCCAAGCATACGACTATTTCGGGGATCTGGCACGTCGGCGCGAGCTGATGAAGAGCGACGGCAAGCCGATTCCTTTCGCGACCGAACTCGCGTACCGGATCGGCGACTTCATCGTCTACGCTCCAGTGCGCGACCAGATGGGGCTCGGCAACGCCCGCTGGGCCCTGACCGGCGGCGCGCCGCGTGGCGCCGATACGTTCCGCTTCTTCCGTTCGTTCGGTATCAACCTCAAGCAGATTTATGGCTCGACCGAACTGAGCGCGCTGGCCTGCACGCAGAGTGACGCCGATGCTGATCCCAATACGGTTGGCCAGCCGGTGCCGGGCTTCGAAGTCCGTATCGATGAAGCCGGCGAAGTGCAAGTCCGCGGCCCCGGCGTATTTGTCGGCTACTACAAGCAGGATGACGCGACCCGTGCTGCGATGACGCCTGATGGCTGGCTCAAGACCGGCGACGCGGGCTTGATCGGTCCGGACGGCCAGCTTGCCATCATCGATCGCGCAAAGGATGTCGGAAAGCTGTCGGACGGCAGCCCGTTCGCGCCGCAGTTCACCGAGAACAAGCTGAAGTTCAGCCCGTTCATCCGGGAGGCTGTGGCGTTCGGGGACGGACGTCCTTTCGTGACCGCGATGATTGCCATCGACCTCAGCACCACCGGCGGCTGGGCGGAACGTCGCCGCCTGCCCTATTCGAGCTTCATGGACCTCAGCCGCAAACCTGAAGTAGCCGCGCTGATCATGGAGGAAATCGCCAAGATAAACACGACGCTGCCTGAGCCCAATCGAATACGTCGTTTCCTTTTGCTCAATAAGGAGCTTGAGGCCGACGACGCCGAGATCACGCGCACCCGCAAGGTCCGCCGCGGTTTCGTCGCGGAGAAATACGCCAGCGTCATCGAGGCATTCTACAGCGGCGCCAAAAATGTCGAGGTGACGATGGACATCACCTTCGAGGACGGCCGCAAAACCACGTTGACATCTAACATCGCCATTCATGGCGAGGGACCGGCTGCCGGCAGGAAGGCGGCCTAGACGATGGGTGAAGACTCCGAATTCTTCTTCTCGCTGATCGTCAACGGCATCTCGATCGGGATGTTGTATGCGTTGATCGCACTCGGTTTCGTGCTGGTCTACAAGGCGACCGAGGCGCTGAATTTCGCCCAGGGCGAATTCGTGATGCTCTCGGGTTACATCGCGGCGGCGCTGCTCACCGCCAAGGGCATGCCGGTGATCGGGGCCATCATCGGCACCATCGCGATCATGGTCGGCTTCAGCTTCGCATTGGAGCGGGTGGTGCTGCGTCCCTTGCTGGGACGGCCGATCGTCGCCGTCATCATGGCAACCATCGGCCTTGCGGCGATCCTGCGAGGCTTGCCGCCGCTCACCTTCGGTGCGGAAACCCGCGCCGTGCCGCTGCCGATCGGCGATGACCCGCTGGTAATCGGTCCCGCCACGGTGCCGCCGATTCAGGCCATCGGTTTTGTGGTCACGTTGATATTTCTGGGCGGCTTCACCTGGTTCTTCAGAAAGAGCCGGACCGGCGTCGCCTTGCGCGCGGTCGCTGAAAACCAGCAGGTCGCCGCCGCCATGGGAATCAATGTCGAGCGTTACTTCGCGCTGGCGTGGGCGATGGCCGGTATCGCCTCCGCGGTCAGCGGAATCGTCTGGGGCAACATGCTTGGCGTCGACGTCCAGCTCGCGCTGGTCGGCCTCAAGGTGTTCCCGGTCGTGATCCTTGGCGGTCTTGATTCGATCGCCGGCGCCGTGGTCGGCGGCTTGACCGTCGGCGTCGTGGAGAGCCTGACCGCCGGATATGTCGATCCCTATGTGGGTGGCGGCACCAAGGATTTCGCGCCTTATCTCCTGATGATCGTGGCGCTGATGTTCAGGCCCTACGGCCTGTTCGGCAAACGCAAGATCGAACGGGTATAGGGACGAAACCACGATGTTTCATCGCGAGACAGGGGTTTTCAAGACCAGTTACGCCTCCGATATGGCGCTTTACCCGTTGCCGATTGCGCGCGGCACGGTGATCGCCTTGCTGGTCCTGTTCATCGTCATCGTGCCGCTTGTATTCGGCGAATATTATCTCTCCATCATCAATCTGGTGCTGATCTCGATCGTCGGAGCGCTCGGTCTCAACATCCTCGTGGGCTACACCGGTCAGATCTCGATCGGACATGGCGCCTTCATGTCGGTAGGTGCCTATACCGCGGCCAATCTGGCGGTCAGAGCGGGGCTGCCGTTCTGGATCACTTTGCCCGCAGGCGGCCTGATGGCGGCAATCGTCGGCGCAGTGGTCGGCATTCCAAGCCTTCGCATCAAAGGGCTTTATCTCGCGATCGCAACACTTGCCGGTCAGTTGATCATTGAATGGATCATCAATCACGTACCGTGGATTTCCGGAGGCACCCAGGCGTCAATCCAGGTGCCGCGCCCGTCGCTGTTCGGCCATGAGCTGAAGACGCAAGGAGAGCTCTATTTCTTCCTGCTGTTTTTCGCGTTGATCGCGATCGTCGCCGCGCTCAATCTGGTGCGCAGCCGGATCGGGCGTGCCTTTGTCGCCATCCGCGATCAGGACATTGCCGCCGAGATCATCGGCATCGACATCTTTCGTTACAAATTGATCGCTTTTGCGATCTCGTCGTTCTACGCCGGCGTCTGCGGCGTGCTATACACCTATTACTTTGGCATCGCCAATTACGAGCAATTCCAGCTCGGCGTCTCCATCGAATATCTCGCGATGATTATCATCGGCGGACTCGGCTCGGTGCTTGGATCGATCCTGGGCGCGGCATTCGTTGCGCTGCTGCCGCTTGTCATCCGCACGGTCATGGAGAGCGTCGGCGGCTTCTTCTTTGCTGCCAATGAAATGGCCACCGTGGTTTCGAGCATGAGGCTCGTTATTTTCGGAGCGCTGATCATCGTGTTCCTGGTGCTTGAGCCGGAAGGATTGAACCGGCTTTGGCGCAACATCCGGAATTATTTCAGGGTCTGGCCGTTCTCCTATTAGGCACGGGCTCGCAACACGGGAGGAAGCAATGACGCACGTGAAAAGAGTCTGGACGTTAACGGCGATCCTGGCCGGCACGATGGTTTTAGGCGCGTATTCGGCTAATGCCCAGGAAAAGGAGGTGCTGTTCGGCGAGCAGTGCGACCGTACCGGACCGACGCAGAATGTGGGCGTGTTCATGTGCCCCGGCTTTCAGGATTACATTGCATTGGTGAACAGCAAGGGCGGCGTCGAAGGATACAAGATCAAGGTTCTGGAGATCGACAACGAATACAAGGTGCCGCCCGCAATGGAGGCGCACGAGCGTTTCAAGAAGGAAGGCGAGGTGATTGAGGCGCTTTACGGCACCCCACAAACCGCGGCGCTCGCCTCGAAGCTGGCCGAAGACAAGATCATCGGTACGTCGCCCGGGTTCGGTACCGCCGCGGGCGCCGATGGCAAGCGCTTCCCCTATTCATTCCCGATCGCGGCAACCTATTGGTCGCAGGGCGCGGCGGCGGTCGCCTTCGTCAAGAAGCAACTTGGTGGCGACTTGAATGGCAAGAAGATCGGTTATCTGTTCTACGACAACCCGGCCGGCAAGGAGCCGATTGTCATCCTCGAAGACCTCGCGAAGAAGGAAGGTTTCGAATTGCGGACCTTCGCGGTACCGCCGCCGGGCGTCGAACTCGGCGCGCAGGTGCTGGATATCACTGGTCGGTTCAAACCCGATTTCCTCATCACGCATCTTTTCGGCCGCGCTCCCTCGGTGTCCATCAAGGAGCTCAAAGGCAAGGGCTATCCGCTGAGCAAGGTGATCGCTCTGGTGTGGGGCGCCTCCGAAGCCGACGTGCGTGCCGCGGGCGGATTTGCCGTGGCAGAGGGCTACAACACTCTCCAGTTCGCGGGGGTCGGCGAGGATTTTTCCGTCATCCGGGAGATTACCGAGATGTACAAGGCGCAAGGTAAGCCCGCACCCAAGGAGATCGACACGTCGGTCTACTACAATCGCGGTATCGTGTGGGCGGCCATGCATGTCGAGGCGCTTCGCAACGCGATCAAGGCCGAGAAAGGCGGAAGGCCGACGACCGAAGACATGAAGAACGGCATGGAACAGGTGAAGGACCTTTCCCTTGGCGGTATGGCGCCGCCGATGCAAGTGACGCCTGAAGACCATGAAGGCGGCGGATGGCTTCAGGTCTGGACCGTCAAAGGCGGTAAGTTCGTCAAGACCACTGATTGGTTCCAGGCCTATCGCGACGTGATCAAGGAGCACCTCGCCGAGACGAAGTAGCAAAACGGCGGCGGGTGCTCGCAACGCCGCCCGCCGCTCCGGCCTGGTCAGCACGTTCCAACAAGCCGTGCCGGTTTTTCCGGATCACGTTCGCAAGGGTAACGACATGTTGGCGATCAACAACATCGAGGTGGTTTACGACAAGGTGATCCTTGTCCTGAAGGGCGTTTCGCTGCAGATCGCGGACGGCTCCATCACCACGCTGCTCGGCGCCAACGGCGCCGGCAAAACCACCACACTTAAAGCCATCTCCGGCGTATTGCGAACCGAACGCGGCGAGATCACCAAAGGCTCGATCGAATTCAACGGCGAGCGGATCGATGGACTGCGCGCCCATCAGCTTCCGGAACTTGGCATCGCACAGGTGTTCGAAGGCCGCCGTGTTTTCGAGCACCTGACTACCGAAGAGAACCTGATCGCCGGGGCGCATGTCCAGCGCGATTCCCGCAAGATGCATGACGGCATCGAGCGCGTTTACGGCTATTTCCCTCGTCTCAAGGAACGCCGTCATCAGCAGTCCGGATATCTGTCCGGCGGCGAGCAGCAGATGCTGGCGATCGGCCGTGCCCTGATGTCGGTTCCCAAAGTGATCCTGCTCGACGAGCCCTCGCTCGGTCTCGCGCCGATGCTGGTCGCGGAAATTTTCGGAATCGTCAGCCAACTGGTGATGGCGGAGAAGCTCTCGGTCCTCCTCGTCGAACAGAACGCAACCATGGCGCTCGACGTGGCGCAACATGGCTACGTGATGGAGAACGGGCGGATCGTGCTGGAGGGCAGCGCGGACGCGCTGCGGGCCAATTCCGACATTCGTGAATTCTATCTCGGCCTTAACGAAGTCGGCTCGCGCAAGTCCTATCGCGAGGTCAAGCACTACAAGCGGCGCAAACGCTGGTTGTCCTGAAAGCCACCTCCAAGGGAGCGGTCTCCGCAAACTCTCCTGGCTTGACTGACCCGGCCGCCTGCCGCATGAACATCGGCTAACGCGAGTGGACTGAACCACTTCGATTGAAGCCATTTGGGAGGATCCAATGCAGCTGGACGGCAAGGTCGTGATCGTAACCGGGGCCGCGCGCGGCATCGGTCAGGAATATGCCCGGGCATGCGCAAACGCAGGCGCAAAAGTGGTCGCGACCGACATCAACGATTGCGGCCAGACCCTCGATTCGGTGAAGACCGTCGGCGGCAATGCGATCGCGGTCAAGGTCAATGTCAGCGACATTCAGGCGACCAACGCGATGGTCGCCGCTGCCTTGGAAGCGTATGGCCGCGTCGACGGGCTGATCAACAATGCCGCGCTCTACGGCACACTTCGCGGTGGCAAGTTCGACGCCATCAGCGAGGCCGACTGGGACGCGACCATGGCGGTCAACGTCAAGGGCATCTGGAACTGCTGCAAGTCCGCGGTGCCCGCGATGCGCAAGACCGGCGGCGGCAGCATTGTCAACATCGCCTCGCTCGCCGCAACCTACGGCCTGGCCTACGCGATCCATTATACGACCTCGAAGGCCGCGGTCATTGGCCTGACGCGCGGCCTCGCCCGCGAACTCGGCCGCGACAATATCCGCGTCAACGCGATTGCGCCGAGCGCCGTTCTGACGGAAGGCACGCAGGAGTTCTTCGGCGCCAAACACGCCAAGGCGCTCGAGGTCATCGCCGCCTCGCAGTCCATTCCCCGCAATCTCGTTCCTTCCGATCTGGCAGGAACGGCGATCTGGCTGCTGTCCGGCGCGAGCGATTTCGTAACCGGCCAGACCATTTCGGTGGATGGCGGCACCGTGATGAATTAGCCGGCAGCGAGTTGATATTGTGCGACGGCGATCGGGGCGCGAGCGCGGCCTAAGTCAGGCTTCCACCACGATTGTCAATGCGCGCGATACCTTGCAAGCGAAAGCGCCTCGATCGGGACCTCCGGCTTTCGTTCGAGCAGACAGTCCGCTAGAATGCGGGCCGCGCCGCAGGCCATCGTCCAGCCCAGGGTTCCGTGGCCGGTGTTGAGATAAAGATTGCTGTATCGCGTCGGTCCGATGATGGGCGGTCCATCCGGTGTCATCGGCCGCAATCCACTCCAGAACGACAGGCCTTTGAGATCGCCGCCGCGCGGAAACAGGTCGATCAGCGAACGCTCCAGCGTCACACGGCGGCCGGCAGCCAGTTTGATCCGGTATCCTCCCAACTCGGCCGTACCGCCGACGCGGATTCGATTCCCAAGACGGGTGATCGCGACTTTGTAAATCTCATCCATCACCGTCGATTGAGGCGCGCCCTCTTCGTCCGCCAGCGGCACGGTGATGGAATAGCCCTTGACCGGGTACACGGGAATATCGATCCCGATCGGCCTCAGCATCAGCGGCGAAAAGCTGCCCAACGCCATGATGTAGACGTCGGCGACCATCGGCCCGGAGTCCGTCGCGACGGTCGTGACGCGATCGTTCTCGACGCCGATGTTGTCGATCCGCGTATTGGATAGGAAGCGAACGCCGGCCTCCTCCGCCATCGCCATCAACCGCTGCGTAAACAGATAGCAGTCGCCGGTTTCGTCGTCGGGGAGCCGGAGGCCGCCGGCAAACGACACCCGGGCGGTCGCAAGACCCGGCTCCGCCCGTATGCAGCCCTCGCGGTCCAGCAACTCGAACTTGACGTCATACTGGCGCAGCACCGCCAGATCCTTTCCGACGGAATCCAGCTGGGACTGCTTTCTGAACAGCTGCAGGGTGCCCTGACTGCGGTGGTCATATGAAATGCCGGTCTCGGCGCGCAGCGCCCGCAAGCAATCACGGCTGTATTCGGCGATCGGAACCATTCGCGATTTGTTGATGGCATAGCGATCAGCCGTGCAATTGCGCAGCATCTGCAACACCCAGCGCCACATCAACGGATCGAACTGCGGATGCACCACCAGCGGCCCGTGCTTGTCGAGCATCCACTGAATGGCCTTGAGCGGCACGCCAGGTCCCGCCCACGGCGACGCGTATCCCGGCGAAATCTCGCCGGCATTGGCAAAGCTGGTCTCGAGAGCAACGCCAGCCTGGCGATCGACGACCGATACCTCGAAGCCGGCTTTGGCAAGATAATACGCTGATGTAACGCCGATAACCCCGGCGCCCATGA
>Ga0182013_10009232_pt1 | contig 10411 bp, 6 predicted proteins | sample 612S2MmetaG_FD_120487 | JGI IMG/M metagenome (GOLD analysis project Ga0182013, IMG submission 120487) | Permafrost microbial communities from Stordalen Mire, Sweden - 612S2M metaG | ecosystem: Environmental > Terrestrial > Soil > Wetlands > Permafrost | place: Sweden: Stordalen | collected...
CGGCCGATGAAGCCGCCGCCGCCCACCACCAATATTCTGCCCATGAATGCTCCCCCGAAAGCCTTATTTTTATGATTTCCAGACTAGCGATTCGCCTTGGTCTTGTCTCGCGCCGTCGCGGCGAACCGCGCGCCAATCGACGAAAGACGGGCGCCAAGGCGCTTGCTTCCCGCGGCGCTTGCGGCAAAAGTCGGCGCCCATCCGGCGGAGGAGACGCCATGACCACGGAGAGCGCGACCGTCCTGCAATCGGACGCGTTGCACTATCATCGCCTGCCGCGCCCGGGAAAACTCGAGATCGCGGCGACCAAGCCGCTCGGCAACCAGCGCGACCTCGCGCTCGCCTATTCGCCGGGCGTCGCCTTCGCCTGCCAGGCGATCGTCGCCAATCCCGACGAAGCCGCCGAACTGACGACGCGCCAGAACCTCGTGGCCGTGCTGACCAACGGCACCGCTGTGCTCGGCCTCGGCGCGATCGGCCCGCTCGCCGGCAAGCCGGTGATGGAAGGCAAGGCCGTCCTGTTCAAGAAGTTCGCCGGCGTCGACGTGTTCGACATCGAGGTCAACGAGACCGACGTCGACAAGCTGGTCGACATCATCGTCGCGCTCGAGCCGACCTTCGGCGGGATCAACCTCGAGGACATCAAGGGTCCCGAATGCTTCGAGGTCGAGGAGAAGGCGAAGGCCCGCATGGGCATTCCCGTGTTCCACGACGACCAGCACGGCACCGCGATCATCGTCTCGGCGGCGATCTCCAACGCGCTCGAACTCGCCGGCAAGCGCATCGACGCCGTGAAGATCGTCTGCTCTGGCGCCGGCGCGGCGGCGCTCGCCTCGCTCAACCTGCTCGTGTCGCTCGGCGCCAGGCGCGAGGCCATCTTCGTCTGCGACATCGAGGGCGTGGTCTACAAGGGCCGCGAGACCCTGATGGACCGCTGGAAGGCGGCCTATGCGCAGGAGACGAAGGCGCGCGCGCTCGCCGACGTCATCGACGGCGCCGACGTGTTTCTCGGCCTTTCGGCCGGCGGCGCGCTGAAGCCCGAACACGTCAAGCGCATGGCGCGCGATCCGCTGATCATGGCGCTCGCCAATCCGGTTCCCGAGATCATGCCCGAAGTCGCGCAAGCGGCGCGGCCCGACGCGATGATCTGCACCGGCCGCTCCGACTATCCCAACCAGGTCAACAACGTCCTCTGCTTCCCTTACATCTTCCGCGGCGCGCTCGACGTCGGCGCGACCGAGATCAACGAGGCGATGAAGCACGCGGCGGTAAAGGCGATCGCGGAACTGGCGCGCGAAGCGCCCTCCGAGGTCGTCGCGCGCGCCTATGGCGGCGAAGCGGCGCCGTTCGGCCGCGCGTCGCTGATCCCCAGCCCGTTCGACCCGCGGTTGATCATGCGCATCGCTCCGGCGGTGGCGCAGGCGGCGATGGAGAGCGGCGTGGCGCGGCGGCCGATCGCCGATTTCGACGCCTACGCCGACCGCCTGTCGCGCTTCGTCTTCCGCTCCGGCCTGATGATGAAGCCGCTGTTCGCCAAGGCGCGCGCCGCGCGCAAGCGGGTGATCTACGCCGAGGGCGAAGACGAGCGCGTGCTGCGGGCGACCCAGGTGGTGCTCGAGGAGCGGCTCGCCGAGCCGGTGCTGATCGGCCGCCCGGACGTGATCCGCGAGCGCATCCGCCGCTACGGCCTGCGCATGACGCTCGGCGAGGATTTCGAGAACATCGATCCTCAGAGCGATCCGCGCTACCGCGACTACGTCGCGACCTATCTCAAAGTGGCTGGGCGCAAGGGCGTCACGCCTGATGCGGCGCGCACGCTGGTGCGCACCAACACGACGGTGATCGGTGCGCTGGCGCTCCATCGCGGCGAAGCGGATGCGCTGATCTGCGGCCTCGAAGGCCGCTTCGCGCAGCGTCTCAAGCACATCAAGGACATCGTCGGCCTCGCGGCGGGCGCGACCGACTTCGCCGCGCTGTCGATGGTGATCGCGCCGACCGGCGTCTATTTCCTCGCCGACACCCACGTACGCTACGACCCGACCGCGCTCGAGATCGCCGATCTCGCCTTCGCCTGCGCCGATCATGTGCGGCGCTTCGGCATGACGCCGAAGATCGCGCTCGTCTCGCATTCCGACTTCCGCTCCGTCGACAACCCTTCGGCGCGAAAGATGCGCGAGGCGCTGAGGCTGGTCGCCAACCGCAATCCTGACTTCGAGATCGACGGCGAGATGCAGGCCGACACCGCGCTGTCGCTGGTGGCGCGCGCGCGCGTGATCGTCGACTGCAAGCTCAGCGGCGAAGCGAATGTGCTGATTTTCCCCAATCTCGACGCCGGCAGCACGGCGCTTCAGCTCACGCGTGTGATCGCCGACGCGCTACCGGTCGGGCCGATCCTGATCGGACCGGCCAAGCCGGCCCATGTGCTGACCCCGTCGGTGACCGCGCGCGGCATCGTCAACATGACTGCGATCGCGGCCGCCGAGGCGGCGGAGCCGTGCTTTCCCGCGCGCTGATCCCGCGACGGCGGCGCCGTCGATGAGCGTCGAACCGACCCTTTGTAACTTGACAGCGCCGCCGGCCGGGCGGACTCTTCAGACGCGGCTGGGATTCCGCGCGAGCGATCCCGACAGCCGAGGCGACGGGCCTCGGACGAGGCCCGTGCGAGAGATCGGAGGTAACCATGACTCCGCCGGGCAAGGATAGCTGATCTCGACAGCGTCGAGATCACCGCCGTTTCGTCCCACACGCCGAGGCGAGCGGCGCCGACAAAAATTCGAGATCAACCGAGCGGCCGACGACACGAAGGCCAAGTGGAAGTCGGGCCGCTACTGACAGGTAAAATCCCCAACCGTTTCGCAACGCGAAACAGGGCCCCGTGACGCCTGAGCGCGCCGGGGCCCACGCCATTTTCAAGGGAGACCCGCAGCGCGCAGATCGCCTGTCCTGGCTCGATATCAGCTCGCGGGCAGGAACGGAATGTCGACGCCGAAGGTCTGCAGCAGCAGAACGAGATTGAGCGCGAGGATCAACGCGGTCGCGACGATCGCCGCCGCGTCGGTCAGGCGGCTGTTGACGAACGCTCCCATGATGTCGCGGCGGCGGGTGAACATCACCAGCGAGATCATCGGCAGCGGCAGCACCAGGCTCAGCACCACCTGGCTGACGACCAGCGCATTGGTGGCGTTGACCCCCAACGCGACGACGACGAAGGCGGGAACCATCGTCACCAGCCGGCGAACCCACAACGGGATGCGGAAGCCGACGAAACCCTGCATGACGATCTGGCCAGCCATGGTGCCGACCACCGAACTCGACACGCCGGAGGCGAGCAGCGAGATGAGGAACACCGCCGCTGCGGCGCCACCGAGCAGCGGCGTCAGGGTGTGGTAGGCGGTCTCGATCTCGGCGACGTCGCTGTGGCCGTTGTGGAAGGCGGCCGACGCCATCATCACCATCGCCATGTTGACGAGCCCCGCGACGGCGAGCGCGACCACGACCTCGCGATTGGAGAACCGCAGCAGCGTCCGACGCTCGCGGTCGTTGCGCGCCGGGGCGCGGTTCTGGGTCAGGCCCGAATGGAGATAGATCGCATGCGGCATCACGGTCGCGCCGATGATTCCGACCGCGATCGTCAGGGCTGCAGCATCGGGAAGCTGCGGCAGCAGCGAGCCCGTCGCCGCTGCGCCCCAGTCGACCGGCGCGATGAACATCTCGGCGAGGTAGCAGAGGCTGATCGCCGCCACGAGGCCGCCGATGATGAGCTCGATCGGACGGAAGCCGCTGCGCTCGAACATCAGCACGCCGTAGGTCACGATCCCGGTGACGACCATGCCGACCAGCAGCGGCACGTGGAACAGCAACGACAGACCGATGGCGCCGCCGAGGAATTCGGCGAGATCGGTCGCCATGGCGGCGATCTCGCTGGCGATCCACAGCGCGATCACGACCGGCGTGCGGAACTCCTCGCGGCACAATTCCGCGAGGTTGCGGCCGGTGACGATGCCGAGCTTGGCCGACAGGCCCTGAAACAGCATGGCGACGAGGTTCGCCGCCAGCGCCACCCACAGCAACGAGTAGCCGTAGCGCGCGCCGGCCTGGATGTTGGTGGCGAAATTGCCTGGGTCCATATAGGCGATCGAGGCGATCACCGCCGGGCCGGCGAACAGCAGCGCCGACCCCATGCCACGCCGCCGCCCGGCGAAAACCTCGCGGATTTCCAACGCCGTGCGGTCGCTTAGGTTGAGGGTCGCGCCTGCGTCGCTCATGCGTTCGTCTCCGAGTGGCCCTACGAATGTAGCCTATGCTACATTTTTTTCAAGAGCCTCTAAACTGATTTTGTCCGCGCCGGCGCAATCCCGGAGCGGCGCGTTGCCAAACGTCGCTTCCTGGGCGATCTTCGCCCGGCTTTCCGGCGCCTCGTGCGCGGCGCGGAGGCCAGGGGGAATAGACATGGCGCGGATGCAGAATGCGCCGGCGCGCCGCAGCGCTGGACGCGCGCTCGCCTGGTTGGCGGCCGCCGCGCTCCTCGCCGCCCTCGCCGCGCCCGCCGCCGCCGAGGACCTGGTCATCGACAACCTGGCGTTCAAATCCCTCGACGGCGACGCCTTCGCCATCGCCCGCCTGGATTTCGTCAACACCAATCTCACCAGGGACGAGATCATCCGGCTGCTGACGCCCGACTCGCCAGCCGACGACGACCGGGCGCTGGCGCAGAAATTCGAGGCGGACAGGATTTCGATCCCGTCGGTCGACATCCTCGGCGCCGACGGATCGAAAATCCACCTCGCCGGATTGACAGCGGACCACGTCGACGCCGGCCGAATTGACAGCCTCGACCTCGCCGGGTTCGACGCGGCCGGAACCGACAAGGACGGCCCGCTGACGATCAAGTGCGGCGCGCTGCATATCGACGGTCTCGACGTCGCGCCGCTGCTCGCCGGCGACGGCGATCGGGCGAGGCCGGCTCGTCTCGGCGGGCTGACGCTCGCCGGGCTCGAGGTTGTCGGCCCGGACCCTGGCGAGGCGCCGGGCCAGTCCATCCACATCGCCATCGGCTCGATCGCGCTTCACGACGATTACGCCGGCGACGCGATCAAGCGGGGCAAGATGAAGATCGCCGCCGCCGTCGTCGAGCCCTCGCCCGGCTCCGAGGCCGGCAAGGGCCTCGCCAGCCTCGGCTATTCCAAAGTCGAGCTCACGATCGCCCTCGACGCCGAATACCAGGCGGACGCCAAGACGCTCGCGCTTGAAAACCTCAGCATCGACGGCGTCGGCATGGGCTCGCTCGCGCTCGACGCCAATTTCGCCGACGTCGCGCCGTCGCTGTTCGGCGCCGACGGCGGCGAGCGCATGCAAGCCCTGTTCGACGCCGGCGTCGCTTCTTTCGCGCTCAAGCTCGCCAACGCCGGGCTGTTCGACAAGGCGCTCGCCTATTACGCCAAAGAGCTCGGCCTCTCGCCCGACAAGCTGCGCGAGCAATGGTCGGCGCTCGTCGGCCGGACGGCGACGACGACGCTCGGCGGCGGCCCGGCGAGCCTGGCGTTGGCGGCCGAACTGCAAAAATTCATCGCCCGGCCGAACACCCTGACGCTCAGCCTCAAGGCCAAAGGCGCCCCGTTGAAGGCGAGCGATATTTTCGCGGCGGGCGACCCGAGCGAAATTGCCGCCAAGCTCGACATATCGGCCGCGGCTGACCGCTGACCCCACGAGGACGTCAATGCAGTACCAGATCTCCGGAACGGTGATGCAGACGGTGGCGATCGACCTCGCCCCGGGCGAGACGGTCTACAGCCAGACCAACACCATGGCTTGGATGAACGACCAGGTGACGATGGACACCCACACCGGCGGCGGCCTGCTCGCCGGGCTCAGGCGCAGCTTCGGCGGCGGCTCGCTGTTCGTCACCGACTTCACTGCGACCGGCGCCGGCCACGTCGCCTTCGCGCCGCGCTTTCCCGGCACGATCGTCCCGGCGCTGTTGCAGCCCGGCCAGTCGCTGATCTGCCGCAAGGAGACCTTTCTGGTCGCGCAGAAATCGGTGACGCTGGAAATCGCCTGGCAACAACGTCTCGGCGCCGGCTTCTTCGGCGGCGAGGGCTTCATCCTGCAGAAGGTGACCGGGCCCGGCGTCGTCTGGCTCGACCTTTCCGGCGAGCTGGTCGAGCGCGACCTCGAGCCCGGCGAACGGCTGCTCGTCCATGCCGGCCATGTCGGCGTGATCGAGCCGAGCGTCGGCTTCGACATCCAGATGGTCAAGGGCTTCAAGAACATCCTGTTCGGCGGCGAAGGCCTGTTCCTCGCCACGCTGACCGGCCCCGGCCACATCTGGCTGCAGAGCATGCCGATCCTCAACCTCGCCGAGGAGATCGGCCGCTACCTTCCCCGCGCCGGCTCGAACAGCGGCGCCAATTCGGCCGCGGGCGGCCTCGCCGCCGGCGCGGCGCTGGGCGCGGCGGGCGGCCTGCTCGGCGGGCTGCTCGGCGGCGGCGAATCGTAGACGGCGCGCTCGAAATCGGACGCCGCCGCACGAGGCGCCATTTTCCGGCGTGGCGGCCTCTTTTCAACCGCTTGCGAGGAATATTTCCGCCGCGCGCGGCGGGTGCGAGGCCGAAATCGATGTTTTACGCACGTATATTGTTTTATATAAGCAATCCGCAATTGCGCTGTGATCTAGAGGCTCCAAAGAGATGACTTTCAACTAAATACCGGGCCGACTACTATCGGCTCGATTCTGCTTCCAGACAGTATAACCACACATCGCTCCGTCCGCCTCAACATCTGAGACGCTAGATAGCTCGTGACCGCTCGCTCGCCACAGAGCAATTTCATCGCCGACTATCATTTTCACTAAAATGCACAGACTACAGAATATTTTAGGGCCCATTGGCACAAGCACTACCCTAGTCGTTGCGCTCAGATGCTGTACCAATGTCAGCAATTCCCAAAATGTTTGATAAGGAAACATTATTTTATAGTCCACAACATTTCGTCTATTTATCAAGGCCAGCAGGGCCAAGTTATTTCTCTCCACCTCCAATCTAAACCTAAAATCAACGCCTGTTGGCAAGAACCCAAAAGTTACACTTGGATCAAGGTACTCGACAGCCCCGATCGCTTCGTCTTCTGCGTAACCGACGCCAACGACCAGGACCGTCGGCCTCTCCGGATGTGCAGTCCACCCTTCCAGTCCCACGATCGGTGCAAAGTCCATGAACGGGGCCGCTCGTTTCGGTGGCTCTCGAAATTTCGCGAGGGAATATGCAAACGTAACATCGCACCCATCGAATATTGGCTCAGTAAGCAATATTTCCGATAAAGAGGCAATCAATCGTCTATTGAACGACGAAATGTCGACCAATATACGCTTGCTAGAATAGTCTTTGCAGTCCAACGCACGCACAATCGATTCCAGCAATTCAAGCTTGTCCACCCCGTGAATCTCGCTTACGCCCCAATCCTTCGAAACACGAAGATTCTGCTCAAAGCTCAGGACGTGCCCATCAGGAAAAACATATCCCAACGCCTTTTGCCACCTCCCAACGGTACGCTCAGCGACGTATCTAGATCGCCTCTCGTATCCAATCGGATATACGAGCAAATCGTATTTCTCATTTTCGTCCTCCAGGTCAGAATTCACAACGTTAATTGCTAGATCACTCAAGCGGAAGGGATGGTTGCGCTTCATGTTTGCCTCCGCCTTGCCCTTTTCCAGAACGATCCAATATTACACCAAGAGACACTGCCGTATTGAGGATAATTGGCAATTTGTAATACGCAGACAACAAATAACATAAACGGAACCGCTTTCCTCGAATATTTGCTAACATTTTGTCCGATTCATGATCCGGCACGTATACAAGTGCACCAACATTAAGCGCACGACCAACCGCGACAATTACTTCTTCGTCCACGTTGGCGTCAACCGTAAACGACAGCGGGGGTTGCGCCTTGAACGGCCCCATTACGCTTCCGTTATAGAAAAACGTTCCGATCGTATCCAGAAACTTGAGCAATCCTCTTTCGCCTCTTTCGTCATTCTTGTATGGGATTGTACGCAGTAATGATCGAAACGCCTTTATTGCTTCCTGTATTTCCCTGGCCTGTGTCGCCCTATCCACCCGGCCTTTGGCACTTGCCTGCCGAATTACGGCCAACTCTCGAATCAGGGGGCGAAATAGCCCAAGAAGCCATCTTGGATTCCCCTCTGCAAGCGCGAGCATCGACGGAAATCCGGTAAATGGAAAATAAGACTTTCTGCTTCGACTCGTCAGTGGCTCCGCACTTAATGTCTGACTATCGCGAACGGCTTCGTGTTCACGAAGTTCACGCGGTGCCCGAATGAAATAGTCGCGAACCATCGCGATTGAGCGCACCTTCCGAATGTACTGAGCCCGCTCGGACTCCTGCCGCTGGTCACCGATTCCCTCAATAGTGAGGTGGTTTGCGTCCAAATACTCTCTGAAACTATGATCTTTTCCGTGCAGAGATCGTAGGCTGCGCGTCACGTTCCCCCCATTTGCATATGGTGAAACCGTGGCGTCGGAATCCCAGAAATCGAACCCCGACGGCCCTAAGAGCGTGCGCGCGTCGTCATTCTGAAGTCCATTGCGATGGAGCAACGATCTTATCAACTGAGTGGAAAAGTCATAACCGAGTTCCTTCCGCGCGTATGTCAAGTCAATATGCACATAGTCGTTACGCGCGGTGGGCTGTACTTCGTTGAATTCTTTATAGAAGTGTTTATTAAATGGTGCTAACGCCAGTTTGTAAATGCATATGCTTTCCTCGGCACCTCCTCTAAGATCAGCTAGTAAGGCTTGCTGAATGCTAGATGGGGCGATCTCCAGTTCGTCAAACATTAAACAAAATCGTCTACTCGGCAGACGAGCCATACTGTTGCATAATTCGACAGCAAATCGAACGCACTCCCGATGATCCAAATACAAATAGTCGTTTCGCTCCGCGCGAATATCGACATTCTGCATCTTCATAAGCGATCGGCGGAGCAACCCAATGTCGATCAGGCGTAGACTTAACGCGCTCTGTAGACCCGCAAATGTCGGAATAGCAACATCGAGGCGCCAACCTTTTGCGACTTCGCGAACCAGATCACGTTCATTGTTTTGGTCTAGTTTTACAAGTTGTTTATGAATAGAATAAGGATGTTGGCCAATAACCGCTTCGTTTATATCTTGAAACGCGCGGACAAGCCCCTTTAATATGTGAGTCGTAAACGCGGCTTCGCCAAGAGTCCTCGCAGATATCTGATCTAATTCGTATTTCGACAAAGATTTCAGTTGACCATGCCAATTACGATCTGCTGGCACAAACACGCCGACGAAGTCGATTCGGTTTAAGAACTGTTCGGCTTCGATATGTTGCCAACTCAATAGGGCCGGCACCGTAAGCATACGGAGTAATGTCGTCTTTCCGCTGCCTCTTGGACCTGTAAGAAGATGATTCCCAACGGACATCAACTCACTAAATATCCCGACGGGCGGGACAAAGGTTTCCGCGATTTGCTGCGCGGTCAAGTGGCGCGCGTTAAAGGTGTCAAAGATGGAATCTTCTTCATACACCTCGGTGTCCCCCTTCGCGGCGGGCCAACTCAAAGGGCAAACCGTTTATCGACAACTCGGTGTGGAGACCATAAAACTCGCGCAAGTTTTCCAACAACGCCTGTAGGTCGGCAGGGATGAGATATCGTAGCTGCGGCATGCGGCCGGTCAAGTGAGCCCACCTCTGCGGAATATCATCAACGAGCGCAGCCACCTTTGCCGCCAACGTCGGAATTTGTTCGCGAAATCCGAAACCCGCATGCCCTGGTAGCCCGGCTCCGCTCGTCGCCTGAACCCAACCTATTGGAGGGCTCCAGGTCCACGATTCCATTGTTCCTACGAGCAGCGGACTGAGGTCTGCCGGCGGCGCCAGCTCGAAATTCAACATGTGGAATTGATTCGGAGACGGGTTGTCGTAGTCATATTCCCGAGTTGCCCCAAACGCACCAGCCGACAGTATCAGAGGGCCGGACGTGTCAGTCCCTCCCCAGTACAACATAGACCGATGCCGATGGCCATGGACTATAACCCAGTTGCCATATCGGGGATTGCTCAATAGCTTGACTAAGAGCTGACCGCCTTTCATGACGCTTACGTCGGCGGTCGCTTCATTTGCGTCGTCTTGCATATGGTGGTGAACCAGACATATATTGATATTAGGCGGAGAAGCCATCTGTGCCAATTCCGCGTTAAGGCGCTCTTTAATTAACGCAATTGTATATTCGCTGATCCTGCCGTGAACGAATTCAGGAGTTGATGTGTCTCCGCCCCCGTGAAACGCTGTGCTATCTATAATCAGTAGTCTGTATTTGTCGCTGCTGCGAATCACAAAATGATTAGCCCAATATTCAAGA
>Ga0182013_10009234_pt1 | contig 10410 bp, 9 predicted proteins | sample 612S2MmetaG_FD_120487 | JGI IMG/M metagenome (GOLD analysis project Ga0182013, IMG submission 120487) | Permafrost microbial communities from Stordalen Mire, Sweden - 612S2M metaG | ecosystem: Environmental > Terrestrial > Soil > Wetlands > Permafrost | place: Sweden: Stordalen | collected...
ATCGGCAGGTTCATGACGCCGGACGATGGGTCGCATCAAACGGTGGGCGATCCGCAGAGCTGGAATCTCTACGCCTACGTGCGCAACCAACCGCTCCGCTATGTAGACCCCACCGGACACGGGCCTCAAGGGGCCACAGCGGCGGCATCAAGTTGCGCCCAGGATCAGGGCGGAGGAGGACATACTACATGTAATGTCGACACCTCGGGCACAACAACGGCGCAAAATACGTTCCCGTTCCATGTGCCGTACGGGCAGCAAGGATTGTATGGGGCACCTTGTCCAGTTGACGCGTGCGTGACGGCCACGGCCCCTAAGTCGATCTGGGGGAAAATCGGCAGTTGGTTCGGTGGTGTGGCATTCGGAATCGTGCGATGGGGCAAGCTCGGTGGCCCTTTGCACAGGGCGGGTGTTGAAAGAGTTTCCAGATCCTTGGAGGAGAGCGGCTTCAAGGTCCAAAGGGAGGTAAGAGTTCCGACCCCCAATGGCGCCAAGTCCTCGCGCTGGGTAGATGTCGTTGGAACGAAGAACGGCGAGACGAGAATGTATCAGATCGGAAGGCAAAATATGGATGGAACTCCGGTCGCTCGCGAAGTTCAAGCTCTCGATGACATTGAAGGGGCTACAGGCATCCGGCCTAATTTTCTTCCGTACAATATCGGAGAGCCGAATTTTGGTGTGCCTGGAGCTACCGACATCGCGCCGGGTGTCACGCCGGGAGAAGGTGAAGTCCCGGTCGAGCCAGAAATCATTCCCGAGTAGGAACCCTATGAGCAAGCAATTCTATGTGTATTTGCTGCCTGCGGATGTGGAGGCTCTGGTTTACACACTGAAGTCGCGGCTGGACGTTTCGCTCATTCAACCGTCATCGTCAGGACCGTTTCCGGTAAAGCTGGAATCACCAGTTTGCAACGATGCGCTGATGCTGAAGGAGGCGGCAGTCCGAGTTGATTGCTTTATCACTCGCAAAGACGCAGACATCAAGATGCGGTTTGTTCCAGCCCTTTCTCGCTGGAGTGTTCAAGGCGAGTCTGAGGTGATCGAGTTCCAAGGCTGTGAGTTCGACGGCAGTGTGCTTCTGCGTGGACGTTTCTATTTTCAAAATGACTTCCTCATGGAAGACATGATCGCTCCTAAACGGACGGAGTTCCTCGCCTGGGCAGACAAGGTGTTTCGGCTGGCCAAGAAGTCACTGTGCAGATCAGAAACTCTCGATGCGTATGTGGGTGAACATGCCGAGAAGTGGAAACAAGAGGGCGGACGGTTTGCTTGGATGGTCACTCCAGAGCGCGGCCCGATTTTCGAGGGTGAAGCCGGATCTCTTGCCAGATAGAAAACAACGGGTGATCTGACCAGCAAGCGGAATACCTACCGTTGGCGTTCTAAGGCGGCCAGGGCTTGCGATCCGGCGCGCGTGGAGAGGCGGGTGGGCCCCATCTCCTTCACTCATGTAGCACGGTGCCCCAGGTTCGCGCCCGTCCTTTGGGCGCTAACCTGGGCGCTGTCGGGCACACTACCTTTCGCACCTTTCGAAGGGCGCCGGATAAGTCCCGCGGTTTTCGAGACCACCGCAAACCGCCCTTGACTCGCCTGCTAGAGTAGATTCATAGCAAACAAGCACTTGCCCCAGCACTCGCTGCTCCTTGACAACAAGACCGAGCTGTAGTCGGCCGTTGTTTCAGTGGCCCACCTCTGCAACCCGTTTATCGGGCGTCGTGCGAATAACTCTATTTCTTTCAATACTTTGATAGCGAACAGGCTACGCAAGCAAAAAGACCCAGCTAAGTGATTGATTTCCCGTGGCGGGCACCGGTCAATACGCACCAAGTTTACCCGGAGCCAGCGTTAACTCTCTATTCCTCAATACTTTGTATATAAGTCGTGATTATTCAATACTTTGGAGGGAGTTTCTCTCTAACTTCATGATTCCAATATACCCGTAGACGGGGGAGGGGGTACCCCCTGCGAAACACCTCGCCTCGACGTTCGAAACATCGACAAACTTCCGAAGCGACCCAGAAACTCCGTCCCCGTTGTCCGTGAGAAGTCCGAGAGAAAAAAGACACAAAAACACTGAAGTTACCGCGATAATCAGAGCATCCTTCTGGCACACTATACTGGTACGACTCCCCCCAGAAAATAGCGCAGTCAAAATAATGTCCGAAGTCGTCGCCATTCCCGATGTCGCCACGCAATGGCCTGAGCCCCCGCGTCTGCTGGTGGAATGGTCGTCGCCCTGGGAAGAATTCAAATCCGCCCTGCGCCCCGCGCTCCGCCGTCCGCCGAAAGCCCTTGCCGGAGAAGCGCCCATCGGCATCTTCCCTTACCGCGGCATGCTCCTCTGCTGGCTGCTCGAGTGCCTGCTGCTGATTGCGATCATCGTAATCCCCGAGCATTTTATAAGTCTTGAGATCCCGCTTGGTCCCAATCATCCCCAAGAGGACGTCATCTACTACTCCGGCGACGAACTGCCGCAGACCCAGGACCGCGGCGGCGCCGAGTCGGGCAAGTCCGGACGCGCCGGAGGCCAGCAAGCTCACCATCGCTCCCAGGTCATTCGCGTAGCCCGCGGCGATAGGCCCGCCGAAAAGGTTGTGGACGCGCCCAAGGTGAATCTGCCTCATTCCGATTCCGCCGTCGCCAACCTGCTCGCCTTCAAAGCGAATCCTGGACCGCCGCCTGCCGAAGGCTTACGCTCTGCTCTCATCGCGCCATTACTCCCCGCGATGAGCGCGGTGCCCCCAGCGCCGGATGTGGATTCGTCCTCCAGCCGTGCCTCAAGCAGCCTCTCCACCAACATCGTCCCTCCCGCTCCCGATGTTTCGAACGCCAACACGCGCAATTCGCCCAACCTGAACGCCGCGGTTGTCCCGCCCGCTCCCAATCTCGCGCAAGACAAGATGCGAACCGCCAATCCCATCGCACCCACCATCATCGCTCCCGCTCCTCGCGATGCGCAGCGCGACCTCGCCAGTTCCCGCGTCCCCTTGAGTCAAACCGTCGACGTGGTTGCCCCGCCCGTTTCCGCTCCGCCGCGCGACATGTCGTCCACGCCCAAGCTGAGGTTGCCTGCTCCCGCCGTAGTAGCGCCTCCACCCTCGCAGGTCAGCCGCGATCTCAATAGCTGGGGAGGCTCCGCCACTGGCGATTTGCGCACCAGGCCCGTGCCTCCTCCGCCCAGCGCCTCCGCCGGAGGATCGCTCTCTCGATCTGGCGGCACTGGCCTCGCCCAGCAAGTCGTACCCCCTCCCGCCAGCATCGACGGCCACGGTTCTCAGACCGGAAACAGTGCTTCAGGAAATAGCGCTCACCCCGGTCAATCCGCAGCTTCGCTCCTCGGTTCCGCCGATGTGGTGCCGCCTCCACCCGGTCTCGGTGGCGGCAAAGCCCTCTCTGGCAACGGACGCGGCAACAAGGGAACTGGTTCTGGCAGCCCACTCGATCTCGGTACATCGGTAGCTCCCCCGAGTAACGCCGGAGGCAACGCTGCTGGCTCCGGTGTCGTCCTGTCCAGCCAGCCCGGAACCCAGGCCGGACTGCCCAACTCCACCGGCGGTGGCGCCCTCGCCATGTCGCCCAACGGCACCGGCAAGAGTGGCCTCGGCGGCAGCGGCGGCGGATCCGGCATCGGCAATGGCAATGGCCCCGGTAGCGGATTGCAAGGAGAAGGTAGTGGCGCAGGCCGGGCAGGCTCAGGCCGCGGCTCCGATCCCAACGCGCGCGGCGGAATTTCGCAGTATCCCGGCTCGGGCGGTGCCGGCAACGGCACCAGCGGCACGCCCGCCCTCCCCGGCGTCTCCGTCGAAGGCGGCACCACCACCGTCACCCTGCCCAGTTTCGGCGCCCCCGGCGGCGACGCCCCTTCGTCGGGCCCCGGCCACTCCTCCACCAACGCTCACAAAGGATCCGGAATTACCATCGAAGCCACTCCGCGCTCGGGTGGCGTCTTCGCCTACTACGACGTTCTGAAAGGCGACCGCAATTATTCGATTTACATTGAAACCACTCTGGGCACGGCCGTGATGCAGTACGCCGACCCTTCATCGGCATCCCATCCCTCCCGCGAAATTCTCAACGCGCCCGAACCCATGCGCAAAGATCTACCCGGCAACCTTCGCCCGACGCGCGTGGTCATTGCCTGTGTCCTCGATCGTTCCGGTGACCTCAAGGATCTGAAAGTCCTCGAACCCGGCGCCGCCGAAACCACTTCCAGGATCCTGGTCGCTCTACACAGTTGGAAATTCCGTCCCGCATTCCGGGGAACGGAACCGGTCGAAGTGAACGCTATCTTGGGTTTTGGTGTGGATACACGGTAGAGAAAAATCCCTGACCACAGGGCTCGCCGTGAACCCGACTTGGCTCTCTGAATCGCCGCGTTCTTTCTAGCCGCGCTTCAAACGCAGATCCGAGCCCGTCATCTCTTTCGGCTCCGTGATGCCGAGAATTCCGAGCATCGTCGGCGAAATGTCCCGCAGCGAGCCATTGGGCTTCAGCGTGTACTGCTTCGCGTCCTCCGCCATCACAATAAACGGCACCGGATTCGTGGTATGCGCCGTATGCGGGCCTCCGCTCACCGGATCGATCATCATCTCCGCATTGCCGTGGTCGGCTGTAATCAGCATCGCTCCACCCTTGGCGCGCACCGCTTTCTCAATCTCGCCGAGGCAGGCGTCGACGGTCTCCACCGCCTTGATGGTTGGTTCGATTTTGCCCGAATGACCCACCATGTCGGCATTCGCAAAGTTGGCGATGATCACGTCAAACGTGCCTTCGTTCGTGGCCTTGACAACCGCCGCCGCTACGCCCGCCGCGCTCATTTCCGGCTTCAGGTCGTAAGTTGCCACCTTCGGCGATTGGATCATCACCCGTTCCTCGCCCGGAAAGGGCTGCTCCACCCCACCATTAAAAAAGTAAGTCACATGCGCATATTTCTCCGTCTCCGCGACCCGCAGGTTGCGCATGTTCAGCCCGCCCATGACATTGGCCAGAATGTTCGCCATCGATTCCGGTGGAATCACTACCGGCAGGTCAAAGTTTTTGTCATACTGCGTCATACAAACGTACCTGAGGTTCTTAGGCACACGATCGCGAGCGATCGTCGCATCCAGTTCAGCCGCACCCGGCAGGTCGCTGCCGCCCTTCTCGTTCAGACGGCTGTTGCGGCACAATGCCCGCGTGATCTCGCGCACACGATCGGCGCGAAAATTAAAGCAAATGCAGGAATCGTCGTCCCCGATTTTAGCCAGGCCAGTCTTACCTGACGATTCCCCGCGCCCATCCGTGCAAACAAACGGCAGAACAAACTCGTCCGTCACCCCTTTGTTGTAAGACTCCTTCATCCCCTGCACCGCGTCGACTTGCGTTCCACCTTCCGCTTTCCCCTCGACCATTGCGCTGTAAGCCTTCGCCACCCGCTCCCAGCGCCGGTCGCGGTCCATGGCGTAATAGCGCCCATTCACGGTCGCGATCTTGCCGGAGTTATATTCCCGCATCTTCTGCTGCAGCTGTTCGAGATAACCCGCCCCATTCGTCGGCAGTGTGTCCCGCCCGTCCATGAAGGCGTGCACAAATACGCGATCGACACCCTGCTGCTTCGCCATCTTCAAAAGCGCATACAAATGCTCCTGCCTCGAATGCACGCCACCATCCGACAACAGGCCAAACAGATGCAACTTGCGTCCACTCACGCATGCGTTCTTCATTGCCTCCAGCAGCGCCGGATGCGAAAAGAATTCGCCGTTCTGAATCATCAAGTCGATGCGCGTAATGTCCATGTGCACAATGCGCCCGGCGCCGATATTCAAGTGCCCGACTTCGCTGTTGCCCATCTGCCCTTCCGGCAGTCCCACAAACGGCCCGCTGGTGTGAATCAAAGTATTCGGATACTCGCGCATCAGACTGTCGTAGTTCGGCTTCCGCGCCAGCGCGATCGCATTGGCTTTCGTTTCCGCTCGATATCCCCAGCCGTCAAGAATGATCAGAACGAGAGGTTTAGGACGAGACATAAATTCGCTATTAACTCCTGGCTTTTGGCGTTTGGCTTTTCGCTTCCGGGATATTTCACCACGGAGGCATCGGGACACGGAGAAAAATAGGGCAACCAGTGAATCTACATAATCGTATACCGCTTTTCACATCAGGCGAAGCTAAACTCGACGTTCATTTCCATCGGCTTTATACTATCTCCTTCTATCTCTGAGGATAACAATGCCCTTCAACGAACTTCTCTTGACCGAATTCGATGAGGAAATCAAAAAGACCCGCACCATGCTGCAACGCGTTCCGGAAGACAAGAAAGACTTCGCGCCGCATCCCAAATCCATGCCGCTGAACAAGCTCGCCCCGCACCTGGCGCAACTGGCTGGCTTTGGTCTCTCGATCCTTACGACTCCCGAGCTCGATTTCTCGAAAAGCAGTTACAAGCCTCTACCCTTCGAGTCTGCCGCGCAGTTGGTCGGCGCACTTGATGAAGGCGCTGCCAAGGTGCGTGCTGCCCTCAAGAACACCCCCGACGAAGCCTGGACCCAAAACTGGAAGCTCAGCTTCCAGGGCAAGCCCATCTTCGAAGGGTCGCGTTTCCTCGCCTACCGCGAAATGTTCCTGAACCACCTGGTCCATCACCGCGCGCAACTGGGCGTGTATCTGCGATTGAACGAAAGGCCGGTGCCCGCGACCTACGGTCCTTCGGCGGACGACACGATGGGGTTTTAGCGCTCGGCTCTCAAACTACCAGATCACATCCACCGGATACCGTTCGAACCACGGATCAGCCGTGACGATCGGCCATCCTTCTTCGATACTCTGCGCGATGATCAAGCGGTCGAACGGGTCGCGATGATGGAGCGGCAGGGATTCAGTCCTGAGCGCGTGGTCCAATGTGATCGGCAGAACTTCAATCCGGTTCTGGGCTAGCTTCTTGACCAGGTACGGTCCTGAGGGCTCGGGCAAGGGAAGTTTGCCGGCTTGCACCTTAATCAGAATCTCCCACACGCTGGCGACACTCAGCCAGAGATCGTTCGAACCGGTGTAGATTTGTTGAGCCCGGCGTGAGAGCTTTCCTTCCTCTGCGATTGCCCACAAGAATGTATGCGTATCGAGAAGCGCCTTCATTCGTAGAAAAGATCCTCGATCTCCTTGGGCAGCGGATCGTTGAAATCCTCCGGCACGGTGAACTCGCCCTTCGCCGATCCGAGCACCCGCTTCTTAGGACGAGTCTTTAACGGCACCAGCTTGGCCACAGGAGTTCCGGCCTTGGCGATTATGACTTCCTCACCCATGGCGACCCGCTCCAGCAGGCGGGAGAGATGGGTTTTGGCCTCGTGGATATTGACTTCCATGGACCGATAGTAGACTAACTCCTTAGCTAAGTCAAATGAGGAATTTGGCTCACGGAGCGAGCTTGGCGTTCACCGGCTCTTGCCATTCTCATCGTCAACCATCTCTTGAATACGGGCATCGAGATTCTTCATCATCGCGTCGATTCGCGGTTGAAGGCCAGTATTAGACCGCGCATAGACTCGGCAGACATTGCAGGCATCTCCCTTAAGCACTTTCTGCCCGACTGGAGAAGAATAGAAAGCAACGATTTGATTCAAATCCGATTCGCTGAAGTGTCTTGATAAATCGGGATCATGTCCCTGAGCGCGTCGTCGACTGGATAATCCGTGAAGATGTCTCGCCCAAGACGCTGGCAACGATGCTCTCCAACGTCGCCTTCTGCGCTGGTGTCGCATCAGGAAGCGCCTTGCTAAACATGTTGTGAACTGTTGTTTTCATTTCCTCTTTTTGCGTCTGCGCCGAGCTCTGAAGACGCTGTCGAACTTGCATCACTTCCATGAATTTCACAACTTGTATTACTGTCGGCCGGAGATTGGACGATTCGGCGCGTCAGTAGGCTTTTGCTGTCCCAGAAGAGGACAGGCAAAAAACGTGGCCAGAGCGACTGACACACCGAATCGTCTCATGATCTTTCCTCAGAATCAGATTCATTACCCTTTGTAGTTAAGCGCCTTAACCCCCAAAAACCTCGCCGCCCCACCCAACTCCTCTTCAATCCGCAGCAACTGGTTGTACTTCGCAATCCGATCCGTGCGCGACGCCGAGCCCGTCTTGATCTGCCCCGCGCCCGTCGCCACCGCCAGGTCGGCGATAAACGTGTCTTCGCTTTCACCCGAACGATGCGAGATCACCGACGTATATCCATTGCGCCGCGCCAGATCAATGGCGTCAAGCGTCTCGCTGACCGTGCCAATCTGGTTGAGTTTGATCAGGATTGAATTCGCGATTCCCTTCTCGATTCCCTTCGCGAAGATCTCGATGTTGGTCACAAAAATGTCATCGCCCACCAACTGAATCCTGCCGCCCAACTCCTTGGTCAGCAGCGCCCAGCCCTCCCAGTCGTTTTCCGAGAGCCCGTCCTCGAGCGACACGATGGGATAGTCGTTCGCCCACTTCGCCCAGTAGCGAATCATGTCCTCCGAACTCTTGGCCGACTTATCCGACTTCTTGAAAACATATTTTCCATCCTGATAAAACTCGCTGGCCGCCGGGTCGAGCGCAATCGCCATCTCCGGACCAGGCTTGAACCCCGCCTGCTCAATCGCCTCCAGCACCACCTCGATCGCCTCCACGTTCGACTTCACCGAAGGAGCAAAGCCGCCCTCATCGCCCACCGCCGTGTTGTACCCGCGCTTTTTCAAAACGCCCTTGAGCGTATGGAAAACTTCCACGCCCCAGCGCAACGCCTCGGAAAACGAGGGCGCGCCCACCGGCATCACCATGAACTCCTGAAAGTCGACGTTGTTATCCGCGTGCGCGCCCCCATTGAGAATGTTCATCATCGGCACCGGCAACACGTTGGCCGCCGCCCCGCCCAGGTAGCGATAAAGCGGCAGTTCGCAGGCGTTGGCCGAAGCTCGCGCCGCCGCCATCGACACCGCCAGTATCGCGTTCGCCCCCAGCCGTCCCTTATTGGGCGTGCCATCGAGTTCAATCAGCCGGGCGTCGAGCGTACGCTGATCGGCGGCATCGGTCCCGCTAAGCGCGTCCGCAATCTCGCCATTTACATTCGCAACCGCCTGCAATACTCCCTTGCCCAGATACAGCGTCTTGTCACCGTCGCGCAATTCGACAGCCTCATGCTCGCCGGTGGATGCCCCGCTCGGCACAATGGCCCGCGCGCTGGCGCCGCCATCCAGAAAAACTTCCGCTTCAACCGTCGGATTGCCACGCGAGTCCAGCACCTGGCGTCCGCGAATGTCAGCAATACTTGTAAGAGGCATAAGTGCGTCCTTTATTCCTTGCTTGGATTTAGAAGTTGAATTATAGCGGACCGGGAAGCGCCCGGTATGTGCGCTCGGACGTGCCCCAACCCATCACCCCGCAAAACCCTCCCCGTACCCCATCCGTTATTGTTCCCAATTTCAACCTGGCTTACAGTCGAACTCAACATGAAGGACCGCACTGAAACTCTCGAGATCCGCTCCCTGGCTCCGTATTTTTCCCTGCCCGCGGCCAACCGCGAAGGCACCTTTACGCTCGATGGTTTGCTGGCCCAGGGCATGCTGATTCTCGAATTTCTGCGCGGTACCTGGTGACCGAACTGCGTGAAGCGCATGACTCAGTTCGAGTCGCGGAAACAAGAAATTGCTGCGGCCGGAGCACAGTTGGCGTTCATCGCCGCCGAGAAACGGGATGGCCTCTGGAAACCTGGGAGATTCTTGGAGAAGCATCCGATCGCCAGCCTCTTTCTGCTCGATGAGGATCGAACCGTGACCAGGGAATACGGATTGCATCACGCCTTCGGAGCCGACGCCATTAACGTCGCCCATCCGGCCACGCTCCTCATCGATCGCAGCCGCTTTGTGCGCTATATCTATCGCGGCGACAACCAGCACGACCGCGCTCCGGTCGATGAAGTTCTTCAGGCTCTCAAAGCAATTCCCAATTGAATTGGAGGTAAGACCACATGAAATCAAATCTTGCGCTGACCTCGCTCCTCCTCCTCCTGATCGCAGCCTGCGCCTCGGCGCAAAACGCGCTGCCCACCGGCACCGCCGTCAAGATGAAACTCGAAACCACGCTCGCTACCTTCAGTTCCAAGGCCGGAGATCCGTTTTCCGCAAGAGTCACTGAGCCGGTCGTCATGGACGGCAAAACCGTGATTCCCATCGGCACTACCATCGAGGGCCGGGTCACTAAGGCCAACGAACCGCGTCGCATAGCCGGCAAGCCCACCATCGCCATCTTCCCCGAAACCATGATCCTTCCCAACGGCGACCGCTTCATGCTCAACGCCTCCTTGGTGGACACCAATGCGCGCCACGGCGCCGACGTCAACTCTGAAGGTCAGTTCAAAGGCGCCGGCCACGACGGCAAAGATCTCACCGAAATCGGCATGGGTACCGGCGG
>Ga0182013_10009239_pt1 | contig 10407 bp, 6 predicted proteins | sample 612S2MmetaG_FD_120487 | JGI IMG/M metagenome (GOLD analysis project Ga0182013, IMG submission 120487) | Permafrost microbial communities from Stordalen Mire, Sweden - 612S2M metaG | ecosystem: Environmental > Terrestrial > Soil > Wetlands > Permafrost | place: Sweden: Stordalen | collected...
CCGCGGGCGCCACAAGCTGCACCGCTTCGAGGACACGGGCCTGGAGAAGTGCGTCGGCTGCTCGCTGTGCGCGGCCGCCTGCCCGGCGGACTGCATCCGGGTCGTGGCCGCCGAAAACACCCCCGAGAACCGCGTCTCGGCCGGAGAGCGCTACGCCGCGGTCTACGAGATCAACCTCTCGCGCTGCATCTTCTGCGGCTACTGCGAGATCGCCTGCCCGTTCGACGCGATCACGATGGGCCACGACTACGAGCTCAGCGACTACGACCGCGACGACCTGATCTTCACCAAGGAGATGCTGCTCGCGGAACCGATCGAGCGCACGCCGCTGCGACGGGAGGGCGAGTGAGCGCGGTCATCTTCTTCCTCGCGGCAATCGGCGTGATCGCGGGCGCCGTCGGCGTCGTCGTGCTGCGCAACCCGTTCTACTGCGTGCTCTCGCTCGTCGTGCACCTGCTCTCGCTGGCCGCGCTGTTCCTGCTGCTGCGCGCGGAATTCGTCGCCGCGGTCCAGGTCGTCGTCTACGCCGGCGCCGTGATGGTGCTCTACGTGTTCGTCGTCGCCTACGTCGGTGACGAGGCCGAAACGATCGGTGAGCGCCTGCGGGGCGCCTCGCAGGACGGCCCCGGGCTGCGCCTGGCGGGCATCGTCGTCGCCTCCGCGCTGACGATCGAGCTGCTGATCGCGATGCTCGGCAGCGGCCTTGAGGCGATCAGCGGTACCGGCGCGCCCTACACGCCGGGCCCGAAGGCCTACGGGACGCCCGCCTGGATCGGCCAGCTTCTGCTGACCAAGTTCCTGCTGACCTTCGAGCTCGCCTCGTTCCTGCTGCTCGTCGCGGCGATCGGCGGCGTCGTGCTGGCGCGCCGGCGCGGCGGGATCCAGGAGGCCGAGGACGAGCGTGAGCTGATCGCGCCCGTCAGCTCGGTGGCCTCGACCTCCGCGGGCTCGCTCGCCGAGGGTGTCGGGGGTCGCAGCACATGACGATCGGCTGGTATCTGGCGCTGTCGGCGATCGTCTTCTCGACCGGCCTGGCGGGCGTGATCACGCGGCGCAACCCGCTCGTCGTGCTGCTCTGCCTGGAGCTGATGCTCAACGGCGCGAACCTCTCGCTGATCGCGTTCGCCCGGATGTGGGGCAACGGCGCGGGCCAGATCCTTGCGATCGTCGTGATGACCGTCGCGGCCGCGGAGGTCTGCATCGGCTTGGGGATGATCGTCGCGCTCTACCGGCGGCGACTGCCGATCGACGTTGACGAGCTGAGCGAGCTGCAGGGCTGATGACGACAACGACCTGGGCCTGGCTCGTACTGCTGTTCCCGCTGCTCGGCGTGCTGCTGATCGGCTTCGGTTTCCGCACGCCGCTCGGCCGGCACGCGGGGATCATCGGCACCGCCGCGATCGCGCTCGCCTTCGTCTGCGCGGTCGGCTCGCTGATCAGCCTCCAAGGCCACCCCGAATCGGCGCGCGAGCTGACCTCCTCGCTGTGGAACTACGCGGTCTCGGTCGGCTTCAACGTCAAGCTGACGATCCTCGTCGACCCGCTCTCGGTCTACATGATCCTGATCGTCACCGGGATCTCGACGCTGATCCACCTCTACTCGGTCGCCTACATGCATCGCGACCGCGGCTACGCGCGCTACTTCGCCTACCTGAACTACTTCGTCTTCTCGATGCTGCTGCTGGTGCTCGCCGGCAACTTCGTGCTGCTGATCGTCGGCTGGGCGTTCGTCGGCACCGCCTCCTACCTGCTGATCTCGTTCTGGTACCGGCGCAGGACAGCCACCAAAGCCGGCATCAAGGCCTTCGTGATCAACGTCGTCGGCGACGTGGGCCTCGTGCTCGGCGCGATCCTGATCCTCGAGCACTCCGGGTCGCTGGAATACCTGAAGGTCTTCCACGCGGTCGAAAGCGGCGCTTTCCCCGCGGGCAGCACGCTGACCTGGGCCTGCCTGCTGCTGCTCGTCGGCGCGTTCGCGAAGTCGGCCCAGATCCCGCTGCACACCTGGCTCGCGGACGCGATGGAGGGCCCGACGCCGGTCAGCTCGCTGATCCACGCGGCGACGATGGTGACCGCCGGCGTCTACCTGATCGCGCGCATGCACGTGCTGTTCGAACACTCGCACCTCGCGCAGGACGTCGGGGCGTCGATCGGCGCGCTGACGCTCGTGATCGCGGGGACGATCGCCCTGGTCCAGACCGACATCAAGCGGGTGATCGCCTACTCGACGATGTCGCAGATCGGGTACATGATCATGGGCGTCTCGGTGGGCGCGTACGCCGCCGGCCTGTTCCACCTGATGACCCACGCCTTCTTCAAGGCGCTGCTGTTCATGGCGGCCGGCTCGATCATCGGCGCGATGGGCGGCGAGCAGTCGCTGAACAAGATGGGCGGCTTCCGAAAAGCACTGCCGTTCACCTTCGCGTGCTTCATCATCGGCGGCCTCGCGCTGAGCGGGATCCCGCCGTTCTCGGGCTTCTTCAGCAAGGACGAGATCCTGCTCGTCACCGGCGAGCGCGGCGGCTGGCACTGGATCCTCTACGTGATGGGCTACATCGGCGCGTTCCTGACCGCGATCTACACGTTCCGGATGATCTTCCGCGCGTTCTGGGGCGATCCGGTACCGGAGGCCGTGGAGCTCGAAGAAGGCCACCCGCACCACGCCGCCGAGCCGACGAACCCCGCGACCGGCGAAGTCGAGGACACCGACGTCGGCTTCCCCGGGCCCGAGCACGCGATCGCCGAGAAATCGTGGCAGATGAAGGTCGCGATGGCCGTGCTCGCCTTCGGCGCGGCGTTCGGCGGCTTCGTCCAGATCCCCGGCGTCGACGACGTCGTGACCAAGTTCCTGCGCCCGTCGTTCGCCAGCTCGCCGCTCTATGAAACGCCGACGAACACCGGCCTGGAGGTCTTCGGCATGGTTCTCGGCACCGTCCTGGGCCTGACGGGCATCGCGATCGCGTTCCACATCTGGGTGCGCCAGCCCGGAATGGCAGAGCGGATTCGCGAGCGCAACCGCGCGCTCTACACCCTGTTCTCCTCGGCGTGGTACTTCGACCAGGCGATCGATGCGCTGTTCGTGCGCCCCGCGCTCGCCGCCGGGCGCTTCGCCAGTGAAACCTTCGAGGGTCGCGTGATCGACGGCGCGATCATCGGCGGTACCAGCGGGGTCGTGCGTGCCGGCTCGGCGGCGGTGCGCGCCGTCCAGAGCGGCCTGCTGCGCTATTACGCGGCGCTCGTCGCGCTCGGCCTGGCCGCCGTCGGCCTCTACTTCCTGATCATGAGCTGACGATGGTGCCGCTGTCGATCATCATCTGGCTCCCGGCGCTGTGCGGCGCGATCGGCGCGCTGCTGCCGTCCCCCGGCAAGGACGCGCGGATCGGCCCGCAGAACGCGATCGCCTTTGCCGGCGCAGCGGGCGTGCTCGGCCTCGCGATCTCCTACCTCGCGGGGTTCAACTCCTCCGCCGGCCTGCAGGACGTCACGAACGTCGTCTGGATCTCCTCGCTCGGAATCCACTACAAGCTCGCGCTCACCGGCCTGAACCTGTTCATGGTCCTGCTGACCGCGATCCTGTTCTTCGCGTCGACGCTCGCCTGCACGCGGCGCCAGTGGGAGCGCCCGCGCCTGTTCTTCTTCATGTTCATGCTCGCCGAGACCGCCGTCCTGGGCGCGTTCCTGGCCCAGGATCTCGCGCTGTTCGTCGCCTTCTTCGACCTGATGCTGATCCCCTTCTACTTCCTGATCGGGATCTGGGGGCGCGAACCGGGCCGGATCCGCGCGACGACCAAGCTCGTGATCTACACGCTCGTCGGATCGCTGTTGATGCTCGTCGGCGCCGTCGCCGTCGGCGTGATCGCCGCCGAACACAACGGCGGGACGCTGAACTTCACCTACACCGCGCTGCAACACGCGCATCTGGCGACGGGTACGCAGGAGTGGCTCTTCTGGCTCTTCGCGGCGGCGTTCCTGGTCAAGATGCCGGCCTTCCCGCTGCACGGCTGGATGCCCGACGGGTACCGCGCGATGCCGACCGAGGTGCTGATGGTCTTCTCGGGCGTGCTCTCGAAGGTCGGCGCGTACGGGCTGCTGGTGATCGTGCTGCCGCTGTTCCCGCAGGCCAGCGCCCACTACCAGGTGATCCTGCTGCTGATCGCGCTCGCGTCGATCATCTACGGCTCGCTGCAGGCCTTCACGCAGACCGACGTGCGGCTCGTCGCCGGATATTCCTCGCTCGCCCAGATGGGCTTCATCACGCTCGGGATCTTCGCGCTCAACAACCAGGGTGCCCAGGGCGCGCTGCTGCAGATGCTCAACCACGGCCTCGTCGTCGCGCCGCTGCTGTTCATCGCTGCGCTGCTCGCCGAACGCGCCGGCGGCAGCGAAGACCTGCGTCAGATGGGCGGCATCGCGTTCCGCGCGCCGGTCTTCGCGAGCCTCTTCCTGATCGTCGCGCTCGCGACGCTCGCGGTGCCCGGCTCGGCGAACTTCGTCGGCGAGCTGATGATCCTGTTCGGGGTCTTCAAGACGAAAATCGCGATCGCTGTGATCGCCTCGACCGGCGTCGTGCTGGCCTCGGTCTACGCGCTGCGGCTGTTCATCCGGGCGATGCACAACCGCGTGCCCCTCGGCGTCGACTCGCGCGAGATCCGCCCGCGTGACGCCTTCGTGCTGGTGCCGGTCGTCGCCGTGATCCTCGCGCTCGCGCTCTACCCGCAGCTAGCGCTGCACCGCAGCGAAGAATCGGTCAAGACAGCCGTGGCGCCGGCCCACAACGCGCTGGCCGGCCTGCCCTCGAATCTCTCTGCGCAGGTGGACCCGTGACGATGCTCGCGACGCTCAAAGGCCCGTACATCGATTTCGCCGCGCTCTCGCCGCTGATCGCGCTGCTCGGCGGGGCGGCGCTGGTGCTGCTCGTCGGGATGGCCCGTTCGCGCACTGTCCGCACGGTGCTCGTGCCGGCTCTGACGCTGGTCGTCCTCGCGGCCGCCACCGGACTGTCGATCTGGCAGTGGAACGTCGACAAGACGGTCGCCGAATCGGCACTGAAGGTCGACAACCTGGCGCTGACACTGGACATGATCCTGGCCGTCGGCGCCGCCGCCGCGGTCCTGCTGGCCTGGCGTTCGCGCGCCGCCGACGAAGCCGCGCACGGCGAGTTCCACGCGCTCGTGCTGAGCTCGGTCGCGGGCATGTCGGTGCTCGCCTCGGCGCAGAACATCGTCGCCCTGTTCGTCGGCTTCGAGCTTCTCTCGATCCCGCTCTACGTGCTGTGCGCGAGCGAAATGCGCCGCGAGCACTCACTCGAGTCGGGGCTCAAGTACCTGATCGTCGGCTCGGTCGGCTCGGCGATGCTCGTCTACGGCCTGGCGCTGATCTACGGCGCGACCGGCCAATCGGACTTCACGGCGATCGCGGGCGCGATCCACGGTTCGCTCGCGACTTCGCCGCTGCTGCTCACCGGGATCGCGCTGGTCGTCGCCGGCCTGTGCTTCAAGGCCTCGATCGCGCCGTTCCACCAGTGGACGCCCGACGTCTACGAGGGCGCCCCGACGCCGGTCACGGCGTTCATGGCGGTAACGACGAAGGTCGCAGTGTTCGGCGCCTTCCTGCGGCTCTTCGACGTCGCGCTGATCGCCGAGCACACCCGCTGGGCGCCCGCGCTCGCGGCGCTCGCGACGATCACGATCATCGTCGGCAACGTCGGCGCCCTCGGCCAGACATCGCTCAAGCGGATGCTCGCCTACTCCTCGGTGGCGCAGGCCGGCTACATGCTCACCGGCGTGATCGTGGCCACGAAACTCGGCGCCTCGGCGACGGTCTACTACCTCGCCGTCTACATGATCATGAACATGGCTGCCTTCGCGGTGATCGTCGCGCGGGAGCGCGAAACCGACCTCGGCGACTCGATCGAATCGGTCGCCGGAATCGGCCGCGACCGACCGTGGCTCGCATGGCCCCTGACGCTCGCGATGCTCGGCCTCGCCGGGATTCCTGCGACCGCGGGCTTCTTCGGGAAGTTCTATCTGATCAGCGCCGCGGTGGGCGGAAACTACACCTGGCTCGGAGTCGTGATCGTGATCGGCTCGATGATCTCGCTCGCCTACTACCTGCCGGTCGTCGCGGCGATCTGGATGCGCCCGGGTCCGGCGACCAGCGCCCTGCCGGCGCTCGCTGGAGGCTCACCGGAGCTCCCGGAGCACGCCCCTGCCGGGCGCCGGGGCCAGTTCGAGGTGCTGCTCGTCGCGGTGCTCGCCGGAGCCTTCACGCTGCTGCTCGGCATCTTCCCGGAGCCGCTGCTGCATCTAGCGCAGCACGCCGGCAACGTCTTCGGCTCGCTGCCCTAGCCGCCGGGGATCGCGTCTGCGGCCTGCGCAGCCGCTTCGGCCTCGCGCAGGCGCTCCTCGACGAGGTCCAGCCCGGCGCTCCAGAAGCCGGGGTCCTCGAGGTCGATACCGACGAGCTGCGCGACCTGCTGCGGAGCTTTCGAGCCGCCGGCCGCGAGCATCGCGAGGTAGTTCGGCACGAGCTCGTCGCCGAGCGTGCGGTAACGGTCGTAGACCGAGAGCGAGAGCAGCAGCCCGTAGGCGTAGGCGTAGACGTAGCCGGGCGATCCGACGAAGTGCGGCACGTAGGACCACCAGCTGCGGTAGCCGTCGGTGATCTCGACCGAGTCACCGAGCAGCTCCTCCTGGCTCTCGGCCCAGAGTGCCCCGAAGTGCTCGACCGAGAGCTCGCCCTGCTCGCGGCGCGCGGTATGGATCAGTTCCTCGAAGCGGTTCATCGCGACCTGCCGGAAGACGGTGGCGATCATGTCCTCGAGGTTCTCGGCGAGCAGTGCAAAACGTGAGGCGGGGTTCTCGTCCTCGGCCAGCAGGCGCCCGAAGACGATCTGCTCCCCGAACACCGATGCGGTCTCGGCGAGGGTCAGCGGCGTGGACTGGTGGAAGATCCCCTGCGGCGCCGCGAGCGCCGCGTGCACGCCGTGGCCGAGCTCGTGCGCGAGCGTCAGCACATCGCGCCGGCGGGAGGTGAAGTTCAACATCACGTACGGGTAGACGTCGGGCACGGCGGTGGCGCAGAACGCGCCCCCGCGCTTGCCCGGCCGGACCGGCGCGTCGATGTGGCGCTCGTCGAAGAAGCGCTGCACCAGCCCGCCGAGCTCCGGCGAGAACGACGTGTAGCAGTCGGACACGATCGCCTGTGCCTGGCCGTAGGTGTAGGTCTTCTCGTCGCTCGTGACTGCGGCCATCCGGTCGTAGTCGGCGAGGCGCTCGATGCCGAGCACCCGGGCCTTGAGCCGATACCAGCGGCGCGCGATCTCGTACCGCGAGCGGACCGCCTCGATCAGCGCGCGGACCGACTCGTCGCTCGCTTCGTTGGAGAGGTTGCGCGCCGAGAGCCACGTCGGATAGCGACGCAGGCGATCGTCGGTCGACTTGTCGGCGAGCAGCGTGTTCATCAGGAACGCGCGCGTGCGCAGCCCCGGCTCGAGCGCCGCGCTGACCTGCTGCGCGACGTCGCGGCGAAGATCACGGTCGGGGCTCGAGAGCGTCGAGAGCGCGACGTCCAGCGCGGCGCTCTCGCCGACACCCGCCGCGGCGGGCATCTGGACCTCGATCGCACTCGTCAGCTCCTCGAACAGGCGCGACCAGGCGGCGGCGCCGGTGACGTTCTTCTCGGCCATGATCCGCTCCTCGCCCTCGCTGAGCAGGTGCTCGCGATAGCGGCGCACGCCGCGCAGGTAGTGGGCGCAGAACTCGAGCGCGGGGTCCGCGAGCAGGAGCTCGGCCCTGTCGGCGTCGAGCGCCGCCCACTCGAGCTCGAAGAACAGCAACGCCGTGGCGACGCGCGTCTCCTGTTCCTGGACGTGTTGCAGCAGCGCGCCGCGCGCCGGGTCGGCGGTGTCGGTCGAGAAGCGCAGCGCCGCGTAGTAGCCGGCCCGCGAGGCCAGCTCGTGGATCTCCGCGAGCGAATGCATCGCCTCGGCCAGGCCTGGCGCGTCGAGCTCGCCGACCGTGCCGGGGTAGCGCTGCGCGAACTCGTCGGCCAGCGCGATCGCCTGCTCGAGGCGTTCGCGCACGCCCTGCTCCCCGGCGCCGTCAACCAGGGGCTCCAGATCCCAAGCGGCCTGCTCGAGTGCGCTGTCTTCAGTGTCGATCGCCATGCAAGGACCCTAGCGGCGCTACTCGGAGGCCAGCGCGTTGAGCATGTCGAGGTTGGCGGCGCGCCGTGCCGGCAGCTGCGCGGCGAGGATCCCGGCGAGCGCGGCCACGACGAGCAGGATGGCCAGCGTGCCGATCGGGTAGGACTGGACGAATTCGGATTCTTCGAGCGCGAACGTCGCGACCAGGAATGCGCCGACGACGCCGATCACGATTCCGAAGACGCCCCCGATCAGCGCTGTGATCACCGACTCGTAGCGGATCATCTGCCGGACCTGGCGTCGCGAGGTGCCGATCGCGCGCAGCATCCCGAGCTCGCGGGTGCGCTCGTAGATCGACAGCACCAGGGTGTTGACGATCCCAAACAGGGAGACGATCACCGAGAGCGCGAGCAGCACGTAGATCAGCGTGAGCAGCGTGTTGACCTGTTCGGACTGTTCTTCGGCGAACTGGCTCGCGGTCTGTGACTGCGCCTGCGGGTAGGACTGTCGGAGCAGCGCGTCGATGCGCTGCTTGACTTCGCCGCCCGACGCTCCGGAGGCGTAGGTCACGAACGCAATCGACAGTTCGCGCAGGCCGAAGCTGCGCACGGCGAGCGCCCGGCTGATCGTCAGTTCGCCGAGCAGGTGCGAGTTGTCTTCGGCCACGCCGGCGACGGTCAGGTGCACGTGTTCGCCGGTTGGCGTCAGTGCGGTGATCGGCGACCCGGTCTTGAGGTTGTGCGATTTTGCGAAGGAGTGGGTCACGACCGTCTGGGTTTCGCCGAGGTCGCGCAGCACCGCGTTGGAACCTTCATGCCAGTCCACGTGATAGGCGGCGACGAACGACTGCGGTTCGACCGCGAGCACGCTCGCGTTTTCGCTCTGGAACGATGGCCGCGCCTCGGTTGACCCGATCGCCGTCACCGAGCTGACGCCGTCGACGGATTTCAGCTGGGGCACGATCTCCGGCGGCAGGCCCGCGGACCGGGCGCCGGAGGAGTTCCTGATGATCAGGTTGCCGGCGAAGGAGGAGTTCACCGACTGGTTGATCGTCGCCTTCGTGCCGTCGGCGAGCACCGCGACCATCGCCACGAGCGCGATCCCGATCGTCAGCGCCGCGGCTGTCGTGAGCGTGCGGCCGGGCTGACGGATCGAGTTCTCCATCGCCAGGCGGCCGGTGATCCCGCGCCGCGCGGCCGGCGCCCCGATGATGTGCGCGAGGCCACGGGTGATCCGGTAGCTCGGCTTGTGGCCGCGCGCGATCCAGATCCAGCGCGCGGCGACGAGCGCGACCACGGCTCCGATGATTGCGCCCGGCACCCTGCCGTGCTGGACCGAGGTGAGGAACTCCAGCAGCGCGAGAACGCCGATCGCGGCTGCGACCTTCCAGCCGCGTTTGCGCACCTCGCTCTCGCCTGAGCCCTCGCGCATCGCCGCAAGCGGCGAGATGCTCGTTGAGCGGATCGCCGGGACCAGTCCGGCGATCAACGTGATCCCGATGCCGACTGCCAGTGAGACGACGATCGTGCGCGTCTCGAGCACCGTGCCGTTGTTGGGCAGGTCGGCGCCGACCGCTTTGAACAGCCCGTCGAGTCCCGGGGCGAGCAGGATTCCTCCGAGCAGGCCAAGCAGGCCGCCGAGAATGCCGAGGAACAGGCCTTCCAAGATCACCGAGCGCATCACCTGTCCGCGCGAGGCGCCGAGCGTGCGCAGCAGGCCAAACTCGCGGGTCCGCTGCGCGACGGTGATCGAGAACGTGTTGAAGATGATGAAGGCGCCCACTAGCAGCGCGACGTAGGCGAAGATCAACAGGAACGTCTGCAGGAAGCCGAGATTTTCTTCGAGCGTCTGAGTCTCGTTGCTCGCCTGTTCGGCCCCTGTCCGCACCGCGACGGTGCTCGGCAGCAACGCTTTGATGCGGTCACGCAGTTCCTTGGGGGTGACGCCGGACGTGGCGGCGACATCGATCTGGTTGAAGTGCCCGACCTGACCCGCGACTCGCTGTGCCTCAGTCGCCGTCAACAGCGCGACGCCCGCTCCGCCGAACGACTCGCCGCCGGCATAGTGCACGACGCCGACGATCGTGTACTGCTTCGCCGGTGCGGTGCCAACAACCACGATGTGCTCGCCGAGCTTGAGGTTCGCCCGGTTCGCGGTCGATTCGTCGACGGCGACCTGGTCGGCGCGCGTCGGGAATCCGCCTTTTACCGGCGAGTAGGCGTTGAACGGCTTCGGCTGGACCGACGAGATGAATGCCGGCG
>Ga0182013_10009240_pt1 | contig 10407 bp, 9 predicted proteins | sample 612S2MmetaG_FD_120487 | JGI IMG/M metagenome (GOLD analysis project Ga0182013, IMG submission 120487) | Permafrost microbial communities from Stordalen Mire, Sweden - 612S2M metaG | ecosystem: Environmental > Terrestrial > Soil > Wetlands > Permafrost | place: Sweden: Stordalen | collected...
CATCCTCGACTCCGCTGCACAGCCCGGCGCCCTTTCTATCGCCGGACCAGGTGCTCCCGCACACTCCGGTGTGCCTTTCTCGTGAGACACTGGCCCGGGGGATCCCACGTGGATCGGAGGACGGACGATGGACAGCGGCCCGGGGTGGTTGCCCGACCCCGATGATGGGGACCGGGAACGCTATTGGAACGGGTCCGACTGGACCGACCGCGTGCGCCCCGCGGGCAAGGCGCGATCCCTTCGTCTGCCTGATCATGTCCCCGAGCTCCAACGGGCTCTGGCCGGGGCGACGGCCGACATCGATGCGGTGGAGGACCGGCTCTCCACCATGTTCGACCGCGCCACCGGCCCGGTGAGACCGTCGGAGACGCTGACCCCGCCCACGCCTCGCGACACCGACGATCCGGACGGCGGCCATCCCGTCGACATCGGTGTCAGCAGCAGCGAGCGCCAGGACCGGGCGGACCCGGTGCCCGCGCCGTCCGCCCCATCCTCGGGGCAGGACGACGACGATGGTGATGCCTTCGCCGAGCTCGATGCAGCCCTTGCGGCCGAGGAGGCCGAGCAGTTCGAAGAGCTCGGGGAGGCGGAGGAGACGAAGAAGCCCAGGCGCCGTCTCTTCCGCCGGCGTTCATAGGCGGGGCACGGGGTCGCGGGCTTCCCTCTTGCGCCGCCTACTCGAACGCGGTGACCTGGCGGGCCAGCTTTCCCCAGCGCTCGAAGGATCCGGGGTCATTGACCACGTCGGACCCCGTGAAGTAGCTGACCACCCGGGTGGCGATGCCGCCGTACTTGGCCTCGATCTTGTCAGCCATGTCGTCCCAGGTGCCGGTCGTCGTGAACTGCTCGAGCAGGTCGTCGTCGATCACCGCTGCCATGCCGGGGATATCGCCCTCCCGCTGCCGCTCCCTGATCTGCTCGGTCGTCCCTTCCCGGTCCAGCTGCTCGAAGATGAAGGCGTAGTTGGGCGTGGACCCGTAGAAGGCGATCTGGATCCGCGCCATCTCCCGCCAGGCGTGGCGCTCCTCCTCCGTGTCGCCCACGCACAAGAAGGCCGGCACGATCACCTCGAGGTCGTCCACAGTGCGACCTGACCGCGCCGCGCCCGCCCCCAATTCGGGCAGCACCGTCTCGCGCAGGTAGATCGTGGTGTTGAGTGGGTGCACGTGGACGCCGTCCGCCACCTCGCCGGCCATGCGCAACATCCAGGGGTTGACTGCGGCCACGTCGATCGGCGGGTCCGGGTAGTCGATCGCTCCCGGGGCCCACATGGCCGGGAGAAGTGAGAGCGCGTAGTACTCGCCCTCCACGGCTAACGGTGCCCCCGTACGGAAGGACTCGAAGATCTGCTTGACGGCAAGGACGTACTCGCGCAGTCGGGGACCCGGTGGGTCGAAGTCCGACCCGTAACGGCGCTGGATGTGCGCACGTACCTGGGCGCCCAGCCCGAGCCGGAAGCGCCCACCGGTCGCCTCGGCGAGCTCCCACGCAGTCGCGGCCGTGACCATCGGGCTGCGGGGAAAGGCGACGGCGATTCCGGTCAGCACGTCGATGTCGGCTGCCACCGCCAGTGCCCCGCAGGTGAGGTAGGCCGTCCGGCCGGCCTCGGTGACGACGAGCCCCGACAGTCCGGCCTCGGCCGCCCGGCGGCCGAGCGCGCCGACCCGGCGAAGCGGCTGTGCCGGCAACATGGCGTCGAACTTCAGTGGCACCAGTCAGCCCTCGTCACGCTGGTCGTGGCGCACGGCGTTCACCGGGTTGGCTCCGCCGGCGGCCCGGGCTCCCCGGGCGGTTCGGGCGGCCCGTCGCCGGAACGGGGCCAGGCAATCGGGGTGACGTCGCTGGCGATGGTGGCACCCATGGCGATCCCGGCCCGCTCGACCGAGGGGTGCGGGTAACGACCCTCGCCCCGCGTCGATCCGTCGGCGAAGTAGATGGCCGTGTGCACCCGACGGACCGTACCCGTGGCGTTCGGCCCGGCCAAGTGGAACGTGAGGCCGTGGTGGTACGCGACCGAGCCAGCGGGCACCTCGACCCAGACGGGCTCCATCCCCTCGAGCGCACCGGTCGCCAGCGGGTCGTCGCCCGTGCCGGTGAAGATGTCGACGAACTCGCGCAGCCCGAGCCGGTGGCTCCCGGGCAGGTAGCCCATCGCCCCGTTGGCCAACGTCGAGCCGTCGAAGGGGATCCACGCCGTGATCGTGTCCGGCTCGACGATGGGCCAGTAGGGCTGGTCCTGGTGTGGGTCGGTCTCCCGCCCACCCGCCTGCTTGTAGAGCGCCTGGTCGTGCCAGAGCCGGACGGCGTCGGCTCCGAGCAGGGCGGCGGCCGTCTCGGCGATGCGCGGGTGGAAGGTCAGCGGCCGGACCCCGGGGCAGTCCTCCCAGAGGTTCTGGCACTGCGTGAAGCTCTGTTCGTAGCGAGACTTCTCGGCCAGCGCCCTGGCGTCGTGCCGGGTGCGCCGGGCCACCCCCTCGTCCACCGCGGCTCCGTACCGGGCGAGCTCGCCGGACGTCAGCAGGTCCGGCACGACCACGAAGCCGTCGCGCCGGAAGGCTTCGACCAGTCCCGGTGCGAGTGTCGCCGCTGTCGTCACGGGCGTGGCTCCCCGTGCACCTCCCGGATGTAGCCGACCATCTCGTGGACGCTGGGCGAGTCGAGCCACGCGGTGAGGTCGCGGTCGAAGCTCGAGTCGGGGAACGGCCCCTCGTCGAGCGTGTGGGCCTCGGAGGCCATGAAGCGGCCGTCGATCAGGCGCACCTCGGTGAGGACGTCGGCAAAGGGGAGTGTGCTGGCGGCGGGTGAGCCGAAGCCGAAGACGCGTTCGGAGCCGAGCACGGCGTTGGCCGCCGCCCGGCCGGACAACAACCGCTGATAGTCGTTGCGTTCGAGCTCGCCGGCGTACGCATCGAGAATGTGCGCGGCCCGGTCCAGATCGCGTGCGCCGAAGGCGTGGAAGATGTTGGGCGCGGGCAGGTCACCCCAGACGCCCCACATCCACCACCGCACCGTCGGGGGCAGGACGGCCATGGCGCGCTGGACACCCCGTCCGACGGCCTCGTGACCGTGGTGCACGTCGTGCGGGGAGGGGGAGACGACGAGCGACGCATCGTGCTGCGCCACGATCGCCGGGAGCTCCGTGGCGACGCGGCGTACCGCCAACGCGAGGTCCCCATCGAGGTCGAGGTTCAGCGGCGGGTCCAGGAAGATCGGCACGAACCCCGCCCTGCTCGCCGCCTCCTCCGCCTCGGCGCGCCGGCGTCCCCACTGCTCCTCGAAGCCGAGGCTCGCGATCACGCTGACGACCGTCCAGCCCCGGTCGAGCAGGTGGAGCAGCGCGCCGGGGCAGCCGACGGCCTCGTCGTCGGGGTGCGGCGCGATGTGGAGGACGGTGGGAGCCATGATCAGCCGGCGTCCCCGGCCAGGGCGTCGTCGACGAGACGGGACCACTCGGGATCGTCGTCGGGCAGGTGGCCGGGGACAAGGTGGCGGCGCACGAACAGCGCGGTCGCGGCGGCCTTGGCCGAACCGGCACCTTCGGCGGCGGACTCGGTGAGCAGGCAGGTCGCCTGCACGGCGCGCACGAGCAGTTCCAGCTGTCGCCGGAAGTGCGCCGCCCCGTGGGCGGGGTCGGCGATGGATCGTCGCAGCCGAGGTTCGAGACGCTCCAGGGCCACCGACACCGCCTGAGCCTCGGCCGCGGTGTCACCCGCGCCCGCGAGCTCCGTCCGCATCCACGACAGCAGGTGCTCGTGGATGCCGAAGCGTGTGCAATCCCTGAGCACCTGGGCGCACAGCACATTGTGCGTGCCCTCCCAGCTCTCGAACACGATGGCATCGCGGTAGAGGCGCGGGAGAGGGGAGAAGTCCTCAATGGTGCCGTTGCCACCGAGCACTTCGATGCCGCGCCGCGCGACGTCGGTGGCGCCAGTGGAGGTCACGTACTTGTTGGCGTTCACGAGGAGCCGGAAGGCGCCGGCAACAGCCTCGTCGGCTCGGTCCTCGTCGAGCTGCGTGCGCATCCCCGTCAACGCCATGGTCGACGACAGCGCTGCCTGCTCCTCGGTCTTCATGACGGCGAGCTGCTCGCGCACGAGGGGGAAGGACCCCACGGGCTGCCCGAAGGCGGCACGGTGCCGGGCGAACAACGCGGCCTCCAGGAAGGCCCGTCGCATGATGCCGGTGGACCCGACGGCGTTGAGCCACCGGGAGGTGTTGAGCAGCTCCTCCACCGCGACGTGGAACCCCTCCGTCACCGGGCCGATGGGCCAGCCCAGAGCACCGTCGAAGTCGATCTCCGCTGACGCCATGGCGCGGGTGCCGAGCTTGTCCTTCAAGCGCCGGATCCGGAAGCCGTTCGGTGTCGTGCCGTCGACGCTGCGGGGCACCAGGAAGCAGCCGAGGCCGCGGGTGCCGCCGGGCGCGTCGCTCGGCCTGGCGGTCACGACGAAGAGGTCCGCATCGGCGACGGAGCAGAACCACTTCTCCCCGCTGATGCGCCACCCGTCGGCGACATCCGGGTCCGGGACGGCCTGAGCAGCGTTGGCACCGACATCGGACCCTCCCTGCACCTCGGTCAGGAACTGCGAGGCCCGAAGGCACGAGCCGTACTCGCGGTCGTGCAGGCCGGGCAGGAAGCGATCACGCAGTTCCCGGTTCCCCCGGTGCTCCAGCGCACGGATGGCGCCGGCAGTGCACACGACCGGGCACGCGTGCCCGCCTTCACCGGCGTGCGTCAGCAAATAGAAGAGGGCCGTGAGCTCGAAGGGGCGCGGTCCTTCCTGGCCGCCGGTCAGCATCCCCGAGCCCCAGATCGCCCGGCCCGCCACGTCGTACGCCGGATGGAACTCAATCGCTTCGAGGGGCCTGCCGATGCCGTCGTCGCGGACATGGGCCGGAAGTTCTCGGTGCGCCTCGAGGGTCACGACGGCCGGTTCGACGACGGTGGCGACGACGGCGCCGAATTCGCGCAACGTCGGCTCCATCTTCTCGGCGGCAGGCTCGCCCGCCCACCGACGGAGCACGCGGGCGAGGTTCGGCGTGGCGTCGTAGTAATTGGTCGCCCGCGAGTCCCACCAGGCGCTCAGCTCGGCACGCCCCGGCTGTTCCTCTGTCACCTCTGCACCTCCCGGCCACGAGCAGTCTCGCGCCCTGGCCAGCATCTTCGTCCACGCGGGAACGGCGACATGCCCGGCACCCCGAAGACATCGCTCAGAGCACTCTTTACAGATTACTCTGAATAGAATATTATGACCTCCATGGCACGATGGTCCCGGTCCAACCCCCTCGCCCTGGCGGTGCTGGTCTGCCTGTACGAGCGCCCCATGCACCCCTACGAGGTGGCCCAGACACTGCGCCAGCGGGCCAAGCAGGAGAGCGTCCGCCTCAACTACGGCTCGCTCTACGCCGTGGTCGAGTCGCTCGAGAAGAAGGGCTTCATCAAGGCCACCGCCACCGTGCGGGAGGGCAAGCGTCCCGAGCGGACCGTGTACCAGATCACCGACGACGGCTCCCGGGAGATGGACGATTGGATGACCGAGCTCATCGGCGTCCCCGCCAAGGAGTATCCGGTCTTCATGGCCGGCCTCTCGTTCCTCCCTTCGCTCGATCCGGATGACGCGTTGATGGCGTTGCGGAGCAGGGCGGAGGCGCTCAAGGTGAAGCTGGCCGGGATGAGGGGTGCCATGAAGGCGGCCCAGCAAGCGGGTCTGCCGCGTCTGTTCGAGCTCGAGATCGAGTACGAGGAGCAGCAGCTCGTCGCCGAGCTGAAGTTCGTCAACGGCATCGTCGACGAAATCTCCTCCGGCACGCTGGAGGGTCTCGACATGTGGCGGCTCTTCCACACGGAGGGCTTCAACTCCGAGGAGGTGCACTTCACCTTCGACACGAACCCTGAATGACCCGGGGCCGCGTGTTGCGCCACGCGGCCCCGAGCCAATACGACCACGAGCCCGATCCACGAGGGACCTTCGCCCGAGGCAGCACTCAGCAGCGTAGGCGACCTCCGTCGAGCGGGCTCTCCGCGCGAGCACATGCTCGAAGGAGGGAGGCGCGCTGATGCACGCCCTGATAGAGGCCGACGGCCTCTCCAAGCAGTTCGGGAAGGTGGAGGCGCTCACCGAGCTCAGCCTCACCCTCCCGGCCGGGCAGCCGGTGGCCATCCTCGGCCCCAACGGCGCTGGCAAGACGACGTTCATCCGAATGGTGGCCACGCTCATTCAGCCCGACCGCGGGACGCTGATGGTCAGCGGTCATGACGTGGTGCGCGACCCGATGGCCGTCCGGCGCATGATCGGACTGGCCGGTCAATCGGCCGCGGTCGAGGAGATGATGACCGGCCGGGAGAACCTGGTGATGGTGGCCCGCCTGTACGGCCAGGGCCGGGCCGAGGCGGTGGCCTCGTCGGAGCGGATCCTCGAGCAGATGCATCTCGTTGACGCGGCCGACCGTCGCGTCAAGACGTATTCGGGGGGCATGCGCCGGCGGCTCGACCTCGGGGCCAGCCTCGTGGGAAGCCCCCGGCTGTTGTTGCTCGACGAGCCGACCACGGGTCTCGACCCGGGGAGCCGCAACGAGGTGTGGGACGGCATCCGTGACATGAGCCGGTCCGGCACCGACATCCTGCTGACGACGCAGTATCTCGACGAGGCCGATCATCTTGCGGCCTACATCGTCATCATCGACGAGGGCCGTGTCGTCGCTCAGGGCACGCCCGACGAGTTGAAGTCGCGCGTGGGCGCCGACATGGTCGAGCTGCACACCGTCGACGTGCCGACCATGCAGCGTGCGGCCGAGGTGCTCGGGGCGCTCGGTATGACGGCGCCGTCCACCGACGCGGCGACGCGCCGGTGCTCCCTCGCCGCACCGGGCGGCTCGCGGCTCCTGCCCGTCGTCGTGCGCGCCCTGGACGACGCCGCGGTGCCGGTCGAGGACATCACGCTCCGCCGGCCGACGCTCGACGAGGTGTTCCTCGCTCTCACCGGACGCAACACCGACACCGATCCGACCAGTCCCGAGGAGGATGCAGCATGACCATGGACATCACGCTCGACCGGCCCGGCCCCGCACGACCCGTCGGGGTGGCAGAGAACCAGGGCGCGTCGTATCTGAGCGCCTCGGGCCAGGTGGCGGCCCGCACGCTCAAGAAGAACGTGCGCACGCCGGCCCTCATCGTCGCGGGCACGGCGCAGGGGGTTCTCTTCCTGCTCATCTTCCGCTACGTGTTCGGCGGCGCGGTGGCGCATCTCGGCAACCTGAGCTATGTCGACTTCCTGGTGCCCGGGTTCGTCGTGACCGGTGTGCTCTTCCAGGGCATGGGCGCGGCGAGCGGAGTCGCCGACGACCTCGAGGGCGGTCTGTTCGACCGGCTGCGGAGCCTGCCCATTCGGCTGTTGTCGATCATCACGGGCCGGGTGGGCGCGGACTCGGCGTTGGTCGCCTGGGGGGTGATCGTCATGACGGCGGTGGGCTTCGCCGTCGGCTTCCGCGTCGGCGGCAGCACACCCGACGCGCTGGCGGCGCTCGGCCTGACCATCCTGTACGGCTTCGCGTTCGTGTGGATGTTCATCTTCATGGGCCTGGCCGCCGGCAGCCCGCAGGCCGCACAGGGGCTCTCGTTCCTGGTCTTCCCGCTCAGCTTCGTCTCGTCGGCCTATGTGCCGGTGTCGACGATGCCGGGGTGGATGCAGGGCTTCGCCACCAACCAGCCGATGACGCAGATGGTGAACACGGTGCGGTTGCTGACCGGCGGCCCGGCGGCCGAGCAGCTCCTCGGCCACCCCGTGTCGTACTACCTGGTGCCGTCACTCCTCTGGACCGTCGGGCTCGTCGCCGTCTTCGCGCCGCTGGCCGTGTGGAAGCTGAAGAGGTCCTGACGTCAGCGCCGGTCGAAGTCCTCGTTCGGGGGAAACCCTCCGTGGAGCACACCCTCGAGGGCCCGGCGCAGCCGCTCCTGCGAGTCGATCATCCAGTCGATGTAGAACGCGTAGTCCTCGACCGTGGTGACCTCGCCCTCGCTGTAGTCGGCGATCCGGAACGCGCCACGGTCGGGCAGCCGCTCCCACGACAGCGGACCGTCGTAGATCGACTCGACCAGCTCGCGCTGCGAGTGGATCACTTCGTACTGGGCCGCGCTCGCTTCGGCGGACCCGAGGTCGATGACGAATTCCGACCGGAGCCTGCCGCCGGCCGCGAAGCCGAGGCCGTAGTGCGTGCCCTTGATGGGTGAGGGCAGCGTGATGAAGTTCTGCGCGGGCAGGGTCGACATCTGGGTCCAGTGGCTGTGTGCCGTCCGGACCCGTTCGAGCCAGCGCGACCAGAACTCGCGGTAGAGCGCGCCCTTGCCCCCGCTGAGCGGTCCGGCGAGCTCGGCCAGCGTCCATCCACCGGGATCGCGCCACCACTGCGTCCCGAAGAAGTCGCGGCTGATGCCGGTCGCCAGCTCCACGATGTGGCGGACCAGCCCGGCCGGCGAGTACGACAACTTGTCCGCGTCCCACACCAGCGGCGCATTCACGGCGTTCTGCCAGTGGGCCGTCCGCCGGCCCGGGTCGGCGTGGAGCCACTCCTCGAGCTGGTTCCGGATCTCGAAGCTCATGTCCTCCCGGGGGGCGATCGTGAAGATCGTCCCCTCCGCCACGGACTCCGACGTCACGAGGCGGCGGACGGTGCTGGCGTCCTGGACCCGCCGCTTGGACTCGGCCATCTCTCGGGCGAGCTGGCGCTCCGGGCTGATCGTGAACTCCTCGACCTCCCGCAGCGGGTAGAGCTGGCTGACCGAGATCATGGGCACGTTGCCGCTGCCGGCCCGTCCGTAGACGTAGGACCGGAACGCGCTGATCTGCACCAGCGAGATGTCCAGGCCCATCTCGCTGAGCCAGACGACGCTGGCGGTGACGAGCGGCGAGAAGTCCCGGGCCAGCAGGACGATGCGGGGTCGTCGCAGCGACTCCTGGGAGAGCTCGGGAGCGTGGGCCTGCAACTCGGCGAGAGCCTCGTCCGGGGTGATGGGCGACTGCCGCCGCGACTGGAACCGGGAGTAGTGGTCGGCGAGGGACTCGGGCAGGATCCGACTGGCCATGGCGGCGTACTTGAGCGCGGAGACGTCGGTGTCGGCGGTCCGGCCGCTCTTCAGCTCGGCGACGACCAGCCGCCCGTCGGAGCCCAGGCCGAGCACCCAGATGCGATCCCGGCCCGCCGGTCCGTTGGCCGTCGGCACGCCGTCGAATTCGAAGGTGATCACCTTCACCGCGGGCCCCAGGATGGCCGGGTTCGAGAGCACCCACTCCTGGAGGTCGGCGCGCTCCTCGAGGCCCGCCTCCTCGAGCGAGATCATCTGAGCCGGCATCGCGACCGACCCGGCAACAGTGAACAGCATCTCCTCCGCCATCTCTCGGATCAAGATAGGACAAACGGTTGTTCAAGCGCAGGAACCGAAAGTCACAGAATGGCTCAACGCACCCCCAAAACTCGTGCTCAGGCCAGGGAATTGTGCGACATCATCGTCTCGTGAGCGACAATTCTTCTCCCGGCCGCCCCTGTGGCCAACGGCGTCACGCCGGGCTGCCGGGTGCCACGACGGGCCACGGCCGCTCCCGCTCGACGATCCGGGCCAGGTCGAGCAGGAGTTGTTCCTCGTGCCGCCGCCCGATGATCTGCATGGAGACCGGGAGGCCGCCCACCAGGCCGGCCGGGATGGCGACCGCCGGGTGCCCGGTCGTGTTGGCCGGGATGGTCAGCGCCCCGTTGTTGCCGAATGCAGCCTCGAAGCCGCGCTGGGCGACGAGGTCGACCCCGTCCACCGTGGTCGGGAGCGGCCCCCGGGCGCCGAAGGCGACATCAGGGTTGGTCGCGCAGACCAAGAAGTCCACCTGCTCGAAGATCTGCGCCATCTGCACGATGGCCGCCCGGCGCAGGGCCTCGACGCTCTTGGCCGCCTCTATGTCAAAGTGATGGGTCGCGATGTTGGCCGCCAGCATGATCTCGGGCGTCAGGTCCGGTTCGCACGCGGGGTACAGGTCGCCGAGCCCCACCAGGAGGCTGGCGGTCCCCGCCATGGCCCACTCCAGACCGCCCTGGGGCAACGCCACCGGCACCTCGCGCCGTTCGAGGCCCGCGTCCTCAATCAGGAGACGGGCCGCCTCCTCGACCTTCTCGCGCACGGCATTCGCCACGACTGCCGCCCCGAGGTCGGCGGACACGGCGATCCGCCTCCCCCGGACGTCCTGCCGGTCGAGCCCGGCCTCCCAGCCCCCGACCCGGGGGAGCGAGAACGGGTCGTACTCGTCGGACCCGTTGCAGACGTCGAACCACCGTGCGGCGTCGCGCACCGAGCGCGCCAGGCAGCCGAGCACCGCCGTCAGCGGCTCGACCTCCGTGAACGGCCCCTTCGGGATCCTCCCGAACGTC
>Ga0182013_10009247_pt1 | contig 10404 bp, 8 predicted proteins | sample 612S2MmetaG_FD_120487 | JGI IMG/M metagenome (GOLD analysis project Ga0182013, IMG submission 120487) | Permafrost microbial communities from Stordalen Mire, Sweden - 612S2M metaG | ecosystem: Environmental > Terrestrial > Soil > Wetlands > Permafrost | place: Sweden: Stordalen | collected...
AGCCGGGTCTTTGGGAGGTTCAGGTCAGCCTCAACAAGGGAGCCCCCAGGATCACGCGGGCTTGCTTTCTGGTCGGCACAACCCTCGATAATTACCTGATGGTGACCAACCGGGGTATCAGCGGCACAACATGCACCGTTTCCAACAAGGTGCAAAAAGGCCGCGGCATCACCTTCGACAACGCCTGCACCAGCGGGACACTTGCCTCCACGGGTCACTTCGATTTCCAACTGCCCGACGAGCAGAACTTTACAGGCAGCAGCCACATTGTGGTTACAGGAACCGCCGAGGACAAGCCAGTCAACAAAACTCTGGATCGCGAGTTCACCGCAAAGTTCGTTAACATCGAGTGCGGCACCGTCGTTCCGTTCAACGTAGCGCCTGTAAAGACGAAGTAAACCGCTCGCCGCAGACACAGCGAAGGCCCGCTCAATTCGAGCGGGCCTTCGTAATTTGATATTCAGCTAAGACCCGATCGTCAGCCTTACGCCATGCCGATGACGGTGCAAAGTTCCTTCACCGCATCGGCGGACTTGTTCAGTGCGACCTGCTCGTCCGCGGTCAGGCTGATCTCAATGATCTGCTCCAGGCCCTTCGCACCGAGCTTACACGGCACGCCGACGTACAGTCCGGAGATTCCGTATTCACCTTGCAAGTACGCCGCACAAGGCAGGATTTTCTTCTTGTCCTTCAGAATCGCCTCGACCATTTCAACTGTTGCGGCCGAAGGTGCGTAGTAAGCCGATCCGGTCTTCAGATGCTTTACGATCTCGGCGCCGCCATTGGCGGTGCGTGTCTCCAGTTCCTTCAGCCGTACCGGCTCAATCAACTCCGTAATCGGGATTCCGGCGACGGTTGAATAGCGCGAGAGGGGGACCATGGTGTCGCCGTGTCCACCGAGAACAAATGCGGTTACATTCTCAACCGACACATTGAGTTCCTCGGCGATGAATGTCCGGAAGCGTGCCGAATCCAGCACGCCGGCCATTCCGATCACGCGTTCGCGCGGGAAGCCGGCCTTCTTATAGGCGGTCTGCGCCATGGCGTCCAGGGGATTTGCAACGATGATCAGGATGCAGTTCGGCGACGCTGCGACGGCCTTGTCGACGACGTCCGACATGATCTTGAAGTTGGTGTTAAGCAGATCGTCGCGGCTCATTCCGGGCTTGCGTGCGATGCCCGCAGTGATCACAACGATGTCCGAGTTCGCCGTATCTGCATAGTCGTTGGTTCCGATGACGGATACATCCCGCTTTTCAATCGGCATGGCTTCCAGCAGGTCGAGCGCCTTGCCCTGGGGCACGCCTTCGACGACGTCGATCAACACCACGTCAGCAAGCTCTTTCGCCGCAATCCAATGGGCTGCCGTTGCGCCCACATTTCCTGCTCCTACGATGGTTACTTTCTTCCGCATCAGATATTCCCTTCAGTTTTTGACTCTTCAGTCGTCCGATTCACACTCGTCGTGGAGGCGTCTGCGCCAAAGGCGCGTCCGCCCGTGCGGCAAGCACTCACATGTTCTCGATCATGCGAGTCGCAAACTCGCTGGTCCTGGCCTTGGTTGCTCCTTGCATCTGGCGCTCGAAATCATAGGTTACGTATTTCTGCTGGATGGTCTTCTCCATCGACGATTCGATCAGCCGAGCCGCTTCCTTCCAGCCGAGGAAGTCGAAGAGCATCACACCGGAGAGAATCACCGAACCGGGATTGATGACGTCCTTGTCCGCATACTTCGGCGCGGTGCCATGGGTGGCCTCAAAGACTGCGAAGCCGTCGCCTACGTTGGCACCCGGTGCGATGCCGAGTCCGCCGACCTGCGCTGCAGCCGCATCCGAGATGTAATCGCCGTTCAGGTTCGTCGTGGCGAGCACGCTGTAATCGCTGGGCCGGATGATGATCTGCTGGAAGATGGAATCGGCGATGCGGTCGTTTATGAGGAGCTTCGACTTCCACTTCCCTGCCCCGTGAGATTCGCCGATGGACGCGAGGACGGACTTGATCTCGGCGACGACGGACTCTCCGAATTCTTTGGCAGCAAACTCTATGCCGGGTTCGATGAGGGCGGCGTTTTCTTCGGGGGTGATGCCGGGGTTAGCTTCGACGTTGCCGAGGATCCAGCTTTCGCGCTCGGTGACGGTGTCGGCGCGGAACTCCTGCGTCGCAACCTCGTAGCCCCACTCGCGAAACGCGCCTTCGGTGAACTTCTGGATGTTGCCCTTGTGGACGAGGGTGACGGTCTTGCGGCCTTCCTTAAGGGCGAAGGCGATGGAGGCGCGGACGAGGCGCTTGGAACCGGTGATGGAGATGGGCTTGACGCCGACGCCTGAGTCGAGCCGGATCTTCTTCTTGCCACCCTTCAGCATGTCGTCGTTGACGAAGGCGATGAATTTCTTCGCCTCGGGCGTGCCTTCGCGGAACTCAATGCCGGCGTAGATGTCCTCGGTGTTCTCTCGGAAGATGACGATATCGACCAATTCCGGATGTTTGACAGGGCTAGGCACGCCGGCGTAGTACTTCACAGGCCGAATGCACTGGTAGAGGTCCATCAACTGGCGCAACGCCACATTGAGCGAGCGAATCCCGCCGCCGACTGGCGTTGTCAGAGGTCCCTTGATCGAGACGCGGAAGTCCACCGTCGCCTTCACGGTATCGTCGGGCAGCCAGTTCTGGGTCTGGCGATAGGCCTTCTCGCCGGCGAGCACCTCGTACCACGCCACTTTGCGCTTGCCGCCGTATGCTTTCTCGACAGCCGCGTCGAATACCCGCTGGGAAGCTTTCCAGATGTCGCGGCCGGTGCCGTCTCCCTCGATGAACGGAATAATCGGATTATCCGGCACGGTGTAAGTGCCGTTTGCATATTCAATTGCGTTGCCGGTCAGCGGGACAGGAATGCCGTTGTAGCTCGTCTGCATGCAGGGGGTTGCTCCAGAGATGAACCAGAATATGTCAGCATTTGAAGGCTACCACCCGCCCAAGACGCATGGCAACGAAACGGCTCAGGGGGCGCCGATAATCGGCTTAAGCTTGCGAAAACCGAGTTGCCAAGTTTCGCCTGCGCGACGACCGTTTGCGGAAATCAGGTTAGAGGCCGGCTGAGAGGCGCATCCGGGGGTCCAGAAAATCGCGCAAGGCGTCGCCAATAAAGTTGAACGAGAGCACGGCCAGCATAACCGCCACAGCCGGGAAGATGACCAAGTGGGGCGAATCGAACAAATGAGAGCGCGCGTCATCGAGCATCGATCCCCAACTTGGGGTGGGCGGCGGTATGCCCAATCCGAGGAAGCTCAATGTCGCCTCCGCCAACACCGCGCCAGCCATTCCGATAGCGGCCTGCACGATGAGCGGTTGCACGATGTTGGGCAGGACATGGCGGCTCAGGATGCGTAGATTGGAAGCCCCCAGCGCTCTGGCCGCTTCCACATACTCTCGTTCCTTGACTGCCATGACCTGCGCGCGCACCAACCGCGCGTAGCCGACCCAGCCCGAAATGGACAGTGCAAAGATCAGGTTGGCCAGGCCAGGGCCGATGAACGCGACGAACGCAATCGCGAGCAGAATTCCAGGCACCGCGAGGAATGCGTTTGTGACGTAGACATTAATTAGGGTGTCGGTCCATCCTCCATAGAATCCAGCCGCCAAGCCTGCGATAAGCCCTATGGCCAATGAGAGCGAAACCACAGAAACAGCAACCGACAGAGATATACGAGCACCATAGAGCGTTCGGGAAAGAATGTCGCGACCTAGCTCATCGGTGCCAAACCAGTGGCCGTGGCAGGGGGAAAGCAGGCGACCGGCAAGATTGAGCCGCAATGGATCCTGTGGCGCGAGCCAAGGAGCCAATAATGCAGACACAAGAAACACAGTAAGCAAAAGAAAGCCAAGCACCGCGAGCGGTTGGCGTTTCAACTGTGTGTACAGCGTGGAACTGTGTTTTGTGAGTATGATGTTCTGCACCACCATCCCTGTTTATCATAGATAGCTGACATACGGCGCGTTTGCGGATGAAAGGCAAGTTTGCGAATTCTGATCTACGGTCTTAACTATGCCCCCGAACTTACCGGCATCGGCAAATACACCGGTGAGATGGCGGTCTGGCTCGCGGAGCGCGGACATGAAGTTCGCGTGGTAACGGCCCCGCCATACTATCCTGCGTGGCGGGTGCGTGAGGACTATCGGGGAATGTGGTATCGCACGGAGAGACGGCCCGGCGAGCCGGTGGTCTACCGGACGCCGCTGTATGTTCCCGCGCGGCCGACCGGCATCAAGCGGATCGTGCACCTGATTTCGTTCATGCTGGGAAGCCTGCCGGTAATGCTGCGCGAGATGTTCTGGCAGCCTCAGGCAGTCTTTACGGTCGAACCAACCTTCTTCGGTGTGCCGCTTACGCTATTTGTCGCAAAGAGCGCCGGCGCCCCATGCTGGCTGCATGTGCAGGACTTTGAGGTCGACGCCGCCTTTGAACTCGGCCTGCTTCCGGCGCAAGGCCCGATTCATGACGCGGCGCTGCGAATTGAGCGATTTTTCACCTACGCCTTTGACCGCGTCTCGGGAATCTCCTCCAGGATGGTAGATCGGGCGCGTGCCAAGGGAGTGCCTGCCGAGCGTGCGCTTTTGTTTCCAAACTGGGTCGATGTGGAATTTATTCATCCTATTCCGAAAACCGAAAATCGAACGAACCTGATACGGCGAGAGCTGGCGGAGCAGGTTCCGGGGATCGGAGACAAGATTCTTTTGCTTTACTCGGGGAACATGGGAGCTAAGCAGGGGCTGGAATTGCTGGCTCCGTTGGCCGAGGAGTTTGCGAGTGATCCGCGCGTTCACTTCCTGTTTTGCGGCGACGGCGCTTTCCGGTCGCGGCTGGAGGCGCTTGTCGCCCACCGTCCCAACGTAACTATGCTTCCTCTGCAACCCCTCGATCGGCTAAACGACCTGCTGAACGCGGCGGATATCCATCTTCTTCCGCAGCGGGCGAGTGCCGCGGACTTAGTGATGCCTTCGCGTCTGAGTGCCATGCTGTCGAGCGGACGCCCCGTGATTGCTACTGCAGAGCCAGGAACCCAGGTTGCACAGGTAGTGGAAGGCCGGGGAGTGGTGGTTCCGGCAGAGGATGCGGATGCTTTGCACGCCGCGGTGGCACACCTGGTTGAGGACGAGGAACTTCGGCACCGCCTGGGGCAGGCCGCGCGCGAGTACGCGGTGAAATACCTCGGCAAGCAGCAGGTTCTCGAGCAATTCGAGCATGATCTCAACGCCATGGTTAGGCAGTAGCAGGGCCATGCAAGGTAGCCGACCAACCGAAGGGGATGCATCCGCAATGGGTTTGCTCCATTCGCGGGCTCGACTCAAGTAACATATATCAGTAGCCGTTACAGGATCGAAATGCTAGCGAGCGTTGCCGTCTCACGCCCACCCTCGAGGTGGCAGTGAACACCGACTGAAAGCCTCTACGGATATTTACTCAAGGAGATCAAGTTTGAAGAAGGCGCTGATCACAGGTGTTACCGGACAGGATGGCGCATATTTGGCGGCATTCCTGCTCGAAAAGGGATACGAAGTCCACGGGATCAAACGCAGAAGCTCGCTCTTTAATACTGCTCGGATCGACAATATTTACGAAGACCCCCACCTGCCGTCGCGACACTTTATTCTGCACTATGGCGACATGACCGACTCCTCGTCGCTGATTCACATTGTGCGGAAGGTTCAGCCGGACGAGATTTACAATCTCGCCGCGCAGTCGCACGTTCAAGTCTCGTTTGAAGAGCCTGAATATACGGCCAACTCGGATGCGCTGGGAGTCCTGCGGTTGCTCGAAGCAATTCGCATCCTCGGGCTGGAAAAGAAGACTAAGTTCTACCAGGCCAGCACTTCGGAGCTTTATGGTCTGGTGCAAGAGGTGCCGCAGAAGGAGACTACACCCTTCTATCCGCGCTCTCCGTATGCCGTTGCCAAGTTGTACGGGTACTGGATCGTGGTGAATTACCGCGAAGCTTACGGGATGTACGCCTGCAACGGGATTTTGTTCAACCACGAATCTCCCATGCGCGGCGAGACGTTCGTCACGCGCAAGATCACCCGCGGGCTGGCACGCATTAAAGCTGGCCTGCAGTCCGAGCTGTTTCTTGGCAACCTTGACGCCAAGCGGGACTGGGGACATGCGCGAGATTACATTGAGATGCAGTGGTTGATGCTGCAGCAGGAGAAGCCACAGGATTACGTTATCGCCACCGGGCAGCAATACAGCGTGCGCGAGTTCGTTCAGCGCTGCGCGAAGATCCTCGATCTGGATCTAACGTGGAGTGGCTCGGGCGTCGAAGAGAAGGCTGTCGACCCATCGGGTAAGGTTGTGGTGGCAGTCGATCCACGCTACTTTCGCCCTACCGAGGTGGAGACTTTATTGGGTGATCCGAGCAAGGCCAAACGCGAACTCGGCTGGGAGCCGCGCACCAGCTTCGATGAACTAGTCCGCGAAATGGTGGAGTTCGATTTGAATGCCGCGCAACGCGATGCGCTGGTGCGCAGCCACGGATTTGAAGCCTACAATGTTCGCGAGACCTGACGAATGGCTACCACAAACATCCCGCATGGCTCCACGCATGAAGACTTCATGCACAGGGACAGCCGCATCTACGTGGCCGGCCACCGGGGCCTTGTGGGATCGGCAATCCATCGGGAACTCTTGCGTCGTGGATATCACAAGATTCTGACCCGCACCCATGAAGAGCTGGACCTGTGCGACGAGGTTGCTGTCGACGCCTTCTTTTCCGACGTAAAGCCGGACTTTGTGTTCCTGGCGGCGGCCAAGGTTGGGGGCATTCTCGCCAATAATAGCTATCCCGCCGACTTCGTTCGCGACAACCTTATCATTCAAACCAACGTCATCGAATCCAGCCGCAATGCTAGGGTAAAACGGCTGCTTTTTCTGGGGTCGTCCTGTATCTATCCAAAGCTCTGCCCACAGCCGATCAAAGAGGAATATCTGCTGACTGGGCTTTTGGAGCCGACGAACCGCCCTTACGCCATCGCCAAGATCGCGGGAATCGAGATGTGCTGGAGCTATAACCGGCAGTATGGCACAAGCTATTTGTCCGCAATGCCAACCAATCTCTACGGTCCCGGCGACAACTTCGATCTCGCGAACTCACATGTTCTACCCGCTCTGCTGCGCAAGACTGCTGAGGCCAAGGCTTCCGGAGCAAAGGAGGTGGCTATCTGGGGCACTGGTACCCCCCGGCGCGAGTTTCTATACTCGGACGATCTCGCCCAGGCGTGCTGCTTTCTGATGAATCTCGATGAGGAACGGTTCGGTTCTCTGTTGGTTGACGACGCGCCGCCGCTCATTAATATCGGCACCGGCGAGGATGTGACGATTCGCGAACTGGCTGAATTAGTGGCTCGGACACTGGGTTTTGAAGGTCAACTTGTCTTTGACGCGACCAAACCGGACGGCACTCCGCAGAAACTGATGGATGTCAGCCGTCTGCACAGCCTGGGATGGCATCACACTACGGCGCTTGATCAGGGCATTCGGCGCACATGGGAAGCCTTTCGCAGCAAGTTGACCCGCTGATCTGTTGGCGCTTTGAATCGCGTGGAACTCATCCGCGCGCATCAAGCTGTAGAACTTCGGGTTAAGGTAGGGCATGAGGGTGCTCGGGCTCACAAAACCAAAAATATCCATCCACCGGTCCATAACGTGCGTTTTGCTGGCCATATCCCTTTGTCCAGCTTCCCTTGGCATTGCTCAGGAGTTGGGGCCGGAAAGCACGGCAACGATTGCCGAGCAGTATCTGCTGGCGGCTGCGAATCAGGAGCGAGCAGCGCTCGGGCTTCCGCAACTGCATCGCGACCCTCGTCTTGCGGACGCGGCAGCGCAGCATGCGCGCCAGATGGCGGCACATAGCTCGATCTCACACCAGTTCACCGGCGAAGCCGAGTTGACCCAACGCGGCGCGAGTGCGGGCGTCCCATTCAGTGAGATTTCGGAGAATGTGGGGGAGGCACCAAGCGTGGCCCAGATTCACGATATGTGGATGCATTCCGAACACCATCGGACGAATCTGCTCGATCCGGCGATCGATTCAATCGGAGTAAGTGTGATCCCGCGGGGGCGGGAACTCTATGCAGTAGAAGACTTTGCCAGGACGGTCCGGTCCGCGAGCCTGGAAGAGCAGGAATCCGCAATCGGCTCGCTGGTCGCTGGCCCGGCAGGGAGAACGAGATCGATCGCGCTGGATTTGAATCCCGCAACTGTCTCCGCGGCGCGCCAGACCTGCACTATGGAGACCGGGTATGCGGGCCTAAACAAGCCAGGTTTTGTGATGCGGTTCACGACGGATAGCCTCACCCGGCTGCCAGATCAGCTGAAAACGCGGATGGCATCAGGGCGATACGCCCATGTCGCCGTTGGAGCTTGTGCGAGCAAGAGACAGACCAACTTTACGGACTATACCTTCGCCGTGCTGTTGTACCCTTGAGTCTTGAACCGCGTCTGAGGGCGCGCACGAGGGATTGGCGTGAGCGAGCAGGAACAGAAGAATGGGATCGATCGGCGTCGTTTTCTGATGACAGGAGTTGCTACCGGTGCGGCGCTGGGACTGGGCAGCGCAATGGCTGAAGCAGCGCCGCCCACAAAGGCCAAAACCACACCAGCGGAACGGCCTCAGACCGCAGCGAAGCCAAATATCGTGCTTTATATGTCGGACCAGTTCCGTTGGGATTTTCTCGGCGCCGGTGGTCTGAACGGATCGACGCGGACGCCGAATCTGGATGCGCTGGCTGCCAACGGGAAGAACTTCACTTACGCGATAACTAATCAGCCGGTGTGTGCGCCGGCACGATCGGTGATGCTGACCAGTCGATACGCCACCGAAACCGGGGTGTGGCACAACGGGCTGCCGCTGAGCCAGACGCTGCCTACGCTGGCGACCGAACTGCACAAGGCAGGATACAGCACAAATATGATTGGCAAGTGGCATCTTGCGCCGGGCACGGAGGCGGCAGGCGGCGGCGTTGGGTTCGTCAAACCGGAGTACCGTGGCGGGTTCATGGACCTCTGGGAAGGGTCAAACGCGCTCGAGCACACGACCCATCCGTACGAGGGAACGATCTACGACGGCGACGGCAAGGAGATCAGCTTCAAGGACGAGTATCGCGTCGACTTCATCACCGATCGAGCGGAACGTTTTTTGCGGCAGAAGCACGAGAAGCCGTTTCTGCTGTTCATCTCCCAGCTTGAGCCGCATCAGCAGAACGACTTGGATAACCGGATTATCGGGCCGAAGGGTTCGGTTGAGCGGTTTCAGAACTCCTACGTGCCGCCTGACCTGCGCAACCTACCTGGAAACTGGCAGCAGGAGCTTCCCGATTACTACGGAGCGTGCGAGGCGATCGACAGCTCGGTTGGGCGGGTGCGGAAGATTCTGGAGGAAGAGAAGCTTGCGGACAACACCATCTTCATCTTCCTGAGCGATCATGGCTGCCACTTCATGACGCGCAATCAGGAGTATAAGCGGAGCGTACATAACTCCTCGAGTTGGATTCCGCTGCTGATGCATGGCCCCGGTTTCGAGACTGCGCAGGAGATCAAGCAGATGGTGGGCATCATCGACATTGCACCGACACTGCTCGAAGCGGCTGGCGTCGCTGTACCCTCGACGATGAAGGGCAACAGCCTGATGCCTCTGCTGCGGGATGAGAAGGCGCGTGCCGAGTGGCCAAGCGAACACCTGATCCAGATCAGCGAATCGATGACCGGTCGTGCGATCCGAACGCGCGACTGGACCTACTGCGTCGCGGAGATAACCGGAACGACGAACCAGCCGGCTGCGACGATCTACCAGGAGTATCAGATGTACGATCAGCGCAACGATCCGTATGAGCAGGTGAACCTGGCGGGACGCAAGGAATATCGCAAGCAGGCGGATGTGCTGCGAGACAAGCTGAAGAAGATGATGGTCGCCGCAGGCGAACCGGAGCCGGAGATCCGGCCGGCGAAGCTGTACCCGTAGGGAGACTCGCCTAGCCGGCCATAGAGGTCTCTACGCCCGCGAGCGCGAGTTCTTCAGCAGAAGCGGGCCTGGTGGGCTCCATCTGCAGCAAATCGTTGAAGCGGTTGAAGTAATTAAACAGGCCGATGGCCGCCATCAGCTCGACTACTTCGCCTTCGGAGTAGAAGCTGCGCAGGTGAGCGAAGTCGGCATCGGTGTATCCATGCGGGTAGAGGCTCATCGACTCGGCCAGATGGATTGCAGCCTTTTCTGCCTCTGAGAACTCGGTGCTGGCTCCCGCATCCTGAAGCGCTTCGAGCTGGGCGTCGTTCCAGCCGAGCCGCTTGCAGATGGCGGTGTGCGAGGCCAGACAATAGGGCGTGCGGTTGACCTGCGAGGTGCGGACGATGACCAG
>Ga0182013_10009248_pt1 | contig 10404 bp, 8 predicted proteins | sample 612S2MmetaG_FD_120487 | JGI IMG/M metagenome (GOLD analysis project Ga0182013, IMG submission 120487) | Permafrost microbial communities from Stordalen Mire, Sweden - 612S2M metaG | ecosystem: Environmental > Terrestrial > Soil > Wetlands > Permafrost | place: Sweden: Stordalen | collected...
CGGCGGCGACGACCGAGCCCAAACGTTGCGCCTCCCGCGGGGCCCTTTCCCGCCGGGTGCCCCGGGTGCTGATGTCGCCGGCCGCTCCTTGCGCCCAGGCGCACCGGCCCGGGGCGCCCGTGCCGGCCTCGAGGGCCTCGACGCCGGCGCCGATGACGTCGCCGGACACGGCCAGGTTGTTGGGCCCCAGCACTGTGCCGTGACATGGGTAGACGATGACCATGCCCCTCAGCTCGCCCTCCCGGCGGGCCGTAACCACGCTGAGCCGCTGGGGCCGGGCGTCGGCGGCGCGCCGTCCGGCGCCGACGCCATAGACAGGCTCCTCGGCCCACGCCAACGTCGACGGGGCCAGGTCCTCCACGGCGCAGACGAGCGAACTGGCCACGGCGTAGGGGAGGAAAGCCCGGTAACGGGCTTGCGCCTCGCGGTACGAGCCTTTTTCGTCGTCCCAGGTCCGGTCGAGGTCGGGGCCGGCGTGGGTATGGGTGGCGCTCACCATGACGTCGCCGCCGGCCAGGCCGCCCGAGGCCTCGACGGCGGCCCTCACCTCGGCCACCAGGGACCGGTTGACCTCCAGCACATCACAGATCACCCAACCGACCCGGGCCTGGCCGTTGTCGAGGACAATTGACCGCGCCCGCAGCGGCTGGGCGACCTGCCGGCTCAAGGCCTGGCGGCGGGCGTAGCCGGCGAGGCGGCAGGGGAGGGGGGGAGTGATCGACGACCAACCGAAACCGGCTCTCAACGCACCTCCTCGACCCAGGTCTCGAACGGCGCCGGGACGCCGTGGGCCCCGATCTCGTGGCAGCCGTCCAGAGCCGACGAGCTTGGCGCGATCAACGGTACCCGCTGGGAGTTTTCGCCGAACCAGGCCTTCACCCGTTCCGCCAGTTCGGGGACGGCGGCCACGAAGCCGCCGCCGATGACGATGGGCAGGCCGTGGTCGTCGCTCACCAAGGCGGCGGCGTCGGTGGCCAGCTCGCCCAGTTCCCGGGCCGCATTGTCGAGGATCTGTCCCGCCGTCACGTCGCCCTCCCGGGCGGCGGCCACGACGCGTTCGGCAAACCGGGCAATATTGCGCAGTTGGCTGCTGGGGCGCAGGACCTCGGCCAGAGACTCGACGGGACCGAAAGCACGCACGGCATCGTCGTGCAGCATTTCTGAGCCGCCCCGGCTGCCGTCCCGCCAGCGGCAGGCGCTCTTCAGTCCCTCGAGGCCTACCCGGTAGCCGCTGCCGACGTCGCCGAGCAGCTGGCCCCAGCCGTCCAGGCGGCGCGCCCGGCCGTCGTGGTCCACGGTCACTGCTATAGTGCCCGTCCCCACGGTGACCACCACGCCGGGTTTGGCCCCCAGGCAGCCGATGTAGGCGGCGGCGCCGTCGGGGACCAGGGTGACGCGGGTGGCGTGGACGAAGGCGGCCAGCCGTCTGATGGCGTCCCGATCGGCCTGTCCCGCCGAGAGGCCCCGGGAGGTAATGACCACGCGGAACCCTCCGGGGACGTTGGCCGGCACCACGCCCGGGCGCTGGACCACTTCGCTCAGCTCTTCCATGAGCGACCGTATAGTCCCGTCGCCCACGCCCGACCCGACCTCGCTCAGCTCGTTGACGATCTCGCCCTCCGGGCTGACGTGACGGAGGCGGACATGCGTGCCCCCAACGTCTGCGAGCAGGAAGGAGGTGGCCATCATGCCTCCGGCGTGACGGCCGAGCGGGGCTCGGGGCGGGGAACGGGAGCTTCGCCCAGGCGGCGTCTCGCCAGCTCGACGACGCCGGTCACGCCGGCCGTTTCGCCCACCCGTCCGCACCCGAGCTCGAACCTGGCCTGCATCCACGGGGTGATGTCGCGGCGGGCGGCGTCGAGCAGGGCGACCAGGTAAGGCGACCCCGGCGCCATCATCCCCCCGGCGAGGCCGACCCCGGCCGGGATGAACATGTTGACCAGGTTGGCGACGACGGAGCCGCAGGCGGTGCCGGCCGCCGCCAGAACCTCGAGGCTTAGGGCGTCACCCGCCAGGGCGCTGTCCACGACGTCCTTGCCGGTGATGGTGGCGGCGCGGGAGTGGAGCACGTGGTCCGGGTCGGCGGCGATGCGGGCGCCCGCCGCCTGCGTGAAGGCGGTACCCGAGGCGACCGTCTCCAAGCACCCGTACTTGCCGCAGGGGCAGAGCCGCGACCCCCCGGGCACGGGGAGATGCCCGACGTTAAGGCACAGGGGGTGCCCGTCGGCCGTGTCGAGCACGACGCAGGCCCCGACGCCGGTGCCTACCGAGAGGTACAACCACGGTGAGACGGGCCCGCCCGGCAGCACCGCCAGCTCGGCTATGGCCGAGGCGCAGACGTCGTTCTCGATCACGACCGGCACGCCCAGGCGCCGGGAAAGCTCCCGTCCCAGGGCCAGGTCGTGCCAACCAAGGTTGCCGGCATCGATCACCAGGCCGGCATGGGAGTCGACCAGCCCGGCTATCCCGACACCCACCGCGGCCACGTCCGTCCAGGAAAGCCGGGCCATGTCCAGCGCCTTACCGGCGGCCTCGGGGACGGCGTGGAATTGCCCGGGCCTCATCCGGTGCGGGTAAGAGAGCCAGCTGAGCAGGTGCCCGTCCTCGTCCACGGCCCCGGCCCGCACGTTGGTCCCCCCCACGTCCACGCCCACCCAGGTGGCCGGGGGGCGGCGCGAGCCTCCGGGCCGTGCCCGGCCGCGCCCCGCGGGTCGAGCGGGACCTACGGTCGGGCCCATGACCAGGCCGGTCCCGGATCTGGTCCCGAGGCCGGGCCCGGGGCATCCCACTGCCCGCCGGCCATTACGGCCACCACCATCAGGTCATGGTCCAACACGACCAGGTCGGCGGCCAGGCCGGCAACTATGGCACCGCACTCGTTGTCGATGCCGAGCAAACGGGCCGGGTTGCCCGATGCCGCCGCCGATGCCACCTCGATCGGCACTCCGCTCTCCTGCACGGCCCGGCGCAGGGCGACGTCCAGGGTGAGGGAACTGCCGGCCAGCGTGTCGGTCCCGGCCAGGCGGGCCTGGCCATTGGAGACGCGGACGTGCAGGCCACCGACGAAGAAGTCCCCGTCGCCCATGCCGGCGGCCCTGACGGCGTCGGTGACGAAGACCATGCGCCCGGGCACGCTGGCCACCAGGCTGGTGATGGCCGGGTGGACGTGCACGCCGTCGTTGATCACCTCGCAGGCGATGCCGGAGACCAGCGCCGCCCCGATGATGCCGGGCTCGCGGTGGTGCAGGGGCCGCATGCCGTTGAACAGGTGGGTGGCCTGCGCCGCTCCGGCGTCGATACCGGCCCGTGCTTGGGCGTAGGTGGCATCGGAGTGCCCGATGGCGGCCATGGCGCCCGCGTCCAGGATGTCGGCGATGACCTCCAAGGCACCGGGCAGTTCGGGCGCGATGGTCATGCTGCGCACGGTGCCCCGCCCCGCTTCGACGAACCGGGCAAAGGTGGCGCGGTCCGGCACCAAGATGTGGTCGGGGTTTTGGGCGCCCCGGCGGGAGGGGGCCAGGAACGGTCCCTCGAGATGGGCGCCGACCACGTGGCCGGAAGGCCGCGGGCCGGCGGCGACGGCGTCGGCCACCCAGCCCAGCTGCTCGACCACCGCGTCGGGGGGCGCCGTGACCAGCGAGACGAGCGTGCGCGTGGTGCCATGCCCGCGGTGGAAGGCGACGGCCCCGGCCATGTCCTCGGGCGACGCCGTCACGTCGTGGCCGCCCCCGCCGTGCACGTGCACGTCGATGAAGCCGGGCAAGAGCCACCGCCCGCCCAGGTCGACCCCCGCCGATGGGCCCGTTGGGGCGGGACCGCGGCCGGTGCCGGTGATCCGGCCGCCCTCAACAGTGACCCAGGCGTCCTCGAGGACGCCGGCAGGGGTGACCACCCGGCCCCCCCAGAGCACCGTCATACCAGGCCCCGAGCCGGCTTACCAGGACCGCCGGCGGGCATTACCAGAACCGCACGCGGGTGCGGTACGGGGCCATCATCTCGTAGTTCTTTTCCGTGACACCGTCCAGGTTGCCGCTCCAGAACACCGGTACCGGGTCCATCTTGCCGACCAGGCGCTCGGCCACTCCCACCATGACGGCGTGCATGACGGCGGCTCCGCCGACCGTTGACAGCGGCCCGACGGGCTGGGGTACGCCCGGCAAGTGCACCACGGCATCGCCGTGAGGAGCGCAGTTGTCGATCACGACGTCGGCCAGCTCGTACAGCTTCTTGCCGGAGGACGCTCGGGAAGACACCTGGCGCGAGTAGTCGAGCGACGTCAGGGCGATCACCGGGATCCCCCGGCGGTGCGCTTCGATAGCCATTTCCACCGGCGCCGCGTTGCGGCCCGAGTTCGAAATGATGACCAGTACGTCTTCCGGGCGGACGTTGTGATAGTTGAGGATGTGAGGGGCGAAACCCTCGAGGCGCTCGAGGAACTCGCTCTTGCCCACCTCTGTGCTGCCGGTCAGGCTCGGCTCGAGGATGGGGCTCACGGGTACGACCCCGCCGGCCCGGTAAGCGACCTCCTCGGCCAGCTCGTGCGAATGGCCGGTACCGAAGGTGAAGATGATCCCGCCGGCGGCGACGCGCTCGGCAATTAGGTCGGCGGCGGCATCGATCGCCGGCAATTGACTGGTGCTGAGCTTTTCCACCGTTTCCCGGCAGGCCTGCAAGTACTCTGCGCTCGCGCTCATAAACGTTGCCTCTTTCGTTGGCCGGTCAGCTAGGCAGTTCGCCAAGCACGCCGGCAATTGGTATGTGAGTGTAGACATCGGTGATAAAGACGGACAAATCGCATGATCATCGCAACCCCATGGTGGCGCGCAGCAGCTGCCGCTGTGACACCACGAACAGCAACGCCACCGGTAAACTGACGATCATCACCGCCGCAGCCAGCAGCGTGTACGCGCTCTGGTTGGAACTGTAGAAGGTGTACACGCCCCGGGCCACCGGGAACAGGTTGGGGCTGGCCAGCAAGACCACCGGGCCGATGATGTCGTTCCACACCGCCAGCAGGGAGTAGAGGAAAATAATGACAATACTTGGCCACGCCAATGGTACCACGACGGATCTCAGGTACCGCAAATAGGGGGCCCCGTCGATCCAGGCTGCCTCGTCCAGCTCCTTGGGGATCCCTAGGATGAAGGCCGTCAAGAGGATAACACCCAGGGGCAGGCCCGGTTCGACATGCAACAGGATGTACCCTATCCGGTTGTCGTACAAATGGAGGTCGCGAGACTCGATAAACAGCGGGATAATCGGGAGGGGCAAGCAGATCCCGATCACAAACCAGGCGTACACCCACGACGAAAAGCGGATAAGTTTGCGAGCGATCGGGTAGGCGATAAGCAGGCTCAGCCCCGTCGATATCGCCGCCGCTGACACAGAGTAGATGATGGTGTTCACTAGTTGTGGTCCCAGGTCACCTTGCTGGTAGGCCGAGCTAAAGTTCTGCAGGCTGGGCGGGACCGGCGGCACCAGGGGGTGGTCCAGGAACTGGTTCGGCGATTCAATCGAGATCATCACCACATATACGATCGGTACCAGGAACAGTAACGCGATCAAAATTGCGGTGGTCAGTCTCCACACGCGCCGCCAGTTGCGTAGTTGCGTGCTCGAGGAGGGGCTCATGTGAGGAGCCTACGTTCCCGGTAGCGGAGCACCATGGCCAAGGGGACGGCGATGCACACGGCGACCACCAGTAGGACGACCGTCACGGCGGCGCCCAGGCCCAGGTCCTCGGTGGACCCGAAGGCGCTGTTGAAGGCCAGCATGCCAAGAGTATTGGTACCGAACTGGCCGTCGGTGAGGATATAAATGAGGTTGTAGGTTGTCAGCGAGCCGATGACCGCGAACAGTACGTTCACCGTTACCGCCGGGGCCATCATGGGCCAGGTTATAGATCTGAAACGCCGCCATGGTGTGACGCCGTCAAGGCTGGCAGCCTCGTAAATGGAGGGGGGCATGGTCTTCAGGCTGCCGATGAAAACGACCATGGTAAAGCCGAGGTTTTGCCACACCTGGACGATGATCACCAACGGCATGGCCGTGGCGTTGGACCCGAAGAAGGCGGAATGGACACCGAATGCCCCGAACACAGCCTGTGCCGGGCTGGACAGCGGGTCGAACAACAAGAGCCAGACGATCCCGACGACGGTCACCCCTAAGACGATCGGGAAGAAGGCCAGGACACGCAGCACCGCCGCCGCCCTACCGTCACCCTGTAACCGGTGGGCCAGCACCATCGCCACGACGTTTTGGACCACCGTCACGCCCACAACGAAGACGACCGTTTCGGTAAGGCTGGAAACAAAGCCCGGCCCTTCCGTCGTCAAGAGCGCCGAGTAGTTTGACAGCCCGGCGAACGACGTCGGCGAACCGGGTAAGCCTGAATAGTTCGTGAACGACACCAGTATGTTGGCCGCCGCCGGGGCTATCCCGAACAGGACATAGAAGGCCATGCCCACTGCGATCCCGGACCACATGCAGATCCGCGAACCGACAGATAACTGTCCGCCCCCCGAAAGTCTGCTGCGAGCTCGCAGTGCGCTCACTCCCTCCGGTCCCACGAGCTCCCGTAGGCACCTCGTCCGGCTAGCCACGTCAGGGGAGGCGGCCGTGGTCCCAACTGCAGGGCAGGTGCTCCCCGGGCGAGGGGTGCACCTGCCCTTTCGGCCGCGCTCCTAGTTAGGTCTTCACTACTGCTGCGATAACGGGCCCTGGTATTAGGGCTTCCAGCTGCTCTGGATGAGCTGAGCCGCCTTTTGCGGCGTCGTTGAGCCGGCCATCACTTGTTCTTGCAACAGCGGGAACTCCGTGGCCGTGTCATAGTACCCCTCGACCGGCGGCATGGGGTTCGGCAGGATGGTAGCTACCTGAGTGCCCTTGCCCAGCCAACTGCCCAGCACGCCGGAACTGAAACTGGTATAGGTACCCGAGGTCTCGCTGGGGGAGATCCCCGTGATGTCGACGTACTGTTCGTAGATCGGCTTGCTGGCGAAGAAGGCCATCCACTTTAGGGCATTGGCCGTGTCGTGACCGTGACGAAGGACTTCGAGGTTCAGGTCCGGTTGCACCAGGGGTAGATTTTGGCTGGCAATATTGCTACCCGGCAGAGGGAAACTCCCGAGCTTGATGCTCGGGTTGGCTTTTTGAACGGTGGCCAGGTCCCACGAGCCGTCCAGGAGCATGGGTGCTTTGTTCTCGGCGAACGCAGCCGGCATACCCTCCCAAGAGACCCCCGTGTAGTCGGGCTCGATGTACTTGGCGATGGCGGCTTCCTCTGTCAGGGCCTGTACGAAGTAGGGGTTGTCCCATTTTTGGGACCCGGTCTGGAGGTCCGTGTAGATGTTTGCGCCCGGGGCGTGGGGAAGCCACAGGCTGGCCATCAACGGCATAGTCACGAAGTCCGGGGCGTAGATGCTGGCGCCGCCGCCGAGCCCGAGCCAGAGCGGGGTGACGTGGTCCGCGCTAAGGGTGGCCAGCAGGGTCATGAACTGCGAATAGGTCGTAGGGACACTGACGTGGTACTTGGCGAAATCAGTTTTGTTGTAGAAAACGACCCGTTGGTACACCCCCGAAAGGATGCCGTCGATTTGGCCGTTATATGTTTCCGTTTGTACCGCGGCGCTGTTGAAGTTCTTGAGCCATGGTTGACCGTTTAGTGGCAGGAAGACGTTACTAGACGCCCAGTACTGCATCGGGTTCATATTTGCCCGGGTTGGCTTCAGCGGGAGGGGTTGAATTTCATTGGTGCTGGTCACAATGTCGGCACTGGAAGAATCGACGCTCGTGGCCAGAAGGGTTACGTACCCGGCGGTGACGTTGGCCTCCGTCTCCAGCGTCACTTTGACGTTCGGGTACTGCTTCATGAACTCGTTGTCGATCTGGGTGAGGGCTTGAACGGCCGGCGGGTTGACCCAGGTTATTATTTTGAGCGAGCCGGAGGGACCACTTGCCTGGGCCGAGGCGGCGGGGACGGTGCTCCCGGCCGCCATGAGGGCAGCCACGCCGATAGCAGTTGTGGCCGTTACCCGGAACGATATGCGCTTTGTTCGATGGAATATCATCTATTGAGCCTGCCTTTCTTGCAGCGTGAAATGGACATGGGTGCGCCGGAGGCGGCCCGCTCGTCTACTGGCTCTGGTGGGTGGGGCGTTGCGAGCCGACCCTAGTGTGGGCGGCGGCACCGCAGGTACCACCCGGGTTGACCGACTTCGCTGGCCCGAAGGCGCAAGGGCAGCTGGGCGGGGCGCCGGGTCACGCCAGGCTGGGGGACCGTAGCCACCGACTACCGGGCTCCCGTGTGGGGCCGGTTGGTCGGGCTGCGGCTCTGTTTGGGATCCATTTTCGTTGTGATCGCTTTCCGGTCGAAACGAGCACGAAGGGGCACGCTAGCACCGGGCACTAGGGCCGTCAACGCAGTACGGCCCGGTCAGGCGGTTACCACCGACAGGCCTCGGTCCCGCAGGCGGGTGATTATTTGGGGCTCGGCACTGCTGTCTGTAACCAGGGTCGAGATGCTCTCCGTGGGGCAAATCCGAGCAAAAGCGACGACCCCGAGCTTCGAAGCGTCAGCCACGATGATGACCTGGCGCGCCCGGCTGACCATCAGCTGGTTGATCGAGGCTTCGCCTTCGTGGTGGGCGGTGGCGCCGGCGTCGGCGTCGATTCCGTCTACGCCCAGGATGGCGAGGTCCAAAGAAACTTGAGCGGGCAATAGGGTGGCCAGCGGGCCGATCAGCTCGTAGGACTGTGGCCGGATGACGCCGCCGGTAACGACCACTTTGACGTGAGGGCGCACCACGAGCTCGTTGGCGATGTTGAGGGCGTTGGTGACCACCGTGACGCTCGGGCCGGTCGAGATGGCGTACATGTCGGCTCGGGTGGCTATCGCCCTGGCCACTTCCGTGGTGGTGGTGCCACCGTTCAGCCCTACGATCGCCCCCGCATGCACCAACGCCGCCGTCGCCAGCCCGATGCGCTGCTTTTCGGAGGCGTGACGGGAAGTCTTGTAGCGCAACGGCAGGTCGTAGGAGGTGCCATTGGCCACCGCGCCGCCGCGTGTCCGGGTGAGCATCTGCTGCTGGGCGAGCTGGTCGAGGTCCCGGCGAAGCGTGGTGGCGGAAACGCCCAGGAGCTCAGAGGCAGCCTCGACGGATACTCGTCCGTCCTCCGCCAACAGGTCCAACAGGGCGCTCCATCGCTCCGGACGAGCCACCGGGGTCCTCCTCTCAATGTGCTCTCGGCGGGAACCTCACCGGTGCCAACCGTGTGCTCAGCCAGCTGCTTGATCGACGGTTAGCATTGTGAACGATAGTGCATGTTTCAGGCGTGTTACAACAATGTACGTTCATCAGGCTCCAATCACCCATGCTCGCCCGGCGCCACCAGCGTCGACACCTGCGTGTTGTGCCGGGCGGCCCTGGCAGGACCTCCTTGCCGCGGAGACCCGCATCGACGAGTTCGTCTCGGAACTCACCAGTCTTTAGTTATCAGCACGTCGAACTCAGTGGCCGTTCCGGGCTGCGCTTATCGGCTGAACCAGCGCCAGAACGACTGTTATTGCGTGGCTATTCTCGAGCCACCGACGGCGTTCGGTCGTGCCCGAACGACAGTGATGCGGCCATGGCCGAAGCTGCACCTCCGCGCCAGAACACGCACCCAGGACCATCGAGGCTCAGCATCGGTACTCTGCGCCTTTTTGGGCTCATCAGGATGGCCTCATCGCTGGGCGGCATTCGCCGAAGCGTCGCTAAATCTTGCTTGACTTTGACTTGTTCGACTTGTAGACGACGCCGACGAAGGCCGGGGTGGCCGTTTCGTGCGTGTAGTCGGCGCTGAAGGCCCCCTTCACGCTGCTAAAGGTGCCGGTGAACTTGCCCCCCTCCAACTCAAAGACCGGGAAATCCTTGTTAGCCGGGGGTATATAGCCACCCACCAGGGCGGGGACGAGAGCGCCACCGGCGTTGACGGCGCCGGCGCCATTGCAGCAGGGGGCAGCCACCGCGAACTGCCCGACGCTGGTGGGGCCGGCGATCTCGGGCACGATGGTGCCGCGCCTCTGGTTGGTGAACGCCGACCCTTCCTGGAGCAACCAGATGGCCCCGGGCGCCACCGTCACCGTCCCGGCATTGACGTCCGAGCCCCCGCCCGACTCGTTCAAGGTGCCGCCCGCAACCGTGACCTTGCCGGCCTGGTTGTTGGTCAGCCCGATCTGCCAATTGACCGTCCACGACGAGTGGTTCACCTCGGCCACGAGGTTGCCGTTGTTGTCGATAACGCCATCGCTCAGCGCTGCCACCCCACCGGTGGTCTTGGGCCCTTGAGCTTCGACCACGATGGTGCCGTTATTGACAACGGTCGTGCCACCGAGCCCGAGGGTCGTGCTGTTGTAGTTATCGC
>Ga0182013_10009250_pt1 | contig 10404 bp, 8 predicted proteins | sample 612S2MmetaG_FD_120487 | JGI IMG/M metagenome (GOLD analysis project Ga0182013, IMG submission 120487) | Permafrost microbial communities from Stordalen Mire, Sweden - 612S2M metaG | ecosystem: Environmental > Terrestrial > Soil > Wetlands > Permafrost | place: Sweden: Stordalen | collected...
CTCCTTGCGCACGATGGCCGGATCTATCCGGTGCATGGTGTCGATGGTCGAAAGGGGCGATCCGGCCGCCGCAGCGTGGTCGACGACCACATAGTAGCCGCCGGGCTTCAGCGAGTCATAGATCGCCTTGTTCAGAGCGGCAGTGTCCACGTTGAACATGCTCGTGTGCAGGTCGTGATAATTCAGAGCCGTCCAGATCAGGTCGGCCTTCTGCGGGACCGCAAAGGCGGCAAAGGCGGCGTGGATCGGCCGAACATTGCCGTAGGCCGGGTCGGCGGCAATAGCGTCCACGCCGGGCGGGGGGGGCGGCAGGGTGACACCCTTGGGTGGTGGCGGCAGCGGCGGCGATATGGCGTAGACCACCCCCGTGGGCCCCACGGCCTTAGAGAAGATTCGGGTGAAATAACCGCCGCCCGGCATGAAATCGACCACTACCTGGCCGGGCTCAACGCCGGCGAACTCCATCATCTCTGCGGGCTTACGATCGGCGTCACGCCTGGTGTCGGCCTCGGGGCGGCCCTTGTCGGCCACGGCGGCCAAGGCGTTGGCGTCGGGTTTGGCGACGGCTGCAGCGGTCAACGAGAGCGCAGCGATAGCCACCGCCAACATAAGTTTGGGTTTCATGGACGTTCCTCCGACGGCCACGTTAGGCCTGTTCAAACCTAGACTAGGGCCGTCCATTCCTCAGCGGAAGGCAGCGGCGCGAAAATCTCGTCGCGGGAGAACCGGTGTCGGCTATATTTATCTGGCCTTATCCAACGGTTGCGTGTCACTCACGCGCTGGGGCCACCTGGCAAATGCCGATAGAGGGTCGAGGGCGCCACCTTCAGCCGACTGGCCACTTGGTTTATCGGGATCGGTCAGCATCGCCTTCGCCTCGGCGACGCCCTTGGCCGACAGGGTGATCCTCCCTTGATTTGGTAGGTAGACACCTTTCCGTGGGGCGCTAAGCGTCAGGTGCCGGGGGCCAGACCAATGACCGTTCCTGGCGCATCCCGCCCGTTCCGCCTCACCCCTGGGCCTGGGCCTCCTCCAGCCCCTTGTTCGCCAGCCGGTCCGCCCGTTCGTTGAGTTCGTGCCCCGAGTGACCCTTGACCCAGCGCCAGTCCACGTGGTGGCGCTGGCGGGCGGCGTCCAGGCGTTTCCACAGGTCCTCGTTCTTGACCGGCTTCTTGTCGGCGGTCTTCCAGCCGCGCGCCTTCCAGCTGGTGATCCAATCCTGGATGCCGGTCTGCACGTATTTGCTGTCGGTGTGCAGCTCCACCCTGCAGGACTTGTTGAGGGCCTCCAGCGCCATGATGGCGGCCATCAGCTCCATGCGGTTGTTGGTGGTGTCCGGCTCGCCGCCGCAAAGTTCCTTCTCATGCGGCCCGAACATGAGGATCGCGCCCCAGCCGCCCGGTCCCGGATTGCCGCGGCAGGCGCCGTCGGTGAACACCGTGACCTTTGGGCTCAAGACCAGTCCTCGAACGGCGCCAGCCCTTGGCCCGAGGCGAAGGCCGCCCGGTGCACCGCCAGCTTGCGCTCATATTCCAAGGGGTCGTGCGGCTTGACCAGCGCGCCGGTCCCGCCCAGGCCGAAATCGTGCAGGCGCGTGAGGAAGAAGCGCAGCGCGGCGCCCCAGGCCAGCACGGGAATCGCCGCCCTCTCCGGCGCAGTCAGCGGCCGCACGCTCTCGTAACCGGCCACCAGGGCCCGGGCGGCGGTGACGTTGAGGCTGCCGTCCGGCTCGAAGCACCAGGCGTTCAGGCACACGCCCACATCGTAGGCGTAAAGGTCGGTGCAGGCGAAATAGAAGTCGATGGCCGCGGCGAACTTCCCGTTCTGGAAGAACACATTGTCGGGAAAAAAATCGGCGTGGATCACCCCTCGCGGCAGGTCCTTGGGCCACAGGCGCTCAAAAGTCGCGATGTCGGCGCAGATCACCGCGGCAAGGCCAGGTTTGAGCGCCTCGGCCTGGGCCTCATAGCCTTTGAACATGCCCGCCCAGAACGGCTGACCCAAGGTATTGGTCCGGCTCATGGCGAAGTCCCGGGCGGCCAGATGCAGGCGCGCCAGGCCGACGCCGGCCTCGCGGCAGTGCCCCGTGCCGGGCCTGCGCACGGACATGCCGTTCAGGAAGGTCACGATAGCCGCCGGCTTGCCGCGCACGCGCTTATACAAGGCGCCGTCCTTGGCCGGCATGGGCGTCGCGCTGGGGTAACCATAGTCGTGCAGCCAGCGCATCAAGGACAGGAAGAACGGCAGATCCGCCTCGTCGGTGCGCTGCTCATAGACCGTCAGGATGAAGCGGCCGCTCTCGGTCTCCAGCAGGAAATTGGAGTTGGACACGCCTTCGGCGATGCCCTTGAACGCCAGGGGCGCGCCCAGGTCGAACTGCGCCATAAAGGCATCCAGCTCGGCGTCGGAGATGTCGGTGTAAACGGCCATGCCGTCTGTTGGGCGAGCCAGCCGCCCCGGTCAAGACGGATGACTCCGCCGCCAGCCTACTCCGCCAACACGCGAGGCAACTTGAAGGTCAGGGTCTCGCGCACATGCGCCACTTCGCGCACGAGCAGGTCGTAGCGGGCGCCCAGGGCCTCAAGAACCTTCTCGACCAGGGATTCGGGCGACGAGGCGCCGGACGTCAGCCCGACCACCGCCTTGTCCTTGAACCAGGCCCAGTCGATGTCGTCCGCTCCATCGATAAGGCGCGCGTCCTTGGCGCCCCAGCGCGCCGCCACCTCCACCAGACGCAGGGAGTTGGACGAGGTCTTGGAGCCGACCACCAGCACCAGGTCGCACCCTTGCGCCATCTGCTTGACCGCCTGCTGGCGGTTGGTTGTGGCGTAGCAGATGTCTTCCTTGGCCGGCGCGGCGATGTCCGGGAAGCGGGCCTTGAGCACCCCCATGATTTCGGCGGCCTCGTCCACCGATAGGGTCGTCTGAGTGACAAAGGCCAGGGGCTTGGACGGATCCCACATGAAGCCACACGCGTCTTGCACGGTCTGAATCAGGCTCATGGCCCCAGGCGGCAGACGACCGAGCAAGCCGATGACCTCCGGGTGTCCCGCGTGACCGATCACGATGACGTGGCGGCCGGCGACCTGATGCTGCTCGGCCTCGTTGTGCACCTTGCTCACCAGGGGACAGGTCGCATCGAGGGTGAAGATGCCCCGCGCCGCCGCTTCGCCAAACGCCGCCTTGGGGGCGCCATGCGCGGAAAAGACCAGGGGACGGTCCGAAGGGCAGTCGGCGACGTCCTCGATGAACACAGCCCCCAGGGCCGCCAATCGTTCGACGACGGTGCGGTTGTGCACGATTTCGTGACGGACGTAGATCGGCGCGCCATATTTGGCGATCGCGCGTTCGACCATCTGGATAGCGCGATCCACGCCGGCGCAGAACCCGCGCGGACTGGCCAGTCGAACCTCAACACTCGGGCGCGCACCAGCCTCCATCACAACGTCCTACTCCAAAACCAAAAACGCGCCGCGCGAACCGCCCATGAAGTGTCCGGCCCGTGCGGCCAAGATGGCGCCGTGTAGGTCTTGTTCCAAGATGGAGTCTGCGATCAAGCATCCTTTTGCGCCCGCGTTGCGGCAGGACGGAGAAGCCGGTATCACACAGCCCTCAGCGGACTTGGTCCGCGCCCTTATCTCGTCGGACCGCACATGCGCCGCCCTCTTACCGTTCTTACCGTTCTGTTCCTGGCCGCCTGTTTCGCTGTCAGCCCCCTGCATCACGCCCTGGCCCAGGATCAAGATCCCAACGCCGACGACGCCAAGAAGAAAGAAGATTGGGGCGATAAGCAGCTGGACCTGCCCCAGGTGCGGAACATGGGACCGTGTCCCTACGTCAAGGTGCTGTACGACGCGGCGCGCTACGTGGAGCTTAAGGACAACCTCGAGCAGACCTCGATGGTCGGATATACCGGCGAAATCCAGAACCTGAGCTCGACCTGCCAATACACGGGCTCCGAGCCGATCCGCGTGCAGGTGCAGGTGCTGTTCGCCCTGGGGCGAGGGCCGCAGGCTCAGGGCTCGTCCAAAACCTATCGCTATTGGGTGGCGGTGACCGATCGAAATCGGGACGTCATCGACAAGGTCTTCTTCAACCTTCCGGTCAACTTTCCCGTGGGAAAAGATCGGGTGATGTACACGGACACCCTAAAGGGCATCACCATTCCGCGCAGCAACACCAAGGTGAGCGGCGGCAATTTCGAGGTGTTGGTCGGCTTTGACGTCACCCCGCAGATGGTCGCCTTCAATCGCGACGGCAAGCGCTTCAAGCCCAGCGCGGTGATCGCCGACCAGGCCCAGAGCAGCGCCACGGCCAAATGACCGATCTTAGAAGGGCTTTGAGCGAGGCGGTGGGGGCCGCCTTCGCCTCAGCCGATCTGCCGGCGGAGCTCGGGCGCGTAACCGCCAGCGACCGCCCGGACTTGGCTGATTTTCAATGCAACGGCGCCTTAGCGGCCGCCAAGAGCGCCCGCCGCGATCCGCGTGAAATCGGCGCGCAGGTGGTCGCCCAATTGCGCGAGAACCCCGTGTTCAAATCCGTCGAACTGGCGGGACTGGGCTTCATCAATCTTCGCGTAGCCAACGGCGTCCTATCCGAGCGCGTGCGGGAGATCAGCGCCGACGAGCGCGCCGGCGGACAGCCGGCGGAAACTGCGCGCCGGGTGATGATCGATTACGGCGGCCCGAACGTGGCCAAACCCATGCATGTGGGCCATCTGCGTTCTTCCATCATCGGCGAATCGCTCAAGCGGATCTTCCGCTTCCGCGGCGATAACGTGCTGGGCGACGCCCACTTCGGCGACTGGGGCTTCCAGATGGGGCTGCTGATCATCGCCGCCAGCGATGAGAACCCCCACTGGCGAGCGGTGGCCGAGGAGCTGTGGCGCACGCCTGACGGACCCAAGCCACAGGAGGAGGACCGCTTCATCGCTCTGCTGTTGGAAGGGCTGGATCTGGACACTCTGGACCGCCTCTATCCCTCGGCCGCAGCCAAGGCAAAGCAGGATGAGGAATTCCGCGACCGAGCCCGCAAGGCCACGGCCGAACTGCAGGCTGGCAAGCCGGGCTATCTGCGCCTGTGGCGCCACTTCGTCGCCGTCAGTCGCAAGGCCCTGCAGCGGGAATTCGAGGCGCTAGGCATCGAATTCGACCTGTGGAAAGGCGAAAGCGACGCCGATCCGCTGATTCCCGAGATGATCGAGACGCTGAAGGCCAAGGCCCTTCTTGTGCAGGATCAGGGCGCTCAGATCGTCCGGGTAGCGCGCGAGGACGATAAGCGCGAGCTGCCGCCGCTGCTGGTGGTCTCGTCCGAAGGCTCGGCCATGTACGGCACCACCGACCTGGCCACGATCCTCGACCGGCGGCGCACCTTCGATCCCCAGCTGTGCCTGTACGTCGTAGACCAGCGCCAGGGCGACCATTTCGAGCAGGTGTTCCGCGCCGCCTATCTGGCGGGCTATGCCACCGATGGCTCATTGGAGCATCTGGGCTTCGGCACCATGAACGGGCCTGACGGCAAACCCTTCAAGACCCGCGAAGGCGGCGTCCTCAAGCTGCACGACCTCATCGAATCCGCCCGGGAGAAAGCCCGCCAGCGGCTGCATGAAGCGGGACTAGGGGTGGAGCTGTCGGAGGTGGCCTTCGAGGATACGGCGCACAAGGTGGCGATGGCCGCCATCAAGTTCGCCGACCTGCAGAACTTCCGCGGCGCCAGCTACATCTTCGATCTGGACCGTTTCACCAGCTTCGAGGGCAAGACTGGGCCCTATCTTCTGTACCAGGCCGTCCGCATCAAATCCTTGCTGCGTAAGGCGGCGTCGGAAGGCGCACAGCCGGGCTTGGCGGTCGTGGAGGAGCCAGCCGAGCGTGAACTGGCGCTGGTGCTGGACGGTTTCGATCAGGCCGTATCCGACGCCTACGCCAAGCGCGCGCCCAACTTCATCGCCGAGCATGCCTATCGGCTGGCGCAAACCTTCTCCAAGTTCTACGCCGCCTGCCCGGTGATGGGCGCCGACACCCCGGCCCAGCGCGCCTCGCGCCTGGCCATGGCGCAGACGGCCCTGCGGCAGTTGGAGCTCTCGTTGGGGCTGCTCGGCCTGGAAGCGCCGGAGCGCATGTAGGCGTCCGCGTCTACGGCTGCGCCGTCTCGGTCTGTTTCAGGCCCCCGGCCGCCTTGTCGAAGGCCGCACGATCGGAGGGCGTCAGGTCGGCGGCCCCGATCACCACGCCCTTGGTCAGGATGCCTTCCACGAAATAGGTGTGGTCCGGATCGATCTGGAGCTTGAGGCTGTCCTTGAACTCCGGCTCCTCGGTGGCGGTGTAGGTGTGCAGCCCCGGCTCGACGGTCTCGACGAAATAGGCGCCGTTGGTCAACTTGCCCAGCGCCTTGCCGTTCTCGCGGACATTGAACCACTGGCCCGTGCCCAGCAGGGAGTGGGCGCGGAAAAACACCACCTGGCCCATCCCTTTGGGCGGCGGGGCGATGACTAACCCGCCGTCGCTGACCGGGGCCGGACGGGCCATGACGCCGGCCAGCGCGCGCTCGTCCGACGTCGCCCGGCCAAGCGAGGGCAGAACGACGCTTGCGGCCAGCTCAGCCGTGGCCTTGGTTCCGGCGGGGAATTCGACGTTGTCGCCCTGCACAGCCATGCCCACGAAGCCAATGGGTCCCAACACGATGCCTGAAAGGCCTATCACCTCGGCCGGCATCACATTGCCCTTTCCCGCAGCCGCCAGCTGCAGACCGCGCAAAGGAATTCGCCGATCGCCCAGCCGCAGAAAGTCGGCCGCCAGCACCAGCTTGGCCGCCTTCCCGCCAAACCCTGGCCTAGACGACTCGATCACTTCGCCTTCTCCGGGGGTCCCCGCGTGCAGCAGGACCCGGCCGTCCACAATCAGCGGCGCGGCCAGGCGCAGCAGGACACGGTCTCCGGTCCTGTAGAGGCGAGTGCTGACCGGGTCGATCAGTTCGACCTCCACCGCGGCGCCAGCGGGCGCCAGGCAACAGTGCGCCGCACGGGCCGCGCCGGGCCGAGTCAGCGCCTGGGCCGGGTCAAAGCTCGCCAGAGCCGCAATCAGAGCCAAAGCCAACCAAGGTCTCATCGCCGTCTCCCTCGCCCTTGCAAGCGCTGCTGTCGCCAGAATTAGCGCGCCAAAGCCAAGCTGGTTCCGACATGATCGGCCTGTGGCGACGGCGCCAGGTCGGCGAGAGCCGCAGCAGTTAGCCGGTTCGAATTTGCGCTCGCTACGCATGCGTTTACAGCAGATTTGCGCGCCACGCTCATTCGTCAACGTCCGCGTTGACTCCCTCCGCCGCCTCACCTACGCAAGGGTTGCTCTCGCGGGAGAGGCCGGATTCGATGTCCGGCGCCGAAGGCGCAACCACCCCGGAAACGCTCAGGCAAAAGGACCGCGCGAGCTGTCGAACGCTGGAAAGTAGCGGCCCATGCCTGACAAGCAGGGCGCCGCTCGCCGACGGAGCAAGGGGCCCGGCCCCGAAATCTCTCAGGCGCAAGGACAGCGGGGGTGCGCATCAGGCCACAAGGCCCGAGTGCGTCTTTCCCGTTAATGCCTGGAGCGTCGATGCAACCCGAGCAAGCTCTTCTCAAAACCCCGCTGCACTCGGCCCACGCCGAAGCCAAGGCCCGCTTTACGCCCTTCGCCGGCTACGACATGCCGGTGCAGTACGCCGACGGCGTCCTGACCGAGCACCGCTGGGCCCGCGAACACGCCGGCCTGTTCGACGTGTCGCACATGGGGCCAGCGGTGTTGCACCTGAACAGCCCGAGCGGCGACCCCGAGCGCGACCACGCCGCCATCGCCGCCGCGCTGGAACAGCTCGTTCCGGCGGACCTGCAGCGCCTGAAGCGCGGGCGCCAACGCTACACCTTCCTGCTCAACGCCAACGGCGGGATCATTGACGACCTGATGGTGCTTCGGCCCGAACGGGACGACCGGCAGGACCGCCTGTTCCTGGTGGTCAACGCCGGAACCAAGCCGGCCGACTTCGCCCTGATCGGCCAGGCCCTGGCCGGGACCGCCACGCTGACCCCGCTGGCAGACCACGCCTTGATCGCCCTGCAAGGGCCCGAGGCCGCCGCCGTGTTCGCCGCCCTGGTCCCCCAAGCGCTGGACCTCAGCTTCATGCAGGGCCGCTGGTTCGGCTGGGAAAGTCATTTCCTGTCAGTCACGCGCTCGGGCTACACCGGCGAGGACGGCTTCGAGATCATGATCGACAACGAGGCGGCCCCTGCGCTGTGGACGCGGCTGCTCGAGGACGGGCGGGTGCGCCCCATCGGCCTAGGCGCGCGCGATTCCCTGCGGCTGGAGGCCGGTCTTCCGCTGTACGGCCACGACCTGGACGAAAGCATCTCGCCGGTGGAGGCGGGCCTGACCTTCGCCTTGTCCAAGCGACGCCTGGCCGCCGCCGATTTTCCCGGCGCGGCGCGCATTCTTGGCGAACTGGCCGACGGCCCCGAGCGGGTGCGCGTGGGCTTGAAGGTGCAAGGCGCCCCGGCGCGCGAGGGGGCCGATATCGCAACGCCGGACGGCGCCGTGGTCGGGCGTGTCACCAGCGGCGGCTTCTCTCCCACCCTGTCCCAGCCCATCGCCCTGGCCTTCGTTCCTCCCGCCCTGGCGGCGCCCGGAACCCGACTGAACGCCATCGTCCGCGGCAAGCCCCAGCCGGCCGAGGTGGTCGCCCTGCCCTTCGTTCCCCACCGCTACGCCCGCCAACCCTGACAAGAGACCGCCATGCGCTTCACCAAAGACCATGAATGGATCGAGCTTAACGGCGACATCGCCACCGTCGGCATCACCGCCTACGCCGCCGAGCAGCTCGGTGATGTGGTGTTCGTCGAGACCCCCGAGGTCGGCAAGGTGGTCAAGGCGGGCCAGTCCTTGGCGGTGGTGGAAAGCGTCAAGGCCGCCTCGGACATCTACGCCCCCATCGACGGCGAGGTGGTGGAGACCCAGGCGGCTCTATCGGACCATCCCGAAACGGTGAACGAAGACCCCGAAAGCGCCGCCTGGTTCGCCAAGCTCAGAATCGCCGACCCGGCCCAAATCGACTCCCTGATGGATCGCGACGCTTACGAAGCCTTCCTGGACACGCTCTGACCATGCGCTACCTACCCCTGACCCCCGAAGATCGGGCGCAGATGCTCGCGGCCATCGGCGCCGTCGACATAGATGATCTGTTCACGGACGTTCCTCAATCCGTGCGCCTGAACGCGCCAGTGGACCTGCCCGCTCATCTGGGCGAACTGGAGGTCGAGCGCCAACTCTCAGCCCTTGCCGGCAAGAACCGCCCGGCCGGCGCCGGCCCGTTCTTCTGCGGCGCCGGCGCCTATCGCCACCATGTGCCGGCCAGCGTGGACCACATCATCCAACGCTCGGAATTCCTCACCAGCTATACGCCCTATCAGCCGGAGATCGCCCAGGGCACCTTGCAGGCCCTGTTCGAGTTCCAGACCCAGGTGGCGGCCCTCACCGGCATGGAGACGGCCAACGCCTCCCTCTACGACGGCTCGACGGCCTGCGGCGAGGCGGTGTTGATGGCCGCGCGCATCACCCGGCGCAGCCAGGCAGTGCTGTCCGGCGGGCTGCATCCCCACTATGCGGCGGCCATCCAGACCCTGGCGCGGGGACCGGGCATAGCGGTGCAACGCCTGGCCCCGGCGGTGGACGCCGAAGCGGCGGTGATCGGCGCCATAGGCGCGGACACCGCCTGCGTGGTGGTGCAGACGCCCAATGTTTTCGGCCAGGCCACCGACGTGAGCGCCATCGCCGAGGCTTGCCGGGCCAATGGCGCCCTGCTGATCGTGGCGGTGACCGAAGTCGTCTCCCTCGGTCTGCTGAAATCGCCTGGCGAGATGGGGGCGGACATCGTGGCGGCGGAGGGCCAGTCCCTCGGTAACGGCCTGAACTTCGGCGGTCCCTACGTCGGCCTGTTCGCGGCGCGCGAGAAGCACCTGCGCCAGATGCCTGGCCGCCTGTGCGGGGAGACGGTGGACGCCGAGGGCCGGCGCGGGTTCGTGCTGACCCTGTCCACCCGCGAGCAGCACATCCGGCGCGAGAAGGCGACCTCCAACATCTGCACCAATTCCGGACTGTGCGCCCTGGCCTTCACCGTCCACATGAGCCTGCTGGGCGAAGCGGGCCTGCGGCGCCTGGCGCTGCTCAACCACCAGGTCGCCCGCAAGCTGAAGGCGGCCCTGGCCTCCGTGCCGGGCGTCCAGATTCCAACCACGCGCTTCTTCAACGAGTTCGCCGTGCGTCTGCCCACGCCAGCCGCCGCCGTGGTGGAAACCCTGGCGCGGCGGGGCATTTTGGCGGGCGTGCCCTATAGCCGGCTGGAGCCGGACGCGGGCCTGGACGACCTGCTGCTGGTCGCCGCCACCGA
>Ga0182013_10009259_pt1 | contig 10396 bp, 8 predicted proteins | sample 612S2MmetaG_FD_120487 | JGI IMG/M metagenome (GOLD analysis project Ga0182013, IMG submission 120487) | Permafrost microbial communities from Stordalen Mire, Sweden - 612S2M metaG | ecosystem: Environmental > Terrestrial > Soil > Wetlands > Permafrost | place: Sweden: Stordalen | collected...
GGCGCCATGTCGATGATGCTCTGCGGAATGATCTGTCCGTAGCCCACCACCACCATGGCGTCCACCGGCATCCCGCGCAGAAATTCGACGGCTTCGGGACGGCGCACGCGCTCCGGCTGGTAGACCGGCAGGCCCAGGCGCAGCGCCGCTTGCTTGACCGGCGGCGGGGCGGCATTCTGGCCGCGGCCGCGGGGGCGGTCGGGCTGCGTCACCACCGCGAGCACGCTGTGTCCGGCGCCCACGATGCGGTCGAGGGTAGGGACGGCGAATGCCGGCGTACCCAGAAAGAGCAGGCGCATGGGCGGCCCTAGTCCCAGTCCCCGGCGCGCTGCAGCTTCTTGATTTTGCGCTTCATGAGGTCCCGCTTCAGGGCGCTGATGTGGGTGATGTAGAGGCGGCCCAGCAGGTGTTCGGTCTCGTGCACGAAGGCGCGCGCCAACAAATCCTCGCCGGTCATTTCGAATTGCTCCCCTTTGGCATTCTGCGCCTGGACGGTCACGATCCTGCCGCGCCGCACCTGTTCGCGGAAGCCCGGGATGCTGAGGCAGCCTTCCTCGCCGACCTGCTTCCCCTCGATATGCAGGATCCTGGGATTAATCAGGATCAGCTTGTCGGCCGGGTTCTGGCCATTGGACACGTCAATCACGGCAATCTTCCTGCCGATGCCGATCTGGGGCGCGGCCAGCCCCACACCTTTGGCGGCGTACATGGATTCGAACATGTCGTCCAGGAGCTGATTCAGTTCGGGCGTGTCGAAATCGCTCACCGTGTCGGCTTCGCGCTCCAGCACGGGGTTTCCGAATTTCACAATCGGGTAAACCATAAGAGATCAAAAATCCTTCACTTGTGTCAGATAGCCTGCATAATTGCGGCCTGTTTCGGTGAGAGAGTCGCCGCCGAATTTTTCCAGAAACGCCTGCGCCAGAACGATCGCCACCATGGCTTCGCCGACTACACCGGCGGCTGGCACCACGCATACATCGGACCGCTCATAGGCTGCCAGCGCCGGTTCGCGGGTGGTCATGTCCACCGATTCCAGCGGCCGCCGCAGTGTCGAGATAGGCTTCAGCAGGCCGCGGACCAGCAGATCCTGCCCGTTGGTGATGCCGCCTTCCAATCCGCCGGCCCGATTGGCGCCGCGCGTGAAACGGGAGGCCTCGCGATCGTAATGGATAGTGTCCTGCACCTTGGACCCGAAGCTGGCGGCGCCTTCCGAGGCCGAGCCGACTTCCACTCCCTTGACGGCCTGAATCGAGACCACGGCTTGCGCCAGGCGGCCGTCAAGGCGCGAGTCCCAAGTGGCGTGCGACCCCAGCCCGGCCGGCAGTCCATGGGCCACTACCTCAAAGACGCCGCCCACGGTATCGCCGGTGCGATAGGCCTGGTCCACTACTTCTTTCATGCGCTCCTCGACGGCGGCGTCCACGCAGCCCAGCAGCACGGCGTCCTTCCGGCTGAGCGCCACTAACTCCGGCCACTCGACGGGCCGCTCCAGGTGTACCGGGCCGACGGCCACGGAATGGCTGAGCACCTGGACGTCGAATTCGGCCAGGAGCGCCTTGGCAACGGCGCCCACCGCCACCCGCGCGGCCGTCTCGCGGGCGCTGGCGCGTTCCAAAATATACCTGGCATCGTGGAAATTGTACTTGATCGCGCCGGCCAGGTCGGCATGGCCGGGACGCGGCCGGGTGACCGGTTTCCGCTTATCCTCCCCGCCGGGTAGAGTCTCCACGGGGAGCACTTCCGTCCAGTTCTCCCAGTCCTTATTGCGGATCAGGATGGCCACGGGCGAGCCGATGGTGTGGGAGTGGCGCACTCCGGCCACAATTTCAGCGCGGTCCGTTTCGATCTTCATGCGCCCGCCACGGCCATAGCCTTGTTGGCGGCGCCAAAGTTCACGGTTGACTGCTTCCAACGAAACTGGTATACCGGCGGGCAGCCCCACGAGTGTCGCTACCAGGCACTCCCCATGGGACTCTCCGGCGGTCTCAAATCGCAACATGAGAGCGGAGTTTTTATGGTAGCAGACTGGAACAATTGCTTGCCTTTGTTCGTATTAGGCTAAGAACGGAGAAAGACCGTGATGAAGCTTCTATTGTGGTGTATCCTGCTGTTCTTCTGCTGGCCCCTGGCCCTGGTGGCGCTGGTGCTGTACCCTTTGGTATGGCTGTTGCTGCTACCGTTCCGCATTGTCGGAATCGCGGTGGGAGGTGCTCTCGAACTGGTCTGGGCGGTGATTACTTTGCCCGCGCGGGTGCTGCGGGCGTTGTAAGCTAGGCTTCCCGATGACCCATGGTCACCCGGATGAGCAAGACGGCGATGCTGACAACCGGCAGGATGTGGAGGAAGCCCCCGAAGGTCCAGGCTGTGGCCAATCCCAGGAGCCACAGCGCCATCAGTATTGCTGCCAACCAAAGCATGGTGCTCTGAATGGAGCAATTGGAGTGCCACCCTACGACGGGAAGCGGAGTTCCACGGGCGCGGGGATACCGGGCTGCTGGAAAGCCTTGGAACCCTGAGTGCGGAACTCGTATCGTTCGATGGCCACGGCGGCGCCCTTCTCGTTGCTGCGCACCACACAGCCGTAAATCATCAGTTTCATGGGACAGGAATCATTGAGGAGCACGGGCCAATTCATGGACAGTTCCACTGGCATCCCCGATGTCAGCATGTTTTCCGTCGAGAACCACACGCCGCTGCTCGAAATGTTCGTGGTCTTGCCCACGCCGGTTTCGGCTATGCGTTGTCCGTATAGCATCTTGTACCGGACTTCCTGCTCAATCTGAAATCGCCGTTTAATGCGGCGTTCGCGTTCGCCGATCCTGTTGCCAGCTTTATCCTCTTGATAGGTCTCGATCACTGCGCACCGCCTTCTTCCGCAAAATTACAATGGGACGGCCGGATCGCTCAATACCTCTTTGGTTATTTGGATGGCGCTATCGGGTCCCCCTGCGGGCTTCGACAAAGGGTAGGTGTGGCTGCTACCGGAGAGGATGCGCAAAAAAACGAAAATAATAATAGACAATCAGGTCTTAAATTGCTAGTATTGAAGCAACACAGACAGCATCCCTGGCGGCGAGTCCCCTCCCGTCGCCAACCCTCTGAGTGCAAGGCCCCGAGTTATCCAACTCGGGGCTTTTTCAATTTCCGCACGGGTAAGGCTGCGCCTACGTCGTCACGCTGACCCGCGCGCGCCTCGCGCCTAACGCTCCCTTACGGTCGCGGCTCTGAACGCGCATCGGCAAGCTTATTTCTTAACAGCTTCTAAGGGCAACGCTGTTCACTGAAAGGATATCTCAGCTCAGGTCTGTTCATACAGAGCAAACAGTATTGGAACTAACGGAGATTGTGCGTTCGCTTGCCGGCCAGTCTGACGTCCACAGGACGCTAGCGCCGCCGGAAGACGCGCGATTCCAGTTCGTGGGCGGTGGGAAACGTGCGCGATATGTGGTCCTGCCAGCCCAGACTTTCCTCGTCGGCGAGGGACCAGAGGATTCCGAGAACCGAGAAGAGGCTCAGACACGTGCCGGCAAGCCGCGCCACCCGCTGCCAGGTGTCCGGTGGAAAACCAGCGAACGTGACGAGCCGCAAATGGGTCCAGCGCATCCCCACGGTCTCCGTCCCGGCGATGGTCCAGAACAGCCCGTAGGTGGCGGCAATCAGCAACAACGCGCCGCCGAAAATCATCAGATTCGGCCGATTGACGATTAATTCTCCCCCGAGTAGGATGAAGGTCAACAGGAAGAGCCCGTAGCCCACCAGGACCATGGTCCAGTCGATCGCGGCGGCCAGGGCGCGGTGTAACGAGGTTGCCACCGGGGCCTCACAATAGATCACGGCGTCGACGGTTGTCCCCAGGGTTTTCGGTTTGTTGGCCGGCGCCGGAGCGACGAAATCCAACTCGCCTTGCCCCTCCGCCGGAGGGCGCGGGGTTCGCCGCGTGGGCGGCTTGGTCCCGGCAGTGGTTGAGGCTGCGGTTTTGACACGCGTGCCGGTGCGGGGCGCACGGTTCGGCATGGCGATCACATTGGGCGTGAAGAGACTGCCTTGCACCGGCGTCGCCAGGTTCAGAGTCCGCACGAAGGGTGACTCGTCCACCATGGCGGTGGGTCGGGGCTTAGTCGCCAGGGCGCCGGTGGTGCGATGCAACGTGAACTCGCCGTTGAGAGTGTCTCCGGGTCTGCGTCCGCATCGGCGGCATCGATGTTCAATTTCGCTGTTGTGCGATCCGCAATAGCTGCAAGTCATTTCAGAAACCTAATGCCGATCGCCCGAGTCCCACGAAATGTGCTACCTTGCCGATTGGGCCTCTCTCGATTCAGCTCTCTCATAGTATTTAGCACAATAGTACCGGCTTGTCATCAGAAATCTTCGAGTACTACCTGCGTTTTGTCTCTTACATTACTGTGGGCACTGGCTTTAACGACCCCAGCTTCTGCCCAGGATCCGGTTAGCACCGCGTCATTTCCTCCGACCAGAAGCTCCTCCCAAAAGCTCGTGGTTCCGGCGATGCCGGTCAAGACCAGGGAGCCTGCTCCCGCGGTCGACACCACCACCCTGGCAGTGGGGGAATGGGTGGTGACCTTGGGCCCCATGGGCTGCCAACCGGTCGATATGGTGACAGGCTGGGTGAGCGCGGTAACCTTGTTCACCGGGGAGCAAGCCGACTGTTCCCAGATGTTGGAAGGGAAGAAGCGCACGCTGCACGGGCATCCGGCGGAGATTGTGGACTCACGCATGCTGTTTCGCGCCGACACAATCGTCTACGACGGCGATACCGAGGATTTGCACGCCGAGGGACACGTCTACTATTTCGACTTCTCCAAGAACGAAAAAATCTGGTGCAACAAGCTCGACTACCACACCGAGAAGGGCAACGAGCACGGCACGTTCTACCAGGTAATCGGCGAGACGATGCCGCGCATCGTCACCACGCCCAAACAAGGCATCCTTTATGCGCAAACCGCGCCCTTTCATTTTGAGGGCGAGTGGGCCGAGCGGGACGAAGTCAAGTACATTCTCCATAACGGCTGGGTGACCAACTGTACCCTACCCAAACCCTGGTGGCGGCTGCGGGGGAAGAAGTTCGACATCATCCCGCGGGACCGCACCAAGGCATACGACAGCACGTTTGTGCTGGCCGGCGTTCCGGTCTTCTTCTTCCCGTGGTTCTACCATCCGATGAAGCGCGAACCGCGCAAGAGCGGATTCCTGATACCCAGCCCGGGGCACAATTCGTTGCGCGGGTTTTACGTGGGGGCGGGTTACTTCTGGGCCATCAACCGCAGTTACGACGTGACATACGAGGCGCAGATTTTCGACTCCGGGCTGGTGAGCAACCACGCCGAAATCCGCGGAAAGCCAAAACCGGGAACGGACTTCGATCTGGTTGTTTTCGGTTCCGCCACCAGCCAGACGAACTCGCCCAGCGGGTTGACCGCTTATGGGGTGGGGAAGTCTCAATTGGGCAACGGCTGGACCGCCAGCGGCAACCTCAACTTCACAACCACGCTTCTGTTCCGGCAGGATTGGTCGCAATCCTACAATGAGACCGTGGGCTCCGAGCTTACCTCCTCGGGTTTCATCGACAAGAGCTGGAGCACGTACACGTTTGACGTGGTGGCGTCGCGGACGCAGGCCTTTCAGAACGTGGAGCAGGAAGTCACCAATCCGGTTACCGGCAAGACCAGCCTGGGGCCAGCCGATGCAGTGACTATCCGCAAGCTGCCGGAGGCCGAACTCACCAGCCGCGACCACGATATCTTCCAGGGCCTGCCGCTGTGGTACTCCTTCGATGCGTCCGCCGGCATGATGTACCGCTACCTGCCGTATTTCGACGCCACGGGGACCCAGGTGATCGACCAATTTCAGACCAATGCCTTCACCGACCGCATACGGTTTGCGCCGCACCTCACCACCGCGTTCAGCCTGGGGCCGGTGCACTTCGTGCCGAGCATCGGGATCGACGAGACTTTTTATTCCGAATCGCAAACCCTCGATCAGGGCGTCTACCACGCGATCGGCACGGACCTAGTGCGCAGCTCGCGGGATTTTTCGCTCAACGTGATTCTGCCGTCGCTCGAACGCATTTACAACCGGAAAACGTTCTTGGGGGACAAGCTGAAGCACGTCATCGAGCCGCGCGTCCAGTATAACTACGTCACCGGGGTCGGCACGGATTTCGACCGCTTCATTCGTTTCGACGACAACGACCTGCTTGCCAACACCAGCGAACTGGACCTTTCGCTGGCCAACCGGATCTTCGCCAAGCGCGGCGACGCGGTGACCGAGGTCTTCAGTTGGGAGATCGAGCAGAAGCGCTATTTCGACCCGACCTTCGGCGGCGCTTTGGTTCCCGGCCAGGCCAACGTTTTTACGAGCACGCTCGATCTGACCGGTTACGCTTTTCTGGTGGGCCCGCGGAGCACTTCGCCGGTGGTCTCGACGCTGCGGATCACACCCATAAGCGGCCTTTCCATCCAGTGGCAGACGGACTACGACCATCGGATGCACGCCATCGTGAACAGCGCCTTCTCGGTGGATTACAACTGGAAGAAGTACTACCACATTTCGGGCGGGAACAACGACGTGCACAGCAACCCGCTGCTGACCCCATATGCCAACCAGTTCCGCGCGCGCGCCGCGTTCGGCAACACCAATAAACGGGGTTTTAACGCCGCCGTGGATGCGATCTACGATTATGAACAGCAGAAGCTGCTGTGGGCCACCATGCAGGTGACCTACAACACGGACTGTTGTGGCCTGAGCGTGCAATTCCGGCGGGTGTACCGCGTGGGCCTGCCGGACGAGAACCTGTACGCCGTGTCGTTTTCGGTAGCGAACATTGGCGCATTCGGTACGTTAAAGAAGCAGGACCGGCTGTTCTGAGCTGGGTGGGGCAGGCGGTGCTCGCCTGCCCTCTATCCTATTCGAACAGCGGGCCTAATTCAGTGCGGGCGGGCAGGCGAGCACCGCCTGCCCCACCTGCGAAGCTCTGCCCATCGAAAGGAATAGCTCAGCCCAGTTTCCCCGCCAGGCAGAAATTGCGGGGCAAGATCAGGAGGTCTGACAGTAACTGAGCGCGCCGATCAATACCAGTAACGCGGCAAAGCTGCCAATTAGCTTGAAACAGACCGAGAGTCGACTTGAACGTAACATGGTCCATCCAGGGATCTGCTAATACTGCTATCGGCAGTTTTCCACGGGGACTTGATAAAAGAGTGCCGTGGCCGCGGAAAAAAGGGGGACAAAAAAGTAGTGGCCCCGAGCTGGGTATCTCGGGGCCTGCACTCAGAGAGTGGCGGTGGGAGGGGACTCACCGCCAGGGATGCTGTCTGTGTTGATTTGATAGTATCAATTTAAGGTCTGTTTGTCTACAACTTTTTGGGGCTTTTTGAAAATATTTTTGAGATTTTTTCATGCTCTTGAAACAATGGCACTTGCTTGATAGTGCGCGAGGGCGGTGGGGCGGAGCCGGCCGGCCCCGCCCCGTGAAGCTTACCGCATGGCGTAGGAACTGAGGACTTTCAGGTAGTTGGCCCGCTCGAATGCCTGGGGCTGCGGAACGGCGTTGCGGCTCATGCTGCCTTGCATCTGCTTGATGGAATCGTACTCGTGCTCGCCCATCCACACCAGCAGTTCGGTGGCGATAGTGTCCAGGTAGCTGATGCCGCGCTTCAACAAAGCGGAAGTCATCATGGCCACCTTCGCCCCGGCCATCATGGACTTCACTACGTCGGTGGCACAGTGCACCCCGCCGGTCAGCGCCATATCGGCCTTCACGCTACCGTATAGCACCGCGACCCAATGCAGGCGCAGCAGCAGCTCGTGCGAGTTGCTGAGGATCAGATTGGGCACCACTTCCAGCGCTTCCAGATCGTAGTCCGGTTGATAGAAGCGGTTGAAGAGCACCATGCCGTCGACGCCGGTCGCGTCCAGCTTCCTGGCCATGTTCGCCATGGAGCTGAAATACGGTCCGAGCTTCACCGCCACGGGAATATGTACCGCCGCTTTGACGGCCTTCACCAGTTCGATGTACTGCTGCTCCACCTGCTCGCCGGTGACGTCGGCACTGACGGGGATGTGGTAGATGTTCAGTTCCAGCGCGTCCGCGCCGGCCTGCTCCATCTGCTTGGCGTAACTGAGCCAGCCGCCCGGAGAGGTCCCGTTCAGACTGGCAATCACCGGAATCTTCACCGCCTGTTTGCACTTCACGATGTGCGAGAGGTAGGTCTCCGGGCCCATGACGCGGTGGCCCAGTTCCGGGAAGTGACTCACCGATTCGGCGCCGACTTCGGAGGCCCGGTCGATGTCACGGTCGAGTTCGTCGCTCTCGCTCTCGATCTGCTCCTCGAATAACGATTGCAGCACGATCGCGGCCGCGCCGGAATCTTCCATCCGGCGGACGTTGCCTACGTCCCCGCACATCGGCGAGGACGAGGCAACCAGCGGATTCCTGAGTTTCAACCCGAGATAGGTTGTGGACAGGTCAATGGTCTTGCTGAGATCGATCATTTCTTCACCTCGGCGCTGAATGGCTCGTGAGCCATGTAGTCGTAGAGCTTCCAGTGGGTATTTACGTCTTCCTGGGCCAGTACGAGCAGCTTCTTGGCCTCTTCGGGATTGCTCTTCACCAGCATGGTGTAGCGGGTTTCGTTATAGATGTACTCTTTGAGGGTGATGGAGGGAGCGCGCGAATCCAACTGGAAGGGATTCTTGTTCTGCGCCACCAGGTCGGGATTGAAGCGGAACAACGGCCAGTATCCCGAATTCACAGCGGCCTTCTGCTGCTCCATTCCGAATGCCAGGTCGTAGCCGTGGGCGATGCAGTGGCTGTAGGCGATGATCAGCGAGGGACCGTGGAAGGCTTCGGCTTCCTGGAAGGCCTTGAGCGTGTGCATATCGCTCGACCCCATGGCCACGCGCGCCACGTAAACGCTGCCGTAGCTCACGGCCATCATGGCCAGATCCTTCTTGCCGACCTGCTTGCCGCCGGCCGCGAACTTGGCAACGGCGCCGCGCGGCGTGGCTTTGGACGCCTGTCCGCCGGTATTGGAGTAAACCTCCGTATCGAGCACCAGGACGTTGACGTTGCGGCCGGATGCCAGCACGTGGTCCAACCCGCCGTAGCCGATATCGTAGGCCCAACCGTCGCCGCCCAGGATCCAAACGCTCTTCTTCATCAGGGCGTCGGCCACATCCAGCAGGGCAGCGGCTTCGGGCGTGCCCAGTTCCTTCAGCTTCGCCTTGAGATCTTTGATGCGCTGGCGTTGCGCGAAGATGCCGGCTTCGGTCTTCTGATCGGCATCCAGGATGGCATGCGCCAGGTTCTCGCCGATGGCGGAACCGAGCTTCCAGACCATCTCACGCGCGTATTCGTTCTGCTTGTCGGCAGCCAGGCGCATGCCCAAGCCGAATTCGGCGTTGTCTTCGAACAGGGAATTCGACCAGACCGGTCCGTGGCCGTCTTCGTTCTGGCAGTAGGGCGTGGTGGGTAGATTGCCGCCGTAAATGGAGGAGCAGCCGGTGGCATTGGCGATCATCATCCGGTCGCCGAAAAGCTGCGTCATCAACTTGATGTACGGAGTTTCGCCGCAGCCGGAGCAGGCGCCGGAGAATTCGAACAGCGGCTGGAGCAACTGCACGTCCTTCACCTGGCCCAGGGAGAGGATCTTGCGGTCGGTGTCGGGGATCTTGAGGAAGAAGTCCCAATTGGCCGCTTCCGCCTCGCGCAACGGCGGTTGAGCCACCATGTTGATGGCGCGGTGCTTCACTTCGCTCTTGCTCTTGGCCGGGCAGACCTGCACGCACAGGGTGCAGCCGGTGCAGTCTTCAGGCGCCACCTGCAAGGTGTACTTGCGGTCCTTCATGTCCTTCCAGCGCGCCGGGACGGACTTGAAAGTGGCGGGCTTCCCGCCCAGGTAGCTATCGTCGTAGACCTTGGCGCGGATCACGCTGTGCGGGCAGACCAGCACGCACTTGCCGCACTGAATGCACAAAGCCTCGTCCCATTCGGGGATTTCGAGCGCGATGTTGCGCTTTTCCCACTGCGCGGTGGCGGTGGGGAAGGTGCCGTCGATGGGCATGGCGCTCACCGGCAGGTCGTCGCCCTCGCCGGCGATAATCCGGGCTGTGACTCTCTGCACGAAGTCCGGAGCGGCCGCGGGCACCGCCGGACGGATATCGAACAGGGCGGTGATCTTTCCGGGAACCGTCACTTCATGGAGATGTTCCAGCGACGCGTCCACGGCGGCGAAGTTCTTCTTCACCACGCTCTCGCCGCGCTTGCCGTAGGTCTTCTCGATGGAGTGTTTGATGGCTTCGATGGCTTCCGCGCGCGGCAACACGCCGCTGATGGCGAAGAAGCAGGTCTGCATGATGGTGTTGACGCGCCCAC
>Ga0182013_10009260_pt1 | contig 10395 bp, 9 predicted proteins | sample 612S2MmetaG_FD_120487 | JGI IMG/M metagenome (GOLD analysis project Ga0182013, IMG submission 120487) | Permafrost microbial communities from Stordalen Mire, Sweden - 612S2M metaG | ecosystem: Environmental > Terrestrial > Soil > Wetlands > Permafrost | place: Sweden: Stordalen | collected...
AGAGTTGGAGACAACCCGCGCTCCTCCAGCAACGAATACATCAGCGGCGCGAAACTCTGCAGGCCCGTCAGCCCGGCGCCACACGCGAATATATCGTCGCCCATCTTGCGCTCACGCGGCCAGGGCGCGTGATCGGTGGAGATGTAAGCGATCTTGTCCGCGACAAGCGCCTCCCACATCCGTTCCACTTCCGCCGCGGTACGGAACGGCGGATTGCACTTGCCGAAGCCCTTCAAACGAACGATGTCGTCCTCGGTCATGCACAGATAATGGATGCATGCCTCACCCGTCGTCTTCGCGCCCAACGCGCGAAATTGCTCGGCCAGCACGAACCCGCGCGCGATCGAGGAATGCGCGATGTGCACATGCGCGCCGGTCTCCAGCGCCATCTCGAAGATTTCCAGATCCGCCATCGACTCGGCCAACGGCGGCCGCGTGCGGCAATGCATGATCGGATCGGTGCGTCCGGCCGCGCGCGCCTCAGCGGTGAGTGTCTCGACCAGTTCCTGATCTTCGTTATGAATCGCGCATGGCAGGCCGGTCTTCGCGATCGCGTGGAAGGCCGCCAACATCGTCGGATGGTCGATGCGCGGAAACCGCACGGCATCATATTCATAAGTGGACAGCTTGAACGCCGAGATACCGCCCGCCGCCAGTTCGGGGATCGCATGCACGCCGCCCGTCTTCGTGATGGTCCCGTACAACGCCATATCGACGTACGAGGTCCGCTCCACCCAACCGATCTTGTCCCGCAACAACGCGGCATCGGTCACCGGAACGGGCACGTCGTACGGCATGTCGCAGCACGTCGTGACACCACCCGCGGCGGCACTTCGCGACGCCGTCTCGATCCCCGGCCAGCCGGTCGAGGACGAGGTGTGCATGTGCCCATCGACAAGTCCCGGCAATATCAGATTGTCGCCATGGGAGATCGTTGCCGCGGCGGGCGGAGGCGTTCCCTGCCCGATCGCGGCGATCGTTTCGCCACGCACCGCGACGTACCCCTCGCGCAGAATCGCGTCGGTGGTCACGACGGTGCCGGTGATCACGCGGTCGAATGGTTCTGACACTTATATATATGCATCCCTCGGTGCATCGATTGATCCGCGACCCTTGCCGCGGAAGTTGCGCGACCTTAGGAAGCAGGCTCAGCATGTGCGGGAACCGGGACGCTGTCCACACCGCGCTCGAAGGAGGAAACGAATGATCACGCATGACGTCAGGGTGCACCCGTCGAAAGACGATCTGAAGCGCGAGGACCAGCTCGCCTGGAAGATCGCCGGTGTCGCCGCCGACAAAGTCGCGGTCGACAAGGACGTCACGGCGATGATCGTCAATCGCATCATCGACAACGCCTCGGTCGCCATCGCCGCGATCAATCGCCGTCCGGTCGTTTCGGCGCGCGATATGGCGCTGGCGCGTCCCAACAAGAACGGCGCCACCGTCTTCGGCGTCCCCTCCACCAAACGCGTTTCCCCCGAATGGGCCGCCTGGGCGAACGGCACCGCGGTGCGAGAACTGGACATGCACGATACGTTTCTCGCCGCCGATTACTCGCATCCCGGCGACAACATCCCGCCGATTCTCGCGGTCGCGCAGACCATGGGCAAATCCGGACGCGATCTGATCCGCGGCCTGGCGACGGGCTATGAAATCCAGATCGACCTCGTGCGCGCGATTTCGTTGCACGAGCACAAGATCGATCACATCGGTCATTTGTGCCCAGCGCAGGCGGCGGGGATAGGGACACTGCTGGGATTGAAGCAGGAGGTGATTTATCAGGCCGTGCAACAGGCCGTTCACGTCAGCTTCACGACGCGGCAATCCCGCAAAGGCGAAATCAGTTCCTGGAAAGCTTACGCGCCCGCGCATTCCGGCAAGCTGGCGGTGGAGGCGGTGGATCGCGTGCTACGTGGCGAAGGCGCGCCGTCGCCGATTTATGAAGGCGAGGACAGCGTGATCGCCTGGATGCTCGACGGACCGAAAGCGGAGTACCACGTTCCGCTGCCCGCGCCCGGTGAGCGCAAACGCGCCATCATGGACAGCTTCACCAAGGAGCACAGCGCGGAATATCAATCGCAGGCGTTGATCGACCTCGCGTTCCGCATGCGCGAAAAAATCGCCGATCTGGAACAGATCGAGAAAATCGTGATCCATACCAGCCATCACACCCATTACGTGATCGGCACCGGCGCCAACGATCCGCAGAAGATGGACCCGAAGGCCAGCCGCGAAACGCTGGACCACTCGATCATGTATATCTTCGCCGTCGCCTTGCAGGATGGTAAGTGGCATCACGTCGATAGTTACGCCTCGAAACGCGCGGGCCGCGCCGACACCGTCCGGCTCTGGCACAAGATCGAGACGACCGAGGATCCGGAATGGACCCGCCGCTATCGCTCGACCGACCCGAATGAGTTGTCGTTCGGCGGCCGCGTGGAAATTTTCATGCGAGATGGAACGAAACTGGTCGATGAGATGGCGGTCGCCAACGCGCATCCGATGGGCGCGAAACCGTTCGGCCGCGACGACTACATCGGAAAATTCCTGACGCTGACGGACGGCATCGTCAGCACGCGGGAAGTGAATCGCTTTCTGGAGGCCGCTCAGTCATTGCCGAACCTGGCGGCGGGCGATCTGCACCTGTTGAACGTGGCGCTGCCCGCGGGCACGCTGGCTGTCGGCAAGCCGGGTATTATCTGACAACGCGAGAAGGACCTGACCCATGAGCGAAACCGCTTTACCGAACCGCGCGAAAAAAGGTGTCGGCCTGTCCGGCATCGTCGCCGGCAACACCGCTTTATGCACCGTCGGCCGTTCCGGCAACGATCTGCACTACCGCGGCTATGACATCCTCGACGTCGCCGATGTCTGCGAGTTCGAGGAAATCGCTTTCCTGATCGTGCACGGCAAGCTGCCGACGAAAGCGGAACTGAACAACTACAAAGCGAAGCTGATCTCGTTGCGCGGCCTGCCGATGGCCGTCAAAGCCTCGCTGGAGGCATTGCCCGCGGCGTCCCATCCGATGGACGTGATGCGTACCGGCCTGTCCGCGATGGGCTGCGTGCTGCCGGAGAAGGACGATCAGAACACCCCCGGCGCGCGCGACATCATCGATCGCCTGATGGCGTCTCTGGGTTCGATGCTGCTGTATTGGTTCCACTACGCGCATAACGGCAAGCGCATCGATGTGGAGACCGACGACGATTCGATCGGCGGCCACTTCCTGCATTTGCTGCATGGCAAAAAGCCGAGCGCCGAATTCGTGCGGGCCATGCACACGTCGCTGATCCTGTATGCCGAGCATGAGTTCAACGCATCGACGTTCACCTGCCGCGTCGTCGCCGGCACCGGCGCCGACATGTACTCCGCGTTGACCGCCGGCATCGGCGCGCTGCGTGGTCCCAAACATGGCGGCGCCAACGAGGTCTCTTTCGAAATCCAGAACCGCTATGCCTCACCCGACGAAGCCGAGGCGGACATTCGCAAGCGAGTCGCGAACCGCGAGGTCGTCATTGGATTCGGTCATGCGGTCTACACGATCGCCGACCCGCGCAATGAGGTGATCAAGAAAGTCGCGAAGCGTTTGTCGGAGCAGGCGGGTGACCTGCGGTTGTTCAACATCGCCGACCGCATCGAGGCGACCATGGCCGACGCCAAGAAAATGTTCGCCAACCTGGACTGGTTCAGCGCCATCTCGTATCACATGCTTGGCGTACCGACCTCGATGTTTACTCCACTTTTCGTGATTTCGCGGACCTCCGGCTGGTGCGCGCACGTGATCGAACAGCGGCTCGACAACAAGCTGATCCGGCCCACCGCGAACTATGTCGGACCCGAGGATTTGAAGTTCGTGCCGATCGAACAACGCGGCTGACAACACAATCCGAACCGATCCCGAAACCACCGCGGCACGCACCGCGGTGGTTTTTTTTGCGCGATCGATAAATTTGCATTGACAGCGGCACGCCAGATGTCGAGAAGCGATTCTGGCTAGCGTAAAAACGATTCGTATCTCCGAGTCGCAATGCAACAGATAAGGACGTCCATGGACGCTCGTCCGGTCCTCAGAACGATCCGAAGGTCACAGTCAACGGCCTTCGTGTTTCGTAACGCCTCGCATCGCGCGGGCCTCGACACTGATCGCATGGCCTCGCGATTCGGGTTTTTTGTTTCGTGAACGATACCGGTCAACCACGGCCATCCGGCCACGACACCGGCAACAGGGAGTTTCCAGGCGTGAACAGCGACGACACCACACTCGAAGAGACACCGCGCGCGCAGGCTCTTGCGATGCGCGCCGGTGCGAAGAAATCAGCGAAGAAAGCAGCGAAAAAGGCCGCGCCGAAGAAAGCCGGACGCAAAGCAGCCGCGAAGAAGGCTGCTCCGAAGAAGGCCGCCGCGAAAAAGGCCGGACGTAAAACAGCCGTGAAGAAGGGCGCGAAAAAGGCCGCTCCGAAAAAAGCCGCGCGTAAGGTCGCCGCGAAAAAGGCGGGTCGTAAAGCCGCGCCGAAGAAGGCCGGACGCAAGGCCGCCGTGAAGAAGGCCGCGCCGAAGAAAGCCGGCCGCAAGGCCGGCGTGAAGAAGGCCGCGCCGAAGAAGGCCGCTGTCAAAAAAGCAGCGCCGAAGAAAGCCGCTCGTAAAGCCCGCAAGAAAGCCGCGCCGCCCGCTCCGCCAATGGAAGAAGCGCCCGCCGAAGAAACGCCGATGTCGTAAAACGACGCTGAATTGCCTGGAGGCGTCAGGGGTTTTAGCCGAACGTCTCCAGCAGTTCATCCACCTGAGACGGTGTCAGTACGCGCGGCGCGCTGCCCCGTAATGCCAAAAACAACTTCGCGGCTTCTTCCAGTTCTTCCGCTGCGTACACAGCGTCGAGTAACGTTTTCCCCGATACCACCGGGCCATGATTGGCCAGCAGCACCGCCCGCGCGTCCGGAGCGGCCGCTCTGATCGCCGGCTCCATCGCCGGATCCCCCGGGCGAAAATACGGAATCACCGGCATCCGTCTTCCGATCCGCATCACGAAATACGGCGTCAGCGGCGGGATCGGATTTTCCAAATTCACGTCCGGCAAACACGCCACCGCCGTCGCCAACGTCGAGTGCAAATGCACGATCGCGCCAGCGTCCTCCCGCGTCACGTAAAACGCGCGATGCATGAACACTTCCTTCGACGGCTTATCGCCGGATACGTGATGAAACTCACCATCGAGTTTCGCGATCCGCGCGGGATCGAGCCGTCCCAGGCTCGAGTTGGTCGGCGTGATCAGATACCCGTCATCGATCCGCATGCTGACATTGCCCGCGCTGCCAACGGAAAACCCGCGCGCGAACAACGACGCGGCAAGTTCCACCATCAGGTCACGCGATTGCGTTTCATTCATGGCGCGGCCCCTTCCAGCATTTGAAACGCTTTCAGGAAGAAATCGGGGGCGCCGAAATTGCCCGACTTCAACGCCAGCAACAAATCCACGCCACCGCCGGACGTGAAGGTCCACGGCACGCCCGGATCGATCTCCGTGCCGATGCGCAACCGCGTCACACCCAAACGCGTCACCACGGCGCCCGCGGTTTCCCCACCGGCCACCACCATGCGACGCACGCCACGCGCGACCAGCCCCTCCGCGATCCGAGCCATCGCGTCCTCCAACAGCGCCCCGGCCTGATCGGCGCCACCCAGTGCCACCTGAACCGCGGCGACCTTGTCAGGGGGCGCCGACGCCGCGATCACCATCGGCGTATCGCCAACCTTGCCCTCCGCCCATGCCAGCGCCGCCTCGGCCAGCCGGGCCGCGTCCGGTGTCGCCAACGGATCCAATTCGAAAACCGGCGTGTGCGAACGCGCGAACCCGAGTTGCGCCAGCGTCGCGCGAGAACAAGAACCGGACAACACCGCCGTCGCGCCAGAAACGACCGGCAGCACCGCGGCGTCGTTTGCTTCCGGCAGCAACCCGGCACGGCGGAAGTTCCCTGGCAGGCCCATCGCGACGCCGGAGCCGCCACTGACCAGAGCATGACGCGCGGCCGCCTCGCCGATCGCCAGCAGATGCGCGTCGGTCACGGCATCGACGATGGCGTGCCGGCGGCCTTCTTCCTTCAATCGGGTCAACGCGTCACGGATCGCCCCGGCGCCCTTTTCCAGCGTCGGAAAAGCAACGAGTCCGACCATCCCATCGGTCTGTCGCGACAGCACGCGCACCAGATTGGGGTCGGTCATCGGCGTCAGCGGATGATGCTGCATGCCGCTTTCGTTCAACAGCACGCCGCCCACGAACAGATGGCCGAGGTAAACCGTGCGGCCATTGGTCGGGAACGCCGGGCAGTGTAGCGAGAATCCGCAGCCAAGTTCCCGCGCCAAAGCATCGGTGACCGGCCCGATATTGCCCTGATCGGTGCTGTCGAAGGTCGAGCAATACTTGAAAAAATACTGTCGTGCCCCGGCCGCGCGCAGCCACGCCAACCCCGCCAGGCTCTGTTCAACCGCCCATTTCACTGGCGCGGTACGCGACTTGATGGCCACCACCACGGCATCGGCGTCCGGCACCTCATCGCCCAAAGCCGGCGTGCCGATCACCTGCACCGTGCGCATGCCGCCTCGCACCAGCATGGAGCAAAGATCGGTGGCCCCGGTAAAATCGTCGGCGATCGCGCCTAACAGCATGGACGGAGCCTCCTTCCCTGATCAACCAATCGCCAATGCGAACAAGTCACCCTGGGCTTTCCAGGACGGCAGTGTTTGTCCCACGCGCCACGCTTCCTCGGCCATCTCCTGGCGAAGTTCGCGCCCATAAATCAGCCGTCGCAATGCCTTCGACAACTGATCGCGGTCGCCGACCGGGCAAATACAGCCGGACTCAGGCGTGATCAGCGATCCCGCCGCGCCGCCCGCGGTAACGACTACCGGTGAACCACGTTTCAACGCCTCGGCGATCGCCATGCCGTAGCCCTCGTAATGCGTCGCCAAAGCGAACAGATCGGCCCGCGACCAAACGGCGTCCAACGCCGCGCCAACCAGTTCGCCGGCGAAACGCACCCGTTGCGCGATGTCGAGTTCCTCGGCCAGCGCGACCAACTCACGCGCGTGCGGCGGATCCCGGTCGGGCGAGCCAACGATCGTCAGATGCCAGTCCAGATCCCACAACCTGGCCAACGCGCGCAGCAGCAGATCGTGCCCTTTACGAGGGATCAGCGTGCCAATCGACACGATTTCGCACCCCGACCCCTCGCCTCCCGCGCTTCGTGGAGCGGCATCCGTGCCCGGAACGACGATGCGCACGCGGTCCGGCGGAATGTGAAACCGCGCGGTCAACGTTTCCGCCGTGGTCTCGCTGGTGACGATCAACCGGCTCAACCGCGGGAGCAGGCGGCGTTCGACATCGCCCAACGTCGCCTGGTGTGCCTCACTTATTCCGGTTTCCAGCGACACCGGATGATGGATCAACCCCACAGTGCCGCGCGACGAAATCGCGTCCTCCAATCCGCGGAACGCCGGCAGCGCCAGCCCGTCGATCAACGGTTTCGTATCCGCGGGCAAGCGGTCCCACGCGGCGCACGCGGCGTCGCGAGCAAAATCGTCGGCCATCGGAAACGCGCCGATCAGTTCCACCACATCGACCTGGTGACCGGCCGCACGCAGCTCCGCGACGATCCGGCGGTCGTAGCCATAACCGCCGGACACCAGATCGAACGGCGCCGGAACGATCAGCGAGACGTGCATCGAACGCTCCGGTTCAGGCGTCACACGCCCTGAATGATATCGCCGAACGGCACCCATGTCTTGCCGTCGAACCGCACCAACTGCATCGCCTTGATCGGATGATAGTTGGTCGGGCTGGTGTTGACCTTGATCCCGGGCAGCAACACGGGAATCTCGAGGTCCTTCAGGTTGGTCGCCTGCTTCATCACGTTCTCGCGCGAGAAGTCGTCGCCGCATTGCTTCAAAACCTGAACCAGTGCCTTGCACGCGCTGTAGCCGGAGACATAGCCAAGGTCCGTCAGGTCCGCGCCCTGCAGGTTCTTATCCATGAACGTCCGCCATTCCTTCATGCCGGCGTCGTCGTCCCAGTGATGATCGGTGGGATCCTTCATGTAGATGGTGGTGATCAGACCGACCGAGTTCTCCAACCCAGCCGGCGTCATCACCGCGCCCACCGAGTTCGACACGTTGGTCATCAGGAACAATGGCTTCCAGCCAAGATCGTGCACTTTGCGGATCGCCTGCGCGGCGAATTTCGGTATCGCCGCCACCAGCAGCACATCGGCGCCCGAGGCCTGCAACGAGGTGATCTGGCTATCGAGCGTGGTATCGGTCGTTTCGTATGTCGAAACCACCGTCGATGCGTCGAACTTATCGCCGAGCACGTCCTTCACGCCCGCCGGATAGTCCTTTCCGAAGTCGTCGTTCTGATACAGAATCGCGATCTTCGACCCCGGCTTCTCCTTCAGCACATACTTCGTATAGATCTGCGCTTCCGTCCGGTAACTCGGCTGGTAGCCGATGGTCCAGGGAAAGTGCTGGTAGTCGCCCCATTTATCCGCCCCGGTCGCGAGAAACAAATGCGGCACCTTCTTCTGATTGACATAGCGCTGGATCGCCGAGTTGGTCGGCGTGCCGAGCGTGTTGAACAGAAACGCGACCTGGTCCTGCTCCACCAGGCGGCGCACCTGCTCGACCGTTTTCGGCGGGCTGTACGCATCGTCGAGCGAAATGAAATTGATCTTGCGTCCGGCCACGCCGCCTTGCGCGTTGAACTCATTCCAGAAGGCCGTCTCGGCCTTGCCGATCACGCCATAAGCGGACGCGGGACCGCTGTAGGGAATGGTGTGGCCGATCTTGATCTCGGTCGCGGTCACGCCCGGCGTGTCCGCCGCGCGGGCGGACAGGAACGGTGTCGCGAGCTTGCTGGTCAGCAAAGCGGAACCCGCGGTGAGTAAATGGCGGCGTCTCATCGAGTGTCTCCTTGTTATTCTTTCTCAATAGCCTGAATCGCGCCACCACCAAAACCCGGACACGGCGCGAACCAAAAAAACGATCGTCTGTTACCGCGCGCTGTAACGTTGCGACCGCTGCCTTGTCCATCCTTCACCGAAGGAGATCCCAATGGCGCGCATTCATCGTCTGTTCACCTGGCCCGCCGCGCTTTACATCGCCGGCGTTCTGTTATGGTACGAGCAATACAAACTGACTGGCAACGAAGGCTCGGTCTGGCTGTTCACCGTGCTGTCCGATTGGCTGCACATCCACGGTTATGAGAAACCGTTCCGCCTGTTCGTCGCCAGCATGGAAATCGCCGCGTCGATTTTGGTGGTCATTCCGTGGACGCGCATGTGGGGCGCGGCGTTCGCTCTTGGCGTCATGTCGGGCGCCATCTTCTTCCACGTCGTCAGTCCACTGGGCATCGACCCGTACCACGATGGCGGCGCCCTGTTCAAGGAAGCCTGCACCGTGTGGCTGTGCGCCGCGTTTATCCTGCTGTCCTACCGGACCGAGATCAGAGCCATCCTGATCGGATTGATGGCGCGGATCAGGCCCGCCACGCCGTGAGCCAGCCAAACCAGGAAGCCGCGAGCCACACCGTCCGTGATCCCGCCGATCCCGCGCGTCCGCCGCGCGGGCCGCGTCGTCGCCACTCCCGGCGCCGGTTGCTCGCCGATCAGGATGTCGATCTCCTTGCGTATCCGGCTGCGTGCCCGGTGCAGCAAAACGCGCTGGTTTTCGGCGCTGATCTCCAGCACCTCGCAGGTCTCCTCGGCGTCGCGGCCTTCCATGTCCCGCAGCAGGATGACCGCCTTCTGGCCGGCGGGCAGCCCGTCGATCACGGTTTGCACATGATCCCAAAGCTGCCGGCCGCCGACGATCCGCTCCGGGTTCAGCTCGTCCCACAATCTGGGCACCTCGACCCAATGGCCATCCGGTTTGAACTCCGACAGTGGCACGCCGCGCTCGGACGGCGACGTTCCCTCCATCAGCGCGCCCAGTCCCACGGTGCGGCCCTCGCGGGAGACGCGGGTGCGTGCGCGGTTCATGACGATGCTAAAGATCCAGGTGACCAGGCTGGAGCGGCCTTCGAACCGGCCCACCCCCGAGTAAACCGCGATCCACGAATCCTGCACGACCTCCTCCGCCTGGGCATGGCTGCCGATAATCGAGGCGGCGAAACGGACCAGGGAGGCATGGAAACGCCGGACCAAAGCGCGATAGGCGTCGGGCTCGCCCCGGCGCAGGCGATCGACAAATTCCGGGTCGTCGAATTCGGTCGCGCGCATCGTTCGGCTCAATCCCCTGTTGCCTCTCGCCGCGGGGAGCGCATGATCGCCTTGCCCGTTGCCCCGGTTCGCTCGCACTCTGCCACGCTCCGGGGTCGCGTGACGGGCATAATTGAGGCGCGCCGATGAA
>Ga0182013_10009264_pt1 | contig 10394 bp, 9 predicted proteins | sample 612S2MmetaG_FD_120487 | JGI IMG/M metagenome (GOLD analysis project Ga0182013, IMG submission 120487) | Permafrost microbial communities from Stordalen Mire, Sweden - 612S2M metaG | ecosystem: Environmental > Terrestrial > Soil > Wetlands > Permafrost | place: Sweden: Stordalen | collected...
AACACTCGAAGCGCTTGACGCGGTGTTGCCCGCCCACTGGAGTCACGGCAACCCCGTCGACGTGCTCGGCGACGCAACGCCCGAACGGTACGGCAAAGCGCTCGAAGTCGTGGCGAAGGACCCGAACTGCGACGGCCTCTTGGTTGCGCTCGCACCGCTGGCGATCACGAATGCCGTGCAAGTCGCCGAGCAGGTGCGTCCCTATGCACAGCGCCACGGCAAACCGATTCTCGCGAGCTGGATGGGCGGAATGGACGTCGCGGCCGGAGCCGCGGTGCTCGAGCGGGCCGGCATCCCGACGTTTCGCTACCCGGACGATGCGGCACGCGTGTTCAACCTGATGTGGCGTTACGACGCCAACATCCGCGCGTTGTTCGAGATGTCCGTCCTGGCCGACGGAGACGCTCCCGATCGCGGCCAAGCGCAAAGGCTCGTGGCCTCGGCCGTCGAGCAGGGCCGCACGCTGCTGTCGGAACGCGAGTCGAAGCTGCTGCTCGCAGCCTATGGTATCCCCATCCTGCCGGCGATCGTTGCAGTTTCGTCGGAGGACGCCGTCGCAGCGGCCCAATCACTCGGCTTTCCGGTTTCCCTCAAGGTCAACTCGGAGATCGTCACGCCGACCGACGTCGGGGGCGTACGGCTCGGCCTGGAGAACGCCGAGCGCTTGCGCCGCGCCTTTGCGGAGATCACCGAGGCCGTGCGTGCGAAGGAAGGCGGGGACGCGATCGTGGGAGTCGCGATCGAGAAGATGATCGACGAACGGGATGCGCACGAACTGATCTTTGGCAGCAGCATCGACCCGCAATTCGGACCTGTGCTGAGCTTTGGCAAGGGCGGCAAACTGGTTGATGCGTTCGAAGAACGCGCGCTCGCTTTGCCTCCCCTCACGACGACACTGGCGCGCCAAATGATCGAACGCACGAGGATCGCAAAGAGCTTTTGCGGCACTCCCGGCCGGCGGCCGGTCGACATCGCCGCGCTCGTACGCTGTCTGGTGCGCTTCAGCACGCTGATCGTCGAGCAACGGCGAATCAAAGAAATCGAGGCGAATCCGCTGCTGGCCGGACCGCGTGGCGCCATAGCGCTCGGCGCGCGCATCGTCCTCCATCCCGCCGAGATCGCCGACGCGGCGCTGCCCTCGTCGGCTATCCGGCCGTATCCCTCACAGTACGCGGCGCCGTGGACCTCACGCGATGGTACACCGATGATGATTCGGCCAATCCGACCTGAAGACGAACCAGCGATGCGGGCTTTCTATGATTTGCTCGCAGAGCGCAGCCTGTATCTCCGATACGCGCACGCCGTGAATTTGGCAGAGCGCATATCACACAATACGCTCGCGCGCCGTTGCTTCATCGACTATGCCCTCGAGATAGCGCTCGTGGCTGAGACGCGCATGTCGTCGGGCGACTCCGGTATCGTCGGCGTGGGCACGCTCACGCGCGAGTTCGAGCGCGCGGAAGCGGAGTTCGCGCTGCTCGTAGCCGACGAGTACGCCGGATTTGGCATCGGCCGCGAGTTGCTGCGCCGGCTCGTCGAGATCGGCCGCGTTGAAAGCATCCCACGAATCGTGGGCTACATCTTGAACGAAAACGGACCGATGCTCGCCGTGTGTCGGCGTCTTGGCTTTTCGATCAAGACGCAGGCACACGATCCCATGGTCATCGCCTCGATCGATCCGCTCTCGGCAGCAGGTTCTGCTGCAATGGTGACTTTACCGGAACGATCGGTGACTTTGTGACTTGATGGGATGCAAAAACCCGCCGTCGGCAATAACCGCCGCCAGGCGGACTTCAACCCGGCCGTCCGTGAGAAGCAGAGTTTATCCCGCACGCCACTTCGTCGTTAGGGTGGGGCCTGCGCCTCGTGCTGGCAGAGGCATCCGGTACCTTTCCTCAAAGACACTTTCGCGTTCGATTTTATCGCCGCCAGCATGTCCGGCGCACGGACCACAAAGATAAATCCATTTGAGAGCAGATTGTTCGACGATCGCGATTCTCGGGATGCTCGCGGCGACGATCCTTCGTGGCGCTGTCCCTAACTCCGATCCAAGGAACATATAATAGCTCGTCAACCTTCATCACGCGCAGTCGAGAAGAACGCGCTCCGATCCTCTGTTGCAGCGCTTGCGTTCCTCGGAACGGCACAGTTGCGTCCATCGGGCAGCCGAAAAAATAGATTGGAACCGACCGGAACCGCTCGATGTCGGTATCGGAATACTCTAAATCCCCTCCAGCCGGGCAGAAAACGTAAGCGCAGAAATACGCAGATGCGTGAAAACTCCGCGACCACCCAGGCTCACCCCGGTGAGATAGAGTCGTTCCGAATCGACTTCCGGGTGGTCGGCGATCCATCCGCCGATCGCTCTCGCGCTACCGCATGGCCGTCCGCGCCGCCTTCGGCGAGTCCCACCCCGTGTCCGACTGACCGCAATAAAGTGTCCACGCCATTTCTGATCTTGATAGCACGACCGTCACTGCGTCGACTCAATCGGGAGGGACGACCGACGTGCCGCTTGGCAGGGCCATCGACACCCCGGCCTAAGGCGCCCGGCCAGCACCGCCTCGCGGTGGTCGCAGACGGCTCGACCGCGGCGCATCGTGTTCGAACGAATCTTCCGTTCGACAAGGCTCGGGACGTGCGCGCGGCTGCGACGCGCTGCGCGTTACTCGGCAAGGCCCGTAAGCGCGAGAGCGATTCGCGACGGGCTCGACGGCACGCTCGCGGCGCTGCAACACGCTTCATGTTTTGCGCTCGGTTTGATCCTTTCCGAAAGGTGGTCCTAGGCGGCAGCGCTGCCCTCTCTGTCGCCAAGTCCCTTCAAGCGCAATGCGAATGCGATGAAGCCGATGCCTGAGAGGAACGCATAGAACGCGATGTACCAAATCCACGCGAGCAGCGCAATACCAGGCGCGAAGAAGAGGTAAATCCCAAGCAAGATCGAGAGCACGCCGACGGCGATCAGGAACCACTCGTTTTTGATTTCTGCACGCATCCGCCACGCCATCACGACTTCCATGATGCCAGTAACCAGCGCCCACGCTGCAACGACGTACGCTAGGAATACGGCCAGCGTGGCTATCGTTGCGAACGGATGGAAGAAGGCCAGCAGCCCCAAACCGATGCCGGCGATGCCTTCAAGGATCAACCAGACGCGGTTGACGTCGGTCCGAAAGGCGGCAATGAGCGCCATGACGCCATCTGCAAAAGCAAAACCCGCAAAAAAGAGGATAAAGACCGTTATGGCGATTCCCGGATTCATCATGATGACGATGCCAAACAGAATCGCGATAATGCCACGTATCAGAAAGGCCCACCAATGCGAGGCCATCGAGGGAACTACGCTTTGAGCTAACATACACTGTCTCCGTTCAGGCTTAAAGGGGGCAGCCCGGGCCGTCCGATCTGGCGAACTGCGACTCGGCTTGCAAAGAGTGACGATCACGTTCTGATGCCCGATGTGAGCCCGAATAAATTAGTGGCCAACGTCTGCTCGGCCTTTGCATAAAAAGAAGGGAGAAGCCAAAATTTCGAGCGGGCTCGGCGAGCGCCGCATCGCGCCAATAGGTTGCGCGCGGACAGAAACGTCCGTCGCGCGGATCAATGCGAAGGTCGACACGCTCACGATCGAAGTGCCCACCGGATTCGATCGCGTAGAGCGCCGCCGTGGCCACATCGACACCCGTGTCGAGGACGTCGAGAAACTGGTGACCGCGGTCGAGGGTCGGCCCTAGTAGTAAGCGGTTCCGAGGCGACGAAAGCGTGCTGCTCTAATCTAAACTCTAAAGGGTCCGCGCGAACGGTCGGCGAGCTTGCGAACTTCGTCCGCTACTAACCGCGAAGCCGCGGCCGGCACCTTACGGTATCGGCTTGATTGCTGCGGAAGTTTGCGAATCCGTTAATTGAGTGAGAAAGCTCCTGCCATTCGATTAGGCTTCACGGTGAAACAGGCATAGTTGGTTGCCATGATGCGACCAAAGTAGTAGTTTGCAAGTCGATAATCGATGGTGTTGAGATCGATGATCGTCACTCGGGGCTGCCCCATGCGTCGGAGGTCTCGATCGATGAGTCGATTGAGACCTCTTGTAAGGCGACGAATGCGGTTGCGATTCGTCGGGGCGAGTCGTCGGAGGGAATCGATGGCTGCGGCGAACGCGATCATCGTATTCCGTTCCCGCCTCGCGTGTACTGCGGGTACCAGAATCCGGTCAAAAGTGTTGCAGAGCGAGTTGGCGAGGTGGTGCGACAGCGGCAGGCTCATGGGATTGCTTCTCGACGTTTCGGTGCCGAAGCGTCAGCTCCGGTCGTTTCGCCTTTGCGGACGATTTAGAGGGCCGTCCTGGTAGGCCTGAAACCAGCAAACATGTTCTGAAGACCCACTTGGGCGACGCCGCCGCCAAACATGCCACGCGCGAGCCGGGGGTTGCAAGCGGCGCTTGAGGCAGATGTTGGACGATCCCCTCGTAGATGGGGAGCGTGACGAGCAAGCTGCTAGCCTCGACGAACTCTTCAAGGGCCGAGCCGAGATCATCGTCCTGCGTCCGCTGGTCTTGACGTGTGTCGTCGACGTTTCCGAACTCGGAAGCAGCGCGGCTCACCGGCGGTTCATGGCCGCGTTCGCGGAGAGCCTCGCACCAGGAAGTTCTTGCGGTTCTTGAGATAGTTGATTTCATTGAGGCAGCGGCTCCAGATGCGGGCGGTGTCCGCGACGGGGATGGCGCCGATCTCGCGGATGAAGAACTCCACGCGCTCGAGCATCAGGCGGCACCCCGGGTCTTGCGGGTGGTCGCGGATTTCCGCTCTGGCATATGATCCCGACGACGCGGCTACGTACAAAAGCCATTCGACATGGACTGTTGGCGCCGCGGCTATGTATACATACCGAAACCGCGCCGAGCCCGACCGCCCGCGATCCCGTCCTCGAAGCCGGCGAGAGTCTTTCCAGGGCAACGCTGCTCATCCAAGTGATCAAAGACCGCCCATAGACATAGAGAGAAAGTCTTACGCTACGTTCTTTGTGGGCAATTCCACGCTTTGATGGGGGGCATGAGCCAGCGGTACCAGGTCAGCATTTCGAGCGCAGTGGTGAACCGATGCAGCGCCGGATCCAACTTCCCATCCCGGGCTTTTTTTCGCACATGCGCGGTGAGCGGTAAGAGCGTTCACGAAAGCGGCGCTTCCTCCAGCGCTGTGTAGCGCTCGGCGTTGGCTTGCCGTCTGCTGCATCTGCGAGAAGCGATCCCAACCATTGTCACCTTTATAAACCGTTCCGCATAAACCCGTTCGGCGCTTGCGGCATCATCAAAAGGGGAGGTCTGGTTGTTCGCGGCTCCCGACTAATGTCCGGACGTGTCTCGCGAGCCTTCACGTATGGGACGATGCTTGAATTGCAGCATGTGCATCAAAGGAGATTACGTAGACCGTCTTTTCGATGAATGGGCTTGCGGCGAGTTGTCGTCGGCGGTATCGCTGTGGCGGATATCGTTGATCAAGGCTTGGAGGGTTCGGCGCGTCGCAGCTATATCGCGCAGACTCACCGCCTGCGAAAGCGGTTGATTTAACTGGAGTGCGCGCTCGCTGAGTCGATGCAGTGTCGCCCGCCCTGGGAGTGTGAGCGAGAGCAGCGTGGAGGTGCGATGGTCCGGGTTCGGTTCCGCCTTTAGAAGCGCCGCGCCTATGAGGTCGTTGGCGACGCGCTGGACTGCTTGGCGCGTTACTCCCAGTCGACGGGCGGCCTGCGGTACTGTTCTTGGCTGATCGGAGACAACGCTAAGCAGTTGCCATCGTGCCTGGGTTTGGCCCTCCGCTGCAGCGATTGCCTCGCCGGCGTGCCGGAACACGCCGGCGGCTTCAAAAAGGTCGGCGACGAGCAGTGCTATCGGATCGTTGTTCATGCGCCTGATCCAGTTGACAACGTATTGTCATTATGATTATATGTTGTCATTCTAACATGGGCTGACCGACATTGCCAATCGGAGGAGTAACAGAAATGAGCGCTGCGATCGACGCACTAAGGACGGCCCAGCAACGGGCGATGGCGATTCGGCCAAAGGTCGGCGGGTTTCCCTACCTTGCCGAAGCACTTCGGCAGGCCGGCGTAAGTCACAACGAATGGTTTTTGCCTGCATGCAAAGCATTTACCGCATGGCAGAGGGAGCCGTCGTTAGCCAAGGGGATCCCCTTGTTACCGGCCTGGTTGACGTCGCACCCTTTGACCCCAGTGGCGTGATCGAGGCGCTGCAGGCGGATCAGGCGGGACAGAGCACCTTCGGAGAATTTGTCTCCGCGATCTGGCAGGCCGGAGTGGTTCGCTACGAAGTTGATCTCAACCAGCGCACGTGCACGTACTACGGCTGCAATGGCGAAAGCTACCGCGAGAAATATCCGTTAGTGGACATCCTAACTTCGACATCAGTATGAAATTGAGCAAGAATGGCGCCCGTTCAACGCCTGCTCGTGCCCTTCTGCAGGCATGCAGACTCTGCTAATTCTTGTTCCTCTTTCAGGACCTACAATAGCCTTCCGGAGCGGTAGCATCTGGGAACGGTCGGCGCTAACGGCGTGAAAAGCTGGACCAAGAGGCGCTGAAAAGCCGCTTGTTGTGTCTGAGGCCCAGTTAATTGGGCGAATTGGCCCGTTCTTTGCCCTACAGCAACGAGTATTCCGAAGGGCAGTGACAAAGTCCCGGAAATGGGCTAAAGCCCGTCCCAGGTGCCGATATCTCAAATGCAGTGACTTATCTCATTTATGTGACAAATCGACAAAAAAAGTGAAAACCGACAACCGATGTCGGTTTTCACAACTATTGAGATACGTTACTGCTCAGAATGTCACACATCGTGAGACGATAACGGCCGCATTTGTCACCGTACTTGAGACAATATAGCGGTTTTGTCGTTCATGTGAGACACTTTTCTACCTCGTGACGGCGTCGTCTTCGCCATTTCCGCGGGCGCACGCCGCCAGCCTGGCTTCTCTTCGCCGCAAAGCCGTCGCTCGCGAAGTGAACGGCAGCGTTACGCGGTCAGTTCCGTGTGCCGGCCTCGCGATAGGGACAGCCTCTTTCCAGGCTGGGCGCGCAGCGAGTTCGTTGCGCTCGAGGTCGCCGACCTCGCCTTCGAGCCCGAGGGGGTCGTGCTGAGAATCCAGCGCTCGAAGACTGATCGCGAGGGCGCCGGGGCGACCGTGGCGGTGCCGCTCGGCGGCGAAGAAGGGAGCTGTCCGATCGGGGCGCTGCGCCGCTGGCAGAAGGCCGCGGCGATCGGGAGCGCGTCTTTCGCCGGATCGATCGGCATGGGCATCTGCGGCTGACCCTATCGGATCGGGCGCTGGCCGAGATCGTTGCGGCTCGCGCCGCTGCCGCCGCCGGACTCGAAGGCGACTTACGCCGGGCATTCGCTGCGCGCCGGGTTCGCGACGGCGGCCGGGCGGGCCGGTCGCTCGGAGGCCGTGATCATGCGCCACGGGCGCTGGAAGAGAGCGTGCAGATCGCCCGCCGCTACATCCGCCAGGGCGCCTCGGCGATAATCCGATAATCCCGCTAACCTCGGACCATAATCGTTTGGAACGGCGCCGCGGCCGCTTCTCTTCGCGGGTCCGAATGTCGAACGCGGCTGGCTTGATCACCAGCTACTATCGTGCCTTAGCTGCAACTGCTCGACGTCATCGAGCGGTGCACGTTTTCAATCATGCAATTCGATTGGATGTCGTCGCGTTTCCCGCGCCTGAAATTAGCCGGCTTGCCTGCAGTCAAGACGCTTGATCAATTCGATTTAAAATTCCAGCCATCTATGGCTTCGCAGCGACATGCAGCGCACGTCCCCTATTGCCTCTGGCGGACCACGTTAAGTGTAGCTGCCGATGACAGTCGATCAGCTACACCTATGACTACGCTTGGCGTTGCTTCCGCGTCTCCGTGTTCCGCGCGTAGAGCATCCTGCACGAGCAGTGGTGGAATGATACGATCGAATATTTGGTGCCGCTCGCGTTCGGCGGTACTCCCGAGAATCGACGTAACGTTTGGCCAGAGCCCAAAAGCGAAGCAAAGCGTAAGGAACTCGGCCTACGGCCGACACTGGCGGTTCGAGAACATCACTATCCGGAGGACGAAAACTGATGAGCTGGACCTGGGAACACGACGACGACGAAGGCTTCGACGGACACGACTATGACGAATGAGAGACCCTCGGGAAACACGCGTGGAAAGCCCTACCGCGAACGCTCCCAGAAAAAAGGTCCGGCGTGATGCGCAGCGACGTTCCGCCGCCTGGCCGGGCGATGAGTTTTCCCGATTGGTCAGAGGCGATCGTCGCCGGCGTTCGCGCGTTTCTGCCGGACGCGCGAGCGGTGCAGAGGGGCTCCCGAATCGTCGTCATCCGACACGGCGACCGCGAGGCGCGGCTCATGGATGACGGCGGCTTTTGGATCTCGTTCGCCGGCGGCGAGACGAAGACGACGGTGGCCTCGCTCGTCGACGATCACTGCGACTCGTCTACTGTCGGCAATCTGGCGGAGAGCGTCGCCGGATTTTTCGACGGGCGGTTCACGCGCTGCGAATAAGATCTGGTGTTAGACGGTGGCAAGGCGCGCCTCGATTTGAGCCGCTAGGCCATCGGCAGGGACGGATGTCCAGCTTGCGTTATCGCGCTTTACTGATTACGTTTGCAGTCCGAACAAACCACGACCTTCACGCCTTTTGGTTTGCCACAGCACGAACAGAAGAATTCTAATGCGTTGAATACCATAACGGGCGACCTTTCGAAGGAGCACAGTCAAGGCGAGCATGAGTGTTGCTTAACGTGAGACGTCGAGAGACATCTCCGCCGTGGACGAGCAACGAGCCATGCATCGTCTTGTTGAACGATGCGCGCCCGGTACTACACCTGACGACATCTGCTGCAGCACACTCTTCATGCGCGTGAGTATCACAACACTGCGTGAACGTCCGGCGAAGGTGATAGGAAGGCGCGTTTCTCGGAAGCGGTGACGACCCACCGTCGCCTTTGTGAGTGCTCACACCCGTATCGCGGCGGTTGAATGCGGTACTAAGTCTGACGGGTAGAGGCCAAGGTGCCGGCTTGGCTTACAGTCGTCTATGCAACATATTGCCACCGCTTGCAGAGGATGGCAAAACCTTGTTACAAGCAGCGACGGATTCGGCGGTTTCCCCCGAACCCTTCCTCACCAGCCAGGTCACGCCGACCTCCTCCTAACTATCGTACTGGTTTTGCCGGTTGAGCTGGCTCCTCATGACAGAAGTGGTGCGATGATATCCAAGAAGACCATAGCCCGGGAAACAGCGTTCGTTCGCAGCCGTGTCAACGCATCGGATGCTCCTGTACGGCGTTTCGCAGTCCCGCTGATCATGACTAAGTATGAGTGCAACCAGGGAGCCGCTTTGCATTTACAAAATTTTCAATAGAAGCCATCGTTCGATACTCGCTGTGGCCCCGAACGAACAAATCGCGATGGACATCGCCATGAGGCTTAACTTCGCCCGGAACCGCAAGAACCTCAGTCTCACCGAAATAACGGCCTCGTTTGTTGACGAGCAGCTCGCTCGACCTACCCGAGATGCCTGGAAAAGCATCTAGGCTATTCTCGACGCCCGAATCCACGGTCAACTTGTTCGGCATGGCGCCGACGACGCAGCACCAACATGGATGCTGAAACCGAGATGACACACCGAGACGTTACCGCCACCTCTCACTGGCGCGATCAAACAGCAATGACCTCCCCCCAGCCCCTCAGCGATCGAATCGCCAAACGAGAATGACATCAAGTCCGCGCCGCTTGTTTGGGAGCACGTCAACCATTACGGCCACTACGAACTCGATATGAACGCTCGTCTCGCGCTCTGACGACTCAGGCCGCCTTCAGATTGCCCCTGGTGGTACGAGTGTTGGGTGAACCCCATTTACGTGAGACACTTCTCTGCCGGTCGAGGCGTCGTCTTGACCGTTGCCTCCGGCGCACGCCGTCAACTTGGTTCTCGCAGCCGCAAAAAGCCGAGACGTTCCCGGCTTCGCGGCAGCGGCGCGCCACTTCCACCGACGTCGACCGGACCGTTCGCTGTTGCCGCGTCAGGAAGTGCTCGCTGATCGTCTGTTTGACGATCTCCTCAACGTTGAGGTCCACGACGGCCAGCCGCACCAGGTCGTCGGTCTCGATGTCGCGGGCAACGACATGGTCGAAGCCGATGAGCTGCATTAATGATGAGCTGCATAATAATGAAGCGCCGACCGCCGCACTCAACCTCGGCGCCGTCTTTGATCGAGAGGACGCTCACCGGCGCTCATGACCACCCATCGCAGGGCATCCAACGGATGCCCAGTCGCATCCTCTTCGCGGTCTCACACCCGGGCTGCCCGGGTCGGCGGTCATTCTGGCGACGA
>Ga0182013_10009265_pt1 | contig 10394 bp, 9 predicted proteins | sample 612S2MmetaG_FD_120487 | JGI IMG/M metagenome (GOLD analysis project Ga0182013, IMG submission 120487) | Permafrost microbial communities from Stordalen Mire, Sweden - 612S2M metaG | ecosystem: Environmental > Terrestrial > Soil > Wetlands > Permafrost | place: Sweden: Stordalen | collected...
AATGATTTTATTTGCTGGCTTAAAAGGTAGCTTACAATGCGTATCAGGCAAATCATTGAATTAGCACAAATTTCAGGCTCAGGGTTTTCAATGGCTTTAATGTAGGTCTGATAGTTGGCATTTGGTGTTTTGTTTAATTCCCGAAACCGCACGGTTAAGCGGTGGTCTTTTGCCCAAATTTTTAGCTTGCTGGTTCTTAAAAAATCTTCATAGTCAATTAACAATTCTTCAAGGCTTGCCCGGGCAACGTTGGTTAGTTTTATTTCTGTTTCCTTACTGGTGCCCGATGCCATGCTTGCCTCTACAATATTTTGTTTTCCTGAACGGGCGGCCTGCACCATCTGGTCAATGGTGCGGTCGTATTTTTTAAAGAACCGGTTGGTAAAATACACCGTGCCATCATAAATAACCTCTGCTTTTTGGTAGGTTATCAGGTTGCGGTAACCGCCGTGCAGGGGTATAAAGCCATCAATGTTGTTACTGTTTTCCATTCTTTGCCTTTCTGGGACTTTGGGGATTTGTGCGACTATAAGGTTTACCACTTACTTGCCCTGTCCCCCGAGTCCCAAATGTCCCAAAATTAATTTGCCTTACGCCGCTAACACCTCATTTAATTCATCAATAATACCATCCGTCTGCTCTCCAAATAGTTGCCACATTTTACCGAGGCCGCCTTCCTTATTAAAAGGGTCAAGCTCAAAATCATCTTTACCTACATGGAAACTGCCTGCAACATAGTCTTTTATCATGCGCAGCCACTGCATTTGTTCGTTGGTAAACTTAATAGTGCCCGCCTGCTTTTTAAATACCCAATCCTGAAAATTTTTATCAACCGTTTTATCGTAGGGCGTAAGTTGTGCATCGGTGCCGCTTACCCGGCGTATTAATGATACCAGCGCAATCAATTCGTTTTTAGGTGAGCCGTTGGCCTGGCCTAGTTGCTCGTACGCGCGCCATACCTGCATAGGGGCCAGCAAGGGCTTTTCGGTTCTCAGCAAATCAAATACTTCCTTTATCATTGTAAAGGTAAGCTCGCGGCGGCGGTAGGGCTGGGCGTAAAAAATCTGCAGGGCAGTAATTTCGTTTTTATGGCTTTCTATCCATGCCGTAAAATCGGTAATGGTGGTAGTGGCGCTTTGCTGCTGGTCCTTCACCCAACCTATATTGGTTATGGTGTCCTGGTTAATGTTGTCAATTACCTGGTCGTATTTTTTGCGTATGTCAACAATGTAATTGCGCAGGTCGGGGTTATTAAATACGGCCACGGCCTCGTCAACAATTTTTTGTTTTTCCTTTTCAATAGCGGCATTAATGTGCAGCGGCGGCTGGCCCTGCATTTCGGTGCGTATGCGGCTTTCTGTTTTTTCTACCGTATCAGGGTCGTGCGCGTTCAGCAATTGTTTTACTAGGTGGGCAATGGTAAAGCCGTTGGCCTGTTGGGCAAAGTTTGCTTTTTCTTTTTCATTTATCTGCCTATCTAACCGTATTAACCGGTTGGCGAGCGTGCTTAGTATTTCTTCCTGCGTATTGCCCATGGCCACGTTTTGCAATACGTCTTTTAAGCTCATGCCGGGTGCTTTCTCCAGCGGGCGGCTATCGGTTTTCTGCGAACTCTCCACCCCAATGGCATCAATAATTACAAAGTGGTCTTTGGCAAACTTAGCAGTGGGTGTGCCCTTGGTGCGCAGTTCCTCCAGGCTAATGGTGCGGGTGCCGCGGCCTTTCATCTGCTCGTAATAACTGCGGCTTTTTACATCGCGCATAAACACCAACACTTCCAGCGGCCGTATATCGGTACCGGTGGCAATCATATCTACCGTTACCGCAATGCGCGGGTAATAATCGTTTCTAAACTGCTGCAATACAGATTTAGGGTCTTCAACACTGCGGTAGGTTATCTTTTTGCAGAATTTATTTTCCTCGCCAAATTCCTCGCGCACTATATCAATAATATCTTCGGCGTGGCTGTCGGTTTTGGCGAAGATTAAGGTCTTCGGTACTTCAAAAGTGCCAGCCTCACCCCGGCCCTCTCCTAAAGGAGAGGGAGAAACAGCCGAATCCGAATACCGGTCCGGAAACATGACAGGGAGATTTTCTTTTATGGCGCGGATGATAAGGCGTATCTGGCTGGGGTTTACGATGTCTTTATCGAGTTGTTTGCCGCTGTATTCAATGTCTTCATCAGTTGCCTCGTAAAATTTTTTACGGGTAAGGCGTTCGCGTTTATCTACAAATTCGCCAAGGCCAATTTTGCTGCCGTCCTTAGTTATTTTGGTTTGTATGGTAAATACGTTGTAAGGCACCAGCACGCCGTCAATAACCGCTTTTTCGTACCCGTAATCGGATACCAGGTTTTGGTTAAAGTAGCCAAAGGTGCGGTTATCGGGTGTAGCAGTAAGCCCAATCTGAAATGCATCAAAGTAATCGAGCACCTGTTTCCACAAATTGTAAATGCTGCGGTGGCATTCGTCTACCACTATAAAATCAAAAAATTCGATGGGCACTTTTTCGTTGTAAACCACGGGTAGTGGTTGTTTGCCTGCAAAGCGGGTTTCGTTAGGGTTTTCTTCCTCGGCTTTTTCGTCGAGTTCTTTGTCCTGCAGGATAGCATACATGCGCTGTATGGTGCTGATGTAAACCTGGTTATCGGGTGGTATAAAACTGCTTTTAAGGCGGGTTACGGCATACAGCTCGGTAAACTTGCGGTTATCATCATTGGGCACAAAGCTCATAAATTCCTGCTCGGCCTGTTCGCCCAGGTTTTTGGTATCCACCAAAAATAAAATGCGTTTGGCGCCGGCGTATTTCAGCAGCCTATATATAAACGTAATGGCCGTATAGGTTTTGCCCGAACCGGTGGCCATTTGTATCAGTGCCTTGGGCCGATTTTCCTTAAAGGAGTGCTCAAGGTTGTTGATAGCGCTTATCTGACAGTCGCGCAGGCCTTCGGTGGGCAGGGCGGGTATATCCTGCAAACCGGTGCGCAATGATTTATCTTTTTTCAACCACTCCTGAAAGGTTTCGGGGCGGTGGAAAGTAAATACGGGGCGCGAGCGGGGTTTAGGGTCGCGGTAATCAGTAAAGCGGGTTAGCTCGCCGGTGCTTTCGTACACAAATGGCAGGGCGGCGTTATCGCAGTATTTTAGTTTGGAGGTTGCGTATTCAACTGATTGTTCTTCGACGGTGGTAAGGCGGTGGCCTTCTTCTTCGCGCTTGGCTTCTATAATGCCGATGGGTTTGCCTTCCACAAACAATACATAATCGGCAGGGCCCACATCGGTTTGATACTCTCTTATAGCAACACCCAATGAGGCCACGCGGTTGATGTTCTTTTTATCCTGAATAACCCATCCGCTGGCAAGCAGTAGCTTGTCGATATGGTCGCGGGCCAGTTGTTCGGGGTTTTGGTTGGCGTGGGTCATTTGTTTTGCAAATGCAATTTAGAATTTAAATTAAATATAACCGGTTGATTAATATGAGGATTTGAATTTATACGGGATTCCGTGAGGGAGGGTATTGCGCCCTTTCAGGGCTTGATGAGGGGTGGTGGGGTTTTACACAGGGCTGACACCCTGTGCTGTTATCTTATCGCCCTTTCAGGGCTTGAAATGGAAAGGGGGGTGGTTTCCTTGGAAAGGGGTCTTGAGAGATTAATGTATTGATAATCAACCAAGTAGTTTTTAAAGTGGAAACCACCCCCCACCCCTTTCCAGCGGCATTCCGTCGGTGGGGGAAAGTTGCCAAACAGCCTAACCACCTCCAGGGCAGCCCCTCCTGAATCAGGAGGGGAGTTTTAGCAGCAGGGCAGTTGCTCTGTATTTAATCATGGTTTTAATCTTATAATCACATGAATCATAGTTCAGACAAAGGCTGTTCACGTGAAGGTTTGCAGTGGAAAGCCTCCCGCACAAAGCTGCGGGATAAACTCCGCGAGGCTTTGCGAGTGCGGACTTCCCGATGAGGCATCGGGATAAATTCCACGGATAGCACGACCCGAGGCTTTGCGAGGGGCACGCCCATTAAAATAAAGTTTTGTTATTGAAAATACTCCCTCAAATGCCCGATAATATGTTCGGGCTCGGCCATGCGGCCGTCGCCGGTGAGGCCGCTGGCGAGTTCGCCGTGTTCAACGGGGATGAGGATGTTGCCGTAGCTGAGGAGGTAGTCTATATTGCGTTTAACGGCTTTGTGTTTCCACATATCAAGGTCCATGGCGGGGGCGAAGAATACGGGGCACCTGGCCGATAGGTAGGTGGCCAGCAACATGTTGTCGCAATTGCCATTGGCCATTTTTGAAAGGGTGTTGGCGCTGGTTGGGGCTATTACCATGGCATCGGCCCACAGGCCCAGTTCAACGTGGCTGTTCCAGTGGCTGCCGTCGGCAGAGGTAAAGTCGGTAAGTACCGGGCTTTTGCTCAGGGTGGCCAGTGTAAGCGGGGTTATAAATGCAGAAGCCGAAGCAGTGAGTATAACTTTCACTTCTGCTCCGGCTTTTACCAGCAGGCGGGTTAAAACGGCGGCTTTGTAAGCTGCTATTGAACCACACACGCCCAATACTATCTTTTTGTCTTTTAGTCTGCTCATAAGAGTTACGTTCAAATTGCGTGAGGCTCAGCCCCTCCCGTCCCCTAAAGGGGAAGCCAAAGCCAAGCCTCCACAAATGTAATCTTATATTGAATTCAGGGAACCTGCCCCTGATAACAATCAATTAAACCGTTGGTGTTTCTTCGATGGTACGGGTTGTTAACTCGTGGTTCTGAAATTCCTTGGTAGCTAAAATGGTAGGGTGAGGCAGTTTTTCGTAAAACTTCGAGATTTCAATCTGCTCGCGGTTTTCGTGTATTTCTTCCAGGTTATCGGTATGCGAAGCAAAGTCTTCAAGCTTGCTGTGCAATTCTTCCTTTATTTCTTTGCTTATCTGGTTAGCCCTGCGTGCAATGGTGTAAATAGCTTCGTATACGTTACCACTTTCGCGGGCCATTTCTTCCAGGTTCTGGGTTTCAATCAGCGGGTTAATCTGGGTCATTTTAATCTTCTTAACTTTATCCATTACCTTTAATTTTTTTAATCAGTTCAGTTGAAATATTAAACATTTTTTCCGCTTCTTTCGAAAAACGGCTTTTGGGGTATTTATCCACAAAATTATAATAAGTTTTGACAGTTTTCTCTAAAAAGGGCAGTTTTTGCTCTTTCTTCTTCTCTTCGCTTGCCTGAAAGTTGCTTTTTATAATCAAAAAATAGCCCTTTTCAATCATCTGGGTTATCTGGTCGTTTTGCTTTTTATCGGTAATGGCAGGCAGGTTGTCTTTGGCCTCGCGGAAGAAGATGTTAAAGTTGTTTTCGCGGTCTTCCAGGTTACAAACTTCGGCCCATTCAAAAGCGCTTAGTGCGGCCATGTAATGTGCATCATGTTCGTACCCGGCAGCCTCGGCCAGGAATTTACTTTGCCCGAACTTCTCTTTAAAGTCGCCATAGCTTTTTATAACATGCTCAAACCTGTCTGACTTTCTAACGGGGATTGAGTTTTTAGCATATTCATAGTTAGACTTAATGATCATCAGGGTTACAAACTCCCCTTCGCTTATATCGGGAAATTGTTTTAGGATATTGATATAACAGGTAGCAGCGGCTTTGTAATTGCTGGTTCTATAATATAATTCAGCTGCATTCAGGGCCTTGGTTTCAAGCTTTTTACGCATGCCGGTAACAGCTACGTTAACTTCGCTGGTATAATGGCCATTGGGAAAAGCATTTAAAAAGAGCTGGAACGCATCCAGGGCCTTCAGGGTATAACTTTGGTCGAGGCTGGGTTTGGGCGAAAGGCGCTCGTAGCTTTTGGCATACATAAACAAACACTCTTCGGCCTTTTCGCTGTTAGGGTATAAATCGTAAAAGTTTTTGAAGTGGTAAGCCGAAATCATATAGTCGCCCTGCTGATAGTTGGCGTTGGCATACATGTAATACAGGTCCTCGGTGCTTTGGCGGCCTTTCATCAGGCCAATCAGCTCTTCAAAAACGGGTATACATTTGTAGTATTCCTTCTTGTTATACCACGAAATTGCTTTGGCTTTTTTGTAGTTAATATCGGTGCTTTTGAGGGCTTTTTCAGGGGTATCGCAACCCATTACGCCTAATAAAAGCATAAACAGCAGGCCACAGGTTATTGCGGGTAAAACGCGCAATATGCCTTTCAACTGATTTGCAAGCCTCCGGCAAAAAACCGACTGGCTGCAAATGGATTTTAGGTAATAAACTTGGGTCTGCATCATAAAAAGGCTCGCAAATATAGATTTTTAGCTGGTTTGAAGAAACCAATCGGACTTAATAAAGCTTAAAACGCAGTTGTAGAGCTTTATTGTTGATTTTTGATTGATGATTTATGATTGCTGAATTTTGATTGCTGATTGCTGATTTAAATGCCAGAATCAGCACCTGAAGCGGGTATTAATTCAAAAATCATAATTCAACAATCAGAAATCCGTAGGGGTATAAAAGCAAAAGAGCCGGGCCCTGACCCCCGACTCTTTCTAAAACTTAAAGCATTATGTAGCTATCTTTAACGGGGTTGTATAAACAAGGTTACACGTTGTGATAAAAAGGCAGGATTATATTTCTAACCTGCTGATTTAAAGGGAGTAAAAGTTGCCGTATTGCTGATTTGGGGATTGCTGATTGTTGATTTCTGAATGCTGATTTGAAAGGCAGAATTAGCCCATGAGGTGGGTATTTAATTCATAATTCACAAATCATAATTCAGAAATCCCAATTCAGCATTCATAATTCATAAATCACAATTCCCTAATAGCCGCCTTTAGCTTGCTTGTAAGCCCATCAGATATACCCACCAGCGGCAGGCGCACATGTTTTTCGCAAACACCTAATATTTCGAGTGCCGCTTTTACACCGGCAGGGTTGCCTTCGGCAAAAAGCATATCGGTAATGTCGTTCAGTTCGTAGTGAAGTTTACGGGCTCCGGTAAAATCGCCCTTCAGGCAATGCCTAACCATTTCAGAGAAAGTGTTCGGAAAGGCCTGCCCTACTACCGAAATAACCCCGTCAAAACCATAGGCCATTAAACCCAGGGTAATATTATCATCGCCCGAAATCACTAAAAAATCCTTCGGCTTGTTTTTTACTATCTGCATACACTGGCCAAAGTCGCCCGAGGCTTCTTTAATACCAATAATATTTTCAACCTCGTTTGCCAGCCTTAAAGTGGTTTCGCCTTTTATGTTGCTCGATGTCCTACCCGGCACGTTGTATAGCAACACCGGCACCGGCGAAGCAGCCGCCACGGCCTTATAGTGCTGGTATATACCTTCGGGTGTAGGCTTGTTGTAAGATGGCGATACCGATAAAATGGCATCAACCCCCTTAAAGTGAAACTTCTCAATTTCGTGTTTAATAAGATGATGTGTATTGTTACCACCAAAACCTGCCACAACGGGCACCCGCTTGGCAGTTTTTTCAATCGTAAAATTCAGCACATCCAGTTTTTCTTCCGGTGAAAGAGTAACCGACTCGCCGGTAGTACCCAGCGATACCAGGTACTCAATACCACCATGTATACAGTGGTCAATCAGTTTTTCAATTCCGTTATAATCTACCCCGCCGCTTTTAGTAAAGGGGGTAACAAGGGCCACACCGGTGCCCCGTAATTTACTACTGATCATATTTAATTTGATTTAAAAAGTAAGTGGTTTGTTCAATCAGGTATGGCAGGTCGGTTTTGCCGCTAACGTTTACCATCATATCGTAACAGTCAGTCTTGTTTTCAACATAAGCCCCCACCCGCCAGCGGGCTTTCGAAATGCGGGTGACAAATTCAAGTGGCAGGTTCTCGCCAATAAAGCAGCCGAACAACAGGTCAAAGTTTTGAGCGGCAAATTTTTCTACCCGCTCATCATCAGGCACCTGTGTCCAGGTAAGGTTCTTTTTATTAAACACGGTAACCCCGGCTTTGGTATCAATCTTTTTATCGTTCACAAAGCCAAGTATTTCCACCAGTTTGTTCTCTGCACGCAATTTTTGGGCAAAACCTGCAATAACCGTGTCGTTATCGGGGTTGGTGCTGTCATAAACAATCCCAATACTTTTGGCATCGCTCCAGTTAATAATGTTATGCTTAACGTTCAGGTTTTTAACCCGCTCCCCCAAAGTTCTTTTATAAAAATAGTTCCTTATGCTGTCCCAATATTTCATTACGCCTCCTTTTCATCCATCGTTTCATAAACACCAATGCGAGAGTATTTGTCAATGCGCTGGTTAATCCTTTCTAACGGGCTGTGGGCTTCCAGTTCGGCAATATTTTTAATGATGGTCTTTTTAAGTGTTTTGGCCATTTCTTCGGGGTTCGAATGTGCCCCGCCTACAGGTTCCTTTACAATGCCGTCAATAATACCAAACTGCAAAAGGTCATGCGCCGTAGGTTTTAAAGCCTCTGCCGCCTTTTCTTTATAATCCCAGCTTCTCCATAAAATCGAAGAACACGACTCTGGCGAAATAACCGAATACCAGGTGTTTTCAAGCATCAGCATCCTATCGCCCACGCCTATGCCCAAAGCGCCACCCGATGCGCCTTCGCCAATTACAATACATAGCACCGGTACTTTTAATGCGGCCATTTGCATCAGGTTACGCGCAATTGCTTCGCCCTGCCCGCGGGCCTCAGCTTCCTCGCCGGGAAAAGCCCCCGGCGTATCAATCAAAGTAATAATGGGTTTATTAAATTTCTCAGCAAGTTTCATTAACCGCAAAGCCTTACGGTAACCTTCCGGATTAGGCATACCAAAATTGCGGTACTGCCGCATTTTGGTGTTGCTTCCTTTTTGATGCCCTATAATCATGTAAGTCTTTCCATCAATATTTCCCAGGCCGCCAACAATGGCCTTATCATCTTTAAAATTACGGTCGCCGAAAAGCTCTATAAACTGGTCGCAGATGTATTCAATATAAAACAAGCTGTAAGGCCGGTCGGGATGCCTGCTAACCTGTATGCGTTGCCAAACTGTTAGGTTGCGGTAAATCTCTCTTTGCTTATCCCTTATGTCGTATTCCAGTTGGCGTTTCTTCTCTTCAATGGTAACATGCTCCCGCTGGCCACTCTCTATTAAAAGGTCGAGTTGGGCATACAGGTCGGCAATCGGTTTTTCAAAATCCAGAAAATTCATGTGTCGAATTTAGATTCAAACCTACACATTTTACGCCTATTTATGCTATTTTGAGAAAGCACAGAGTGGAAGACATTACTATAACCGGGCGTGCCCACTACTGTTCGAAACCTGGAAACATGGGCCAAAATAAGCTTATCCTGTTCCCTCTCTATCGCTTGCGATGGAGAGGGGTGCCCCAGCGCAGCAAAGGGCGGGTGAGGCCGGCTGTTGGCACTTTTGCATGTTTCGTACACTAATGGGGCGTGCCCTCCCAAAACCCCGGGTCAGGCTATCTGCGGAATTTATCCCGATGTCTCATCGGGAACTCCTCGCTCCCAAAGCATCGCGGAGTTTATCCCGCAGCTTTGTGCGGGAGGGTTTACGCTTCTATCACTCACGCAGAGCAGCCGCCCCATGCAGAGCACGACACCATGCGGAACGGTGTCACTTTTTTTACATTACTTTGTTGATTATCAATATTTTGTCCCTTTTTATACGGTGACAGTGACTACCGTTTTTTTTCGATTTTAAAATACCTTAAAGGCACTTTCCCCTCAAGATGGTTTGTGCTTTTATAAATCTGGGTTAAGCTTAAATAAGCTGCCAGTTGCCTTTTTCTATCCCGTTGTTCGAAAGTTCCCGCAACTGGTCATCGTTTTAAAAACGAGGACTCCGTGGTAGCCGCATTTATAATGTATGTATTATTTTGTTTGCTCAGGCCTACCGCATGTCTTGACACAACTTGATAAGACCTGCCAGCAAGTATTACACGAAAAAATATTTGAAAATAATATTTAAGGGCTGCATAAAGCATAATGAACTATTTAGCTCATTTTTATATACGGAAAACAGGGAGTCTGAAAAAATAGACATGATGATTTATTTTAAATAGTATTTAGCTTTAAATATTGTTCATCATAATCCTCCTCTATGAAACACATTCTCTACACTTCTGCCCTCCTTTTTCTACTCACGCTTTTGGTAACATCTTTAAACGCACAGGTACTGGTTAATAAGGCCTGGTCTGATACTACCGGGGGGCCTCAAGACTCGTTATCCTTGCTGATGGGCGCAATAGATGGCACCAATTATGTAACTGTTGGCAATAGTTATGCTACCGGAGACTGCTATGTAGAAAAGCAATAGGGTAGTTGACGCGGTTAATCGTTACATGAATTTAGTATTTTAATTCAAAAAATAAAAAAATCTCCGACTGCTATATGCGGTCATCCTTTCGGAGCC
>Ga0182013_10009266_pt1 | contig 10391 bp, 7 predicted proteins | sample 612S2MmetaG_FD_120487 | JGI IMG/M metagenome (GOLD analysis project Ga0182013, IMG submission 120487) | Permafrost microbial communities from Stordalen Mire, Sweden - 612S2M metaG | ecosystem: Environmental > Terrestrial > Soil > Wetlands > Permafrost | place: Sweden: Stordalen | collected...
CGACCTACAGCTGTTGCACGAGCTTGAACCGGTCGTCGAGCAGTACATGAACCGGCACCTCAGCATGCACAAGAACTGGAACCCGCACGACTACATCCCGTGGTCGGACGGCAAGAACTTCTATGCGCTCGGCGGCCAGGACTGGGAACCCGGGCAGACCCGGCTCACCGATGTCGCCCAGGTGGCGATGGTGCAGAACCTGATGACCGAGGACAACCTGCCGTCGTATCACCGCGAGATCGCGATGAGTTTGGGCATGGACGGTGCATGGGGCCAGTGGGTCAACCGCTGGACGGCCGAGGAGAACCGGCACGGGATCGCGCTGCGCGACTACCTGGTCGTCACGCGCGCGGTCGACCCGGTCGAGCTGGAGAAACTGCGCCTCGAGGTGGTGAACCGGGGGTTCAGCCCGGGCCAGAACCGCCAGGGCGACCTCTTCGCCGAGAACCTGTTCGACTCGGTTCTCTACGTCACGTTCCAGGAACTGGCCACCCGCATCTCGCACCGCAACACCGGGAAGGCGTGCAACGAGGAAATCGCCAACCAGCTGCTGGCGAAAATATCGGCCGACGAGAACCTGCACATGATCTTCTACCGCGACGTCAGCGAAGCCGGCCTGGAGATCGCGCCGAACCAAGCGATGCACTCGTTGCACCGGGTGCTGCGCAACTTCAGGATGCCCGGGTTCACGGTGCCGGAGTTTCGCCGTAAGGCAGTGATGATTGCCGTCGGGGGCGTGTACGACCCGCGCATCCACCTCGACGAGGTCGTAATGCCGGTGCTCAAGAAGTGGCGCATTTTCGAGCGCGAGGACTTTACCGGGGAGGCAGCCGCATTGCGCGACGACCTTGCCGTGCTGATCGAAGAGTCTGAGGCGGCCTGCGACAAATTCGAGATCTCCAAGCAGCGTCAACTCGACCGGGAAGCCCGCACGGGCCGGACGATCACCGCCCAGGAGCTGCATAAGACCGAAGGCAAGCTCGCCTTGAGCCAGAGGTAGCCGGCGTTGCGCATCGGCCCCATCACGCTGGCCAGCCCGGTGGTGTTGGCCCCGATGGCTGGAGTGACGAACGTCGCATTCCGGACCCTGTGCCGCGAGCTTGAGCAAGCCCGAGTCGGAACGGTCAGCGGACTCTACGTCTGCGAGATGGTAACGGCGCGCGCCCTCGTCGAGCGGCATCCCTCCACCATGCACATGACCACGTTCTCCCCGGACGAGTCGCCGCGCTCGCTGCAGCTCTACACGGTCGATCCCGCCACCACGTACGCGGCCGCTCGAATGGTCGCCCACGAGGGCTTGGCCGATCACATCGACATGAACTTCGGCTGCCCCGTGCCCAAGGTCACCAGGCGCGGCGGCGGTGCGGCGTTGCCGTTCAAGCGCCGCCTGTTCGGCCAGATCGTGGCCGCAGCCGTGCGAGCCACCGAGGGCACCGAAGTACCGGTGACCGTCAAGTTCCGCATCGGCATCGACGACGATCACCACACGCACCTGGATGCCGGGCGCATCGCCGAGGCCGAAGGCGCCGCCGCGGTCGCGTTGCATGCCCGTACGGCAGCGCAGCGCTACTCCGGCAGCGCCGATTGGGAGCAGGTTGCCCAGCTCAAGCAGCAGGTGCGGACCATTCCGGTGCTCGGCAACGGGGACATCTACGACGCCAGCGACGCGCTGGCCATGATGGCCAGCACCGGGTGCGACGGCGTCGTCATCGGTCGGGGTTGCCTTGGCCGGCCGTGGCTGTTCGCCGAACTGTCGGCCGCGTTCACCGGCAGGCCGGCACCCACGCCGCCCACCCTTGGCGAAGTCGCCGACATCGTCCGCCGGCATGGCCGGTTACTGGCCGCCCATTTCGGTGAAGACAAGGGCATGCGCGATATCCGCAAGCACATCGGCTGGTACCTGCATGGCTTCCCAGCCGGATCCGACTTGCGGCGAGCGCTGGCGCTGGTCAAGACCCTCGCCGAACTCGACTGCTTACTGGACCAGTTGGATGGCGCCGTCCCGTTCCCGGATGCCGCGACCGGCCCCCGGGGCCGGCAAGGATCACCGGCCCGGGTGGCCCTGCCCGAAGGCTGGCTGACCGATCCGGACGACTGCACGGTGCCAGCCGGGGCCGACGTCATGCACTCGGGCGGCTGAGTCACAGGGCGCAAATCGCGTCTGGGCCGATAACTCAGTACCATGAGGGCCTTGTGCTCATTGCACTTTGGTAGCGGATCGGTTAGGCCGCTGCGCGAGGGCCATAGATACGGGGCGACCCCGCGAGTGGCGCGGCATTGAAATGCCCGCGCGGGTGGATGCGTGCACTCGGACACCACTGTCGTCCGCAGCAGGGTGCAGCTGAATTTTGGAGGCCGGTAGGACATGAGTGACGGCGAGCACGACGCCGCTTGTGGCCGTAGGCGCGCGTCCGCCACGGATGGTCAATCGACCACCACAGGCCCGCTGGGGGCGCGGGGTGCCGCGCCTTGGGAACGGTTCGGTGAACCGTCGCGCGAGGTCGAGGCGCAGGAAAACCCGATCGAGAAAGTGGCCTCCCACACCCGCGGCGGAATCAGTGTCGCTGACCTGATCGCCAAAGTCGGAGCCCCGACCACTGCCCGGCCGCGTCACCACCACATTGCGCCGGACGCCGAACCCGCCGAAGCTTCGCCGGACGTCTCCGCTAACCAGGCCGCCGACCAACAGGACACCGAGGTCATCGAGATCCCGGCCTACTCGTTCCAGGTCGTCTCGGAGCTTCCCGACCTCGGAGCCACCGCATATCCGAACGGCGAAAAGTCCGAATCGTCCGCGGCCGGTCAACCGCCGGCGGCTGCGGGCCCCAAGACCGCCCAGTCGACCCGTAAATCCGGTCGCCGGCCGATGCTGCTGGCCGGGCGCTCGCTCGCGGCGCTTTTTGCCGTCCTGGCGCTGGTCTTGACCGGCGGCGCATGGCAATGGAGCACGTCCAAGAACGCCCGCCTCAACACCATCAGTGCGCTCGACCCGAATTCCGGCGACATCCGCGACCGTAATGGACAGTACGGCGACGAGGACTTCCTGATCGTCGGTATCGACTCGCGCTTGGGAGAAAACGCCGACATGGGCGCCGGCGACGCCGATGACGCCGATGGCGCACGCTCGGACACCATAATGCTGGTCAACATCCCGGCCAACCGCAAACGCGTGGTCGCGGTGTCGTTCCCCCGAGATCTGGCGATCACCCCGATCCAGTGCGAGGCGTGGAACGCAGACAACGGCAAGTACGGACCCGTCTACAACAAGAAGAGGGGAACCTGGAGTCCCCGGATCGTTGACACCGAGACCAAACTGAACTCGACGTTCGCCTTCGGGGGTCCGAAGTGTCTGGTCAAGGAAATCCAGAAGCTGTCCGGTTTGAGCATCAACCGCTTCATCGCCGTCGACTTCGCGGGATTCGCGAAAATGGTCGACGCCCTCGGCGGCGTCCAGGTGTGCACCAGCACCCCGCTGCACGACTACGAGCTGGGCACCGTTCTCGAACACGCGGGGCGCCAAGTCATCGACGGGCCCACGGCGCTGAACTACGTCCGGGCCCGGCAGGTCACCACCGAGACCAACGGCGACTACGGCCGCATCAAACGCCAGCAATTGTTCCTGTCGTCGCTGCTGCGGTCGCTGATCTCCGAGGACACACTGTTAGACCTCAACAAGTTGAACAACGTCGTCAACATGTTCATCGGCGACACCTACGTCGACAATGTCAAGACCAAAGACCTAGTCCAGCTCGGCCAGTCGTTGCAGGGCATGGCGGCCGGGCACATCACGTTTGTCACCGTGCCGACGGGCATAACAGACGAAAACGGCGACGAGCCTCCGCGCATGGACGACGTGCGATCGCTGTTCGACGCCATCATCAACGATGATCCGTTGCCGCAGGAAAACGACCACAACGCCAAGAGTTTGGGGACGTCCCCCTCCTCGGGCTCAACCTCGGGGCCCACGACCTCACCCGCCGCACCCACCACCAAAAAGGTGCCGACCCCACCCGTGACCCCACAGGCGCAGCATGAGCAAGTGGTGACGACCTCGCCGCAAGATGTCACCGTTCGGGTCTCCAACGCGACGACCCAGTCCGGCCTGGCCACCACCGCCACCAGCCAGCTCAAGCGAAACGGGTTCAACGTGATGACGCCGGACGACTATCCGAGTTCGGTGAACGCGACGACGGTCTTGTTTTCCCCCGGCAACGAGCAGGCCGCCGCCACGGTGGCCTCGGCTTTCGCCAACCCAAAGGTCCAGCGGGTTCCCGGCTACGGACAGGTTGTTCAGGTGGTGCTCGGCCCAGACTTCAATTCGGTGACCACTCCGGCACCCAGCGGCTCGTCGGTAACCGTGCAGATAGACCGCGGCTCCAGCAACTCGCCCGCCACGCTGCCCGAGGACCTGACGGTTACCAACGCGGCCGACACCACCTGCGAGTAACCACTTCTCGCGGCACCCAACCGACCTATCCGGCACCGAGAACGTAGGCTTGGCGGCATGCGGACGGCTTACCAGGAGCAGCTCTCGGATCTGTCCGAGCGCCTCGGTGAGATGTGTGGGCTGGCGGGCATCGCGATGGAGCGGGCAACCCAAGCCCTGCTGCAGGCCGATCTGGTGCTGGCCGAGCAGGTGATCTCCGACCATGAAAAGATCGCGACGCTCAGTGCCCGGGCCGAAGAGAGCGCCTTCGTTCTGCTGGCATTGCAAGCGCCGGTCGCCGGTGACCTCAGGTCGATCGTGAGCGCCATCCAGATGGTGGCCGACATCGACCGGATGGGAGCGCTGGCGCTGCACGTCGCCAAGATCGCTCGCCGACGCCATCCCCAGCACGTGTTACCCGAAGAGGTCAACGGCTATTTCGCTGAAATGGGCCGAGTTGCAGTCGAATTAGGTAACAACGCGCAAGAGGTGGTGTTGTCCCGCGACCCGGAGAAAGCCGCCCGGATCCGCGAAGAAGACGATGCGATGGACGATCTGCACCGGCACTTGTTCTCAGTGCTGATGGACCGTGAATGGAGACACGGCGTGGCGGCCGCCGTCGACGTCACATTGCTGGGCAGGTTCTACGAGCGCTTCGCCGACCATGCCGTCGAGGTTGCTCGCCGCGTCATCTTCCAGGCAACCGGCAGATTTCCCGACGAAGACGCGGCGGCCCCGTCTCATTAGGGTCGCGTTAGCCGAAGCGCCCCGAGATGTAGTCCTCGGTTGCCTTCTGGGACGGATTGGAGAAGATTTTCTCGGTGTCGTCGATCTCCACCAACCGGCCGGGTTTTCCCACGGCTTCCAGGTTGAAAAACGCAGTCTGATCGCTCACCCGAGCAGCCTGCTGCATGTTGTGAGTGACGATGACGATCGTGTACTCCTGCTTCAGCTCACCGATCAGGTCTTCGATGGCCATCGTCGAGATGGGGTCCAGCGAAGAGCACGGCTCGTCCATCAGTAAGACGTCGGGTTGCACCGCAATGGCACGTGCGATGCATAACCGCTGTTGCTGCCCGCCCGACAATCCGCCGCCGGGCTTGTCCAAACGATCCTTGACCTCGTCCCACAGGTTCGCGCCGCGCAAGGAGTATTCAGCCGTGTCGTCGAGCAACTTGCGATTGCGCACACCCTGCAGCTTCAGACCGGCCACCACATTGTTACGAATCGACATGGCAGGAAATGGGTTTGGCCGCTGAAATACCATCCCTACTGCCCGGCGCACACCCACCGGGTCGATACCGGGGGCGTAGATGTTTTCATCGTCGAGCAACACCGCGCCCTCGACCCGGGCACCGGGGATGACTTCATGCATCCGGTTCAGAGTGCGAAGGACGGTCGTCTTGCCACATCCCGATGCGCCGATGAACGAGGTCACGCTGCGCGGCAGGATCGCCAGTGACACATCCGCGACGGCGTGAAAAGACCCGTAGTAGATGTTGACATCCTCGAGGTCTAACCGCTTGGCCACCTAGTGCTCCTGCCTACGATTTCCTGGGAGCGAAGATTCTCGCCATCGCGCGGGCCCCGATATTGATGACAGCGATCATCAGGATCAGCGTCAGCGCAGCGCCCCATAGTCGATCGGTGGGAACCGGGTTGCTGCCCGCACCGGCCGAGATCTGGTAGTACATCATGCCGGGCAGCGATCCCATGAACCCGCTGAAGATGTTGAAGTTTATCGCCTGCGAGTAACCGACCAGTATCAGCAACGGGGCGGTCTCGCCCAGCACCCTTGCCACCGCCAGCATGATCCCCGTGATGATTCCGGCCATCCCCGTCGGGATCACAATCCTGGCAATGGTTTTCCACTTGGGGATCCCCAACGCGTAACTAGCCTCGCGAAGATCGACCGGAACGATCCGCAGCATCTCCTCGGTCGCCCGCACAATCACCGGGACCATCAATAGCACCAGCGCCAACGATACCGCGAATTCAGAACGGGGAAGACCCATCGTCGCCACCAGCAGCGCGTAGATGAACAATGCCGCCACGATCGAGGGAACCCCGCTGAGGATGTCCACCATGAATGTGGCCAGCCTGCCCAGCGGGGTGCCGCCGCCGTATTCGACGAGGTAAATCGCGACCATGACACCGATCGGGACGGATAGCGTGGTACACACCAATCCCTGCAGCGCGGTGCCGGCGATCGCGTGGTAGGCGCCGCCACCGGTCGCGAATTCTGTTGTACCGGATTGCGAATGCGTCCACCACACGCTCGACGTGATGGCCTTGAACCCCTGGGCGACCACCGAACACAGCACCCACACCAATGGCAGCAACGCGATCACCATCGACAACGTCACCAGCGCTGTCGCAACAAAGTCCGCGCTGCGACGGCGCCGGTCGAGCCCGGGAATCGTCCGTGCCTTGAGGGGACGGTCCCAGATCGAGGTCACCTCCCGCCCCTTCTGAATCCGATCCCGGCAACGGCCTGCCGTGCCAGTGCATCGATGACGAAGGTGAGCAAAAAAAGCACCAGACCCGCGGCAATGTACGCACCGGCCTTGTACTGGTCATTGAATTCCGATGCGGTGCCGGCGATCTTGGTGGCGAAGGTGGAGCCGCCGTCGAATAATGACCAACCGAAGGCTGTTTGGGTGCCGCGCAAGATGATGAGCAGCGCGACCGTCTCTCCCAGCGCGCGGCCCAGACCCAGCATCGCGCCGCTGACGTATCCGGATCGCCCGAATGGCAGCACGGTGGTTTTCACGACTTCCCACCGGGTGGCGCCGAGTGCCAGCGCAGCTTCGATCTGTTCGTGCGGAGTCTGGACGAACACTTCTCGCGTGACCGCAGCGATGATCGGCAGGATCATCACCGCCAAAACTATGCCGGCGGTGAAGATGGTGCCACCACCGGCCACCGACGAGTTACCACTGGCGAAAAAGACGCACCAGCCCATGGTGTGGTTGAGCCACTTTGCGACCGGTCGCAACTGCGGCGCCAGCACGAGCAGACCCCAGATGCCGTAGATGATCGATGGAACGGCCGCCAGTAGATCGACGGTGTAGGCCAACGCCCCGGCCAGTCGTCGCGGCGCGTACTGCGTGAGGAAGATCGCGACGCCCAGGGCGACCGGCATGGCCAGGATCAAAGCGAACAACGAGACGAACACCGTCACCTGCAGCAGATCGAATATTCCGAAGTGCATCGCCGATGTGTCGGTGGTAACCCAGTTGCCGCCGTAGCTGAAAAAGTTCTCCCGATTGCGCCGTAACGCCGGTATCGCACGCAACAACAGGAATCCGCCGATCGCGGCGATCAACACGACGATCAGGACACCGGAGCCCTCCGCCAACCTGCGAAATATCCGGTCCCCGAAGATCGGTCGGGCGCTCCCCCACGGGCTGATGGGGACGACAGGCGACTCGGGAAAGGGCCCAGCGACTACCGCACCCGAGCCCGCGTCGGCCGGGTTTGGCGTGGTCACTGGTCTCCCGTCACTGTTGTTCTGCTGTCGCTCCTTCAACCCATCGGGTCAACTGGCTTTGCTAGGGAAAAACTATTGCATTGCATTGATCGCGGCGGCCACCCGCTCCTTGACTTTATCGGGCAACGGAACATAACCGGCCGAAGAAAGGTCGTTTTGGCCATTGTTGACCGCCACGCTAAGGAATGACTTGATCGCGTTGAAGGTTTCCGGGTTATAGCCCTTGGAGCACACCACCTGGTAAGTGGCCAGCACCAACGGGTAAGAGCCCGGCTGCTGGGTGGCGTACACCGGATCAAGATCCAGCACCACGTCGTCGCCGCCCACCGCGAACTCGACGGCGTCCATAGCGGTGCGTGCCGTGTCGTTGCTCAGCGCGACCGGGCCACTGCCCGTATCGATCTGGGCGAACGACACACTGGCCTGATCGGCGAAGCCCTTCTCGACATACCCGATGGCGCCAGGCGTCGTCCGCACCGCCTGGATCACGCCGGCCGACTTCAAGACGCCTTCGCCGGCGCCACCCTGAAACTCCGTGCCAACGCCTCTGGTCCAGCTCCGTGGTGCGGCGGTCATCAGGTATCTCTGCAGGCTGTCGGTGGTCCCCGACGAGTCCGACCGGTAGATCGGCGTGATCTTGGTATCCGGCAAAGCCACACCGCCATTGAGTGCGGCCAGCATCGGGTCATTCCATCTGATGATCGTCCCGCTGAAGATCTTGGCCAGCACGTCAGCATTGACAATCAGCGTGCGAACGCCCGGCAGCTTGTAGACCAATGCGACGGGCCCGAACGCCAGCGGCAAGTCCCAGGCCGGGTTTCCATTGCAGCGCTTGGCGGCCGGACGGATCTGACGCGAAGCCAGCGGTGAGTCTGTCCCGGCGAAGTCGACATGGCCGGCGATGAACTGCTCGCGGCCGGCACCCGACCCCGTCGGGTTGTAGGCCACGCTTTTCCCGGGGCAATATTGGCCCCATACCTGGTTGAACACCGCGATCGCATTCTGCTGGGCGGTCGACCCCTCGGCCGTCAGCACATTTTTCCCGGCACAGCTCACCGCGCCGGCGGGTCCCGGCAGAGTTGTCGCCGAGGCGCTGGGGCGGTTGTCGTCACTGCCGCAGGCAGTCAGCGCGCTGGCGGCTGTCGTCGTTGCCAACGCTGCCGCCCCCAACGCTCTGCTCACCCTGTCGAGCCTCACCCGATGCCGCTTCCTGGACGCATTCTGGACGTATACGGGCGAACAATAGGGGATGCGGACCTTCGCTGCCTGCGTCGTCGGTCAACTGCGGGTGGGTGCGGCCGCGTAGGCGGTGTCGACGCTGTACGTGGTGAAGCCCAAGTTCCGGTAGGTCCGAAGCGCGGCAACGTTGTCGGACTCGACGTAGAGCAGCACTGTAGCGGGGTTTGCGGGGTTTGCCGGGTCTGCGAGCCGCCGCGCGAGCCACGCGACGCCGATCGATGTCAACGCCTGCCCCAGGCCGCGGCCCTGCGCCGACGGGTCGACGCCCACTACGTAGACCTCACCCAAGGCGGGCTGATCGGGATGCACTTTGGTCCAGTGAAAGCCCAGCAGCCTGTCCGGATGATCGCTTTCGGAGTCGCCGAACGCCAGGAACAAGCCCTCCGGATCGAACCATGGTTCGTTGCGCCGCTCCGCCAGATCGGTCGCGGTCCAGCCGCCCTGTTCGGGGTGTGTGGCGAAGGCGGCGTTGTTGACCCGCAGCAGTTCGGCGTCGTCGGCGGCGCCGGCGTAGGTGCGGATCCGTACCCCGAGCACATTCGCGACCGGCTCGCGGACATCGCGCACCGAGCGTCGCATCTGGACCAATTCACGAACCGCGACCAGATCCAGCGCGGAAGCTGTTGCCCGAGCCGGATCGAGCGTGCCGTGTGCCCAGAACTGGTTGCGTCGGTTGGTTCTGGCCAGCGCCGCACGCACCATTGCCGCGCCGATACCGTGCCGACGCGCCCGCGGGTGCACCACCAGTTCCGCCATCCCTGCATGCCCGTCGCCAGGCGAACCCAGGTTGCCGAGGTTGAGGTAGCCGACGACCGTGTCGGCGGTGTCTGTCGTGACGCCGGGTTGAGCATCGGTGACCAGCAGATGCTCGGTACGGTCGTGGCCGAGTTCCCGCAGCACCTGTTCGCCGACGGGCGCTACCGCATCGAATTCCGTTGCCGCCAAAACGAGTTCACGCACGCCTCGCTGCTGCTGTGCGGTCAGTGTGGAGCGCCAGTCAGGCTGGGTCACTGACTGTGCAGCGGATCGACCAGCGGTTCCTGCACGTCGTCCGACTCGGTCTCGGTGTCTTCGTAGTAGGGCTCCGCAACCGGCGCTCGCCCGCGGGCGGGCCGCACGGCTTTGTAACCCACATTGCGAACGGTGCCGATCAACGCTTCATGCTCGGGGCCGAGCTTGGCCCGCAGTCGACGCACGTGCACATCGACGGTGCGGGTACCGCCGAAGAAGTCA
>Ga0182013_10009268_pt1 | contig 10390 bp, 10 predicted proteins | sample 612S2MmetaG_FD_120487 | JGI IMG/M metagenome (GOLD analysis project Ga0182013, IMG submission 120487) | Permafrost microbial communities from Stordalen Mire, Sweden - 612S2M metaG | ecosystem: Environmental > Terrestrial > Soil > Wetlands > Permafrost | place: Sweden: Stordalen | collected...
AAACTTCCCGTCCCTGCTGATGGGCGTGTCGCAGGCGCGTGAGGGGCCTTGATAGCCCTTGGGCAGCATATCGAGGCGAGTAATGAAGGTCAGGCTGCCGTCGGCCTTGTTCCACTCCAGCACTTCCAGGGTCGAATCCAGTTCATTGACCGAGTAGGCGGTGTGGCCGTTGGGATGGAAGCGCAGCGTGCGCGGCCCGGCGCCCGGCCTGGCATGATACGTTCCGGCCGGCTTCAGCATCGCCGTCTCGGAGTTCAGCGTGTAGATGTGGATGCAATCCTTTCCCAGGTCGTTGATGTATGCGAACCGATTATCGGGCGAGAACGACGCAAAATGCGCGTGCGCTTTCTCTTGCCGGTCCTTGTTAGGCCCGTAGCCAATATAGATTTCGTTCCACACCGCCGGGCTGAGCTTGCCCTCTGTCACCAGAAAACTGGCTGCCGAGCCGCCGCCGTAGTCTGCCGCCAGCAGCACGCGCCCCGTCCGGTCCAGCGCCACGTGACAGGTGCCCGCGCCAGCCGAATTTTGCGCGGAAAGCGGCTGCAATTCGCCGTTGACGACTCGATAGCTGGCCACTTCGCCCGTCGGCTTGTCATTGAATCCATCCACCGCCGCCGCCGCAAACAAATATTGATGGTCCGCGGAGAAGGTGTTCCATTCCACATTACCGAGCTTCGCCGCCACCCCTGCGGGAAGCAGCTCGGCGGTAACCGGGTCCCAGTCAAAGGCCAGAATGCCGTCGGAAGCTCTGCAACCCACGAAAACCCGCTGTCGGCCAGACGATGCAAGGAGTGAGGGCGAAGCCGCTGCGGCCAGCGTGGCGGCGGCGGCGGAGAGCAAAAAATCCCGGCGAGAGCGTTTTTCCATCATGAAATCGATTCTCGCCGATCACGCAGGGAACGCGCCAGTGGCGAGGCGAGTCGAAAGCCGTTAGCCCCACCGAAGGGGCGCGGGCGGTGCGCCCAGTCACAGGACGTTCACACTCCGCGTGTGATAGCATCCCATTTCGTAGCATGAGACGCCTGCGGATTCATCCTTCCTTCCTCCGCTCGGCGCCGGCCCAAGCCTTTATGGATGAGGTAGACGGCAGACCGGGACACGTGGCCCTCCAATCCGGCCACCTGGACGCCCCCCGGGACGTCCCCAAGGTTTCCCTGTCCCTCCCTGATCCCCAATGCATTGTCATCCTGAGCGAAGCGCAGCTGAGTCGAAGGACCTGCGTTTCGGTTTTTCCACGCACAATTTCTCGCATCAAATTGCACCCAAAAGGAGAAGTATATGAAAACCTACCAGGGAAGTGAGATCCGCAACGTGGCTGTAGTGGGGCATGCGCACAGTGGCAAAACCACTCTGATCGCCGCTCTGCTGCATGCCGCCAAGATGACCCCCACACAGGGCCGCGTGGAAGATGGCACGGCCGTAACCGCTTATGACGAAGAGGAAGTAGCCCGCGGCGCAACCATGCAGAACGCCGTCGCCTTTGCCGAGTGGCAGGGCGTCAAAATCAATCTTGTCGATACTCCCGGCTTTCACATGTTTACCCACGAGGCGCGCGCGGCACTGTTGCCCGTGGAATCGGCCATCGTGGTGGTCAACGCCCAGCACGGCATCGAGCCGGTCAGCGAGCGCGTCTGGCGCTATGCCGACGAGGCCGGCGTTCCCCGCATTGTCCTCGTCAACCAGATGGACCACCCCAAGGCCGGCGGCGGCGAAGGCCTCAGCGCCCTGATCGACGATCTGGTGGATCGCTGGGGCCGCAACTGCGTGCCCGTCCAGCTTCCCATCTCCGGCGCGGAGGGATTTCGCGGCGTGGTCGATCTCGTCACCATGGAGGCTTACTATTACACCCCCGGCGGCGACGGCCGCGGCAAGGCTACCGCCGAGATTCCCGCCAGCCTCTCTGCCGACGCCAAGACCCGCCACGAGGCGCTGGTCGAGCTGGTCGCCGAAGGCAAAGACGAGCTGATGGAGGAGTACTTCGAAACCGGCACGCTCGCCAAAGAGCACCTCATCGCCGCCCTCCACGAAGCCGTACGCGAAGACCGCATCTTCCCCGTGCTCTTCTCCAGCGGCTTAGGCAACATGGCCCTCGACCACCTGCTCGACTTCATCAAGGAGTACACGCCCTCGCCCGCCGAGCGCGCGCCCATCGCCGTCCGCAATCCAACAATTGAAACCACACCGGACAATCCCGACGCCGGAATATCCACCCGCAAAATCGACGATAGCGGGCCGCTGGCCCTGATGGTTTTCAAGACCATGACCGATCCCTTCTCCGGCCGCATCAGCTTTTTCAAAGTCATCAGCGGCATCATCAAGAACGACGCCAACGTCGAGAACTACACCCGCCGCGACCAGGAGCGCCTGTCTCATCTTTCCATCATGCAGGGCCGCAAGGCCGTCGAGGTGCCCGAGCTGCACGCCGGCGACCTGGGCGCCGTGGCCAAGTTGCGCAGCACCCTCACAGGCGACACGCTCGGAGTCAAAGGCTCTGAGATTCAGATTGATCTCCACAAGCTGCCTGAGCCGGCCATGACCTACGCCATCGAGCCTAAGTCCCGTGCCGACGAAGACAAGCTCGCCCCCGCCATCCACAAGCTGATGGAGGAAGACCTGCTCATCCGCTTCTTCCGCGACCCGCAGACCAATGAGTTCCTGATTGCCGGCGCAGGCCAGCCGCACATCGAGGCCATTGTCAGCCGCCTCAAAAAGCGCTACCACGCCGAAGTCCACCTCAAAGCCCCCAAGGTGCCCTATCGCGAGACCATTCGCGTCAAGGTCGAGGCAGCGGGACGCCATAAAAAGCAGACCGGCGGCCACGGCCAATTTGGCGACTGCAAAATCCGCATGGAGCCGATGCCGCGCGGCGGCGGCTTCGAGTTCGCCAACGAAACCTTCGGCGGCTCCGTCCCCCGCAACTTCATCCCCGCTATCGAGAAAGGTATTGTTGAGTCCGCCGCCCGCGGCTATCTCGCCGGCTACCCGGTCGTGGACTTCCGCGCTGTCGTCTACGACGGCAGTTATCACGACGTCGACTCCAACGAAATGTCCTTCAAGATGGCCGGCCGCATCGCCTTCCGCAAGGCCATGGAAACGGCCAAGCCCTGTCTCCTCGAACCCATCATGAAGGTCGAAATCGAGGCTCCCGACGAGTTCGCCGGAACCCTGATGGGCGACCTCAGCAGCCGCCGTGGCCGCGTCCAAGGCACCGACTCCAAGGGCCGCACAACTCTCATCAACGCGCAAGTCCCCATGTCCGAAATGCTGACCTACGGCACCCTTCTAACTTCCATGACTCAAGGCAAGGGAAGTTACCGCATGGAGATGGACCACTACGACATCGTCCCGCAGTTAGTAGCCGACAAAATCCTCGCCAACGCCAAACGGCCCGTGGAGGAGGAGGAAGAATAGGCACCTGCGGTGCGGCAGACGCTCGCTGTCCGCTCGCACAAGGTTCGTGGTCTCCCAGGTCTCAGAATATTGAGACCTGGGGTGCCCGGCCTTGGCACTAGATTGATATGGGCGCCACCCGCGAGTCTGATCGGCGTTAGCCGCCCGCCAGAGTGAAAGGATAGCTCGGACCTCGACTCTCAAACCTTCATGCAGTCCTGGTCGGCTGCTTATTGCGGCCAAAGCATCGGCGTTGCCGTTACCCCGGCCGGAACGCGAGTCTTTCTGGAGGGTATGGCGGTTTCTACCCCGAAAAGTTGGACGAATTGATTGGAAACGCCACGGCTCTCAGCCAGTGCGTGGATGTTCAATCGCCCCAAGATGTCGACCGTAATTGGGCGTTTGGCATCCCAAAAGATGAAGGCGCTATAAAACATCCGGGCTTCGTCACTTTCCAACAACGATAGCAACAATGTCGCTGCAGTTTCAGAGGGGCACGGAATGAGGTTTGTTGTATCGTCAAACACAACAGGCTGGGCTTGAAATGGGCCAACTTTCACAAATCTCAGACTCTTATACATACCTGAAATCGCGATCTTCCACGGCGAGAACGAGTAATCGCCCACCCCAAAAATGGAGAACTCAGGCTTGCCGCGGTAGATCGAACTTCCCCTATTGCTGAGCAGTTCGCAGTGACGCTGGAGGTAAGACCACGTCTTGGGCGCACGCACGGCGATGCCGGCGGTTTGTTCACCGATGCACCGCTGCGTGACGAGCATCCGACGGTGGCAGTCATCAACACGGCCCGCTGCAACTTCGGATGTTTTGAACATGGGTAGGAGGTAGTCGGGTTCAAGATCGAGCAATTCATCAAGCCCATTTTTGAGCTGACGACCTGCCAACTGCAGCTCCATGACCTTAGAACAATCGTGCTTGATACCCGACCGCCAGCGGAGAGGAGAACCGCCGGCAAGGTGCTTTGTGACACGATACGCATCGAGGTCGGCGATAAGCGTTCCGTCTTCGAGGGCTACCGTTGCGGTAGGTTGGATCGCGCGCGAGAGTTGGCCATAAACTTGGGCGCGCTTGGGTTCCGCCGATTCTCCGAACTTGATCACAACGAGCGAAGCATCCACTGCGGCATCGAAATGCTCTGCGGCGTCAATATGGTAAATCGCAGCCTCAATGATTGGTATACCGACTGACCAACAATGTGCCAATAATTTACGGGCCACGACGGTCTTAACGAGCATCGCCAACGTCCCCCCCCGCGATTGGAATGCCTCCGCTAACCTGACCAGCATCCATTCAGAGATGTCAAAGTTGGCTTTGCCAGTCATTGCGTCCAAGCCACTTTGGCCCTGAAAATTGGATTTTTCGGGGAGGTTCTTTCCATTTATGACACCCATTCCCGCATTTGTGATCCATGGTGGATTTCCGATGATGAGCACGGGGCCAGCCTGCTCGGAAAGGAATTGCTTCCAATCGATTGTGTAGAAGTCGCGCTGCTGAACTATTCCATTGGGTGGCCCGATCCGCGCAAGGGCAGCCCTGGCTGCTTCCACATAGTCGGGGTTGACATCAAACCCCAAGTACCTTGGCGACATACCGAAGCGTTCGGCGGTGGCTTCCAAAAAGGCACCGACTCCGCACGTTGGCTCGATGATCGTGCCAAAGCGCGTATTAGTTTGTCCAACCAGCGCCGCGACCCGTCGCGCCAGCGACAGCGGAGTTTGGAAGTCCCCGAATTCTTTCTTCCGGCTCATCGCGTCTTCGCCCCCGTCATGTCACCAATTAATGCTATCTGGGTTAATGAACCTCTTGGCGAAATTCTCATGCTTTTTCTTTTCTTTCTGCAAGTATTTCCCGTAGGCTGCGAGAAATCCTATATAGAACTCGCTCTTGGTCTGATTTGGAACAACCACCAGAGAGCGGCACATTTGGATAACGCCGTATCCCTGCGCTTCGATCGACAAACAGTCCCAACTGAGTTGTTCGATCGGAATCAGACTGCTCTGTTGAATAACTTCGAGTTTACCGTGTTGGTTTTTGTAATCCACGAAAACGAAACTAAGGTCGTGGCGCTCCTCGAATACCCACTCATGCATCTTCTTGATCGAGATCATGTTAGGTGAGTAGTTCTGCTTGTCGACGTTGTTGCTCTTGACGTTCACGGCGTGCGAATCAGTGAGCATGAAATCGCCGATCGCCTTTCTCGTCCCAAGCGTTTTTCCATGTTGGTCCGCGACCAGCTTCTCAATCGTGTTGTACAGGTCCATACTCAATCGCTCCAAGTCGTGTCGTCAGCCCATCTTCTTTTCTTACAGATACATGATATATGCTTACTCTCCCCATCCGCTAGGCGAGTCCCTCATCTCAAACTTGAAATGTGGGAGACGATGAACCCGCCGATTTTCGTTCTCTCCAACTCCGGCTTCTAAAGTTTCCCAGGTCTGAAAATCCAGACCGGAGCCACCCAACCGAATCGAATCAGACGTAGCGCCGACCTCCCGGTCGGCTGTAGCGCGGACGTCCTCGTCCGCGCTGGGCCGAAGCAGAAGTGAGATGGAATATTTCTGTATCCAATCGATTTGTACTGGTCCAGAAGAACGGACCGTGGACCGGGAGGTCCACGTTACAGCCGGCCGGGAGGCCGGCGCTACAGAACGATTTTTGAGTAATGCAGGCGATTCGGAGTAGAATCCCGCCATGGCGCAAGATGATACATCCGCATACATCAACGTCGCCGTGCAGCCGCGTTACGGCGAAGTCCACATTCGCAATCGCGGACGCCTTCCTCATTGGGAAAAAGATGAAGGCCTTTACTTCATCACCTTTCATCTCGCTGATTCGCTTCCCGATTCCGTGCTTGCGAAAATCGCCGAACGTCACCAGATACTTGAAGCAGCCGAAAATATCAACGCCAATTTGCTTCCCGAGCAGAAAGCATTGCTCGCCGACTATAGCCACACGCGCATTGAAGAGTACTTCGATCGTGGCGCTGGCTCGTGCCCGTTCCTCGATATGCGCGTCGCTGGCTCTATGGCTGCGGCACTGCGCTTCAGGGAGGGAAAGCGCTATAGGCTTCTTGCTTGGTGCATTATGCCCAATCATGTTCACGTTGTGGTGCGGCTCTTCCCAGGCCAGGAGCTTGCGAAGGTTGTCAAAGCCTGGAAGAACTTTTCCGCAAAAGCCGCAAACCAGGTGCTCGGACGCAAAGGCCAATTCTGGCAGCGAGAGTACTACGACCGCCTGATCCGTAATGGAGACGAACTTGATCGCGCCATTCGGTACGTCGTCGAAAACCCGGCCAAAGCGGGATTGAAGAACTGGAATTGGGTTTGGAGCGCGGACGGGGACGTCCGCGCCACAGCCGGCCAGGAGGCCGGCGCTACAAGTTCGTAATCGCACACGCCATTGCGAGAAAGAAGATCAACTAGCTGACGGGCGGGTGGCCCATATCTCGATTTTGGGATGGGTGAGACGATGAACCCTCCGCTTTTCGTTCTCTCCAACTTCGGCTTCTAAAGTTTCCCAGGTCTGAAAATCCAGACCTGGGAGACCACGAACCTCTATCGTCCGTCTCCCTTTTCCCAACCAGCCAAGAGTTTCGCGCCGGAACTTCAAGCCCTCGGCAACTCATCCCCTGGTATCGGAGGGTTATCGGGAATGAAGTCGAGGTAGGAACTCAGTCCTTTGCCCGCGCCTGCGGACCTGCGCCGGAAGAATACCTCAGCGGTCTCCACCGCGCCGATCTTCTGCGCCAACGCGGAGGTCACCCAAATATCCAGGGAGACGCCGTCTTCTCGCGCCAGTTCCTCGGCCCGTTTCACGAGCGAATCCGGTAGATCGAATACTCGCGTCATGGTTCCATCCCTTTCCGCCTGATCTTCTCAAGCAATTCCGCTGGCGACAAGACTTCAATCCCGAAGCGTTTGGCTGCCCGCTCGAAGTCTCTTCTATTATGCGTCACAATGGCCTCAGCCTGCCCGTTAATCGCCGCTTCGAGGACCATTTCGTCATCCGCATCGGTCAACTGGGGCCGCCATACGAATCGAATCTCCGCCGGAAGAATGCACAGCGCCAGTTCCGCAAGAAAGCCGTCAATATATTGCAAAGGAAGACCATGCTCTTCCCGCTTGAGCACCGCCTCATACTCCAAGAACAGCGCGGGACTCGCCACAAGTTCAACCCGGTTTGCGGCAATTTCCCTGAGCACCGCCGCACTCGCGCCCAATCTGGATCGCAGCCCTGCAACGAGAACCGAAGTATCCATCACGATGCGCATTTGCTCACAAAGGACTGCACAAAGATGTTGTTATCGAGAACGATTCTCACGGCATCTGTGCGAAGGTTGGACGCTCACTGCGAAGGGCTTCAAGGAGCGCGGCCTCGCATTCCTCATCGGAGACGCCGGCGCGCGGACGATCATCCACCAGAAATCTGCGCAGATTCTCCGCAGCGGACTGACGCTCGGGCAAGGTGGCCGGCGGGGGCGCAAACGCACGAAGGCTGATGGCTTCGGCCTCCAGTATCTGCCGCCCCAGGATTTGTTCGATCACCGATTTTTGCGCTGGCGACAACGCCTCAGCACTCAAAATCATCGACAATCCGCCTTCCGCGCAGGCCAACTTTACAGATGGCCTACTGAGATAATTGTATGCTGAATTGTCCCATAGGACAAAATGTTCGCGCACATGGCGAAATGGTGGGAGACCACGAACCTCAACCGTCCGTCGCCCTTTCCTCTGCGATTGTCCGGAAAGCCTTCTTCAGTCAGAGGCGGGTCGCCGGACCGTCTGCTTCGGAGCGCGAATCGAATTCGGGCGTGTCGCTCGTCTGCTGAACCGTGACGTCACAGCCTGCGTGGCCGCACAGGCAGAGGATCTCCAGTTTGTTCGCGATTTTCTCGCAATGGTCGCTACAGAACTTCTTCTTTTCCTGGGCGAGGCAAGTGCAGGTCATATTCGCGCATTTCTTAGGATTAGACGCAAAACCTAACATATTCCTCCTTTGCCGATCCGCTCGGCGTCCCTCTGGCCCCGGAACGCGGAATACAACATTGGGATCGACGCAAGGATAGTAGCGCAAATTTGTATGCGCAGACGAGCAAAATCGACCATGTTAGTTTGGAATTCCGAATATAAAGCAGGATGACGGGACGGCTCTCCAACTCCCCGAGATTCCGCTCAGCCTAAAACAGAGCGTCGCGTGAGGCTCCAGCCTTCCGGCTGACGTGTGAGCTCAAATTTGGACCCGAAGCCTCGCGCATTATCGATGTAGCGGATGAAGTCTGGCCGGAAAGAATATAAAGTGCTGAGGCGCAGGGCAGGACGCAGTACGCGTCCCAGCTTGAACCGCTCGCAGTAGGTTTTGAGGAGCGCGATGCGGCGTTTGGGCTCGGTTACTTTGCTCACCGCGCCGCGCAACTGCACGCCGCGTATCTCCTTCCAGTTCTTGACGTTACGGTAGACTGTGGCGGCGGCGCGAGGCGTTCTGGCCAGGTTCAGGCTGTGCAGGCTGCTCCTGGACGAGAGCCAGTAGAGAGATAGTTCTTCATCCATAATGTAGAAGAGCGGCGCCACGCAGGCCAAGCCGTCCTCGCCGATCGTGGCCAGCGACAAGGTTGTCTCCTCGCCCAGCAGCGCGGCCACCAGCTCGATTTGTTTCCGCGCCGTCCTCATTGATTTGGTCCGTGTTGGATTGAGTTGGCCGTCTCGATGGGGAAAACGCAACCCCATCCCCGCCGCGCTCGTGCTTTGCGGCAAGGATGGGGTCCGGATAGATGACACTACTTCGGCTGGGGCGGAGGCGGCACTGGCGCAGTGGTGGCTGGCGCTGCTGGAGCTGCCGGAGTAGGCGCGATTGCCGGAGCATGGACCGCGTTCGGAGCTGGCGTAGACGGCGCTGCATTTGGTGTGGCGCCTGGCGCAGGCGGGTTGGGCGCTGTGCCTAGCGTAGGCAGTTTAACGTTTTGCGGCGGCGCTCCCGGAGCACCAGGGGGCGGCGCGCCGGGCATCGGGTGCATTCCGCCCATCGGCGGGCGCTGGGGCGGTGTGGGCATCTCGCTCACATCCACCAGTTCGACGTCGAAGATCAGGTCGGCCTTGGGTGGAATTCCCGGATGGGCGGCGTCTGGCCCCGGACGGCCTTTGGCCCCGTACGCCAGTTGCCAGGGGATGAAGATGCGGCGCTTGCCGTTAATCTTCATGCCTTCATAGCCTTGATCAAAGCCGGGAATGACGCGGCCCATACCCTGTGGAAACGGCATGGGCTGGGGAACATCAAGTTTTGGTTTGCCATCGTCGCCCATCACCGGCTTGCCGTCTTTGTCCTTCAGCGGTTGCCGGTGGTCGTCTGAGGAGTCAAACTTGTAGCCGTCGGCGGCCAGGTAGCCGGTGTAGAAGACCTTGTACATCTTGTTGGGCTCGGCCACGGCTCCCGTGCCGATTTTGATTTCCTGATACTGCAAGGAGAAGGCGGTCTTCTTGATGGTCTTGACCGCTAGCATTCCAGGAGCGGGAACGCCCAAAGGCAGCTTGGCGGCCGCTGAGGCCACGGGTTTGGTGGCCGAAGCGGAAGGCTTTACCGCAGTTGCAGCCGGCTTGGCCGTCGGTGTGGCATGCTTTGCCGTAGTCGGCTTTGTTGCGGATGCGGGAGGCTTGGCGGCTGTCGTGACGGCTGGCTTTGCCGTAGTCGTAGCCGGCGTAGTGGGGGCTTGGGCGCTTGCGGCCACGGTGCTGGCCGCCAACAACAGAATCAGTGCTGAATGTTTCATGGCGTTGTTTAACTCCGGGAAGTTCTTGACGAAAGTTTATCAGGCTAGCCTCTTGCAAAACTCTATTTCGATTGCGAATCAGCGTCAGGGCACGACTTCAGAGGCTGCGGAAAAAGTCGGAGTTTCGGGCGAAATCGGCAAAAAACATCCCTCAGGGGCTAAAGCCCTGCTTTGTTATGAATCATTTACGGCACGACTGAAGTCGTGCCCTTTCAAAACAAT
>Ga0182013_10009269_pt1 | contig 10390 bp, 9 predicted proteins | sample 612S2MmetaG_FD_120487 | JGI IMG/M metagenome (GOLD analysis project Ga0182013, IMG submission 120487) | Permafrost microbial communities from Stordalen Mire, Sweden - 612S2M metaG | ecosystem: Environmental > Terrestrial > Soil > Wetlands > Permafrost | place: Sweden: Stordalen | collected...
AGCCGTTTCTGGAAAGCGAGGACAACGAGATGAAAGATAGTGCAAATCGAATCATGCGCGGCCTGGGAGAGGCATTAGCGCATGCTCGCGGCGACGAAGTTCCCGGCCTTGTGGTGCATGTTCCAGCCGCGATCGATGTCTCGGCAGTCCGCCGCCGCACGGGTTTGTCGCAGATAGCATTTTCGCGCCGGATCGGTGTGTCCGCCGCTACGTTGCGCAATTGGGAGCAAGGCAGACGTGCGCCCGAAGGACCGGCGCGCGTTCTTCTCGCGATGCTGGCGCGCAATCCCCGCATTGTCGAAGAGACGCTGGTTTGAAGCATCTCAATGTAGATTGGTATTCGATCCTGCCACTCCATCTTCTCGACGGCTCATATCGCGCGGGCACTGAACGCGCCTGGTCACGATCGAACAGGCTAAAGATTTTGAATATTCTTCAGGAATAGGGGTATGTCGTTGTGGGGAGCGAAATATGGATTCCCTCAAATCCCGGCCCCACTATCCCACACCGTTCGCATATGACGGGGTGCTAGAAAGGAGCGTATTGTCTGTAGCGCGACCGACTACTGCTCTTGAATTCGTAAGAGGCGTCGAATGGGAACCGTCAGATCGTAGTCACCACGAAAGAGAACCTTACTTCAATATATGAGCTTTCGAAGCGACGCCTGATCGTTTCCCAATTTGCTTCTCTCCTCTCAATATTGCTCGTCAGCCCAGCCGCGCCTCGATCGCGTCCCATAGGATGGCTTCGAGCGAGACACCGTTTAGGCGGTTGATTTCCTGAATGCCGGTTGGCGAGGTGACGTTGATTTCGGTCATGTAGTCGCCGATCACGTCGATGCCGACGAAGACCAACCCCTGTTCGCGCAAGGTCGGGCCGATGGCGGCGCAGATATCCTGTTCCCGCTTAGTCAGAACCGTCGCTTGGGCTGCGCCCCCGGCATGGAAATTGGCCCGCGCCTCGCCCTGCTGCGGCACGCGTGAGACGGCACCCACCGCCTCCCCCTCGATCAGGATGATGCGCTTGTCACCCTGGCGGATTTCCGGGAGATAGCGCTGGACGATCACTGGTTCGCGGTACAGCAATGTGAAAGTCTCAAGCAGCGCACCGAGGTTTTCATCCTCCGGCGTCACATGGAAGACGCCGGCCCCGCCGTTGCCGAACAGGGGCTTTACGATGATGTCCTTGTGGCGGACGCGAAATTCGAGGATCGCGTCCTTATCGCTGGTGATCAGGGTCGGCGGCATCAGTTCGGGGAAATGGGTGACAAACAGCTTTTCCGGCGCGTTGCGCACCGATGCCGGGTCGTTCAGCACCAGGGTTCCCGGCTGAATATGCTGCAGCATATGGGTGGCGGTGATGTAGGACATGTCGAAAGGCGGGTCCTGGCGCATCATCACCAGGTCCAGCCGCGACAGCTCGATCCGCTCCGGCGCACCGACCGTGAAATGATTGCCGCGTTCGCGCCGCACGGTGAAGGGCCGGGCGACGGCGCTCAGCTGATTGCCTTCGAGCGCCAGCTGGCGGGGCAAATAATGATACAGCGAATGGCCGCGCTTCAATGCCTCCAAAGCCATCATGAAGCTGGAGTCGGTGTCGATATTGATCGTTTCCAGCGGGTCCATCTGGAACGCGACATTGAGCGTCATTCGGTTTCTCTTGTCTTAGGGATCAATTGATGCGGGTGGCGATATTCCGGCGCAGCGCCATAGCCTCGCTGCGCTGACTGTCGTCGGCCAATTGCAATAGCCGGTCGAGAGCTTGAAGCGCGGAGCGCATCTCGCCGAGTTCCGCCCTGAGTTCGGCCGCTTCGCGCCACAGATCGGGCAATTCGGGCGCGATCGCGAGCATACCCTCGAGCACCGATGCGGCGCGTGCCTGATCGCCGGCATCGAGTACCCGCTTTTTGATGTTGTTCTGCAGACGCAGGAGAACGCCGCGATTGGTCATCGAGGCATAGAATTCAGGCTGAAGCTCGGCATCCGGGCCTAACGCCGTCTTCAGCATCATCTGCAGCCTTGGCAGATCGACCTGCGTTCCGCCCTCAAACGGGTCGAGGATCACGCGCTCGTCGTCGTCTTCGATCGCAACCAGGAAATGACCTGGAAAATTGATGCCCACAGCCCGCCAGCCCTGCGCCCGCGCCGCGTGGAGATATAATATGCCGAGCGCAACAGGCAAACCTTTACGGCGGTCGATGACGCCCATCAGGCTGGCATTCAGCAAGTCGTCATAGGTTCGCCGGTCACCGGCATAGCCGTGCTGTTCGGCCATGACATAGGCCAAGGCCGCGGCGCGTTCCCCCAGTATATCGTTTTCCGAGACTTCAATGTCGGCCAGGTTCGACGCCAACTGAGCCAGATGGCGCCGATAGGGCGCCAGATCTGCCTCGGGCTGATCGAGCGCAGCCAGAAGCAGCGCCACCTCGGCGAGATCGATCGTCTCGTCCGGCTGCAAGCCCACTGACTCAAGCGCACTCAAAATCTCGGCCCGGCGCATTGCCCATGACTCCAAAGATGCCGTCGGCTTTCCACCCTAGAAACCCCGCCTGGCGTCCACAATATGCCGCGGCCAGGACTAAGGCGTAATCACGATAATATCGAAGCGCAAGGCGCGTTCCGCTAGAGCGGGATTGCGCCGCACATATAATTCCTCTGCGCGGCGAATCCGCGTTCGCGACTGCGGCGTTACCGCCTCAGGCCCTGCGGACAATTCATCGCGTCTTTTGACCTCGATAAAGGCCACCCCATCGCCCCGGCGGGCCACCAGATCGATCTCGCCCACTTTGGTGCGATACCGACGGGCGAGGATACAGTAACCGGTCAGCAGCAGGCGCAACGCAGCCAGACGCTTCCCCGCGTGACCACGTCGGTAGGCCGCAGGGCGACGGGCCTGAGGCGGCGCTTTCTTTCCTGCCCGCGGCCCGCGCCACCCGGATCAGCCCTTGGTCAGACTGGCGAGAGGTACAACCCGCGATGCGATGGACTGAATCGTTTCTTCCGGAAAGATGAAGCGCCAATAAATCAGACCGCTGGGTCGTCCCTGGGTATCGAGCCAGTTGGGCAGGCCGGGGTCGCTGTGAGCAACGATCATGCGGAAACTGCCGTCATGCGCGGCCTTGGTCTGTTTGCGGTTCAGCGAAACCCGATGGTTGATATAGTCGTAGGTCTGGAGAAACCGGTTCCACAGCATGACATTGGCGAAGCGGCATTTGGGGAAGCGCCCCTCGATCACCAGCGCCTCGTCAGGCTTCAGGAAGTAGGGCGCCATCGCGTAATGCGCATCGCGATTGGCAAAGCCGACGGTGCCGTCCGGCAGGGCGGGCTGGTTGAACTTGTTGGGAACGACCGACACCCAACTCGGCAGGGGCTTGCCCGAATTCAGCAAGGGCGGCTGGTCCAGCGTGAAACCGCGCACCCAGTTCCCGACGCTGCGGATGCTCGCGGCGATCGATTCGTCTGTCGGCGCGGGTTTGGGCGCAACCGGGTCGAGCGGCTCTATCGTCAGCGGGATGACCTTCATCGGGTCGGCCGCAATGGAATGCAGGGCTTCGAAATAATGCCGCGTGGTCACGCTGCCGGTTCCTGACTCAAGCTTGAACCAGTTGCCGGGCCGCTTTTCGGGGCTGAGGATCATTTCGTAGCTACCGTCCGGTGCGATCTTCAGTTCCTTGTCGTTGATCGCTCGGGCGACACCGGTCGGATAATGCCCCCCGGCGCTGCCGATCTCCATGCTGATCGAAGTATAGGTCGCCCCGCCGACATTGCCGCGAATGCGATAGGCGCGGTCATCGCGGATCAGCGTCGAGTAATAAATCGCATCTGGGTTATCCCCCTGAAACTTCACGACCGGGGACACCATACGGTGGAAGGCCGGCCGTTCCGGGTCGGACTCGGCGATCAGATTCAGTCCGGCTGCGAGCAGATGCATGATGTCGCGATGCCCGTCGGAGATATCCTGCGGCCGGCTGAAATTCCATTCGGCGCTGAGATAGCGGCGGTCGATTTCCTGCAGCAGCGTCAGCAACTCGAGGAATGCCACGCGGCTTTGCGTTTGCAGCGGGGCCGGGGTTTCGGTTGCCGCCGCAGCAGTTCCCGGCCAACTCAGCGCCGGTGCTCCACCGGCAGCCGCCATCAGCGTCATGAAATCTCGTCGGTCCATCACATTCCCCGTTTTGCTTTGCGCCGATTGCGGCGATGTACCCTAACTCTATACCTCATCGGGATTGCCGCGAAGCTTAAGCGCGCGGGCATAGACGGTTCGGCGCGGCAGCCCGGTTTCCGCCGCGACAATAGACGCAGCCTCACGCACGGAATTGGTGGCCAGCGCCTTTTCCAAAGCCGAATCGATATCGCGGTCGGTCATCTGGCCGCTGTCCCTTCCCGTGCCGGGCGGCCCAACCAGAATGACGATTTCACCCTTTGGCTGATCCGCTGCTTCGTAGTGGGCAGCGAGAATATCGAGCGTACCGCGTCGAACCTCTTCGAAGCGCTTGGTGAGTTCGCGGGCGACCGCGGCAGGCCGGGGTCCCAGGACGGAGAGCAGATCGGCCAAGACTTTGGTGATGCGCTGTGGCGCCTCATAGAAGATCAGCGTGGCCGGAACTGACGACAGGGCGCGAATTTCGGTACGGCGCGCCGGCCCCTTTGGCGGAAGGAAGCCGGCAAAAAGAAACTTGTCGCTGGGCAAGCCTGACAAAACGAGTGCGGTCAGCAGCGCCGAGGCGCCGGGCGCGGCGGTGACCGGAATATTTTCGGCGATCGCCGCCTCAACCAGCTTATAGCCGGGGTCCGAAATCAGCGGCGTACCGGCGTCTGAGACGAGCGCCACAATCTGACCCTGCTTCAGCCGCTCGATCAGCTGCGGCCGGACGCGCGCGGCATTATGTTCGTGGTAGGCGACCATCGGCGTATGGATGGAATAGGCCGAGAGCAGCTTTGCGGTAACGCGCGTGTCCTCGCAGGCGACGACGGCAGCATCAATCAGGCAATCGACCGCGCGGCCGGTAAAATCATCCAAATTGCCGATCGGCGTCGAGACGACGACGAGCGTTCCCGGCGACAAAGTCGATTTCCGGGCGTCGCCATCTTCGGGCGTCGATTTACTTGCACGAGACGGCTCGCTACGCTCGGCCCGCTTCGCCTCCCCCGGAGATCGCATGGCCCGGCATTCCTTTCGTATTCGATTTGTCAGCGCCGCTTTGGCGCTATCCGCCGTGGTGATCGCAGCCCAACTTTCCGGCTGTACCGCGCCGCCCGGCCAGCCGCAAGCCATTCAGCCTGCCCCCCCTGCCGTCAGCGCCTCACCGATACCGCCGCCGGCGCCCCTACCGCCACCCGTGGCGGCTGCAGTCTCGACCCCGCAGGAGGCCATTACTGCCGGACGCGCCATGGTGGCGCTGCTGGTGCCGCTGACCGGTCCAAACAATTCGGTCGGCCAGGCCATGCTGGACGCGGCGAATATGGCCCTGTTCGACGTCTCGACCGATATCGCACTGCTGCCGCGCGACACCGGCAGCACGCCCGACGGGGCAAGCGCGGCGGCAGCCAAGGCACTTGCCGATGGGGCCGGGCTGATCCTGGGGCCGGTTTTCTCGGCATCGGTTCCGCCGGTTCGTGATGCCGTCGCCGGCAGCGCGATCAGCGCCATCGTTTTCTCGACCGACGCCACGGTCGCGGGCGGCAATGTGTTCGTGATGGGCTTCCTGCCTGCCGGACAGGTCGATCGCGTCGTCGGCTTCGCCAAATCGCGCGGCATGACCAAGCTGGCGGCCCTGGTGCCGGACAATCCCTATGGCGTCGCTGTATCGGCTGAAATTTCGCTGCTCCGCACACAACTAGGCCTGCCCGCACCGCGTGTTCTGACCTTGAGCAAGGACGTAAAGGCGCAGCTCGACAGCCTGGCCGACGACCCGCCGCAGATGCTGCTGGTGGCGCTGGGCGGCGATCAACTGGTCTCTCTGGCCCCGGCTATAGGCGATTTTGCTGCGGCACATCCGGTGCAGCTGCTAGGAACAGGCCTGTGGGCCGACGATCCGGCAGTCGCCCAAACGCCGGCGCTGGCCGGCGGCTGGTATGCCTCGCCGGTGCCAGGAAATTTCAACGATTTCGCCGTCCGCTTTCAGCAAATCTTCAACTACCGTCCGCCCCGGATCGCCACCTTGGCCTATGATTCGGTGGCGCTGGCGGCATCTGTCGCGCGGAGCGCGGCGGGCAACCCAAACCCCTTCAGCCGCGATATCCTGCTGCAACCCAATGGCTACATCGGCATCGACGGCGGCTTTCGCTTCCTGCCGACCGGGATGAGCGAACGTAATCTGGCGGTCCTTGGCGTCGCCGCATCCGGCCCCACCGTCATCGACCCGCCGCCGCCGAGTTTCGAAAAGCTGGGCGAGTAAATTTGGCAGCAGTCTGCCTTATCGCGGAATTGGCCGGCGCCGCGCTCGCTCTTTCCAGCGCGATGGCGCTCGCGGCGCAGTCGAACCGCGATATTGCAGGGCTAATCATTGCCGAGGGGCTGAAGGCACGTGCGGCGCATGATCAGTCACCCGACTCGCCGGTCGCAACACTGTTCGCGATGCCGGCCGATTGGTTGGATGCGGCCAAAGATCGTCGGACACCGATCCTGCTGGATATCCGCGCGGTTCTGAGGCGCAAGGACGAAGGAACGATCCGCACATTCACGCTTGCAGCCGGACCTGCCGGGGTCAAGGGTGAGGCCCTTTATGCGGCCTGGATCATCACCGGCTATTGGCTGGCCCATGGCGAGACCTATGGCGAGATCGCTCGCGTCGAGCAAAAAGATGCGCCGGCCCGGGTGGCCGAAGTGATCGACAAAATGCTGGCAGAACCCGGCCGCTAATCGATCGCCGCCAGCGCCGCGCGGATATCCTGTGCGGTCGCTAGCGCCCCCCGGCGCGCAGGATTTCTCTGGCGCCCGCCGCGACCAAATCGGCGTTGCTGCGGTCGCAGCCATAGGCCATGTCCTCAAGGCCCACCCGCACATGGCCGCCGCGGTTGACGGCGGCTTCGATCAAAGGCGTGATGTCGCAGCGCAGCCCGCCCACCATCCAGGGGGCGTGCGGCGCGTTATCGGCCAACGTCGCCAAATGGGCTTCGAGGCCATAGAGCTTGGGCGGGAAGCCGAAGGTGTAGCCTTCGGAAAACATGAGGCGGTAGAGCGGCGTCTTCACCCTGGGAAAACGCGCCGCGAGCGCGGCACCTAGCCGGATGAACCCCGGTTCGAACACCGCGCAGCTAGGCCGCAGACCGTAATGTTCGGCTGTGGCAAAGCCGGCGCGGGCGTCGGATTCGACGTTCAGATAGACGCTGCCGACCTTGTCCTGGGCGATCTCGTCATAGCCGCTGAGATTGACCGAGCCGGGGTCGACCAGCGACCATTCGATGAGCCCGCGCCGCGCCAGTTCCTCTACCGGCGCGTGCCTGTGGGCGCCGACACCGCTGAGTTCAGACCCCGGTTGCGGGTCGCTGGGCAGGGTCGGATAGACGATGACGTCGACCTTGGCGCGAATGCCTTCGATGATCCGGGCATAGATATCGGCATCGTCTTTCTGACGTCCGGTGGCCTCATCGTAGGGGTGGACATGGATGATGGCCGCGCCCTCATTGGCGGCGGCGATGCCGTCGGCGACGATTTCAGCGACGGTGATCGGGATGCGGGGCTGGTTCTTGCGGGTCCATGGTCCGCTGAGAGCGGCTTCGAGCCAGGTTTTCGGCATTATGATCCCCCCCTCCACATCGCGCTAAAGCCGGGCCATCACCTTTTCGACGAACAGTTTAAGTCCGGCCCAGGCGAAATCCGGATCGAGCCCGCCCATCAGCGGATGCAGCGTGAAATTGGCGAAAGATTTTGCCAGTGCGATACATTGATCGGGCGTCACCACCAGATAGGCCCCAGTCGACCTGACTTCATCGATCGATCGGACCTGGACGAAGCGTCCGTCGGTTCCGGCCGCGGCCACCCATTCGCCATAAGAATTGGTTTCGTGCATCGCGTGTGGGCCGATCACCTTCCAGGCCGCCTCGACATCCTCGGCTACATAGACGAAGCCGGGGCTGGAGGAGGTGAATGGTCAGGGTGACTTGCCGTGGGCCTTCGCCTCGTCGAAAAAGACTTTATACAAATCTTCGCGGTGGGTGATGAAGCCGTCGGCCAGCCGCCCGGCCCTTTTGGCGGCGGCCGGTACCGAGCCGCCCATCCAGATCGGCGGATGCGGCGTCTGGAGCGGGCGGGGCGTGACACGCGCGGGTCGGCCGCGATAGTCAAAATTCTCGCCCGTCCAGGCAGCTTTCAGGGTCGCAATCGCCTCTTCGGTAAGCGTACCGCGATCTTTCATCGCCTTTCCGAACATGCCGAATTCGAAAGGCACATAGCCCCCGGCAACTGTCAGATCGACCCGGCCTTTGCTGATATTGTCCAGCACGGCGATATCTTCCGCCAGGCGTAATGGATCGTGCAGCGGCGCAATGATCGCCATGAATTGCAGACGGATTTTTTGGGTCCGTGCGGCCATCGCCCCGGCCAGTACGATGGGTGACGGCAGGTATCCGTCGGCCACGCCATGATGTTCGGACAGAGTGACTCCGTAAAAGCCGTGCCGGTCGGCATATTCGGCCATGTCGACGGCAGCCTCGTACAAGGCGTCGTGGCGCGCGCCGCCGGGAAAGGCGCGCAGGTCGAATCGAAGAGTGAATGACGGCATGAATTGAACCTTTTCAGTGTCGCGGAGACTTTAGCCGCACGGTCGCAGGATGGAAGCGGAATTGCCGTCGCGTAGCGCATCTGCTAGCTGCAAGGGCGAAATGCGACGATCAATCAGCCATCTTTCCTGTCTGGCGCTCGCGGTGATCGCGGGACCGCTCACCGGGTGCGGAACGGCGACGCTCGATCTTGCGGGATATCCCGACACGGCGCGCGATCGTCTGTATCGCGACGGCCGCCTGGTCGACGACAAGGGGCTGATCGATTTCGACCTTCGCAAAGCGTGGCGGGCCATATCGGCGCCGGTCACGCATTCCTGAACCGTGGTATGACAAAAGGCGGCATACAGCCGTCGAGCAAGGCAAAACGTTAAGATGGCGCGTTACAATTTCCGTGAGACCGAGGCCAAGTGGCAAAAGATTTGGGAGGAGCGCGACAGTTTTCGCGCCACCGAAGAGCCCGGCCCCCTGAACGCCGAAAGCAGGGGCAAAGCCTATGTGCTGGAGATGTTTCCCTATCCCTCTGGACGCATCCATATGGGGCACGTCAAGAATTACACGATGGGCGATCTTATCGCCCGGGTGCGCCGCGCCCAGGGCTATAACGTCTTGCATCCAATGGGCTGGGATGCATTCGGACTGCCGGCGGAGAACGCGGCCTTTCAAAACAAAGTCCACCCCGCGATCTGGACCCGCCAGAATATCGACGGCATGCGCACACAGCTGAAATCGATCGGGTTGACGATCGATTGGAGCCGTGAGATCGCGACCTGCGAGCCCGAATATTACAAACACGAACAGGCGATGTTCCTGGATTTCCTGTCGAACGGCTTGGCTTATCGCCGGGAAAGCTGGGTCAATTGGGACCCGGTGGAGAACACCGTTTTGGCCAACGAGCAGGTGATCGACGGCTGCGGCTGGCGTTCGGGTGCGCCGGTCGAGCGTCGCAAGCTGTCGCAATGGTTCCTGAAAATCACCGAATTCGCCGACGAATTGCTTGAGGCACTGAAGACGCTGGACCGCTGGCCCGACAAGGTCCGCACGATGCAGGCAAACTGGATCGGCAAATCGTCCGGCGCGCGGCTGACCTTCCCATTGGCCGGCAGAAGTCAAGATGTCGAAGTTTATACGACACGGCCTGACACTTTGTTCGGCGCTTCGTTCCTGGCGATTTCCCCCGACCATCCGTTGGCGGCGGAGCTGTCTGCCGGAAATCCCGCGCTGGCTGAATTCATTGCCGAGTGCCGCCAGACTGGCACCAGCGAGGCGGTGATCGAGACCGCCGAGAAACGCGGGTTCGATACCGGGCTGAAGGCGATCCACCCTTTCGACCCGAACTGGCAATTACCTGTCTATGTCGCGAATTTCGTGCTGATGGAATATGGCACGGGCGCCATCTTCGGCTGCCCGGCACACGACCAGCGCGACTTGGATTTCGCCCGCAAATACGGCCTGCCGGTAACGGCGGTCGTCGTGCCGGCGGGAACCGATGCGAACAGCTTTGTGGTCGGTGACGAGGCCTATACGGGACCGGGCGCATTGGCTCATTCCAAATTCCTGGACGGGCTTGACGTCGAGGGTGGCAAGCGCCGGGCGATCTCTGAGTTGGAGGCGCTGGGGCGCGGCTACGGCACCACCGTTTATCGGCTGCGCGACTGGGGCGTCAGCCG
>Ga0182013_10009273_pt1 | contig 10388 bp, 4 predicted proteins | sample 612S2MmetaG_FD_120487 | JGI IMG/M metagenome (GOLD analysis project Ga0182013, IMG submission 120487) | Permafrost microbial communities from Stordalen Mire, Sweden - 612S2M metaG | ecosystem: Environmental > Terrestrial > Soil > Wetlands > Permafrost | place: Sweden: Stordalen | collected...
CTACATCATCAGTTCGGGCCACTTCTACGCCATGTCCATCGACTCCCATGCCCAGTATGCGGGCATGATTGGCCAATTCGTTGAACAGGATGCGTCGAGCTTCACTGCAAGCGACTTCAATGGGAATTTCGTAGGGTGGGAATCGACTCCCGACACGAATTATGTGACGAACTTCGGCACGAGCAACGAGACTTCCACTTCGCAAGCATCGATCTACCTCCTCTCGGTCGCCTCCGGGACAGCCAGTGTCAACGAATACCAGAACTCCAATGGGACCTACTCGACAAACACAATTGGTAATGCCGGAACGGCGTCCGTTGCTTCCAATGGCCGCGTAACCATCACTGGCGGAAGCGGGAATGCTCCGGTCTTCTATCTGTACGCAGCCAACTCAGGCTTCGCCACTGAAACCACAGGTCCCAACGACCATCCGGGCCTGCTGTACTTCACGCCGCAATCCGCCGGTCCGTTCTCAACTTCTACTCTCAGCGGCGCCTATGTCGTCTCAGGCCCTTTGCCAGTCATGGAGACTGGCGCGGAAAGTTCCATTGTCACGGCCACCGGCGCCAATCTTGCGATCGTCGGCTACAAGAGCAGCGCGAGCGGCAGTTTGACCGTGGAGAATAAAACCGACACCATCACCGTCAATTCGACCACCGGGCTAGTCACCACTCCTGATGGCTCCACAGGCGTCATCATTTCCCCAACGGAGTGGATCATTATGGATACGACTTCGACAAATCCAGTCATCAAGTTCCTGCAACAGTAGGGAACCGCAAATAGACCATCCTTCTCTCCGGCCAGCAACCGCGGGCCGGAGAGATTTCTTTTTTCGAGCATCGGGCCTGGCCCTGCATCCTTGATCATCCAATCCCGTAAGCCCATTCCCACCCCCAACCCTTTTGTGGGAAACTTGCAACCAAACGAATCAGTCATCCGTCCCCAAAAACACCGAGGTACTATGAGCTTTCGAAAGCTGGCACCCGCCGTCGTGTCTTGCGCGGTCTTTTCCGCTGTGATCTTTTCCGCTGCTGCGCCCCTGTTCTCCCAGGGCTTGAATTCAAACTTCGCCCGCGACCCCGCACAGCCCATCGATCAGCAGTACACCGACCTGATCCACAAGTACACGACCGACCCATCCTTCAGTTCACCACTGGTGGACTACCTGCCCGCCTCGAAGACCGTGCCCACGCCCTCCAAGGTTCTAGGCGATGTCTCGGGCGCGCCGGATATGCTTCCCTACGCCGAGGATGTCTACAAGTACTTCCGCATGCTTGAGGCCTCGAGCCCGCGCGTAAAGGTCTTCACCATCGGCCACTCCGAAGAAGGCCGCGAGATGATTGCCGCGGCCATCGCCGACCCCGAACTGCTCGCCGGAGCCAAGGCCAATGACGCGCGTCTGGCCAAGCTGGCCGACCCACGCACCATCGGCCTCAATGACGACACGGCCCGCCAGCTCATCGACAAGTCCTACCCCGTTTACTACATCACCGGCACCATCCATTCACCTGAAACCGGCGCGCCCACGGCGCTGATGGAAATGGCTTATCGCCTGGCCGTCGACGACGCGCCGTACATCAAGTTCATCCGCTCCCACATGATCGTGCTCATCACGCCGGTTGTTGAAGTGGATGGCCGCGACCGCATGGTCGACATCTACAAGTGGCACAAGGCGCATCCCAATGAGCAGTATCCACGCCTGCTTTACTGGGGCCACTACGTCGCGCACGACAACAACCGCGACGCCATGGGCATGACCCTCAACCTCACGCGCAACGTGCTCAACACCTACATCGATTGGCACGCGCAGGTGCTCCATGACCTGCATGAGTCGGTTCCGTTCCTCTACGACAACACGGTGGGCGACGGCCCCTACAACGCGTGGGTCGATCCCACGCTGGCCGACGAATGGGCCGAACTGGGCTGGAATAACGTGGCTCAGATGCAGTCGCTGGGCATGCCCGGCGTATTCACGCATGGCGATTTCGATACCTGGAGCCCCGGCTATCTCATGTTTCTCGCCGGCATGCACAACGGCATCAGCCGCTTGTATGAAACCTTTGGCAACGGCGGCGCGGACACGGAAAAGCGCATCCTGAGCCCGGAGGAATACTCGCGCACATGGTACCGGCAAAATCCGCCGCTGCCTGTTGTCACATGGTCGCAGCGCGATAACAATAACTACGAAGAGTCCGCGCTGCTGACCACGATTTCCTATTTCTCGCAGCACACGCATCACTTTTTGGAGAACTACTACCTCAAGAGCAAACACTCGGTTCAGAAACCCACGCTGGAAGGCCCCGCGGCGTACGTGATTCCAGCCGACCCGGCGGAAGCCAACCGCCAGGTGGAGTTGCTCAAGGTGATGAAGCGGCAGCATGTCGAAGTGCAGCAGCTTGCCGAGGCCGCTACCAGCAACCTCCCGCCTGCCAAGCGCGGCGATAAACCCACGCAGGAAACCTTCCCTGCCGGCTCGCTCGTAATCCGCATGGATCAGCCTTATTCCCGCGTTGCCGATGCGCTCCTCGATCGCCAGTTCTGGGCGCCCGACGATCCGCAGAAACATCCTTACGACGACACCGGTTGGTCGTTCACGCACCTGTTCAACGTGAAGGCGGTCCGCGTGGTCGATCCGGCGATTCTGCAAGCGAAGATGACCGCGTTCGACGATCCGGCCTCGCTGGCTGGAAAAATCTCCGGCGCAGGCTCGGTTCTAGCCATCGCCAATACAGCCCAGGTCTCTCTCCTGCCGCTGGTGTATAAACTCAAAGGCGCGGGCGTTCAAGTCGTCGACAAAGCCTTTGATGCGGACGGCAAGCATTACCCAGCCGGCTCGCTGTTGATCACCGGGACCGACGATGCGCAAATCACGCCCATGCTTCACGATCTATCGCTTGACGCGGCTCATCTCGCCGCCGCGCCAACCGTTCCAGCACATGCAGCCACTGCGCCGCGTGTCGCGTTCATGCATACCTGGCTCGCTACACAAACTGAAGGCTGGTGGCGCTACGCATTTGACACCGCCGGCGTGCCCTACGACTACATCAACACGCAAACCGTTGCCGGCGAAGCCGACCTGCGCGGCAAGTACGACGTGATCATCTTCGCACCGGTCGGGGGCGGCGGATCGCAAGGCATCATCAACGGCATTCCCATGTGGAACAATGCCATGCCGTGGCAGAAGTCGGACCTCACGCCCAACCTTGGCCGCATTGACTCAACAGCCGACATTCGCCCCGGCCTGGGCTACGACGGCCTTGCGCACCTCAGGCATTTCGTTGAACAAGGCGGGCTGCTGATCACCTGCGAAGATACTGCGCAATTCGCCATCGATATGGGGCTCGCTCCCGGCGTCAGTGCCGGCGCGCATGGAGATGCACGCGTCGTGGGAACCATCCTGAACACCGTCTTCGTGGACCGCGACAGCCCGGTGGCCTTCGGTTACGGCGCGGGTGTTCCCGTGATCAGCGCCAACGGCATGTTTTTCAACGTCAGCAATACGCTGGGCAACCGCGGCGGCCGCGTCCTGATGGATCCCTACTCAGAGCGCCCCACCGGTCGCGGCAGCGTGGACGACAGCGACTTGCCCACCGGCCGCAAAATCACCGAAGCTGAGACACTGGTGAAACAGCAACCATGGGAAGCGAAGAAGCTGAACGAGGAAGAGATGCGCAACAACCTCAGCCTGATTCCCGCCGAGCTGAGGCCAAGCGTGATCCTGCGCTTCTCCGACGGCAAATCGCTGCTGCTGGACGGGCTGCTGGACAAAGGCGGCACAATTGCCGAACATGCCGTCGTCGTAGACGCTCACCTTGGCCAGGGGAACGTGCTGTTGTTCGGCAACAACCCCGTGTATCGCGGTGAGACCGTCGGCAGCTATGCCATGGTCTTCAACGCCATCCTCAACTACCAGCACCTGGCCCACACGGTAGCCCCGGCGCCTTCTGAAAAGAAATAGACGCGCCTGATTCCGAACGCGGGTAAGTTTTTGAGGGGCGTGGCTTCAGCCGCGCCCCTATTCTTTCCTGTTGATTTCAACATTCAGATCGATCTTCACTTCCGCACCCACAATCGCCCCGCCGCCCTCGAATGTTTCGTTCCACTTCATCCCATAGTCCAGGCGATTAACAGTGCCGGAGATTTTGAATCCAGCCTTTTCAATATGGAATGCACTATCCTTCATCCGGCCGCCATAGGTCACCGCAAATGAGACCGGCCTGGTGACACCGCGAATGGTCATGTTGCCCCGCAAGACATCCTTGCCACCCTCCTTCACCAGAGTCCCTGTGAATTTCAGCTCCGGATACTCGCTGGAATCAAAGAAGTCCTTTGACCGCAGGTGGCCATCTCTTTGCTCATTGTTTGTCGAAACCGATGCAGTTCTCGCAGTAAAGATGACTGTCCCGCCCGTGAAGTCGTTCGGCGGCGCAATCACCGTGGCGTCAAAATCCTTGAAGCATCCAACCGTGTCGGAAATCAGGAAGTGCGACACCTCGAATCCAATATTTGTGTGCTCTTTGTCGATTGTCCATACCGCTTGCGCCGCGGCACTCACGGGCAACGCGAGCGCCGCAGTTACCAATAATTGAGTGAGCATTTGAGTGAACGATTTCATAGCGAAACGTCAAACCTCCTGCGGCACTGGAAACACATCCACGCTATCAAGGCGACACGCGAAAAGTCCTGAACCAAACCTGAAACGCCCTGAATACTTCTGAAACATTGACGCCTCGCCAGTTTGACAATCGCTCAGAAACAGCCAAATCAGCAATCTGTATTCATCTTTGGACTTTCCCCGACCACCCCTTTTGTGTCACACTGCTACCCATGGGAAGCAAAGACAAAGGCAGAAAAGAAGTTAAGAAAGCGCCGAAACCCAAACCGAAACCAGAGCCCGGCCGCAAGCGCGAAGGGTTCGCCCCAGCCCCGCCAAAGTAAGCGCGGCATTCGCTGCCCCGCACTCGGCGGCATCACCATACGCAACAAGCCCTCCCGGCCCCGGGAGGGCTTTTTGCGTGTCCGTAGCTGCAAAGGAAAACCCATTCGCACAATGTTTTTCTTTTGGGTTGACATCCGACCCAAGCAGGTGAATACTTAGGTCGGATGACTACCCAAGACAATAACGACGACCGCATTGCCTTGCTCCAGGGAACACTGGACCTGCTGATACTGAAAACTCTGGCTCTGGGCTCGTGTCACGGGCAGGGTGTGGCCCGGTTGATTCAGCGCCAGTCGGAGGAAGCTTTTTTTGTCGACCACGGCTCGCTCTACCTTGCGTTGCAGCGCCTCGAAGACAAGAAATGGATCTCCGCCAAATGGGGCGTCAGCGAGAACAACCGCAAGGCGCGCTTTTACACGCTGACACAAAAAGGCCGCGAGCAGCTCGTGGAGAAGACCGGCGAATGGCGCCGCCTCGCACGCGCCATGGGAATGGTTCTTGACAACCACCACGTACCCAACCGCGAGGAAGCCTGACCATGTTCAATCGCAAGCGCAGCCAGCAGGATTTTGCGGAAGAGATCAAGTCGCATCTTGAACTCGAAGCCGACGAGCTCAAGCGCGAAGGCCTCAGCGACGAAGACGCGCATCGACAGGCCCGGTGCGAATTCGGCAACGTGCGCGTGGCGCAGGAGCGCTTCTATCTTAGGGACCGTTGGGCATTCTTCGACAAGGCGCTGCGCGATCTGCGCTTTGCCTTCCGCTCGCTTCGGCAGAGTCCTGGATTTGCGATTACTGCGATTCTGACGCTGGCTCTCGGCATGGGCGCAAACACCGCGGTCTTCAGTGTCATGAACGCGGTGCTGCTGCGCTCGCTGCCGGTCGACCACCCCGAGCGCCTTGTCTTCGTTCAGACCTCCAATCCTCCCATGGGCACCGGCACAGTCGACAGCAACTTGACCTTTTCCTATCCCGTCTACGACGCGCTGCGCAACCAGAACCGCGGCCTCTCGCCCGTCATCGCCTACGTCCCGCTCTCCGGCAACAAAGTCGCCGTCCGCTATGGCCCAGAGCCCGAAGAAGCCGAAGGCGACATGGTCAGCGGCACGTTCTTCTCCGGCCTCGGCGTCAATCTGCCATTGGGTCGCGGCTTCAGCGAGCAGGACGAGACGGATCACGCAGCGATTGCCGTCCTCAGCTACAACTACTGGACGCGGCGTTTTGCGCGGGAACCTGATGTATTGGGAAAGACACTCTTCGTGAACGGTGTGCCCATGACTATTGTGGGGATTGCCGCACAAGGCTTTGAGGGCGTTGAAGGCGGCAGCTCCACCGACTTCTGGATTCCCCTGCAAAACCGCCGCGAACTCAACGCGTGGGGCAATCCTCCCGAGGACGGCAAGCTCTACAGCACCAACTCCACATGGTGGTGCCTTCGCCTCATCGCGCGCCTCGCTCCTGGCGTTAGCAGAACGCAGGCGGTCGCACAGTTGCAGCCGCTCTTCCAATCCGCAGCGTATATCGGCCTCGGTTCGCCCATGCAGGGCGAAAAGCCTCCCGTATTGAGTCTTGGCGACGCAAAACCCTACGGGTCTGAACAAAAACTCGCCCGCCCGTTGCACATCCTCATGGCCATGGTCGGCCTTGTGCTTCTCATCGCGCTCACCAACGTGGTCATGCTGCTCATGGCCCGCAACGCAACCCGCCAGCGCGAGTTCAGTCTGCGCCTCGCCCTTGGCGCTGGTCGCGGAGCACTGTTGCGCCTGCTGCTCATGGAAAGCCTTCTTCTTGTCACAGCAGGTGGCGCGCTTGCGTGGGCGTTTGCCGTTGCAGCCACGCGTATCCTCGGACAATGGGCGCAGATTGAGTCCAGCCTCGCCCCGGATCGCACCGTGCTTTTGTTCACTCTTGCCGCGCTCGCTCTCGCCGGCCTGCTCTTTGGCCTCGCTCCGCTCCGGGTTGCTCTCGCGGGCAAGGCCGAACTCGCCCTCAAGACCTCGGCTGCAACATCCAATTGCGACGCGGGAAAATCACGCACCGGCCGCATCGTTGTCACTCTGCAACTTGCCATGTGCGTCGTCCTGCTGGTCGGCGGAGGCCTGCTCATTCGCACCATGCGAAACCTTGAAAACACTCCTCTTGGCATGGATGTCAACGGCCTGGTCGTCTTCGGCGTCAAGCCGAACATTGCATCGATTCCCGAAGGCTATGCGCTCTACGCCGGCCTGTTGGGCAAGTTGCGCGCCATGCCTGGCGTCGAGTCGGTCACCATCATGGAAGAGCGGATCGGCGCCTGGTGGTCAGACAACAGTGACATGCGCGTCGACGGCCGCCTCCCCGACGTCGCCAACGGCGCATCCAGAACAGTGCGCAGCAATGTGGTGAGTTCCGACTTTTTCCGCACACTCGGCGTACCTGTGCTGGCCGGCCGCGAATTTGCCGATTCAGACAACGTGAACTCGCCCCACGTAGGCATGATCAATGAAGAGTTCGCCAAGCGATTCCTGCCCAACACAAATCCACTGGGGCACACCATCGGCACCGACGACGGGCGCTATACGATGACTATCATTGGTGTCGTCAAAGACCACAAATACCGCAGCATCGACGAAGAACCCATTCCCATGGCCTGGTATGACTACGCGCAAATTCCCTACATAGGCGGCATGAATGTGGAGATGCGTGTCCACGGCGATCCGCTTGCCATTCTGCCTGCCGCACGCAAGGTGGTCCAGCAACTGGATCCCAACTTGCCGCTGATCAAACCGATGACCCAGCGCGACCAGTTCAATACAACCATCTCCCAGCAGATTCTCTTCGCGCGGCTCGCCGGCTGTTTCGGATTCCTCGCGGTGGTGCTGGTCGCCACCGGCCTCTACGGAACCCTCGCCTATCGCGTGAGCATGCGGACCGCGGAGATTGGCGTGCGCATGGCAGTGGGCGCGCGGCGCGGGCAGGTGGTCTGGATGATCCTGCGGGACAGCTTGCTGCTCACCAGCGCAGGCGTGGTCATGGGCGTTCCGCTCGCCATGCTTGTGGGCCATGCGCTGACCGCGTCTCTCTATGGCGTGAAACCGCTGGATGCGATCAGCTACGTTCTCGCCGTCGTCGGCGTATGCGTGGTTGCACTGACTGCGAGCGCGGTGCCAGCGGCCCGCGCCGCGAGTGTTGACCCGCTAAAGGCGCTACGCACCGACTAGCAAGCGTTGCTCGTTTCAATGCGATGCATCATGTGGAAACACAAAGGCCCTCCGTGTCGCTGGAGGGCTTTTTTGCGTCCGTCTCTCATGCCGCCCTGCGTTCTTCACTCAAATTCTGACTGAGAATGACTTCCCATTCGAGCCTCACTCATACCGGAGCGCCACCATCGGATCAACACGCATAGCCCTCCGCGACGGCAGGTACGACGCCACCAGCGCAATCCCCATGAACAAAAGCGCAACCCAGCCAAACGAGAACGCGTCCATCGTGCTTAATCCATAGAGCACCTTGCGCAGCAGGAACGACAGCCCCACGGCGAAAATCATCCCCGCCGCAAGCCCCACCATCACCGGCCGTGTACTCTCACGTAGCATCAGCAGCAGCACATCCCGCCTCTTTGCTCCCAATGCCATGCGAATGCCGACTTCGCGCGTTCGCAAAACCACCATGTAGCTCACCGTTCCATAGATCCCCATCGACGCGAGCAGCAGGCCCAGCAACCCGATGCTCGTCGCAATTGCCGCCGACATGGTTGACGCAGCGAAGGCCGGTGTCTGCAGCAGCAAATCCTCAAGAGTGGATGCCGTGACCGCGACATCCGGATCGACCGACGCGAGCACCGAACCGATCGCTCCCATGCTCTGCGCCGGGTCCCCCTGTGTGCGAATCGGAATCGGATATTCCTGCACTCGATCATCGGGCATCGGCACATACACCAGTTGTGAATCGACGCCATCCATCAGCACGCCGCGCGTATCGCGCGCCACCCCGATCACCTCAAATACCTTCCCGTCGGGAACAAGCTGGTTCCTGGTACGAAACTGGCCGTCCGTTCCCATGCGCATTGTTCGTCCAATCGGATTCTCACCCGGCCACAACTGGCGAGCAGCCGATTCACTCAAAATCGCAACTGGCTCCGGCTCACCGGCTTGCACTTGAAACGTGCGTCCAAATAAAAGCGGAATGCTCATAGCCTGAAAATAATTAGGCTGAACGTAGCGGTAGAAGAGAACAGCCTTGGTGTTCTTTGCCGAGGGCTTCTCGCTATTCAACGAAATATCGGCGGCTCTAAGGCCCCCTCCATCCGGCGCGACGCCGCTTGTGATCGCCGCAACTCCAGCGACAGACGCCAGACGGGACCGCACCTCGCGCACCAGCGCTGCCTTGCTCGCGTCGCCATACTTCGCCGTATCCGGAAACTGCAAATCGAGACTCAAACCGTGCTTGCTGTCGTAACCCGTTTCCATCTTGAGGGCGCGAATCGAACCGCGAATCAACATGCTTCCGGCAATCAACAGCATCAGGGAGAGGGACACCTGCGCTGCCATGAGCACCTCGCGCATGCGCTGGCTGCGTCTCGGCGATGTTCCCGCGTTTGCCTTCAGCGCGGAAGAAACCGCGGCCTTCGAGCTTTCCAGCGCCGGCGTCAGTCCGAACAGAATCCCCGCCGCAACGCTGATCGAGAAGACATAGACAAAAATCCCCAGGTCCGGCGTCACGTGAAAAATGAAGGTGCCGTATTCGGCCGGAAATGCATTTGCCGCCACAACGACCACGATCTGCAGAAAGGCCCAGCTGAAAAGCAATCCAACCAATCCCGCCAGCACGCCCAGCATCGCGCTTTCCGTCAGTAGCTGCCGAATCAGCCGAAAGCGGCTTGCCCCCAGGGATAGCCGCATGGAAAGCTCGCTCTGCCGTGACGCGGCACGAGCCAGTTGCAGGCAGGCCACGTTCGCGCACGCAATCAGCAATACCAGGCCCACCGCTCCCAGAATAAGCATGAGCACGTAGTTCAGTCCGTGAAAATCCTTCAGCGGCATCGGAAACGGCGAGCCCGGCCACACCAGCGCAGTCAGCGGCTTCGCAAGTTCGGATTTGGGTTCATGCAGTTCGCGTAAGTGGTCCGCAATCGCGGACACCTCCGCCTGCGCCTGTGCGATGGTCGCTCCCGGAGCCAGCCGCGCATACAGCCGGCAACACTGGTTCTCCCTGTCTCGAAACCAATTCGCACCCGGATGAATCATCGGTTCGGAACGCAGGGGCAGCCAGAAGTCAGGCGCGTCCACATTCGTTCCCACAAAGTTGTGTGGAGTAATGCCCACGATGGTGAATGGAATCCCATTCAGCCGGATTGTCTTTCCCAGCACCGCGGGATCGCCGCCAAAACGCTTCTGCCAGTAGTTCTCGCTGATCAGCGCCAAAAGCGCCGACGCAGGCTTCGCATCGTCTCCATCCTCAAACGTGCGGCC
>Ga0182013_10009276_pt1 | contig 10387 bp, 9 predicted proteins | sample 612S2MmetaG_FD_120487 | JGI IMG/M metagenome (GOLD analysis project Ga0182013, IMG submission 120487) | Permafrost microbial communities from Stordalen Mire, Sweden - 612S2M metaG | ecosystem: Environmental > Terrestrial > Soil > Wetlands > Permafrost | place: Sweden: Stordalen | collected...
ACGTTGTTGTCGTTTTCGGCTGTGGTCCCGCCACAGCCTTCAAACTCCGCCTAGTCTCCCACCCCGCGGACGAAGACCTGTCCGCGGGGGCCCCGGTTTGGCACGATTTTCGCTCGCAACGCCGGCCGCCCCAGTAGTGTTAACAGGCCCTAGCCGGAGATTGCTCTCCGGCCGGCGGGAATGGTTGCGTAGGCGCTTCAGGCGGAGGGGATGCCCCCAGTTGCCTCCAGTTCGGCGACGTAGTCCACCACCGCTTCGCTCCAGCCGTCGATGTGCGTCCACTCGCCGTAGCCCACGCCGTTGCGGTTGCTGGCCACGTTGATGACGTAGCCCTTGCCGCGCGGAGCGGGAACGCGATCGTGCGACTGCTCGTCGGTGATGACCACCAACCTGTCCCAGGCTTCGCGGACCTCGGACTCGATCTGCTTAAGCGCGGCGCCCAGGTAAGTGCCCCCATGCTCCTGGCTCTTGTCAAGAGCGTCGCGCAGCGCCATTCCGCGCCGCGACGGCACCCGCACAGCCGACTGGGAGAAGGTGTAAATGGTCACCTTTTCCGCAATCTCCCGCAGCAGAATGGCCAGCCCGTAAGCGGCATCGGTGCGGCGCATCTCCGAGCGGCCGGAGATGGTTGCCTCCATGGAGCCGGAGACATCCACGAGCAGCAACGTATGACCGGCAAGCTTCCCTGCCCGGCCTTCAAGGGCGCGGAACATGGCGGCTTCCAGCGCTTCCTCCCACTGCGGCGCGTTGCGCGCGGCTGCCAGGAAACGGAAGGGCAAAACCCTGTCCGTCTTCAATTCGGCGAGAGCGGCAGTCACCAACTCATCGCTGACGCCGGCCGTGTGCAGGTTGCGCAGGTTGCGCAAAAGGGCGAGCGCGCCCAGCTTGCGCTCGGCCAGCAGCCGCTTCCAAACAGCCCGCTTGTCGGAACCTTCACCGTGCCCGGCAGCCGAGAGCGCAACCTCCCAGGTGTCGGGCGTGGCCAGCTCGTTTTCGGCGAGGCGCTTCCACAGCGCGGCCTGCGCCTCGTCCACCGGGCGCGCGTGCGAGAGAAAGAGCACGTCGCGCAGGCGAACCGCTCCGGCCCGATCGTACTTGGCCAACGCGTACTCGTCGAACTTGGCGAACGCAGCGGCAAGACCCTTCTTAACCTGCGCAGAGAGCGGCTGACGCCCGCCGGCCCAGTAGATGGCGACAAACTCCGAAAGCTCATCAGCGCGCTGAATCACGCGCGCAAGAGTATCGGCCACCAGGGCGCGATGCGTGGTATGGCGCGCCATCTCGCGCACCAGAAGCAGCGGCGCATGGCGCAGCTTCATCCTTTCGCGCGCCTCGACGGCCAGCGCGGCCACCCGCTCCGCAGCAACCTGCGGAACCAGTTCCTGGATGCGGCCGGCAATCTGCACGCCGTCCTCGTAGAACTCACCCTCCCACAACATGCAGGAGAGTACGCTGCGCCGCAGCGACTGCTCGGCAGTGATGACCTTGGCCGGCGCTCCCTCGTGGGTGCGCGGGCGCGGCTTCTGCTTGAAGATGTTCAGGCGCATAATGCGCCTCCTTTCAAAAAAACTGCTGCCGGGGAAAAGTCGGATACGGACTGTGTGATGCGAGCTACACCAGAGTACTCCCTGGAGGCAGGAATCGAACCTGCACCTCCGCTGAAAGCGGCGCTCTGCCGTTGATGAACCCGTGCCCTGCGCCACCGGCAGGATTTTAGTTGTGTTACGGGACGAGGACAGCTTCAAAGTCGTCTTCGTCTTCGCACTCGTCCTCGACGATCATTGGCACTCGACTAAATCCGTTCCCGCTGAAGCCCCGTATGGGCTTCCTCCGGGTCTCATTGAGAGTCAATGCCAGTTTTTGCATCTGATCCCAATTCGGCCGGTTGCGGTCCTGATAATCGGTACACTCATACACTGTAAACGGCAACACTCGCGAAGGATGAGAGTTGTTGCAGATCGCCAGCACATCGGATTCGCGATACCCTACCGTGTATTGCCCGTTGCTGCAACTGCGGCAAAGGTGTTCATTGCCCGTCGGAGTTCCGTTCTTCACATTCAATTTGCTCATGACCATTGGATTTCTATCCGGGCCAGCCGGAGGTTATTTGACCGGGGAACAAGCGGCAGCGGAACATTGGCGAATGTCCTGGCTTGAACGACGCGAATTGCAATCGCGGCGGGATTCGAACCCGCATTCTTCGCTCCGAAGTATCTGTTGCCTACGCCACCGGTCAGGGTGGTTTTTTTGTGCGCCCATCAAGAACAACGCCCATGGAGATTTTGACCGGGGAACAAGCGGTAGCGGGTTTTTTCCGACGCTCTGCCACTGAGCTACTGGAACTTGCGTTCCGGGCGGGACTCGAACCCGCGCGCTTCGGCTTGAGAAGTATCCGCGACCTACGCCACCGGCCAAGGTGGATGCTTTGGCGCGCTCATCGGCAGCGCCGGTTTAAAGTTTGACCGGGGAACAAGCGGCGACGGCATGTTGCTCTTTGCTCTACCCACTGAGCTACCGGAGTTTGCGCTCCGGACGGGACTCGAACCCGCGACCGAAGTAACCGTTGCCAAACACCACCGGCCAAGGTGGATGCTCTACAAATGCAATTCCAAAACAACTCCGCCAGGGAATGATTGAAAAGAGTTTGAAAGGACCGTTCTCATGAAGAATCTCCACATGGAGCGGCCCGCCCACAGGGTTTCATCAACCCTGCTTTTCGTGGCAGGAAGTAACTCGTTTCTTCGCCACCGGCGCGACTTAATGTTCAGGACTAAGTTAGAGACAAAGCATACCCCTCCGCCGCAATTCACTTACCGCGGCGCGAACAGGTCGCAGGGCTGCTAACTCAGCCTAAGTTACCCCGAGGGAACAATCGAAGACAGAATCGTAGTTCGATTTACAGTCGATGAACCTGCCCCCTACACCACTCGGGAAATACCAATGTTTATGCGCTTTGCGTAAGGAGAAGGAACCGGCGATTTACCGGAAATTGACGAACAGCGCCCGGCGGCTGATGCAGCCAGGGTATGGCCGCTCCAACCTACGCATCGAGTTTTGCGTTGTGCATTTCATCGGGCGTTCTCCTACGCAGTGATAACTTTGCCATAACTTAAATATAAACGCAAGTTAATTTGGCAATTCTTGGAAAATAAGTACTTAACTTATCGATGTGAAGCGCAGTTGCCAATCCCTCCGCCGCATGGTTTACGCTGAATAAACGGGCACGGCCTTCACTCTTAGGCGCGCCCTCAAGGAGCCTCGCGTGACCTGGATGATTCTATTGATCGGACTCGGTGTGGGAGTGATCTCCGGCGTGGTGGGAATCGGCGGCGGCATTCTGTTCATTCCTGCGCTCGTTTACCTGCTAGGGATGGACCAATACAAGGCGCAAGGCACCTCGCTGGGCGCGCTGCTTGCGCCGGTGGGGCTGCTCGCCTTTCTGGAGTACTACCGCAGAGGCCACGCCGACCTGCGCGTGGCGCTGCTGCTGGCGCTTGGTTTCTTTGTGGGCGGATACTTCGGGGCCGTAGGCGCAGCGTACATTCCAGCGCTCATGCTGCGGCGCATCTTTGCGCTGACGCTGATCGCAGTGGGCGGGCAGATGCTCTTCACGCATTAGGAATGCGTGGCGATAAAGCGCAGGCGGACGTAATCGGCCGTCCAATTGCCATTTTCACCTCGCAGCGCGGGAGCCAGCAGGGCGCAGGTTTCCGCAATGACTGTCTCCCGCAACTCCTCCCGCAGGCTGTTCAGCACGCCGCTGCGAAAGGTTCTGAGCCAACCGTCCATGCCGCTTGCCGGCAGAGGCGTCGGGCGCGGCATCAGCGCGATTCGGTCCACATGGAAGCCGTGGCGGCAGAGCCGCAGGGCGTAGCTTTCCGGTGTAGGAAAGTAGTTCACCTCGTCTTCGCTGCCGGGATCGGCGTGGCGCGCGCACACCGCTCTGAAGGCCACGTTGATGGCTGCGATGTTGCCGTAGCCGCCCATTTCGGCCACAAACCTGCCGCCGGGCTTGAGCACACGCCGCACCTCATCCATCATGGCGTCCTGGCCACGCACCCAGTGGAGGACGGCGTTCGAGAAGACAGCGTCAAAGGAGGAGTCAGGGCAAGGCAGCGATTCGGCGCTGCCTTCAAGGACCTCCATTCCCCGCGAGCGGGCCGCGGCAAGCATCTCTGCCGAGGCATCGACACCCACCACGCCAGCCCCGGTTGCGGCAATACGCGCGGTCAGTTGACCGTCTCCGCATCCCAGGTCGAGGATGCGCTCGCCGGCAACGGGGTCCAGCCACTCGAGAATTTCGTCCGCCATCCCAGGCACAAATGCGGCGTTTTGCGCATAATTTTTGGGGTCCCAGGTCTGCGTCATCCGCTGCCTCCACTCTCTCAGTTTGGCGGAATGTTAGACATAAGGCAAAGTTATTTTATATTTATTCCTAATAAGTAATTGTTATACAAGAAAAAACTAGGAACGCAGCCGCCCGGCTCGCCTCAGATGGATTGCACCGGCACAAGCGTCAAATCGTCTACCAGGCCAACTTCCTTCTGCACAAAAGGCTCGCCGTAGCGCACGCCGGCCAGCAGCCCGTAGTGGCGGGCCTCGGCAAATGTGCGCTCGCGAATCTCCTCTTCGGGAACAAACAGCCCGCCCCCTGCTGCCTGATTCGCGTATTGCGAACGGTAGGCCATCAGCGCGGCGTGGCGCTGCTCGATGAAGGGCGTAATGTCCACGACAAAGCTGGGACGCACATCGGCGTAGAGGCTGGCGTAAACAATCTTGAAGGGGCGATGCGGCACCTGCGGTGCGGCCAGTGGCGCCTGCGGCGCGTTCTGAGTGGGAGTCGATGGATGCGAAATTGCAGGCGCATTGGCTAAACCGGAGAGGAAACTGGCCTCATAGCCGAGCGCGGCGGTAATCGCGTGATCCGGGTGCCGAGCCTGCCAGTAAGGCAGAATCACCACGCGAGGGCGCAGCAGCCGCAAAACACGCACAATCTTGAGGCGATTCTCGACGGTGTTCTCGACCGCGCCGTCTGGCAAGTCGAGCGCCTGGCGCCAGCCTACACCAAGGATGCGCGCGGCCTCTTGAGCTTCACTGGCGCGGTCTTTGGCGCTGCCTCGCGTCCCGGCCTCACCCTGCGTCAGGTCCAGAATAGCAGTGCGCAATCCGCGCGAGGCCATGCGCAACAGAGTCCCGCCGCACGTCTGTTCCACGTCGTCGCGATGCGCCGCAATAGCCAGCACATCGACCGCTGCAAAACCTGACGCGGAATCTGCGATTGAAGGGGGCATCGTGAATGGCTCCCAATAAGCGGCCTGCGTATGATTCGTGGTCTCCCATCCTTTTCACGGTGAAAACCGCGAAAAGGATGGGCCCAGAAGCCCTGCGCTTAATAGACGGTGTTGTTGGCGTCACTGGTGGCGTCCATGTAGACCACGTCATAGGCCGTACCGGTCACCGCCACATACTGGTTGTTAATTGCCGAGCCGTCGACGGTCGAGTAAATGTAAACTTGCCCACCCTCTACCGTGTAAATTTTGTTCAGTCCGGTAATGGCGGCAATGCCGGTGGCGTCGCCGAGATAGGGCATCAGTGTGACTGCGTTGGTAGTGGTGTTGACCATGGTCAGGCAGCCGTACGGCAAATTGTTGTTGGCGCGCTCGCCATTGGAGCAGTCTTTCATGCCAATCCACAGCGTATTGTCATCGGCTTCGATCATGCGGCTGACTGCGCCGGGTGCCCCGTCACTGATAGAAACAGGGTTCGGAACCGTGCCAGTAGAAGGCACAACCGTGTTGTTCTGCAGATTGACCGCTGTCAGATGACCGCCAAAGAAGCCGTCGGGCATCTGCTGTTGGCCCACAACGTACATTGTTGAGCTGGCGATCAGCGCATTGCTGGCGCCGCCGGGGACGGGAATGGTGCACCCGCTCGTGCTGCTGACCGTCGCGCAATTTGTGTTAAGGGCGTTTTGCGTGGGCAATGCGCCCGACTTTTGGCCGACGAGATAGATCATCGGCGCCACAGGCAACGGAGTGATCGAAGCCGCCGTCCCGCCGCACTCCGGACCGCAGTTAAGCACATACGCAGTACCGCCATCGGCGGAGAAAACTGCCTTCACCGGCCGGTTGAAGACCAGGGGCGCCCCGTAGTAATTGCCGGTCTTGTCCACGCTGTCGGGGCTCTGCGCCTGGAAGAGACACCAGCCCGGCGAGCTCTGCGGTTCGCAATCCTCCGCGGCATTGGGCCAGTTGCCCGGTCCGCCGGCGTAGGCAATGGTCTCTGCAGACGTCAGCTTTACCGGATAATAAACGTAGTTCGAGTTTTGCACGAAGGCCAAGGCCACGGAGCCGCCGGGGTTTACGCTCACGCGGTATACACCGGGAAGGCTCAGCGGGTAAGATCCCGCATTGGTGGCCGACTTGTCTACTACTGTCAGAACGTGAGATCCCTGGCTGGCGGCGAAGATATAAGTCTGGTTGCGTGTAATAAAAATGCTGGATGATGCGCCGTTGAGGCCGCTCACCGCGCTGATCGTCTTCTCACCGGCATAGTTGAGCTGTGCCAAGCTGCCGTCGCCGGAACTATAAACCGCGCCCGTCAGTTCTTCGGGCATGTTCTGGATGCTGTAGGGCAGATTTCCCGAAAACCCGGAGACGGAAAACGCCGGACCAGAGCAATTGGCGCTGTCGTACTTGCAGCGGATGTCATAGAAGGCGTCCACGATCTGCACAGAGCCGGTAGCCAGAGCGCTGGGATTCTGAAGCGCAATCAGGACGCGATTGGCCAGCCCGCTGGGCGGCAGCGCCCGGCCCGCAAAATAGGTAGTGGTGCCACAACCTGCCAGCGCGGCTGCAGCCACGAGGGCCGCGGCGGCACACATCCAAAGGTTCTTATTCTTCAAAATCCCTTACCTCGACCGAAAACGCGGAAACCCCGCGCATGATGACTGCGGCCATGGCCGCGGCGTAAACAAATTGACGGCGGCCGCCGGTGATCCGGCAGACGAAAAAAGACCGGCCCGGTACCGGCGCAACCACAGTTGATGACTCTCGAAGTATAACAAAGCAGCCTTCCTGCTGGCGCCAGGGGCTGGCGTAGCTTAACATGTCACAAGAATGCCGCATTTTACCGACATCTTTGTCAGCCGCCCGTTGCTCGCCGATGGCGCGATGGGAACCGTCATCTATGCCCGTGGCGTGTTCATCAACCGCTGCTATGACGAATTGAATCTCTCCGACCCGGGCCTGATCCTCTCTATCCATGAGGATTACCTGCAGGCCGGCGCTGAGATTATTGAAACCAACACCTTTGGCGCCAATCGTTTCCGGCTGGCCCGCCATGGTTTGGCCGACAAAGTGGCTCAAATCAACGTGGCCGGGGTTCGGCTGGCGCGCCAGGCTGTGGAGCATCTCCACGACAAGCAGGCGGGCGACGCCTGGGTGGCCGGCTCGGTGGGCCCGCTCGGTGTACGCCTGGAGCCGCTGGGCAAGACTGGCCTGGAAGAAGCCCGCGCCGCATTTGCCGAACAGATTAGTGCACTTGCCGGAGCCGGCGTGGACCTGCTGGTCATCGAGACCATGCCAGCGCTGAACGAGGCGCGCGAAGCACTGGCGGCCGCGCGCGAGGTAGCTCCTGACCTGCCTGTGTTTGCGCTGGTGACGGTGGACGACGAGAGCAACTGCCTTGACGGCGCCTCGCCCGCGCAGGCCGCGGCGCTGCTGACCGAGTGGGGAGCGAGCGCCGTAGGCGTGAACTGCTCCACCGGCCCCGCCACAGTGCTCACAGCAATTGAGGCCATGCGCTCGGCTACATCCCTGCCTCTGGTGGCCATGCCCAATGCCGGGCTGCCGCGCGCCGTCGAAGGACGCAACATTTACCTCTGCTCGCCGGAGTACATGGCCGATTTCACCCGCAAGGCGATTGCAGCCGGAGTGCAGATGGTGGGAGGATGCTGCGGCACCACGCCCAACCATATTCGCGCCATGCGTTCGGCCATGCGCGCCATCGACGCTCAGGCTCGAATCCAAGTGACCGGCGAAAAGCCCGCGCTGAGTACCGAGACGCCGCCCGCTCCACTGGGCGCGCGGTCGCGCATTGGATCACTCATCGAGCAGGGCAGCTTCATCACGCTGGTTGAAATCGTTCCCCCTCGCGGCATCTCCTGTACAGCGGAGATTGAGGGCGCTCGCATCCTGGCGCAACTGGGCGTTCACGCCATCAATGTGCCCGACTCGCCGCGCGCCTCGGCGCGCATGAGCGCACAGAGCCTGTGCATCCAGATTCAGCAGCACACCGGCATCGAGACGATTCTTCACTACACTTGCCGCGATCGCAATATTCTCAGCATTCAATCGGATCTGCTGGGCGCCTCGTCCATCGGCCTTCGCAACATCCTCTGCCTGACGGGCGATCCGCCCAAGCTCGGCAACTATCCCGACGCCACAGCAGTCTTCGACGTGGACTCAATCGGCCTGGTCAACATTGTGTACCGGCTGAACCATGGACTCGACATCGGGGCCAATGCGATTGGAGCCAGCACCAACTTCACCATCGGCGTGGCCGCCAATCCCGGCGTGCCCGACATCGAGCAGGAGCTGCGCCGCTTCAAGTACAAGGTGGACGCTGGCGGCGAGTACGCCATTACCCAGCCGGTCTTCGACCTGCGCCTGCTGGAAAATTTTCTTGACCGCATCCAGGGCTATCGGGTTCCCATTATCGCCGGCATCTGGCCGCTCACCAGCCTGCGCAACGCGGAGTTCATGAAGAACGATCTGCGCGTCTCCATGCCGGAGGAGATTCTGTTGCGCATGGCCCACTCCGGCACACCCGACGCAGCCCGCCGCGAAGGCATTCGAATCGCCCAGGAGATGCTGGAGGCTGTGCGGCCATTCGTTCAGGGCGTGCAGGTGAGCGCTCCCTTCGGCCGGTACACTGCCGCGGCCGAAGTGATTGCGTCTGTGCTGCCCAAGCCCCCTCAAGAAATCCTGCAATAAGACCTCAGGCGGGCAAACGAAATTGCCCGCCGACGTTTTTCTTGACTTTCTTTTTGAGTTGCCCCGCTCACTGCGTCCGGCAAGCGCGCTTCAACGCTAGATATTCTTCGGTAAACCAGCCCAGGGCGAGCAGCGTAATCAGAGCGATCACGACCTGCGAGATCACGCAATAGATGCACCACGCGCACAAGGCGAATTCCTCAATGGACGTAAGGCGAAGCGCAAAGCCGAGCCCGACCAGCGCCGCCAGAAGCACCAGGAACCGCTGCCGCTTGAGCGCCAGCCCGGCCAGCGCCAGGTAGCCTGCAATGCCGATCGCAGCCACTGGAATATGCGCGATCTCGGCAAACGGGCTGTGGTTTACCACGCCGCAATCCCACTTTGAGTTGATGTCGCAGGGCTGGGTCTCAGTGGAATAATGCACGCGCAACGCCAGGATGGAAACCACCACGCCGGCCAGAGCCAGTAATACGATCGAATATCGCACAATCTTCACTCAATTCTCCCTTTTCAAATTACGCAGATTATGGCGTTGGTGTCCGGCTTCGCCTTCTTTCCGATTTTACCGGCAACGCTCGGGGCGCATCGGTTAGACTTGTTTCCGAGAGCTACAGCAGCAACGGAGACCGCCATGCCGTCGTTTGAAGACTCGCTCAAGAAGCTGGAAACCATCGTCGATCAACTGGAGAAGGGCGACCTCGCCCTGGAAGATTCTCTCAAGCTCTTCGAAGAGGGCGTGGGCCTATCGGCCGCCTGCAAGACCGAGTTGGACGCCGCCGAGGGCAAGGTTCAGATGTTGGTAAAGCAGCGCGATGGTTCGCTCAAGCCCGAGCCTTTTCTTACCGAAAAGCCGTTCTAGCAACAGGGGTCAGGGAATCCTATTCTCTATTCCTATTCCCTGTACGTTCCCTTTCCCAACCTCTGCCAGCAGACCTCGTGCGATCACGAGGACGCCAAATTCAAAGCCACGCTCGAAAAATTCACCTGCATAGGGCATTGCCTCCAGCAGGTTGGGAAACTCGCTGGGCGGGAAGAGGCGCAACATGGCTTCAATCTGCTCTGGCGCTGGCGGGCTGGCTCCTTCGGGAGCGGGCCCCATCCCCACTGAGCCGCGCACCGCTGCGGCAATGATCTGCATGCCCGCGAACGCCTGGGCCGGGGACAAACCGGCATCGCGCAGAATCCCAACCAGCAACTCGACCGGACGCATGGCCACCGGCGTAGCAGGACCGTGCGCGAGCACAATGGGCAGCGCGTTGACATGTGCCAGCATCGCCTCCCGGTAAGCCAGCGCCGCAGCCAGGATGCGCTGTTCAGGCGGATCTGCCGGATGATCGACGGAGAGGTCGATTCCAGCCATCACTGCCTCCACAATAGCGTCGAGCAGCGCC
>Ga0182013_10009278_pt1 | contig 10386 bp, 4 predicted proteins | sample 612S2MmetaG_FD_120487 | JGI IMG/M metagenome (GOLD analysis project Ga0182013, IMG submission 120487) | Permafrost microbial communities from Stordalen Mire, Sweden - 612S2M metaG | ecosystem: Environmental > Terrestrial > Soil > Wetlands > Permafrost | place: Sweden: Stordalen | collected...
TCGTCACCGTTATGTTCGTTCCGGCGGTGATAGTCGCTTTGTTCAGGCCGCCAGTGGCCGTGTTCCCGATCAGCAGTTGACCATCGGTGTAAGCCGTTTGACCCGTGCCGCCGGCCGCCACGGGGACCGCTTCATAGGTGACCGTATTGCTCCCTGTGACGACCGGAACGGTGTTGGTCGATGGCGATGCGCCATAAGCGACCCCGTTCACCTTGGCGACAGTTGCCGACAGCGAACCGCTGGTCGTCACGTCCCCGCTCAAATCCCCCGCCGTCGCCGCCCCATCTGTCCCGGCGAACTTCATCAGCGCGCCGCTGGTGATCGTTCCGAAGCCTGGAAAACCGAAGCAACTATAGACGTTCGACGCATTGTAGACGCACGACAGAAAACCGAACTGCCGCAGCGTAGAAGTTGATGCGATGCCATTCAGCGTGATCCCGCTGGCGCTCAGCGTGGCGACCGCGCCGCTCTGCGTTGAAAGCAGCAACGATTGCCCCGCCGTGAGTGTGGGAAACGTCGCGGTGCCGCTGGACGACATATCATCCTGACCACCCGCGTTCCAGGATGAGAATGAACCGGCGTGAGAAGTGTCGGTGACCGGCACCGATGTTGCTATGATCGTTCCCGTCCCCGTCGCCGCCAGAGACGCACCCGTCCCGACCACCATGGCCGCCGTGGTGTTGGTGCCGGAGGCGTTCGCGGAAAACGGAAGGTTGGTGGCGTTCGTCAGGGTCAGGGACGACGGCGTGCCCCCCACACCATTGAACAGGACCGGAGCGCCAGCACTTCCGACATTCACGCCAAGCGCCGTCGCGATACCGGAACCGAGCGCATCGCAGGCCGACACGCTTCCTGTTGAATTGACCAGAAAGCACGGCGCCGTCGCGCCGAGGATCGTCGTCGTCCCCGGAGTGAACGACGTAGCGGATGCTGAAATCGTCAACGTGGCGTTCGGTGATGTTCCGCCCACGACTCCGCCCGTAACGGAGAGTTGCGTGGCGCCGATGACGGTGTGCATGCCATCGGTGAAGGTGAGGCCGGAGCCGCCACCCGACGAAGAACACCCGACCCACGCCGTGCCTGCCCAACACCACGTTGCCACGCCGTTTACCGGAAGTTCCGTTGTCTGTGCTTGCGCGGATGAAGCCCACCCGAGCGCCAGAACGGCGGACAGAAGCAACCATCGGATCATATTCATTGGGAGCACCCGACCCATGCCGAACCATTCCAACACCAGGAAGCGCGGCCATTCGACGGAAACTTATCGGTCGGGTTGCCGCTCGCCGTTGCCGTGCAACCAACCCATGCCGTCCTGTTCCAACACCAACGCGCCATACCGTTCGACGGAAAGAGTGTCGTCTGCGCCATCGCCGGAGCGGCGAGAAGCAAAAACAAAACCGTAATCCACTTCATTGCTTTGTCCCTGTCGAATTGGCCTGGTCCGCGAGAACAGCACTCCGCAACGTCGAGGCAATCCGTTTCGCGGTCATGGGGGATAACTTGTTGTTCGCCACTTTCGCCCGCATTTCGAGTGTGAATTTCGGGTTCATCAGCATTTCGCGGACCAGATCGTTCGTGGTTTCGATGCCTGCCTGACGGAGACGATGGAGCAAAACGCCGCCAAGAACACCGCCAGCCTTCGCGGCAAGTCCAATGAGACCCGTTCCACCGATGGCATGCGCGGCACTTTCAGCCAGGTTTTCGCCAATGATAGCAAACGCGGTTGTCCCTAGGCTTCCGCCATGAGCAGGAGCATTAGACTTCGCCATCCCCGCCAATTTCCGCGCCGTATCCGGCCCTGGTGACGCCTGCGCTTCCGTCGCCGCGAGTTGCCGCCGCATATCAGCGCCAACCCCATAGAGATTCTGATACCCCTGACCGCCATAGATGCGTTTCAGCACTTCGCTGTTTTTATCGAGGAAGTCACGATACGCCTTGGCGTTGAACATGCGGGCGCTGAAATCCCCTTCGGGATCGGTTGGGCGTCCTGTCCCGAATTTCCTTTCGATGTATTCCGAAGCCAGATGTTTCAGACCATCCAATACCTCGGGATTATCCCGCGCCCGAGCCAATACATCAGCCACATCGGAATTGCGTGTCGAAGCATTGAACAGTTTCCCGATTGCCTGGACGGGATCGGCGTTCCCGGTGAAATGTCCCGCCGCCTGATTGAACGCGCCGAGTTGGTCCCGTTGATCCGCCTTCGCGGTCGCGACTTCCTTTTTGTTTTCGGCTGCGATATCGGCGATTCCGCTTTTAACCTCAGCCTTAGCCGCCCCGATCCGCGCCAGATGATCGGCCGCCGCCTGCTTGTTGAAATCCGCGATGCGCTGGTTATGCGCGGCAACCGTATCGTCATAGGTCCGCTGCGCGCTTTCGACATCGCCAAGTTGTTCCCGAAGCCCAGGAAACAAATCGACGGTACGGCCTCGTTTGTCCGGACGAAGCCAGTTTTTCAGCCCCCCGGCATCGACCATCCCGTCTTCACCGATGATCCCCTTGACTCGAAGATCAGCAACCAAAGCCTCCCGCATCGCATCGACCGCCTGCGGTGCGCCGCCAACGGCTTCGATGAATTTCTGGACGCGACCCGGTTCCGTTGGTTGGCCGTTCAGGAATTGTTTGGCGACATTGGCGTTTTCGAGAGAGTATGAGCCATATGTTGGGCCGCCCTTGAGTGCGGCGCCAACCGGACCTTGCCAAAACGTCTCTTTCTTTTCGGCGTGCGCGCGCCGCGCGGCGGCGATTTTCGCGGCGTCTTCGGCGGTAATGTTTGGCGTCAGTTGCGATGCCGAAACTGGCATTTCCGCCTGTCGCGCACCCAACGGCACACCCGGCGCGCCGACTGCGTTGTGTTCGGCGTTGCGTTGAAAAACATCCTCATCCTCGGCCCGTGTTGCCTCACGGACGGCGGTTTCAGGATCAATTTTATGGACAAGGTGCATCTCGGTCGCATGCGCCATGGCCTCTGGCGACAATCGGACGCCAAGATCGGAAGCGGCCTGGTCTATATTCGCCGTGGCCATGAAGCGGTCATGCGTATCTTGCGCTGCTTGTCGCGCTTGTTGGGTGCGGACCGTTCCTTCCGCCATATCGGAGGACCGATACACAGGCGGCTCGGAATAGGCCGGATCGCGCGACCGCCAATCCTGACCAAGCGCATCCTTGAACGCATTCAGGTCCGGTGTCGGGAAACCTTCACTATGAGCCTGTTGGGCAAGATCATCGGCATACGTGCCGTTCGGGTTGATTAACCGGCCACCGCGCTGATGATGAACAACATCCAGTCCAGCACTTTTCAGATCGCCACGATCGTCCCGAACGCCACCTTTCGCGATAACCCAATCTATGAGGGACTCGGGCCGTCGAGTTGAGCCTGTAGCCGCCACTCCGCCAGTGCCCGTAACACCTCCTGGTCGTTCGCTTCCGTGGCCCGTGTTTCCACGCGGGCCAACCACGCCAGGCGTTCCGCCAGAGGAACTTGCCGCAGCGCCCGATCCACTCCCGCCTTCAGGATTTGATTCACCATACGCTTTCAACCTTTCCACGAGACCGCTATCCGAAGCGGCGGCACGATCAATCGTTTCCTCAATCGAGTTCCGCATCGCGGTTTTCAGGATGCCGAGATAGTGACCCGTGGTTGATTTTGGGTCGATCCCCTTCATCCGTAGTGAGGTGATGTCCTTGCCAAGAAATTGCAGATCACGCCCGAAATCATTGAACCGTTGCGCGGGGTCGTTCGATCCGGCGATCTTATCGACCCAGTATTTGACCGGAGCCAGTTCAGGCGGCAAATTACCCCACTGTCCCGGCCCAAACTCGCGGCGAATGGCCTGCGCCGCCTGAATGGCAGGCGTTTTGTCCACGACCAACTTATTCTCAGGATCAATCGCATCATACATCGCACTGACACGGCCCGTCGCGGCGGCCTCACGCTCAGCCAGAGGCGTCCTGATGTTCTCCCCCATGGTATCGGGATCAGTCCCGCCACCAACGCCCTCAGACGCCGCCTGGACCCGCTGCGCCGCCTGTCCGATCCCTTGCTGGCCCTCGGCATCCAACGCTGCGCGCTGTTGCTCAGTGGCACCCCTAAGACTGGCATCCAGATCGCCAAGCCGCTGATCACCCGCGGTCTGCGCCGCGTTCAACCGTTCGCCGTGCTGTTGCTCCAAGGAATCCATATACTCAGCATTTTCCGAGTTCATCCGGTCAAGCTGATCGGTGAAGAACCGGCCAACCGATGCGCCTTCGCCCGTTCCGCCAGCGCCACGAACCGCCGCGAGTTGCGCGTTGTTCTGTACATCCTGCCGCGCGACGTATTGCGGATTGTAAAGCTGTTTCGACTGATTTTCGAGTGCCTTGATATCCGGGTTCGGGGCGACCTGAGAAAGCGTCGGATCAGAACCGGGAACCGCGTTCATACGCTGATCCGCGAGGCCGTTCAGTTCCCGTTGCGCGGCGACACGATCCGCGTCCGAGATGCCCGGCGCGGCGAGTTGCGTTTCCAGTTCGCGGGCGCGAAGTTCGGCGGCGTTGGCGGCCTCGACATTGGAGAAACCTTGCGGGCCGAGCGCATCAGAGACCTGACCGAACGCGCGGGATTGTTGGTTCGGTGTCGCGGAAATCCCAGGGGCGACGACTTGTTTGCTGAATTGATTGCCATATGCGCGCCCGGCAATCTGACCACCACGAACCGCGGCCAACACACCACCAGCACCGGCCAAATTACCGGCGAGGTTCGCAACCGGCTTCAACGCATCCGGTGACTTATCCTCGGCCAGTTGACCAGCGGCACCACCACCACCCGTCGCGGCGGTAATCTCCCCGATCTGTCCCGGCGTGACGCCGCCGCTATCCGCCACCGTGCGGGCCACAGCCCCAGGAACGCCCTTGAGACCGGCACCGGCCATTCCGCCCATCGCCATGAGCGGCAGTTGCGCGATGGCACCACCGGCCGCGCCAGCTATGCGTTCGGCTTCAGTTGTCGGCTGGACGGTTTGCGGATTGACGCCAGTTAGAACACCCCATTTCTGACTGATCCAATCAGAGCCGCCAACAGGGTTTGTTATAAGCGGAACGCCGGTTCCAGGATCGGTATGCCCCGTGATGGAATTGATCGTGCGCGGGATGAGATTGAGCGCGCCCGTGACGACATCGACCGGGGCACCAACAACACCGAAGATCGCGCGGTTGGAACCGGCGGCGAAGTTGGCCTTTAGGCCCGCTCCGGCCGCCGCCTTATTGTCGGATTGCGCCGCGACCATCCCAGGAGGCGCCTGCACCCGTGGAATGCTGCTTGTCCAATCGTCCGCTTCTTTTTTAGGTGCCACCCCCGAACCTGTGGGAGGCGCGATCCCCTGCATGAATTTACCGTAGTCATCATCCGACATATTTATCATCGCACCAGAACCATCAGGCGCGGGATGCGACGGAACCATGGGATACGACGGATAAGACAACGCATCGGCTCGCGGTGGTGGAGTCGCCGAAGAATCAGGCGTCATCAGCGCCGGAGGCGGCGCAACCCTCGGTATCGCATCCATCCACGAAGCGGTATCGCCGGACATTATTGTTGCACCGCCGTTGGCGTTTCAGCGGTCGGAACGGAATACTGATGCTGCTTGATATAGTCCGGTATTCCAGGCGCGCCGGGACGTTCTGGAACCTGACCAAGCGTGCCATCAGGTAGTTTGATGTATGTTCCCGGCAAATACCGATTGAGTTCCTTTTCGCTTTTGATCGGATAAGGCGCCGTCGTGCTGATCGCGCGTCGCGCATAAAGTTGCGCCGGATATTTCGTATAGAAATCCGTATTCGCTTTCGACAAGTCTCCCTGTTTATCATAGACAGACTGCATATATTCGTGCGCGTCCGCGTTTTGTTGCGCGATTTCGTTGATGCCCGCGGACACCTTATAGAAACCGACCGGGCTGTTAATCTCACTCGGAACCGCGGAAGTCGCGTTTTCAATCGTTGACGCAGCCTGACGCGCATGCCCTTCATAATGGCTTGCAAGTTCAAAACCGGCCGTTTTTGTCTGTTTTGTCAATTCTTCCCACATACCGAGAGAGTTCGTATCAAATGCCGTTGGAAGGCCAGCGGTTCGCAAAATGTCATTGACCTTCGATGCGAAACCAAGACGCAACGGTGAAGTCGGGCCAGTGCTCAGAAATCCGGGATTTTTGTTAAGCACATCCGCCGCCTCATTCATCTGAGCGAGGATGCCTTGAGTGTTTTTCGATGAGACGTAGGAATCCGCGTCTTTCCCGGCGAAGTCCTCGTATGCCTTGTTGCGGGCATCTTGAAGATTGGGAGGTATCGCCTCAACGACCGGATTTCCTTGATCGTCCACGACCGGCGAAACAGTTGGGGGCGTCCCCTCCGGCGAACCCGGAGGCGCCGGAGAAATATGAACATATCGAACAGAACCATCCGGCATCTGTTGCTTTTCAAGCTGTGGATTTTTAATCCACTCCATGCCGTTCGGCCCCATCACATGAGCCATGCCACCGGTTCGCACATCCGTTGGAGTGTTCCCGGCCTTCGCCGCCGCCGCTGGCCCCGTTGTCAGCAGTTCCAGCCCCTTCGCCTGCAAATCCTGCGCGTTTTGCCGCAACGATTGCGGATCACCCAACGGCAAACCCGTGATATTCGACCCAATGCCGATAGCGTCCGCGCGCCGCCGCAACTGAGCGGCCTGATCCAGAAATTGCCGCCCCAAAACCGCGGCCTGGTCAGGCGTATACGACGACTGCGACGGCGCCGGGATGGGACCGCTCCCTGCCTGTGCGATCTGATAGGCACCAGGGTTTCTCGCGGCGATCCCCGGCGGCACCACATCCGCGCTCGCGACCTGCGGCCCCGCCGTTTGAGCGTCGGCCAACGGTCCGCCGTCCGCTGACGGCAACCCGTCTGGCAACCGCGCGCGCGGCCCGCTCCCGCCAAACGTCGAAGCGCGCCGAAGCACCTGTTGGGCATACATCTGGCCGTCGATGCCGTTCGCGTCTTTCTGCGGCCCGTGATACGCGGCCAGCGCCGCGCTGACCTGTGTCGGATCGTTCCAGTCTTTGACCCCGGCCGCGCTACCACGCGCCGCCAGATACTTCGCCGCCCACGCGGCTTGTTCCCCCGGCGCCGCGTCCGGAGAAATCGGCGGCACACCGTAACCAGGGTCAGCCCCGGTTGACGGTAATGTTTGCGACAGACCAAAGGCATGCGACGACCGATTGACCGACGCGGGATTCCAGGAGCCGCCCGTTTCATAATCGATCAGCCCGTGCAGCACGGCCGGAGGCACCGGCGTTCCCTCGACTGCCCCGAGCACCAACGGCGCCCTTTGATCCGGCGGCACCACGTTCTCGCTTCGCGGTCCTGGCAACGGACCAGCGGGTTGCGCTGGGCGCGACGGATCGGGACCGAGGAACTGGTCAAGCAGTTTCGGCAACATATCCGGATGTTGGAGGATGTTCTGTTGCAGTTGCGCGCGTGTGGTCGCGGCGGGAATGCCGAGCGACGTCAGGGTGTTTTGAAGCGCCGCCCCCGCCGCCTGCTGGTTATAGAGACCAGACTGCGCCTGCGTGAGCGGGATGCCGGCGAGCGCCGCCTTGGTTTGCGCGCCGAGGTAGGGGATTTCCGCCAGCGTGTGGCCCGCTTGCGCGTTGGTAAGACCCATCCCCGCCCGCGTTACCGCGTTCGCGCGATCCTGGTCCATCGTCCCCGTGATCGCCGCGCCGAGCGGGCCGGCGAGACCCGTGCCGTTTGCGAGAAACCCCTGCCCCGTCCGCGCGTTCGCCGCCTGCGCCAGATTGCCGCCGAACCGGGCAATGTCCTGCCAGGTGCCGACAGGAAGTCCGAGCATCCCTGGCGCCGATGGATCGGTGTTGAAATCGAATGGATTGGTTGTGCCGCTCATGCCGATCCAAACACGTTGCTGGCGCCTCCCGAACTGGCCGATCCAAGAATGCCCGCGAGACCCGACAGACCGCCAAATCCTTGCGCGACGCCATTCGCGGCGGGAAGAGTAACGGCCGTCGCGATGTCGTAGGGAGAGTTAGAAAGCGCGCTTTCTTGCACGTTGAGCATTTGAACTGGCCAGTTGATCTGATTGAGATACTGCTGATACGCCGCGTTGAGTTCAGATTGCCCTTGCGTTTGTTGCTGCGTGCCAGCCGTGTAAACCGCGTTCGCCCCGGCCAGGCCGGTGTTCTGCGCCGTGGTGCCAAGCGCGGAAATATCGTTTGCCCCGGTCAGCAACGTGTTCTGTTCATTGCCAATAAGATTGCCAGCGCCGAGGTTCGTTTGTTCGGCGGTGCCGACCGCGGAGAGCGCCTGGGTATATGCGTTGTTGTAGCCCGTGCCAACCGCCTGGTTGAGCGCCTGATCTCCATAATAATTTTGCAACGCCTGCGCCGCGCCCTGTCGCGCATCCCCGAAAGCATTCGCCTGCGTCGCCGTGGTGTTGATCGCCTGCTGCTGCTGACCGAGTTGAATGCCGAGGTCCGAAATCGTCGGCGCCAACGCCGCGTTGACGTAGGGCGACATATAGGACGCGACCGACGCGGGATTGGTCAGGCTTTCGGCGGTGTTCGCCGCGTTCACGACGCCTCCCGCTCCACTCAGCGCCGCCCCCGCCGTGCCACCCGCCGCGTTGACGTATGGTTGCGCCGCGCCGGCCGCGTTGACCGCCATGCCCTCGCCCTGCTGCTGCAACCCGGTCATCGGCTGGATCAGGTCGCCCTGGTAGACGGGATACGGCTGCGACCCGATGGACTGTGCGAGGGCCTGATTGTTCTGGCTTGCCTGCTGTTCAAATTCGGGGATTTGTTGCGACGACGTTACCGTATTCGACGTGCCACTGCTCCCGCTACTCATTGTAGCACCCAGCGAAACACGACGCCCTCAATCCGCGCTTCCGGTAACCGTTTCATCCACCCAGCCCTTCCGACTGCCTCGAAACCGACGCACCCATGCCGTTCCCGCCATCGATCTAACACATCAAAAAACGACTTTTCATCGAATTTCTTATCAGGACGGGAGCCAGCAAGCCAGACCCGGACGAACATGCCCACCGGATAGTCAACAAATTCCGTGGTGGCGGCTGCCTCGACCATATCACCGGACATCTGCGCCCAAAGTTGCGCGCGCATCGCCATGACCGCACGGCGCACGTCCTCGCTCGTATGCGTCGAAACCATCCGGAGCGCGGGAACGAAAAGCGCCTCGAACTGAGGCCAGAGCGGCGTCACGTTTTCGGGCATGACGCGCATCAACGTTCCGGCCGGGATATCCACGGCAGCGTTCATGAGGTGGCCGGGAAAAAGTTGTAGCCGGGACTTGCCCCGGACACCGACGCATAAGGATTATACTGCGAGAACTGCGGCGTCGTGGCGTTGCCGGTGCCGCGCGCGAGCGACGGGTTCACGGCGGGAAGCGGATTGTTGAAGCCGGACGGAAGCGCGGACACGGAATTCGGGGCGAGCGCCTGCCCGATCCCGGCGCCGAGACCCGCATAAAGCCCCGGCTTGAGTGCCGTGGAAAACCCGGTCAGACCGCCGCTAAACGGGTTCATGCTCCCGCCACCCGCCGCCCCGGCCGCGGTAGCCGATGAATTGAGGGACGGAATTGTGCTTCCAAGCAAACCCGGCGCACTACCACCCTGACCGGCGAACGCCCCGGTTTCGCTTCCGGCCTGCGCTGCTTGCGTGGCGTTCAACGCGTTGCCAATCCCAAGACCGCCAGCGTTCGCACCCGTCGCCGCGGCCGCGCCGGCCGGTGCGCCCGCATAGCCACCGATCCCTCCACCCAACGCCGCCGCCAGAACGCCGGGCGTTTGCGCGCCGCTGCTATAAGCACCGAGGCCGCCGCCAAGCGCGCCACCCGCGGCACCTCCAATCGCCGTCCCGACACCTGGAATGGCGGACCCCAGCGCCGCGCCGCCCACGGACCCCAACACCGGAAGCAACGCGCTCAGAATAGAAAACTCAGGCGCCCCCGTCGCCGGGTTGCGGCTCGCGTTCGGCGCACCGGCCGTGAACTGCGCCGGATTGATGCCCATCCGCGCGAACGCCTGCCGTAGCACCATGAGCAATTGCGGCGTCTGCATCTCCGGCGGGATCATGATCTCCCCCGGCGACACATGCGCGACCACGGAATCCCCGAACCGGCCCTGCTGGGCGAGTTGCGCCGCCTGCCCCGGTTGTGGGATTGGCGGTGGCGCGTTGCCCCCCGGCGGCATCGGCGTGGGAGCACCGCCCTGGCCAGGATTGGGCACGTTCGGCATCCCCATCGGCCCCTGCATCTGCGGGGGCACCTGCGGCGGCATGGGAGGCCGCGGCATCGCCTGCGGCGGCATACCCTGCGGCATCATCGGCGGTTGCCCTTGCGGCA
>Ga0182013_10009280_pt1 | contig 10384 bp, 10 predicted proteins | sample 612S2MmetaG_FD_120487 | JGI IMG/M metagenome (GOLD analysis project Ga0182013, IMG submission 120487) | Permafrost microbial communities from Stordalen Mire, Sweden - 612S2M metaG | ecosystem: Environmental > Terrestrial > Soil > Wetlands > Permafrost | place: Sweden: Stordalen | collected...
CATGGCTGCGGCGTTCACCTTCGGTGAAAACGCTGGGGTGACCTTCATGTCCACGCGCGTGCGGGTGAACTCCTACACCAATGTTCACGTCGTCGAGGAAACGGGCGACGGCGCTCTTCATGCGCAGGTGAAATTCGTAAAGGCGGCGGGCGGCTGTTCGGCGCCGGCCGTCAAGAACCTGGATGAGGCGGCCGCTCATCTGGGGCAGATGAAATACCGGGAATTCAAAAGCGTGGAGGCCGGCCGCCGCGAAGCCCAGATCATGATTCGCCACCCGAATAATTCCGGAATGCAGATGGATCAGCTCACGCATCTCTACATCCCCGCGCACTATATTGATAAGGTCGAAGTGCGACAGGGCGGCGATCTGATTTTCTCGATGGAAGGCGGAATTTCCCTTTCCGAGGACCCGAATTTTCGATTCAGCTACGCCCCCAATGGCGCCAAGACCATTACTGTCGAAGCCCATGACACGAAGGGGAATGTCTTCAAGCAGGAGTGGCCTATCGGCGAAGCCTCTTAGGTTTCGTCAAGGTCATCCAAGGATTGCGCGCCGCTGGCCCTTACTGTGATAGCTGATGGCCGCCGCGGTTCTCAACCGCCCCAGATCATCAGGACCAGCGCGACAAGGAGCGGCGCCGACGCCAGGACACATATGGTGGAAACGCAAAGAATGGTCTGAGCGGGCACGACTTCCCCGGTCCCCGGGACGACGTGGCTTTTTCGAACGGTCGCGAACAACATCCTAATCACCCTCCCGGAGATCGCGGGTAGTCCAGCTCTGTGTGAGGAGGCGACCCGCGACGCTACGGTCGCCGAGAAGCTTAAATGCGTTGCGCCTGCAACTGTTTCAATTTTACGGTTCCAGGGTAAAAATGAGGTTGATGCATGTGCGGCTGTTCGCCTGCGGGCGACCGCGACGGCCGGCATTTAAGCTTTTGTGCAAGAGGACCGGCGCTCAAGCGTTCCGGAACGCCGCCGCGTTAAGCAATCAGGTCTTCCCTGATCATCCGCTGTCCGCGCCGCAAGGTCTTCTAGTTTGGGGAATATTCCGTTAACGCGCCGCAGCCAGCGGCTGCCGCTTGGGCGCGCTGCGTCCCCGCGAGGCCGGATGCGCGGGCGCTTCAGTGGCGGCCTTCTCGCTGAACAGCTCCGCGAGTTTTTCGGTCATGGCTCCGCCAAGCTCCTCGGCGTCCACAATGGTGACCGCGCGGCGGTAATAGCGCGTCACGTCATGGCCGATGCCGATGGCGATAAGTTCGACCGGGGATTTCGTTTCAATGTCGAAGATGATCTGGCGCAGATGCCGTTCCAGATAATTGCCGGGGTTGACCGATAGCGTCGAGTCGTCCACCGGAGCGCCGTCCGAAATCATCATCAGGATGCGGCGCTGTTCGGGGCGCGCCAGCAGTCTGCGGTGCGCCCAGTCGAGGGCCTCGCCGTCGATGTTTTCCTTTAGCAGCCCCTCGCGCATCATCAGGCCGAGGTTTCGCCGCGCGCGGCGCCAGGGCGCGTCGGCGGCCTTGTATATAATATGCCTGATGTCGTTGAGCCGGCCGGGATTGGGTTTCTTGCCCTCGTTGATCCAGGCTTCGCGCGACTGCCCGCCTTTCCAGGCTCTGGTGGTGAAGCCGAGAATCTCGACCTTGACGCCGCAGCGCTCCAGCGTCCGCGCCAGAATATCCGCGCAGGTGGCGGCGACCGTGATCGGACGCCCGCGCATGGAGCCGGAATTGTCGAGCAGCAGGGTCACGACGGTGTCGCGGAAATCCGTGTCTTTCTCGCGCTTGAACGAGAGCGGCTGCTGTGGGTCGATAATCACGCGCGGCAGGCGCGCGGGATCGAGCATCCCCTCTTCGAGGTCGAACTCCCAGGAGCGGCTCTGCTGCGCCATCAGCCGGCGCTGGAGCCGGTTGGCGAGGCGGCCGACCACGGACGAAAGATGCAGAAGCTGCTTGTCGAGATAGGAGCGCAGCCGGTCCAGCTCCTCGGCGTCGCAAAGCTCTTCGGCGCGCACCATCTCGTCGAATTTCGTGGTGTAAGCCTTGTAGTCATTGCCGGAGCGCTCGCTTGCGGGCGTGTTGGGACGTCGGGCGTCCGAGGCCTCGTCAGCCTCGCCGCCGTCGGACTCCTCCTGCGATTCGCCATAGGGCGCGTCGGCGGATTCGGCCTCCCCTTCCTGCTGCGAATCGTCGGAGGCCATGGCCGTGTCCATTTCGGACTTGCTTTGCGCCTCGTCCTTCTGGTCCTGCTCGCTCTCGCTCTGGTCGGGGTTTTGCGGCGGCTCCTCGTTGTTTTCGTCCGTCTCTTCCTCGTTGTTCTGCTCCGGCCCCGACATGTCGAGGCTCGCGAGAAGATGCTGCACGATCTGCGCGAAGCCGCGCTGATCCTCGATCGCGCCGGAAAGCCTGTCGAGATCAGCGCTGGCCCGCTCCTCGACAAAACCCTGCCATAGATCGACGATTTTCTTCGCGTGCGGCGGCGGCGCGAGGCCGGTCAGCCGTTGTCTCGCGATAAGGGCCAGCGCCTCTTCGAGCGGCGCGTCGGCGCGGCTGCTGACGGCGTCGTAATTCGCCCTTTGATAGCGGTCGTCCAGCATGGCGGCGATATTGCTCGCGACGCCGCTCATGCGCCTCGCGCCGATCGATTCGACGCGCGCCTGCTCGATCGCGTCGAAGGCCGCGCGGCCTTCCATCGTGGTGGGCGAAAAGCGGCGGTGGATCGCGTCATTGTGGCAGGCGATGCGCAGCGCCATGGAATCGGCGCAGCCGCGCAGAATGGCGGCGTCCCTGGGCGAGAGCTTGCGCGGCGGGTCGGGGAGGCGCGCCTTGGCGCCTTCCTCGGTGGAGATGAGGGAAGGGCGCTCGGGCGCGAAGCTCACGTCGAGATCGGGCGATTTCGCCATGGCGCGCATGGCCCCTGCGACGGCGCGCTTGAAGGGCTCCTGCGGCGCGTCCTTGGATTGCGCGGGTCGGCGGTTGCTGCTCATGATTCTCGGGTGCTGTTTTTACTTTCGGCAAATATGCGGGCCGCGCTGCGTCTATGGCCTCTCGATCGCCCTGACTTGGTAACAAGGCTGAATCTCATATATGGTCAGGGCGCGCCGACATTTCTGTGCGCAATGATTACAGCGTAAGATGCATATATGCAAAAGCTCTTGAAAGACCCCTGCGGAGATTGGTCATGAGGCGCTTGTGGCGCTTGGTTTCCGGATTACCGGCGGAAAACCTGCCGGGAAGGTGAAAAAATCCCGCAAAACGATTCATTCTCCGCTTGACGTGGGCGGAAGCCGCGATTAGGTTCCGCCCACTTTCGACAGGCCGTAGTTCCACGCCGTCGCAGACGACTCGTCAGCGACACTCCGGATCTAAACGCTGTCGCCTTGCCTGTGACGCCAAACCAGTTGGTAATCATACCCTCGCCCGCAAGGGCATGGGACAGGAAGGCACGATCCCGGTTCCGCCGGGGTCCTCTGCGCTTGGAGCGCCTCGGTCAAAAGACTGAGCGCGCTCGGCTCGTTTGCGCCGCCTTAGAACGGCGCCGGCGGGTTTAAACAGAAATTCACCATTCGCTCGAAGCGAAGGAAAGCTTGATGCCGACGATCAGCCAGTTGATCCGCAAGCCGCGGCAACCGAAGACATACCGCGAGAAGTCGCGCCACATGACCGCCTGCCCGCAGAAGCGCGGCGTTTGCACGCGCGTCTATACGACCACGCCGAAGAAGCCGAATTCGGCTCTCCGCAAGGTCGCCAAGGTGCGCCTCACCAATGGTTTCGAGGTGATCGGCTATATTCCGGGCGAGGGCCACAACCTTCAGGAACACTCGGTGGTGATGATCCGCGGCGGCCGCGTCAAGGATCTTCCGGGCGTTCGCTATCACATTTTGCGCGGCGTCCTCGATACTCAGGGCGTCAAGGATCGTAAGCAGCGCCGTTCGAAGTATGGCGCGAAGCGTCCGAAGTAAGGAGCCAGGGCGATGTCGCGACGTCACAGAGCGGAAAAGCGGGAAGTCATCGAGGACGCCAAGTTCGGCGATCTCATTCTCACGAAATTCATGAACTCCATCATGTACGACGGCAAGAAGTCGGTCGCGGAAGCGATTGTCTACGGCGCCTTCGACATCATCGAGTCCAAGGCCAAGAGCGATCCTCTCGCCATATTCAAGACCGCGCTCGACAATGTCGCGCCGGCGATTGAAGTGCGGTCACGCCGCGTCGGCGGCGCCACCTATCAGGTGCCGGTCGAGGTGCGCAACGAGCGCCGTCAGGCGCTGGCGATCCGCTGGATCATCAACGCAGCCCGCGACCGCAACGACAAGACCATGGTGGATCGTCTGTCGGCCGAACTGCTGGACGCCTCCAACAATCGCGGCGCCGCCGTGAAGAAGCGCGAAGACACGCACCGGATGGCGGAAGCCAACCGCGCCTTCTCGCACTACCGCTGGTAACCGCTTTTCCGCCCTATCGAGGACGTTTCAATGCCCCGCTCCCATCCGATCGAGGACTATCGCAACTTCGGCATCATGGCCCACATCGACGCGGGCAAGACGACGACGACCGAGCGTATCCTCTATTATTCCGGCAAGAGCCACAAGATCGGCGAGGTGCATGAAGGCGCCGCGACGATGGATTGGATGGAGCAGGAGCAGGAACGCGGCATCACGATCACTTCCGCCGCGACGACGACCTTCTGGAACGGCAAGCGTCTGAACATCATCGACACTCCCGGCCACGTCGACTTCACCATTGAGGTCGAGCGTTCGCTGCGCGTGCTCGACGGCGCCGTATGCGTGCTCGACGGCAACCAGGGCGTCGAGCCCCAGACCGAGACCGTCTGGCGCCAGGCCGACAAGTACAACGTGCCGCGCATCGTGTTCGTCAACAAGATGGACAAGATCGGCGCCGACTTCTACCGCTGCGCCGAAGAGATCCAGACCCGCGTCGGCGGCCGTCCGGTCTGCGTGCAGTTGCCGATCGGCTCCGAGAGCAATTTCAAGGGGATCATCGATCTCATCCGCATGAAGGCGGTCGTCTGGGAAGACGAGGGCCTCGGCGCGAAATATCACGACGAAGAGATCCCCGCCGATATGCTCGACAAGGCGAAGGAATATCGCACGACGCTGATCGAAGCCGCGGTCGAACTCGACGACGACGCGATGGCCGCCTATCTCGATGGCGAGGAGCCCAGCGAAGAGACGCTCAAGAAGCTGATCCGCAAGGCTGTTCGCGGCATTGTGTTCCATCCGGTGTTTTGCGGCTCGGCCTTCAAGAACAAGGGCGTGCAGCCTCTGCTCGACGCCGTTGTCGACTTCCTGCCGTCGCCGATCGATCGTGAGGCGATCAAGGGCGTCGACATGGACACGGGCGCGGATATGGTCCGCAATCCGAGCGACGACGAGCCCTTCTCCATGCTTGGCTTCAAGATCATGGACGACCCTTTCGTCGGCACCATCACCTTCTGCCGCGTCTATTCCGGCAAGATCGAATCCGGCACGACCGTGCTCAATTCGACCAAGGACAAGAAAGAGCGTGTCGGCCGCATGCTGCTGATGCACGCCAATAACCGCGAAGACATCAAGGAAGCTTTCGCCGGTGACATTGTCGCTCTGGCGGGCCTCAAGGAAACCCGCACGGGCGACACGCTTTGCGACATGCAGAAGCCGGTCATCCTGGAGCGCATGGAGTTTCCCGAGCCGGTGATCGAGATCGCCATCGAGCCGAAGACCAAGGCGGACCAGGAAAAACTCGGAATCGCGCTACAGAAGCTTGCGGCCGAAGATCCCTCCTTCCGCGTGTCGACGGATTTCGAAAGCGGCCAGACCATCCTCAAGGGCATGGGCGAACTGCATCTCGACATCAAGGTCGACATTCTGAGGCGCACTTACAAGGTCGACGCCAATATCGGCGCGCCTCAGGTCGCCTATCGCGAGCGTCTGACCAAGAAGGTCGACATCGACTATACGCACAAGAAGCAGACCGGCGGCACCGGTCAGTTCGCGCGCGTCATCATCACCTTCGAGCCCAATGAGGCGGGCGCCGGGAATGTCTTCGAGTCGAAGATCGTCGGCGGCTCCGTGCCGAAGGAATATATCCCGGGCGTCGAAAAGGGCATCAACAGCGTCATGGGGTCGGGCATTCTCGCCGGCTTCCCGGTTGTCGACGTCAAGGCGACGCTGACCGACGGCGGCTTCCACGACGTCGACTCGTCGGTTCTCGCCTTCGAAATCGCGTCCCGCGCGGCCTTCCGCGAGGCTCTTCAAAAGGGCGCTTCGGTGCTGCTTGAGCCGATCATGAAGGTCGAGGTCGTGACGCCTGAAGAATATACCGGCTTCGTCATCGGCGATCTGAACTCGCGTCGCGGTCAGATCCAGGGTCAGGACATGCGCGGCAACGCGGTTGTCATCGACGCAATGGTGCCGCTGGCCAACATGTTCGGCTACGTCAATCAGTTGCGCTCCGGCACTCAGGGCCGCGCCAACTACACGATGCAATTCGATCACTACGAACAGGTGCCCGAGGCGGAATCGAAGAAGGTTCAGGCGAAATTCGCCTGAAGCTGGATCGCGCTGGGTTTTAGGAACGACTAAGGAGACTGGCCATGGCCAAGGAAAAGTTCTCACGCAACAAGCCGCATTGCAACATCGGGACGATTGGTCACGTCGACCATGGCAAGACGTCCTTGACGGCTGCGATCACGAAGGTTCTGGCCGAGTCGGGCGGAGCGACGTTCACGGCCTATGACCAGATCGACAAGGCTCCCGAGGAGCGCGCGCGCGGCATCACCATTTCGACGGCTCACGTCGAATATGAGACGAAGAACCGCCATTATGCCCACGTCGACTGCCCCGGCCACGCCGACTATGTGAAGAACATGATCACCGGCGCGGCGCAGATGGACGGCGCGATCCTGGTGGTTTCGGCCGCCGACGGCCCGATGCCGCAGACCAGAGAGCACATCCTGCTCGCCCGCCAGGTCGGCGTTCCGGCGCTGGTGGTGTTCCTGAACAAGGTCGACATGGTCGACGATCCGGAGCTTCTGGAGCTGGTCGAGCTGGAAGTGCGCGAGCTGCTTTCGAAGTATGAGTTTCCGGGCGACGACATTCCGATCACCAAGGGTTCGGCGCTGTGCGCTCTCGAGAACAAGAATCCCGAGATCGGCCATGACGCGATCCTGAAGCTGATGGAGACGGTCGACGCCTACATCCCGCAGCCTGAGCGTCCGAAGGATCAGCCCTTCCTGATGCCGGTCGAGGACGTGTTCTCGATTTCGGGCCGCGGCACGGTTGTGACGGGCCGCATCGAGCGCGGCATCATCAAGGTCGGCGAGGAAGTCGAGATCGTCGGGATCAAGCCGACGGTGAAGTCGACGGTGACCGGCGTTGAAATGTTCCGCAAGCTGCTGGATCAGGGCGAGGCGGGCGACAATGTGGGCTGCCTGCTGCGCGGCACGAAGCGCGAGGACGTGGAGCGCGGCCAGGTGCTGTGCAAGCCCGGCTCCGTCAAGCCGCACACGAAGTTCAAGGCCGAGGCCTATATTCTGACGAAGGAAGAGGGCGGCCGTCATACGCCGTTCTTCACCAACTATCGTCCGCAGTTCTACTTCCGCACGACGGACGTGACCGGCATCGTGACGCTTCCCGAGGGCGTGGAGATGGTGATGCCGGGCGACAATGTGGCGATGGAAGTGGCGCTGATCGTGCCGATCGCCATGGAGGAGAAGCTGCGCTTCGCCATCCGCGAAGGCGGCCGCACGGTCGGAGCCGGCGTGGTCGCGTCGATCATCGAGTGATTTGGACTGAATCCGGACCGCGGGGCAAGCGCCTCGCTTTCATGAATAGAGTTGCGAGCCCCGTCGGGCTCGCGATCAAGGGGCGAGCCGATTTGCTCGCGGTCCCAGGGGATCAAAGACAATGAACGGTCAGAACATCCGGATTCGCCTGAAGGCATTCGATCACCGGATTCTCGATACGTCGACGAAGGAGATCGTCTCGACGGCGAAGCGCACCGGCGCGCAAGTGCGGGGGCCGATTCCGTTGCCGACGAAGATCGAGAAGTTCACGGTGAACCGCTCGCCTCACATCGACAAGAAGTCACGCGAGCAGTTCGAAATCAGGACGCACAAGCGCGTTCTCGATATCGTCGATCCTACGCCGCAAACGGTTGACGCGCTGATGAAGCTCGATCTGGCCGCAGGCGTCGACGTCGAGATCAAGCTCTAAGACAATTTAAGGAATTCGGACGGCTCTTCACGGAGAGCGCGTCCAGCGAAGGAATTGGATCATGCGGTCGGGCGTTATCGCGCAAAAGGTCGGAATGACCCGCATCTTCACCGATGCGGGCGAACATGTGCCTGTCACGGTTCTCAAGCTCGACGGCTGCCAAGTCGTCGCGCACCGGACCCAGGAGCAGAACGGCTATACCGCCGTTCAGCTGGGCGTCGGCCGCGCCAAGGTTAAGAATGTGTCCAAGGCGGAGCGTGGCCGCTTCGCGGTGGCGAAGGTCGAGCCGAAGATGAAGCTCGCCGAGTTCCGTGTCGAGGAGGCGGATCTCCTGCCGGTCGGCGCTGAAATCACTGCGGATCATTTCGTCGTCGGTCAGTTCGTCGACGTGACGGGCACCTCGATCGGCAAGGGCTTCGCTGGTCCGATGAAGCGCTGGAACTTTGGCGGCCTCCGCGCCACACATGGCGTCTCGGTCTCGCATCGTTCGCATGGTTCGACCGGCGGCCGTCAGGATCCCGGCAAGACCTTCAAGAACAAGAAGATGGCCGGCCACATGGGCACGGATCGGGTGACGACGCAGAACCTTCGCGTCGTGCAGACCGATGTTTCCCGGGGTCTCGTGCTCGTCGAAGGCGCCGTGCCCGGCCATGCCGGCGGCTGGATTTTCGTTCGCGACGCGGTAAAGCGTGCGCTTCCGGCGGAGGCTCCCAAGCCAGGCAAGTTCCGCCTGGCGGATGCCGCCGCCCCGCAAGAAGAAAAGAAGGAGGACTGAGCCGTGAAGATCGACGTTACGTCGTTCGACGGTCAGACGGCCGGTTCGATCGAACTCTCCGACGAGGTGTTTGGCCTCGAGCCCCGCGCGGATCTGATTGCGCGTTACATCCGCTGGCAGCTCGCCAAGCGGCGCGCTGGCACGCATGCGGTCAAGAACCGCGCCGAGATCTGGCGCACCGGCAAGAAGATGTACAAGCAGAAGGGCACGGGCGGCGCTCGCCACGGGTCCGCGCGCGTGCCGCAGTTTCGCGGCGGCGGCCGGGCCTTCGGGCCGCAGGTTCGCAGCCATGAACATGAGCTCACCAAGAAGGTGAAGGCTCTGGCGCTGCGTCACGCCCTTTCCGCCAAGGTCAAGGACGGCTCTATCGTGATCTGGGAGAACGCCCAGCTTGCCGAGCCCAAGACCAAGGTGCTGAAGGCCGGGTTTGAAAAGACCGGGCTGGCGAGCGCGCTGATCATCGACGGCGCCGCGCCGCAGACGAATTTCGCCCTGGCCGCGCGCAACATCCCCATGATCGACGTGTTGCCGGTCGAGGGCGTCAATGTTTACGACATTATCCGTCGCGAGAAGCTGGTTCTGACCCGCTCTGCGGTCGATGCGCTGGAGGCGCGGCTGAAATGAGCAAGGATCCCCGCCATTACGACGTGATCGTCGCTCCGGTGATTACCGAGAAGGCGACGTTAGCGGCAGAAAATAACCAGGTCGTCTTCAAGGTCGCGCGCACCGCGACCAAGCCGCAGATCAAGGCTGCGGTCGAAGGACTTTTTGATGTCAAGGTCGAGGGCGTGAACACTCTCGTCCGCAAGGGCAAGGTCAAGGCGTTCCGCGGCATTCGCGGCAAGCAGAGCGACGTCAAGAAGGCGGTTGTGACGCTGGCCGAAGGCCACAAGATCGACGTGACGACGGGACTCTAAGGGAAGGCTCGAGGACAAGAACATGGCGCTGAAGACATTCAAGCCGGTCACGCCGAGCCTTCGCCAGCTCGTGATCGTTGACCGCAAGGATCTTTACAAGGGCAAGCCGGTCAAGACATTGACCGAAGGCCAGTCGTCGAAGGGCGGCCGCAACAACAACGGCCGCATCACGGTTCGTTTTCGCGGCGGCGGACACAAGCAGACCTATCGCATCATCGACTTCAAGCGCCGCAAGCTCGACGCGCCGGCGAAGGTGGAGCGGATCGAATATGATCCGAACCGCACGGCTTTCATCGCGCTCATCCGCTATGCCGACGGCGAACTCGCCTACATCCTCGCGCCGCAGCGTCTTACCGTGGGCGACGAGGTCGTCTCGGGCCAGCAGGTCGACGTGAAGCCGGGCAACGCCATGCCGGCGGCCAATATTCCGGTCGGCACGATCGTCCATAACGTCGAGATGAAAATCGGCAAGGG
>Ga0182013_10009291_pt1 | contig 10378 bp, 10 predicted proteins | sample 612S2MmetaG_FD_120487 | JGI IMG/M metagenome (GOLD analysis project Ga0182013, IMG submission 120487) | Permafrost microbial communities from Stordalen Mire, Sweden - 612S2M metaG | ecosystem: Environmental > Terrestrial > Soil > Wetlands > Permafrost | place: Sweden: Stordalen | collected...
ACCCTGCAACGCAACGCCGCCCAGGTAGCTGCTCTGGCCGCCCGCGCCGCCACATGGCGCGTTCCCATGCCCGAAAACAATCTTAAGCAGGCCGATGTTCTCGACGGCGCAACCCTGTTGCCCAACCCCAACGGCAGCGCCCCCGGCCAGTGGCTTGACCTCACCTGGCAGGGCTATCGCAAGCTGCTCATGCTGGTTCCTGGCCCGCCCAACGAGTGCCGTCCGCTCTTCGACGCCGAGTGCCTCACCCGCCTGCGCGAAATCCTGCCCCCGCGCCACATCGCCAAACGCACTTTGCGCGCCGCCATGATCCCCGAGTCGCAGGCCGACAAGCTGCTCGCCCCCATCTACACCGAATACAAGGACGTGGAAACCACCATCCTCGCCCACGCCGGAGACATCCAGCTCACCCTGCTCTGCACCAAATCCAATGCCGCCGCCGCCCAGCAGCGCGTCGACGAGCTGGCCGGGCGCATGGAAGAAGCCCTCGAAGACTGGCTCTACTCCACTGGCGGCGCGGCCTCCGAATCTCTGGAGCAGATCGTCCTCTACTATCTCGAACTCCGCCAATCCACCCTCGCCGTCGCCGAAAGCTGCACAGGCGGAATGATCGCCCAGCGCATCACCAGTGTTCCCGGCAGCTCGCGTTCCTTCCTCGGAGGAGCTGTCGTTTATTCCAATGAATTGAAGACCGCCTTCGCCGGCGTCCCTGCCAATCTGATCACCGAATGCGGCGCCGTCTCCCGCGAGGTAGCCGAAGCCCTCGCCTACGGCATTCGCCGCTACACCGGCGCAACCCTCGGACTCGCCGTAACCGGCATCGCCGGCCCCTCCGGCGGCACCGAACTCAAGCCAGTAGGTTTTGTCCACATCGCCCTCAGCGACGCCCAGAAAACCGAATCCATCGAGCGCACCTTCCGCGGCGACCGTCAGCGCATCCGCGAATGGACCACCCAGCAAGCCCTCGACCTTATCCGGCGTCGGCTGCGGTAGGAGTGAAGATAGCGTGGGTGCCCCACCTTCGGCGCGTCTTTGTCTTTGCGCCTAAGATGGGATATTTATACTTACAGCTTTTTATAGTCTTTCGGTTAGTCTTGCACTCACATCACGCCGCTTGCCGAACCGGCTGCACGCGAATCAGTTTCTCCCGCCTCCGCGTCTGGGCAATCTCATAAGCCGACTGCATGCGCATCAGAGTATCCATCTTCACGCCGAATGCCTTCTCAATCCGCAGTGCCATATCGCCCGACAAACCAGCCTTGGCGTTCAGCAAGCTGGACAATGCGGGCCGGGAAACGCCCAGCGCCACCGCTGCCGCCGTCACCGACAGCCCCGCGGCCTCGACAATCTCCGTCCGGATAAAATCCCCTGGATGGGGCGGATTCTTCATGGGCATAGCATTTTCTCCTCGTTTCCTAGTACCGTGACCGCATGAATTGGTAATGGCCAGAATGTAGCGCCGACCTCCTGGTCGGCTGTAGCGCGGACGTCCTCGTCCGCGCTTGTGCATAATGAATTACCAATTCATGCGGTCTAAACACTAGTGGTAATCCTCTAAATTCACGTCGCGGATTTCGAATTCGACAGCATCGATGCGAAATGTCAGCCGCAAATTGCCGGTCACGCTCAAACTCCACGTGCCTTTGAGGTCTCCGGTCAACGTGTGTGCCTTCCAGGTGGGAAGCCTCCGCAACTCCTCCGCCTCGTCCATCCCGTCCAGAAAGGCAAGCATCTTGCGCAGCTTATCTGCCGCGCTCGCCGGAACCCCTTTCGCGCTGTCTTCTTCATAAAGCCTCTTCAGACCCTTATGAACGAAGTCCCGTATCCTCATCTCAACTACTGTAGCCTGTAGCCTAACACTTGTCAATCTGAAGTTTCCGCCGCCCGGCCAGCCCTGCCGGAACGAATTCCAGCACCCCACCCCTCCATCCCCTGCAATCCTATTCCCCCAGCCTTAACCACCAATATGTGACGCCCATCACTAAAAATAAGCCCCTTTTAATGACACCATGCCCCTACAGGCCATCAGATCCATCTTTTTGCCATTCATTCCCCGCTTTCATCCATGGAGGCCCAAAAGTGAAACTAGACCCATCTGCATTCGTCGCCGACCCAGAGCTGATCCAGGCTCTCGAGAAGCATTCCACCCCTATTTCATGTGATACAGATCACGTCCTCTTCAACCAGGGCGATCATCCCAAGGGCCTCTACATTCTCGATAAGGGCGAGACCACCATCACCATGGCGTCACCCAAAGGCGAGCAGTTGATATCCATCCAGGCGCATGCCGGCTCCCTGCTCGGGCTGCCGGGGCTGATCGGCAACGAGCCTTACACGCTCACGGCCATCGCCCGCAACGGCGCGCGGCTCAGCTTTGTCCCCCGCGACGAGTTCACCAGCCTCATGCGCGCCGACCCGTTGCTCTCACTCAAAATGCTGCAAGTGCTGGCCGCCGAGCTTCGTTCCGCCCGCCAAGTTCTGTCTAACCGATAGGGGCGCTGGGACCATCCGCCGCCAGTCGCACGAATCCGCTAACTGGCTAACTGGCGATTTCCGCGAAAGCCTGCCCTGAGCGAAGTCGAAGGGCGGAAGCTAACTTGCTGCCTTATGCCATATTCGGTCAAGCCGTCTATGTGGAAAGGAACGCAGCTGGGTGCCCCATCCTTGCTGTCATCCTGAGCGGAGCGCAGCGGAGTCGAAGGACCTGCTTTTTGTATTTCTGTCGCAAGGGTGGGAAACCGCAATAGATGATTGGCCCACCGGCAACGATACGAAATTCCTGATTATGCGGAACCGAACACCGCCGCCAGCGCCTCTTCAGGCTCCGGCCGCACACGAAAATCAGCGTAAGCCTCGCTGAACAGCACCCGCCCATCGCGCCCAATCACAAAAGTAGCCGGCAACGGTAGCCGCCAACTAGCCTCGCCGTTCACAAACGGCACATTGATCAAGATGGAAAGGTAGTACTCTCTCAGGTACTCGGGCACAGTGTGCACCACGCCGAATTTTTCCGCCAGCGCGCAACCGGGATCGCTGAGCACAGGAAACGGCAGGCCATGCTGGCTCACCATGAAATCATTCTGCTGCTCGGTCTGCGGCCCAATGGCCACCATCAGTACGCCGCGCTCGCGGAGTGTGCCGTGCAGATCGCGCCAGGCCTCCAACTCCGTCACACAATAAGGGCACCACCGCCCGCGAAAAAACTTGACCACCAGCGGCCCCAGCGCCAGCATATCCGCGCTCCGCACCAGCCGGCCCCTGGCATCGTTCAGAGCAAACTCCGGCGCCCGTGCACCCACCGGCAAAATCCGCTCCTCGATTCCGCTGGCAAACAACTCCTCAACCGCCCGCTCCCCCACCGCCAGCCGCTCCGCCTGCACCAGCTCCCGCGTGCGCGCCGTAATCTCGTCGAGTTGGTCCTGGAGCGTGGTCATAAAACCTTATCGCCCAAACCGCTGTTTTCCGCCCATCCCCATTGCGCCCATGCCGCCGCGCATCATTTTTCCCGCCAGCCCGCCTTTGCCCATCTGCTTGAACATCTTGGCCATCTGCGCGTACTGCCGCAGCAGATGGTTCACGTCCTGCACCGAAGTCCCCGAGCCCGCCGCAATGCGCTTGCGCCGCGTGCCACTGATGATCTCGTGATTGCGCCGTTCCTTGAGAGTCATCGAGTTGATGATCGCCTCCAGCCGCACAAACTGCTTTTCGTCCACGCTCTTCGACGCCTGCTGCAACCCGGCGAACGGCCCCACCGACGGCAGCATCTTCAAAATGCTCTCCATCGATCCCATCTTCTTGATCTGAGCGAGCTGATCGCGGAAATCCTCCAGCGAGAAGCCGTCGCCCAGCAGAGCCTTTTTGGCAAACTCCTCGCCCTTCTTGCGGTCGATAGTCGAATCAACCTTCTCGATCAGCGACATCATGTCGCCCATGCCCAGAATGCGCCCCACAATGCGATCCGGATGAAACGGCTCGAAGGCCTCCGGCTTTTCGCCCGTGCCGATAAACTTGATCGGCTGTCCGGTCACGTGGCGAATCGACAACGCCGCGCCGCCCCGCGCGTCGCCGTCCATCTTCGTCAGCACCACACCGGTCAGGCCGAGCCGTTGATGAAACTCCGCCGCCGAGTTGACCGCGTCCTGCCCGGTCATGGCGTCGGCAATGAACAAAATCTCGCTGGGGTTGAGCAGCTTCTTCAGCCGCTCCATCTCCGTCATCAACTCTTCGTCAATGTGCAGCCGTCCGGCGGTGTCCACGATCAGCGTGTCGCAACCCATGTTGCGAGCCTCGCGCCGCGCCTCTCCAGCCAGCCGCTCCACTAGCGCCGACCCCGCGGCCTCGCCCTTCTGGTCGCCCTCGTAGAGCCGCACTTCAACGGACTTGGCCACCACCTTGAGCTGCTCGCGCGCCGCAGGGCGATAAACGTCCACCGAAACCAGCATGGGCCGGTGCCCGCCCTTCTTGAGCCATGCCGCCAGCTTGCCCGCGGTGGTGGTCTTGCCGGAGCCTTGCAACCCGGCCATCAAAATCACGCTCGGCGGCTGCGAGGCGAACTTGAAGCGCGCCGTATCCTTGCCCAGCAGCGTGATCAGCTCGTCGCGCACAATCTTGATCACCTGCTCGGAGGGCGAAAGCGCGGTCAGAACCTCAGCGCCCACGGCCTTCACGCGAATCTGCTCGATCAGAGCGGTGACCACGTTGAGGTTGACGTCGGCCTCGAGCAGCGCCACGCGAATCAAGCTCAGGGCTTCGCTGATGTTCTCTTCGGTGAGCGTGCCCTGGCCGCGAAGAACCTTGAAGGCGCGCTGCAATTTGTCTGTCAGATTTTCAAACATTAGGTCCCCATACACACGGTCTACATTCCAGTGTATCGTGGGTGCTTCGCGCCGGGTGCTGCCGCTGGGGCTTGCGGCTGGATCGATGCGGTCCCAGCAGCTTGGGCAGATTGGATATAATGGCTCACCAATACGGTTGATGAAGACTGGCGGGCATTCCATTGCGAAAGGGCATTGGAGCTGTCAATGCGGAGTATTTTCGGTCACTTTCATCTGGAGCCAGGTGAAGCGCATGAGGATTTGGATTAAATCGCTTTTGCCAGAGACAGTTTTGCGGTATCTTAGCCAAATCCGTCAGATTTGGTTCACCACCTACGCAAAGGAATCCTATTCGCAAGAGGGCGAGGACATGCTTCTTGATCGATTCCTGGAGTACAGGGAGCCTGGATTCTACGTCGATGTAGGTGCGCACCATCCAATGAGGTTTTCCAATACTTTCCGGCTCTATCGCAAGGGGTGGAGAGGTATCAATATCGATGCGAACCCTGGTAGCATGGAGATGTTCCAGCGCGTTCGTCCCAGGGACATCAATATTGAAGCCGCAGTTTCCTCTACGCATCAAGAACTGACCTATTACATATTCAACGAACCGGCGCTGAACACTTTCAAGAAGGATTTGGCCTTGGAACGTGTGGGCGGAATTTACTCGATTATCAAAGAAGTGAATATTATGACCGAGCCGCTGCGGAAACTTCTCGATCAGCATTTGCCAGCTAACACCAGTATCGATTTATTGACCATTGACGTCGAAGGTCTGGACTATGATGTGCTCTTGTCGAACGACTGGAGCCGCTATTCGCCGGAGTTCATTCTAGCGGAGTGCTTAGAGTTGTCGGCTCTGGACCATGCAAAATCGGATCCAGTTGTGAATCTTCTTTTCGAGCATCATTACACGATGGTGGCCAAGACCATGCACACCGTTTTATTCAGGCTCACGCTGCCTGATCCAACAGGAACATCAAATGAGGCGCGAATGAGGTAATTCATCGGAGCCGACCTCATTGTGAGAAATCCCAAAACTTGCCCGGATGAAACGACCGCATCTGCATGAAGAATACGGGGCGGGTCCGCGCGCTGAGCGCGTTTGCGAATACCGCCGAGATCGCTGAGGCGACGACCGTGGCGATTGCCGCGCCCATTGCCGCTATGATATGTTTCGGTCCTGGCTTCGGCTGCCTGCTCTTACCTCAGCCTATCCTATATGCTACGATGAATCGCAAGACCCCAACGGCTCCAGAGAGGCTTTCCTCATGCAGTCAGAGACATTGCAAACGCCTGTTGCGTTTTTTGTTTTCAAGAGGCCCGGCACCACTCGTCGAGTGTTCGAGGCAATTTCCAAGGTCCGGCCCACGAAATTGCTGCTTATAGCCGATGGACCAAGGCAAGACAGAGAAGGCGAGGCGGAAGCCTGCCGCCAGGCCCGCGACATCGTGGCCCGCGTCGACTGGCCGTGCGAGGTATTCCGGAATTTTTCCGAGAGCAATCTCGGCTGTGAGGATCGAATCATCAGCGGCCTGAATTGGGTGTTTTCCCTGGTCGAGGAAGCGATCATCCTGGAAGACGATTGCATGCCGGACTTGTCCTTCTTCCCCTTCTGCCAGGAATTGCTTGAAAAGTACCGCGGGGATGGAAGAATTGCTTCTATTTCTGGTAACAACTTTGTGGGAAGATACATGAGGTCTGAAGATAGCTATTATTTTTCTCGACTATGTGCCACCTGGGGATGGGCGACCTGGAGGTCCGAATGGATGCGCTACGACCGTCATCTTAGCGATTGGCCAGAGCTCAGAAGGCAGCGGATGTTAAGGGAAGTCTTCGACAACCAAGAGATTGTTAAATTTTGGACGCATATCTTCAATGCCATGCATGAAAATAGAGGTCCCAATACATGGGACTACCAGTGGGCATATACGGGTCTGATAAATAACTTGCTTACCCTGACTCCCTCCGTAAATTTGGTCACCAACATCGGATTCGGAGAAGGTGCAACTCACACCCTTAAAGAGAATCCTCGAGACATGATCCCGTCAAGTTCAATAGAGTTCCCGTTGAGGCACCCTTCCAGTTTTATTCCATTGAGCAGCCTTGACCTGCGTCGCGTTCAGAGCATGTTTCCATCAATTCCTCATCGTGTCTTGAACAAGATCCGCAGTGTTGCTGGCAGGCTCAAACGATTAGCCGGTCAGTAACATTGTGAATCTGACTCCGTTAGCTAAGGCCATGGCGCAGTTGCTTTTCAATAATGAGGACAGCGCGATTTGACAATCGCGGGGGAGAATATAAATGTTTCCATTTCCGTGTGGGGTTTCACTGTGATTCCAAGGGGGGGAGCCCAATGGCAGACAAATGCAAGGTATGCGGTGCAAAGTCGGTTTATTTTGGAGATGCAGATGTACTTAGGAAGTTGCGCGTTCAATACTTCCGTTGCCCAAGATGCGGGTTCATGCAGACCGAGACGCCATATTGGTTAGACGAGGCGTATTCCTCCGCGATTGCAAGTCAGGACGTCGGAATCATGTTTCGAAACCTGATGAATCGCGAAGTGACCTCGGCGGTTATCAACCTGCTCTTTTCAAGTACAACGAGTTGCCTCGATTTTGGCGCCGGACATGGAATGTTTGTTCGACTGATGAGAGATAAAGGCTTCAACTTCTTTTGGTCAGATCTTCACGCCTCGAATGATTACGCGCGCGGCTTCGAATGCGAGAATGGCGCGACCTATGAATTCCTGACTTCATTTGAAGTGATGGAGCACTTGGTTGATCCGATCTCTGGCCTGGAGGAGATGATGAATCTGTCGGAGAATGTTTTCGTCTCGACTTGTCTCGTACCGGAACCCGCGCCCGGACTGGCTGATTGGTGGTACTACGTGCCAATGACCGGTCAGCATATCTCCTTCTACACGAAGGAATCGCTGAATCTGTTGGCGGCCCGCTTTGGGAAACATCTATTGTCAGTAGGAACTTATCACCTCTTCACCAAAGAACCGAAAAACTCGCTACTATACCGGCTGGCCTGTCGACCCAGGCTTGCGAAAATTGTGAACTGCGGATATCGCCGCACAGGCCTGATCCAAAGCGATTTTCAGCAAATGACCAGGTAGCTATAACTGAGGGCCGCTTCAATGAAATCGCGGAGACCACACGGAGCAGCGAACTGGATTTCTTTCGAGCTGTGCGACGGTATGCGGCCGCGCAGCAGGAAAAGTTAAGAGGAGCCATTGCCAGTGCAATCAAAGAAATAACTGGCCTTCATTGATCACTCTTTTCACAAAGTGACTCGAAGCTCGGAGTTCTTTCAAGCCATCCTCCGCCGGGAATGCGATAATGCTGTTTTCCCGCCCCTCCCCCAACATTTGAAAACGCTGCGGCAATTCACACATTCTCACCTCAACGACGAGGATGAATGTTCTTGCTACCAGCCGGAGGTCCGCGCAATTCCATAGCGCGTTGCGTAAGCGACCATGCCTGGCACTCAGGCTCGCTGGACGAGGGACGACCTCAATCCCTCCGCTGCTCCTGTCATGAAGCAGGTCAGCGTAGAGCTGCGCTCGACTTCCGCGCTGTGTTCACCGCTGGCACCCGCCTATTCCGCCGGCGCAATCAGGTACTGCTCCAGCTTGCCGTCGGGATAGGTGTAGGTCGTCAGCCTCAGCCGCTTGCCGGGATACACAATCAGGAAGCTGCGAAAGGTCATGCCGCCGCGCAGTTCACTGACGTTCTGCTGGAAGCTGAGCGGCTCGCCTAGCGGCGCCAGGCTCTGGCGGAAGTCGGCCACGGCCTCGGCGGTAAAGTAGTCGCTTAAATTCGGCGCCAGCAGGCTCCGGTCAATGCGCCCCTGTTGCAAATCGCGGAAAATCGCGACCGCCTGTTTTTCGGCGTCCGCCGGCGGGAACTCCGCCACCATCGGCGCAGCCAGACGCGCAATCGTCGCGGCCGCGCCCACGGCGTCCTGGTTGGTCAGCACCGCTACGGCCACGCCATCATCCACCAGCACGATATTCTCCGCAACAAAACCGGAGACCTCGCCGCCATGCTCAATCGAGCGATGGCCGTCGCGGTCCTTCACGTCCACGCCAAGCCCGTACTGCGTTCCCTTGCCGTCCTTCAGCTTCACCTCGGTGAACATCTGCTTGTAGCTCTCCGGCTTGAGCACCGTCTGCGCAATCAGACTCTCGTCCCACAGCGCCAGGTCGTGCGCCGTCATGGCCAGCTCGCCCGCCGCGAACATCCATCCGCGTCCCTCCTTGGGCGCAGGACGCAGCGGACCGAGAGCGTTGCGATAATACGGCGTGGCGTCGTCTTCAGTCAGCTTCACCTCGTCCGAGTTCCACACCGACTGCATCCCCAGCGGCCGGAAGATGTGCGCGGTGAGAAACTCCATGTACGGCCGGCCCGTAACCTGCTCCACGATGCGCCCGGCAATCACGAAGTTGGTGTTCGAATACTGCCACTGCGTTCCCGGCTCAAAGTCCAGCGGCTTCTTGCCCCACGTGTCGATGATCTGCTGCGCCGTCTCGTCGTGGTTCATGGTGGTCATCACGTAATCCTCCGGCCAGTAGTCCTGGTAGCCGGAGGTGTGCGAGAGAATCTGCCGGATGGTCACCTCGCCGCCGCGCGTGAGGCCGGGAACGTACTTGCCCACCGCATCGTCCAACGCGAGCTTGCCCTCCTCCTGTAGCAGCAGAATCGCCGCGGCGGTAAATTGCTTGGAGATCGACCCAATCGAGTAGCGCATCTCCGGCGTGGCGGCCACTGCGGGAGCCGTACCCGTAGCCAGCCGCGCTTTGCCGTAGGCGTGGGTGTACGCCAGCTTGCCGCCCTTCACCACGGCCACCGAGGCCGACGGCACGCCAGTCTGTTCCAGCACTTGTGCGGCAATCCGGTCAACCCTGTTTTGGAGAGCCGGGGTCCCCACGGACAGGTCTTTGTCCGTGGGGTGCAGAGCCGGGGTCCCCACGGACAGGTCTTTGTCCGTGGGGTGGAGAGCCGGATCAAGCGCATTCATCGTCTGCGCCCGCGCCACCACCGATGCCAGTGCCAGCACCATCAAGCCCGTGCAAACCAACATGTTCTTCAGTTCTCTCATCGTCCCCATTCTCCTTTGCATCCTGGCGCGCTCACAGTACCGACACCGATAAAGGTATCAGGCCTCCCTCACAGATTGCTTTGGGCTGTTTATAAAGCGCGTTTTCCGGAATTCAAAGATATTTCTGATGCAATCAGGCAAAAGTACAGTAAACTAGTTTGTAAACTAGTTGATTCACTGAACGATCAGGCTGGAGGAATCATGCCGGTAGTCGAGACCACCTACACCGAAATCGGCGCCTTTGACGCCAAGACTAAGCTCTCTGAGATTCTGCGTAAAGTCGAGCAGGGAGAGCGGTTTACCATCACTCTGCGGGGGCGCGCTGTGGCAGACATTGTGCCCAGCCAACTCAAGAATCGAGAGCGCGTGGCTGAAGCTGTGCGCCGGCTCTTGGCCATGCCGAAAATCGAGGGCATCCCGCCGGAAACCGTCAAGGCGTGGATTGAGGAAGGCCG
>Ga0182013_10009293_pt1 | contig 10377 bp, 7 predicted proteins | sample 612S2MmetaG_FD_120487 | JGI IMG/M metagenome (GOLD analysis project Ga0182013, IMG submission 120487) | Permafrost microbial communities from Stordalen Mire, Sweden - 612S2M metaG | ecosystem: Environmental > Terrestrial > Soil > Wetlands > Permafrost | place: Sweden: Stordalen | collected...
GTTCTGCGACACTGCAGGGCGAACGCCGATGGTGAGGCTGGCGAATACAAGCAGAAGGATGATCCTGCCGGGTGGCAGTGTGGTGCGGGTCATCGCCGGGTTTCCTTCCAGATGCGCGGTGCGCAGCGGATACAAGTGTAAGCGATGGGGGGGATCGGTGGTCTGAGCGCTTCTAATCGTGTTGGTCGGCTTGGAGCCACCGCAGCGGGTAACACAGCCGTCGCGATGAAGAAAGTTCAATTCACGTCGCTTTGCACCCAAACATGAAAACAGCCGAAGATCGTGTCATCCGGCTGTCTCTGTGCGGTCGTGCGCATTGTGATCAGTTCATCGGGGTAGTCCGGCTCTCGCATTCGTGAGTCGAGCAACTGCGTGCCGTCCATTTCCAGCACGATGCAATCCAGTGTGGTCGCTACCTGCTTGACGCGCTCAACGAAGTTTTCTTCGGAGCTGGCCCATGCGACGACGTTGACATATGCCCCTTTTCCGTCATCTCCGAACCGTCGAAATTCCTTACAGTTCGGATCTGCGACCAGACATGCGAGCCCAGTCCAAAGTTCCATCGCCGGGTTTCCTTCCAGATGCGCGGTGCGCAGCGGATACAAGTGTAAGCGAGATTGCCGCGGAGGGGGGCGCGACGTGCGAACCGCAGGTCCTTCGACTGCGTCTTTCGCGATGCGAGAGACTTCGCTCAGGATGACAGTTTTATTGGGATTACAGAGCCGGTTGAGTGGGCGCTTCAGCGGCGGCGGAAGATTCAGCGGCGGCGGATTCATCTGTAGATTCGGCTGCGACTTTTTTCAGGCTGATGTGGTTGAGGCGGGCGGCGATGAGGCCGGCGGGGATGATGGAGAGGAAGGTGACGAAGAGCAGGAGCGCGCCGCAGGCGGTTGCGGCCTCGATGGGCGCGCCGTAGAACTCGTGCATGGCGGCGGCGGTGACGGCGATCTGGGTGAACCAGCCGATGATGGGGAGTTGCAGCGCGGAACCGCCGATGCTGGCGCCCATCAGCAGCATGGTGCGCGAGAAGGAGATGGTGGCGAGGGCTGGAGTGGCGACGAAGGCGTGCAGGGTCTGGACGTAGGCGAGGCCGATGAGCGCCCACATGGCGAGCGAGATGAGGGTGACGACGAGGAAGTCCTGCGCGGAGGAGATGGCGTTGAGGCCGTCACGAAAGCCGCGAATCTTGGTGGCGACGCTGTCGGCGATGGCGTGCGACAGCGGGTGGAGAGTAGCGTGGACCGCGGATGCGACCGCGCCTCCGGCGACGCGGATGACGACGGCGAAGATGGCGATGAGCGCGGTGCCGGCGAGCGAGACCAGGCCGGTGCGGACGAAGATCTCGTGGTGGGGAAGGTCGTGCGGCGCGAAGAGCAGGGCGGCGGAGAAGATGATGGCGGCGGCGCCGAGATCGAACATGCGCTCGATGGTGTAGACGGCGACCTGCGAGGCGATGGAGAGTTGCACCCGCTTGGCGACCAGCGCGGGACGAATGACGTCGGCGAGGCGGCCGAACAGGGCAACGGCGGTGAAGCCGATGAACTGCGGGCCGACCAGCGCGAGCGGCGAGACGCGCTTGGTGGCGGAGAGGAAGACCGACCAGCGAATGGAGCGCAGCCAGTAGGTGGAGTAGATGAGGGCAACGCCGGTGGCGATGTGGATCCAGCTAATGTCGCGCAGTTGCAGCCAGAACATCGCCCAGTCGAAGTGGATGCGGCCGCGATTGAGCCAGACGATGAGCGCCAGCACCAGCAGGAGCGTAAGCCAGACGAGGCCGTTGCGGCGTTTCATGGGGCTGATCTCCGGCGCGGAGTTGGGCTAGTTTGGGTTGGCCGCATCTGCGGCGTTTGCCACGTTTACCACGAGGGTTGGATGCAATGTGTTCGCGGCGCGCTTGCGGCGGTTGAACTCGCGGATGACGCGGGCGACGTAGGCGCGGGTCTCGGCGTAGGGCGGGATGCCGTGATAGCGGTCGACCGCGGCGGGGCCAGCGTTGTAGGCGGCGACGGCGAGGGCGAGGCCACGGGCGTCGTTGTTGGGATCGTAGCGGGTGAGGAGTTGGTCGAGATAGGCAGTGCCGCCGCCGATGTTCTCCTCGGGCAGGAAGCTGTTGTGCACGTTCAGCTGCGACGCAGTGGAAGGCATGAGCTGCATGAGGCCCTGCGCGCCTGCGCGGGAGACGGCGAAGGGATTGCCGGCGCTCTCCGCCTGGACGACGCTGGCGAGCAGATCGGCATCGATGTTGTGGGCTGCGCCGGCGCGGGCGAGCATCTGGGCCATCTCCGCGGGGGTGAGCGGGGTTAGTGAAGCAGGTCCCTCCGCTGCGCTGCGGGATGACAACAAGGAAGAAGTTGGCGGTACGGCGGGTGCAACCGGCGGCGGGTCGGGGATGGTCTCGACGCGGAGGACGGCGCTGGCGGAGACCTCGACGTAGTTGGCTTCGGCGGCAGCGGACTGGCTGGATGGGGAGGAGGGAATGAGGTAGAGCCGGACGCGGTCGCCGAGGGGCTCGCGGCGGATGCAGTCGAACTCCGCGCCGTTGCGCAGGGTGACGTGCTCGGCGGCATAGGCCGGCAAAGACGCCAGCGCGCTGACTGCCAGCATCGCCAGAGCGGGGCGGAGGATGGAGCGCCTTTTCATCGGACAGCAACCATCGTAGCCGATGCAGTGCGGCGTGGGAAGGGAACTTTAGGGGCACCGTGAAAACTATGGAGATTCTGAGCCCTTCGACTGCGCTCAGGGCCCAGAATGATGAGCGAAAGGTAGCTTGCAAGGCAAACCGAAGGTCGATCCCAGCGCAGTCATGGCTCCAGCGCCGGACGGTCGCCAGGCACTTGGTGCCGTTCTGGACGCTTTGCGTGGAGAAGAATCCGGCGTGGGTTGGAACCAAGGAGTACGGATTTCCGTTGACCTTAAGGTAAGCTTCAGACTCGCGTCGTAGTCTGAGCTTCAGCATCCGATCGTACCCCTTGACCACGTCCCCATCCATTGCGACGCTGTATGCCGAAGAGCTGAAAGCGACCATGCGCGGGCGATTCGCGTGGCTGGGCGCGGCGGTGATTCTGCTGGCGGTCGGCGGACTGGCCACGGTTGGAACCCAGGACACCTGGCTCGATGGCTACGGCATCATCGCGTACGGCCTGGTCCCGCTTGCATTCATTCCAATCGCGGCGGGGATGATTGCGAGCCCGCGCGTGAACCGGTTTGTGGAGTCCGTGTTCACTGCGCCAGTCGACCGTCGAAGCTGGCTGGCGGCGAAGGTCCTGGTCCTGGCGACGCTGGCCGCCGCATACTACATCGCGCTGGTACCCATGATGCTGGTGTACAACGCGCACGTAGGAATTCCGCCGCTGCTGCACAAGCTTCTATGGTGGACGCCCGGCCTCCTGATCGCGAGCATCGCCGCAGGCACGCTGATCGGTGTGCTGTTTATCGGCCGCAGCCTCGCCGCGCCGGTTGGTGCAGGCATGGGCGTGCTTCTCACCTTCGCGTTCCTGATGCCGCTCCAGGAACTGATGGTGGCGCGCGGCAATGGCGCGACCAGAACCGGCCATGTCACGCTGTCCAGCCCAGCGGTGCTGCTGAAGAATGCTCTGGGATTCACTCTCGCGACCAACCGGATTCCCGCGACGACAAGAATGACGTGGATCAGCTTGTTGGCCATCGTTATCGGTTCCCTGACACTTGCGGCGTGGGTGTTTCTGCGCGCGCAGGGCGTCGAGACCTGGGAGTCCACGCGCCGGCAACGCTGGACGATTGCGCTCTCAATTTTCGCGATGGTTGTGTTTCCGATTGCCTTTGCCGACACGAACTACGACAGCCCGGCGCCGCCCGTAAGCATTGCTCCTGCAATTCGCGGGCTCTCCCGCTCGGGAACGGTGGTGGCGCTGGTCGAACCTGGCGGCCCACTGCCACAGCGCTGCTGCAATTCGGTCCTGAACCGCGAGGACATGTGGCCCCTGGGCACGGACCAGCAGACGCACAGAGACCTTCTGCTGCTTCTGCCTCTCGAAGCCGGCGTCACCGTCACGGATCTGCGCACAAAGATAGCGGGTGAGGACGGGCTCCTGATCACTGCCGACGACACCGCGCTGGAGCAAGCTACGCCGCAACTGGAGACGCATCACTTTCAGAACGAGTCAGGACCGACCGCCGCGGATGGCCACCACGTTGTGAATGGATTGATTGCGCGCATCCCGATCACGCTTGACCCAACCAAGCCATGGGACATTGGCGGCGACCGCTACCCGCTGAGTATCACGGCGAGCTACGACGTTGCCGGTGAAGACAAGCCTCGGGCCTTTGGCGCGCGCGGGGCGATCGACGCCGAGGTAGCGAGCGCAATCTACCAGATGGCCCTGGCTGCGCTCTTGCTGCCGATGATCTGCTTTGGCGCCGCGCTGGTGCGCTGGAGGCAAACGCGATGAGCGCGCCCGGCCAGCAGAATGGTGCAACCGAATTTGCCGTGGAGATGGACGGCCTGACGCGGCGGTTCGACGACTTCACGGCGGTGGATGGCGTAACGCTGCGCATTCCCAAGGGACGGCTGTATGGCTTTCTCGGTCTCAATGGCGCAGGGAAGACGACCACCATCCGCATGCTGACCACGCTGCTGCCGCCCAGCGCGGGCAGCGCGAAGCTGTGGGGACACGATGTGGTGAAGGAGCCACTGGCTGTACGTGGCCTGGTCGGGCTGGTAAGCGACGAGACCAGCGAGAGTCAATCCACATGGACCGCGCGCGAATACCTTACCTACTTCGCGCGGCTGCGTCAGATCGCGGATGCTCGCGACCACGTGGAGAAGCTGCTGGATGACGTAGGACTGAATGTTGCGTTTCGCGGCAAACTGATCGGGACCTATAGCACCGGGATGAAGCGGCGCGTGGAGATTGCGCGCGCGCTGATGGGGCAACCGAAGGTGCTGTTTCTTGACGAACCGACACGCGGGCTGGATCTGCCGGCGAAGCGCGAGATGTGGAACCTGCTGCGAAGGCTGGCGATCGATGAAAACGTGACCACGTTTCTGAGCAGCCACGATTCGCACGAGATACGCAGCTTATGTGAGGAGATCAGCGTGATCTCCAAAGGCAAGCTGATCTACACGGGCGCCACGCGGGATCTGGGCGCCGATCTGGATGAGTTTGAAGAACGGCTGATTGTTCTCCTCACCCACGATGGTTCAGTTGCCGTCTAGCAGGGTGGACGGATTTCGCTGGAGGTGCCTCCGGCGGCGGGGATGTAGCCCTTCTGGGTGTAGTCCATGACCATGCGGTCGGCGGAGAAGCGCCAGCCGAGGGTGCGGATGGTGCGCTTCATGCGCTTGATCCAGCCGCGGGGCAGGCCGTCCTTGTCGCGCTGATAGAAGAGCGGGATGAGCTCGTCGCGGAGAACGCGGTAGAGGTCTTCGCCGTCGCGGCTGTCGTGGAGGTCGAGGTTGGAGTGGACGCGGCCCTGGCCGATGGCGAAGCCGTTGAGGCCGTCGTAGGCCTCGGCCCACCAGCCATCGAGCACGGAGAGGTTGAGGCCGCCGTTGAGAATGACCTTTTGCCCGCTGGTGCCGGAGGCTTCGAGCGGGCGGCGCGGATTGTTGAGCCAGACATCGACGCCCTGGACCAGATGGCGGCCGACGTTGATGTCGTAATCCTCCACGAATACGAATTTGTCGCCGAGCTCGGTGTCGTGCATCATCTCGGCGATTTGCTGGAGCACGCGTTTGCCCGGCTCGTCGTGGGGATGGGCCTTGCCGGCGAAGAGGAACTGCACGGGGCGCTTGGGGTCGTTGATCATGGCGGCGAGGCGCTGCATGTCGGCGAGCAGCAGGTTGGCGCGCTTGTAGGTGGCGAAGCGGCGGGCGAAGCCGATGGTGAGGGCGTCGGGCGAGAGGACTTTGCTGAGGCGGTGCAGCACTTCGGGAGACTCGCCGCGGCGTTCCGACTGCTCGCGCGCACGCCGGCGAACGAAGCCGAGGAGCTGGGTCTTGAGGCTGAGGTGGGTCTCCCAGAGCTCGCCATCGTCGATGTTTTCGACCTCGTCCATGTTGTGCGCGGCCCCGGCCCCGGCGAAGTTCCAGCCGACGCCGAGATGACGATCGTAGAGGCGGGCCATCTGCGGGGCGAGCCAGGAGGGAACGTGGACGCCGTTGGTGATGTGGCCGATCGGAACGGCGTCGGCGGGCTTGCCGGGATAGAGCGACCACCACATCTCGCGCGAGACCTCGCCGTGCAGCGAGGAGACGGCGTTGGCGCGGCGGGAGAGCTTGAGCCCGAGGACGGTCATGCAGAAGGTCTCCGAGTAGTCGGTGGGATAGACGCGGCCAAAGCCCATCAGGTTCTCATGGGAGATGCCGAGTTGCTCGCGCAGCGGCCCCAGGTGCTCCTCGATCAGATCGGCGGTGAAGCGGTCGTGTCCGGCGGGTACGGGAGTGTGGGTGGTGAAGATGACCTCGCGGGGAATCTGCATGGCGGCTTCGTTGAAGCCGATGCCCTCCTCGTCCATGCGATCGCGGATGGCCTCGAAGACCGCGAAGCCGCTGTGGCCCTCGTTGAGGTGGAGCACGCCGGGGGAGATGCCCATGGCCTTGAGGGCGCGGAAGCCGCCGACGCCGAGCAGCAGCTCCTGGCGGATGCGGGTTCGTCCGTCGCCGCCGTAAAGGCGGGAGGTAAGTTCGCGGTCCTCGGGGGCGTTGCCCTCGACGTTGGAGTCGAGCAGGAGCAGGTCGCAGCGACCGACGTTGGCACGCCAGACTTTGGCGCGGATGGAGCCGCCGCGGGTGTGGATCTCGATGGCGACGGGCTCGCCGTTCCTGCCGATGGCGGACTCCATGGGCAACTGGGCGATGTCGGTGCGGATGTACTCCTCGCGCTGCCACCCGGACTGGTCGAGGCGCTGCAGGAAGTATCCCTGGCCGTAGAAGAGGCCGACGCCGACGAGTGGGATATCGAGGTCGGAGGCGCTCTTGATGTGGTCTCCGGCGAGGATGCCGAGGCCGCCGGAGTAGATGGGCAGGGATTCGTGCAGGCCAAACTCGGCGGAGAAGTAGCCCACCGGGCGGGGCCGTAGGACACCGGCGTTGGCGGCGCCCCAGGTGCGGTCGGCGTTGAGGTACTCTCGCTGGCGGCGGTAACAGTAGTTGATGCGGCTGTGCAGGACCAGTTCGGTGGCGCGGCGTTCCAGCTCTTCGAGCGGGATCTCGCTGAGCAGCGAGATGGGGTTTTGGTTGAGCTGACGCCAGCGGGTGGGGTTCAGGTCGCGAAAAAGCGAGACGGTGTCCTGGTCCCAGCTCCACCAGAGGTTGCGTGCCAGGGACCAGAGTCGCTCCTGGGCGGGCCCGATGAAGCGGTCCAGGGTGCGCGCCTCGCTGACGACCGGGGCGACCTGGCCGGCCGCTTCGACCAACATGCGGATCTCGTCCTCGCGAAAGGTGCGCGGCTCCTTGGTCTGGACGATGAGGACGCCCTGCAGGATGCCACGGTCGATGAGCGGCACACCCAGGAAGGAGTGGTAGTCCTCTTCGCCGGACTCCTTGAAGAACTTGAAGCGGGGATGGTTCTTGACGTCGGCCACGGAGACGGGAAGCAACTGCTCGGCAACCAGGCCGGTCAGGCCTTCGCTGAGCGGCATGCGCAACATGCCGATGGATCGCGGATGAAGGCCGAGGGTGGCGGCCAGGACCAGGTTCGACCGGTCGGGCTCAAGCAGGTAGGCGGAGCAGACATCGGTCTTGAAGCGCGCGGCGATCAGCGCCACGACATTCATCAGCGTATCGGCGGGCTTGCCGCTCTCCCTGGTCAGGTTTGTGATCTCTTCCAGCGTGAGGAAATGTCTGGCGTCAGCTGCTGCGGAGGACTCGGTCATTGGCTTACCGTTGCCTTTCGGTGTATTTCAGAGATCATGCATCGACAGGTGTGCCCAGACTCGACGAAGGGTGAAAGGATCGCGCCCGGTCTGAATTGAGGTACTTGAAGCTGCTGAAAAGCAGGTTGGCCGAATCGGAAAAGCATCCGGTGAAGTGCTGGTGCGGGATAAAAGCGACAATACCATATCGCCGGTGAAGAACAGGGGGGCAATTTTGCGGGAAGAGGCGGTTATCGCCCGCGTTGAGGGTTATTCCTGCGCCGGGGGGCAGATTATGATGGGTGTTCTATGGGCGACGAACTTGATCCTCTTCCTTCCGTTGTCTCCGGAGCAGTTGCCCGACGTCTCACGACTCAGCAAATTGGACGTTTGGGGGAGTTGCTGGTTCAGTATGAGCTTCTGAGACACGGTATCGATTCGGCCCCGATGACTACGGACGCCGGGATTGATCTTGTTGCGTATTCAGGAGTGAAAGGGCGCTCATTCACCATCCAGGTCAAGACCAATCTATCGCCCAAACCCGGCGGCGGGAAGGGTGCTCCGGCAATCGATTGGTGGGTGAACGAGGACTGTCCTGCAGAGCTATATGCGTTGGCGGATATTTCAACCCGGCGCCTTTGGCTATTGACTAGGCAGGAGCTATCAGCGGCTGCCCAACAGCGCTCCAGCGGTCGACTCCATCTGTATATGTATACGAGTCCAGAGTCACTAGGCTATGCCCACCATGGAGATGCGCGATTCTCAGCATTTCTCTTTGAGAACCGTCTGTCCTCGCTGTTTGACTGAGCTTGAATTGGGAGGTGGTGGCCAGAGACGGGATCGAACCGCCGACGCCGGCCTTTTCAGGGCCGCGCTCTACCACTGAGCTATCTGGCCTTGGTCCAGCGGAGCGGCCGCCGATCCAAGCGTCCCGATAAGTATAGCAATCCTGTGGGCTTCCGCAAAGCTGGGCTATGCTGGTGGTCAGTCTTCGATTATGCATTGAGGGAGCCAGCATGAGATCGGTCTTCGCTGCCTGGTTGACGGTTGGGTTGGCGCTCGGTGTGGCGCTGGGAGCTACGGCGCAGAGCGGGTCCGCGGCTGGCGAGGCACGTGCGGCGCGGGCGTTCGCGGCGGCGAAGGCAGACAAGGCCAACGCGCTGGCGCTGGAGGCGCTGCTGGCGAAGATGCCCAAGGGGGCCGACCTGCATATGCACCTCTCGGGTGCGGTGTACGCGGAGACGTTTCTGAAGGATGCGGCCGAGGACAAACTATGCGTGAATCCGAAGACGCTGAGCTTTGAGAAGAGTGCGGGGCTGATCAAGGACATCCCGGTCTGCCCGGGCGGGGAGGTGGCGGCGGCGAGTGCGTTCAAGGACCAGAAGCTGTACGACGCGCTGGTCGATGCCTTCTCGATGCGCAGCTTCGTTCCGACGCCAGGAATCAGCGGACACGACCAGTTCTTCGCCACCTTCGACCGCTTCAGCGGGATCGACAAGTCCCACCAGGGAGAGTGGCTGGACGAGGTTGCAACCCGGGCGGCGCGGCAAGACGAGCAGTACCTGGAGGTGATGCAGACGCCCTCCACGGCGATCGGCGCATCGATCAAGCTGGAAAGCGAATTTGGCTGGCCTGCGCCGCCGGCAGGTGCGGTGGCCGATTCCGAGGGCGATGCGACCGGGACCTCGAAGGCAGAACTGGACGCGCTGCGGAAGAAGCTGCTGGCTGGCGGGCTGGGTGTCGAGGCGGCGCGCGAGGCGAAGGAGCTGGATGACGCGCTGGCTGCGCGCGGCCGCATCGAACACTGCGGGCAGCCGAATGCGGCGGCGGGCTGCGCAGTGAAGGTGCGCTATCTCTACCAGGTGTTGCGCGCGTTTCCGCCGCAGGTGGTGTTTGCGCAGACGCTGATTGGGTTTGAGATCGCGAGCGCGGACCCCAACGTGGTAGGGCTGAACTTGGTGCAGCCGGAGGACGCGACGATGGCGATGAGCGAGTACAACCGCCAGATGCATATGCTGGACTATCTGCACAGCGTGTATCCGTGGGTGCATATTTCGCTGCATGCAGGCGAGTTGGCGCCGGGGCTGGTGCCGCCGGAGGGGTTGACGTTCCACATCCGCGAGGCGATTGAGGTGGGGCACGCGGAGCGCATCGGGCATGGGGTGGATGCGATGTTCGAGACCGATCCGCGCGCGCTGCTGAAGGAGATGGCGGACCGGCACGTGATGGTGGAGATCAATCTGACGTCCAACGACGTGATCCTGGGCGTGGTGCCGCCACATCATCCGCTGCCGGAGTATCGCGCGGCACATGTGCCGGTGGCGCTATCGACCGACGATGAGGGCGTATCACGCATCGACCTGACCCACGAATATGTGCGGGCGGCGAGGGAGTATGGGCTTGGCTATCTCGACCTGAAGACGATGGCGCGGACCTCGCTGGAGCATAGCTTCTTGCCCGGAGAAAGCCTGTGGGAGAAGCCGGACCTTTTTGCGCGGGTGAAGCCGGCTTGCGCAGGGCAGGTGGCGGGCGCGGCTGCGCCGA
>Ga0182013_10009295_pt1 | contig 10376 bp, 6 predicted proteins | sample 612S2MmetaG_FD_120487 | JGI IMG/M metagenome (GOLD analysis project Ga0182013, IMG submission 120487) | Permafrost microbial communities from Stordalen Mire, Sweden - 612S2M metaG | ecosystem: Environmental > Terrestrial > Soil > Wetlands > Permafrost | place: Sweden: Stordalen | collected...
CCACCAACCCGGCCGGCACCACCACTGAGACCTACGACGGCGCCGGCGACTTGGCCTCGGTCACCTACGGCTCCATTGCCGCCGGTTATTCCACCCCGGCCAACGTGAGCTATACCTACAACCCGGACCAGACCCGGGCGACCATGACCGACGCCACGGGCACGACGACCTACTCCTACGACGCCATGGGCGACTTAACCTCGGAGGCGCTGGCGGCAGGGGCGGGCACGGGGCTGGCCAACCAGACGACCTCGTACGGTTACTTCAGCACCGGTGGGCTGGCGTCGGTGACCTACCCCGCCTACGGCAGTTACTCGAGCCCCGAGGTCAGCTACGACTACGACCCCACGGGGGCCATGGCGTCAGAGACCGACTGGCTCGGCAACACGGTGAGCTTCGCCCACGACGCCAGCGGCAACCAGACCGGCCAGGACAACGACGTGAGCACCTCGGCCCCCAACGGCACGAGCTCGACCAGCTGGTCTTACGACAACGCCGGCTACAACAGCGCGGCCAGCTCGGCCCTGGCCCAGACGTGCGGGGGCGCCGAGACGCTGAGCCAGTCGTTCACCGGCACCACCGGGTCACGCAACGCCGACGGCCAGGTCACCGCCTACGAGGAGAGCTACTCCGGTTCGTGCTCGGGCCAATCCAGCTACCAGCGGGCCTACAGCTACGACCCGGCCGGGCGCGTCGTCTACCAGGGCAGCGCGGCCCAGGGCTCGGCCCCCAACAACTTCGCCTACGACCCCTCAGGGGACCCGACCACCATCTCGGCCCACAGTTCGGGGGCCTTCGACACCTACACCCAGGCGTTTGACCCCGCCGGGGAAGTCCTCAGCCAAACGCCGGTCACGGGCAGCTCCGGTGCCGCCTCCAGCTATGCCTATGACACCTTGGGCGACTTGGCCTCGACGGCCGGCGGTGCGGGCTCGGGGACGATCTATGCCTACAACTCGTTGGGCCAGATGACCTCGACGTCGGGCAGCAGCGGGGCGAGCACCCTCGTCCCCGGCGACATCTACACCCTGGCCGGCTCGCCCGTGGGCACCGGGGGCCACTCAGGTGGTTCGGGCCCGGCCACTTCGGCTCTATTGGGTGAGGTCAACGACGTGGTGGCCGACGCCAACGGCAACATCTACATAGCCGACACGTCCAACAACCGGGTCCAGGAGGTGGCGGCCACCACCCACAGCCAGTGGGGCATCTCCATGACGGCCGGCGACGTCTACACCATCGCCGGCTCGGCCAGCGGCACTTCGGGGTCTTCAGGTGACGGCGGGGCCGCCACCTCGGCCCTGCTGTCGTCGCCCACCGGGGTGGCCCTGGACGCCGCCGGCAACCTGTACATCGCCGACCAGGCCAACAACCGGGCCCAGTTCGTGGCCGCGGCCACGTGCTCGTCGTCGTGCCGGTGGGGGCAATCCACCACGGCCAACGACATCTACACCATCGCCGGCACCGGCACCGCCGGGCACTCGGGCGACGGGGGAGCGGCCACCTCGGCGCGCCTCGACCTGCCCACCGGGGTGGCCCTGGACGCCGCCGGCAACCTGTACATCGCCGACCAGTACAACAACCGCGTCCAGTTCGTGGCCGCGGCCACCTGCTCGTCGTCGTGCCGGTGGGGGCAATCGAGCACCGCCAATGACATCTACACCATCGCCGGTTCGTCCTCGGGCAACGACGGGCACACCGGCGACAGCGGGGCGGCAACGGCGGCGTTGCTAAACAGCCCCGACGGGGTGACGCTGGACTCCGCCGGCAACCTGTACATCGCCGACACCGGGAACAACCGCGTCCAGTTCGTGGCCGCGGCCACCTGCTCGTCGTCGTGCCGGTGGGGGCAATCGAGCACCGCCAACGACATCTACACCATCGCCGGCTCCGCCTCGGGGACTTCGGGCTCCTCGGGCGACGGCGGGGCGGCCACCTCGGCGTTGCTCGACGGCGTGGCCGGAGTGGCGCTGGACCCCTCGGGCAACCTCTACGTCGCCGACACCGACAACAACCGCGTCCAGTTCGTGGCCGCCACCACGTGCTCGTCGTCGTGCCCCTGGGGGCTTAGTTCCACCACGGCCGACGACATCTACACCATCGCCGGGTCGGCGTCGGGGTCGAGCGGGGACTCGGTCGGGCGAGGCCCGGCCACCTCGGCCCGACTGGACACCGTTACGGGCGTGGCCCTGGACCCCTCCGGGGACCTCCTGGTCGCCAATACCTACGACTATGAGGTCCAGTTGGTACCGGCGGCCACGTGCTCGTCGGTTTGCCTGTGGGCACCTTTTGTGACCAGGGCAGCCGACATCTACACCCTGGCCGGCTCGCCTGAGGGCACCGAGGGCCACTCCGGTGATTCGGGCCCGGCCACTTCCGCGCTCATGGGTGAGGTCAACGACGTGGTCACCGACGCCAACGGGAACATCTACATAGCCGACACGTCCAACAACCGGGTCCAGGAAGTGGCAGCCACCAACCACAGCCAGTGGGGCATTTCCATGACGGCCGGCGACATCTACACCATCGCCGGCTCGGCCAGCGGCACTTCGGGGTCCTCAGGCGACGGCGGGGCGGCCACTTCGGCGCTGCTCTCCTCACCGACCGGCTTGGCCTTGGACGCCGCCGGCAACCTGTACATCGCCGACCAGGCCAACAACCGGGCCCAGTTCGTGGCCGCGGCCACGTGCTCGTCGTCGTGCCGGTGGGGGCAATCCACCACCATCGGTTACGTGTACACCATCGCCGGCACCGGAACCGCCGGGCACTCAGGCGACGGCGGGGCGGCCACCTCGGCCCACCTCGACCTGCCCACCGGCGTCGCCCTGGACGCCGCCGGCAACCTGTACATCGCCGACCAGTACAACAACCGCGTCCAGTTCGTGGCCGCAGCCACGTGCTCGTCGTCGTGCCGGTGGGGACTGTCGACCACCGCCAACGACATGTACACCATCGCCGGGTCGTCGTCGGGCACCGAAGGGCATTCGGGCGATGGTGGTGCCGCCACCTCGGCGTTGCTGAACGACCCGAGCTCGGTGGCGCTGGACTCGGCTGACAACCTGTACATCGCCGACACGGACAACAACCGGGTCCAGTTCGTGGCCGCGGCCACATGCTCGTCGTCGTGCCCGTTTGCGCTTTCCTCCACCACCGCTAACGACATCTACACCCTTGCCGGCTCGTCGAGCGGGTCGGCGGGCGGTTCGGGCGATGGCGGGGTGGCCACTTCGGCGCTGCTCTCCTCACCGACCGGCTTGGCCCTGGACTCCTCGGGCAACCTCTACGTCGCCGACTCGGGCAACAACCGGGCCCAGCTGGTGGCCGCCAGTGCGTGCTCGTCGTCGTGCCCCCTGGGGCTGTCGTCTACGACCAAGGGCGACATCTACACCGTTGCCGGTTCGGCCAGCGGCTCGGAGGGCGAATCGGGCGAAGGGGGCCTCGCCACCTCGGCGCTGCTCGACGGCGTGGCCGGTGTGGGCACGGACTCGGCCGGTGACCTCTACCTCGCCGACACGTATAATTTCGTGGTGGACGAAGTACCGGCCGCCAGCAGCTTCCTCAGCGCCACCTACACCTACAACGGTGACGGGCTGGAAGCCTCCCGCACCACCGGGGTCACCCTGTCCCAGTTCACTTGGGCAGACGCGGGCAGCTCAGCTCTCCCCGTGGTCATCTCCGACGGGGCTAACGACCACGTCTACGGGCCCGGCGGCCAACCGGTCGAACAGGTCGCCCTGGCTACCAGCACCCCTACGTACCTGACCTACACGCCGGCCAGTTCTACGTGGGTCTCGGCCAACCAGGCCGGCGACGAGGCCGGCTCCTGGGGCTACGACGCCTTCGGCACGCTCGCCTTTGGGACGCCCACATCGCCATTTGGCTACTCGGGCCAGTACCAGGACGCCACCTCGGGCTTTGTCAACGACCGGGCTCGGTGGTACCAGGCGCAGACGGGCGAGTTCACGACCCGTGACCCCGACTTCGCCGGCACTGACACTGCTTACACCTATGCCGGCGACGACCCGGTCAATGAGGATGACCCGAGCGGCCTATGGGTTGTATCTGCCGATTATCCCTACCCGCAGTATTGCTATACCTCAGCCTTCCTATGCAGCACGACCGCGTGGGCGTTCCCTAGTGAGGACCAGTTCGAGTCGGTGGCGGGATGGTACACCGAGTATGAGATGCCAGGTACCACGACTCAGCAGCAATACAGGGTGTACCCCCCGTCTGGCGCGGCTACGACATTGAACTGGAGAATTTACGACCTTTATAACGCCAAATGGAACACGGGAGCTTTCAGTACCGGGGGCCCTCCGGCGCAGGCATGGGAACTGAAGGTCGGTTATCAGACTGCGACCCAGAGGAACATCTCGCAGATCAATTTTGATGTCGAGCTCCTCCAGCGCAATGGCGTCGGTTACAGGAACGCCCTCGGGCTGCCGCCGGACATCGGTACCATCGAGTGGTGGGAGGTACCCCAGGACGGAGGGTACGCCGGCCTCAGCCCAGCTCTGGTCAATGCCCTGAACAATGCTGATACTGCGACGGCAGGGCGGTTCTTTGCAGAGATTGACTTCCCCGTTGACGGCAGCGGCCAGAAAGCGCCCAAGTCCCGGCCCATAGGACCCGTCCAGTATATGGGTGATCTTGCTTCCGCCGGTGGAGGAGGTACGCCCAACTGGTGTTGAGAAGTCAAGTCGGGTACGAGGATGACGCTGGCTCGTCACTGCGAGCAGAGCGCGGCCGGCCAGAAAGTCAGCCCGACACCGGATCGCTGTCGCCCGGCGTAGGAGAGGACCAAGGTTGAGCAAGTCGGTCGAGATATTCCTGGCCGATCGCCCCGACCTCGCTGCGGTCCTAGAACCGTTGGGCTGGCACAAGGGCGGCGAGGGGTCCACCTACGTGCTGGACGGGCCGAGCTGGCTGGCAACCGTCTGGAACGCGTCTCCGATGTCGCGGGAAGACGCCCCGCCAGGGGTCCGTAAACTCCAGCCTGATATAGCTTGGCACATTTCGGCGGGAGTAGAGGGCTCTAACGGGGGGACGAAGCCTTTCGACCGGGCTGTGCGCACACTGGCCCGGGCTGGTCACGGCGTAATGGCAGACGGAGCGCACGCATGGTCCGTGACGGGGCGTCGCCTCTTGAGGGGAATGCCGATGTCGTCCGAGACTGAGTACCTGAAGATGATGTGGTGGACCGCCGACCCACGGACGCGGACTGAGGCGGGGGCCAGGGCGTTGCTAGGTGCTCTCGAACGCTTTGTGCCCCAGGCGATCCCTCGGAGGTGGGGTCACTTCGAGCCACCGAATAAGAGCGTTGAGCAAGACGGTCTCGACGACCTGGCGCGAGAGATAGCTGGCCTGACCGCGCCGGCCCTCGGGATAACCGTGTTCGTCACGGCTGTACAGCCTCCGTTTTCCGCATTCGACGTGCGCCTCGTCGGGTGCCTCGGTGAGCGCCAGCCCTGGGAGTATGGCGTGAGGAGCTTGACGATCGAAGTCGGCGCCTCGGTCCTGGCCCAGCCAGGCTGGGGACGGCAACTCTCCAGGGGGTTCCGCGCCGTGTCGATGGAAATGCGACCCTTCTACGCCGAGGCGCGCATCGAGCGTCGCGTGAAGTGGGACCCGCACCGCGGTGGTCGTCTGGGCTCGCAGCCTCCTCCGCTCGCTGAGCAAAATTGGTTTGGATTTCCTCGTATTGCACCGCTTGCAATGGTAGTCGGACCTCCGTACACCCCTTACTGGGTAGGTCAAGGTGGTGTCAGGGATGGTGAGTTCATCTTCTACCTGGGGGAAGTTTGGCCGGAGCCACCAGTCGGTGGGATCCCCGTGGCCGCGGAACCTCTGCTCCAGGAACACGACATCAGCATAGGTCGGCGCCCTCCCAACGAGGTTCCGGCTGTTTGGCCGTTCCCTCACTGAAAAGCATTCCGTTGCGGCTGCTTGCGTTGACCCTCGCGCTCTCCGATGGGGCCAACACTACCCCCAACGTTTAGGGGAACACCGGTGGAGCAGGTCAGCTTCTCGGGGAACGCCCACCTACCTGCTCATATTTGCAGACCAATTCAATGTCTTCCCAACAACGGGTGATATTCAAGCATGCTGGATTGTTCCTCGGGTGGGGGAATGCCACTGATGCGTCCCGAATGTGAGCAAAAATTATAGCCTCGAGTGTGACCATCTATGTATACCTCAACACTCGCCGCAGGTTATTTCGGTGTCAGCCTCGGGCTCCCTGCCGAGGTCACACAAAACGTTGGTTTCTAGGGACGCAACCGGGGGTCGCGTAGGATTACCCTCACCAGTAGCTGTCGCCCGCCAGCGTGAAGGGACCACCCGAGCGCCAGCTGGAAGGGACCACCTGTCGGGGGCATCAGTGTCGGCACAGAGATGATCGCGGGTCGCGTCGGTTAGGTCAATAGCGGCGTCGGCGACGAGGTCTCGGCGCTGTTGTCCCCACCGGGCGCCCAGGCTTTTCGTGGTGCCGGTAGGACTCGCCCTCGAGCACAAGCTCGTAGGCCGCCGACTTCAGCCGGTCGATGGCGGACTGGGCCAACAGGGCATCAGAAAGCTGGCCCAGCCACTCATATGGCTCCCGGTTGGAGGTCACGATCGTAGAAGACGCCCATCAGGAAAGGTTTTGGGATGTTGCCGTAGAGGTAAGGGTGGGTTGTCTGGTAGTCGCTCAGGTGCTGCTTGTCGAGCATGTCGCTGAGGCAGGGTTCAGGGCTTTCGTGCGGCTGGTAGCAGTGCTGTGAAGAAGGACCGGCGCTGGCAGTGACAGCATGAGAGGGGCGGTGGCCGGGAAGGCGGTGTCGAAGGCGTGAGAGTGGACCGGGGCTAGGTGCTCGTTAGCGAGACGAAGCAGTGGGTGGGGCGGTCGTGTAGCGGGAAGGGTCCCGGAGATGAGAGGCTGTTGGCAGTTGCCAACAGTTGATGTCCCGCCCCGATGAGCTTTAGCCACATTTAGATGCCGAGCACCTACAAAGTGGGCGTCGTCTTCGAAGGCCTCGCCACCGAGTCGCTTGGTCCTGTTTCGAGAGCGCTCCCCGAGGCGGTCTTCAGCCAGGCCGGCGAAGTCACGACAGTGAGGGCAACGCTGCGCGCTCCCGGTCCTGCGGCCGCTGTCGCAGCGCTGGTCGAGCAGGTCGGCAAAGCGATACCGGCAGCCGTCCCGCTGCGGGCCGACCAGGACCTCGTGTCGGTGAGCGACATCGCCCAACGCCTCGGCCGCACCAGGGAGTCTATCCGGCTCCTGGTGGACGCCAAGCGTGGCCCCGGCAACTTCCCGGCCCCGGTCGGGGTCGTCGGCGATGGCATAAAGGTCTGGCCGTGGTCGGTGGTACTGGAGTGGTCCGACAAGTTCCTGGGCGTCGACCTCGGGGAGAACGGCGTTCCGCCGCTGACCGCCGCCGTGCTGGACGTAGGTTTCGCCACCCGCCGCTCACCCGAGCTGGCCGCTGCCCTAGGCCCCGGCTGGCTCGCCCCGTAGGCCCGGACGTCTGTCCTACGTCCGGCAGTGGCGGGACATCGCCACCTCTGCCCCTTACGCGCGAGGCCCCCCGCTCGGGGGGCCGAGAGCGCAAGGAGACGAACGTGAGCGGTACTAGGAGAGCGGCGGAGAGCATGCAGGTCGTGGATGGCAATGGCCCGCAGTGGAGACGGGCTCACGGCGACCCCCACGTGGTGTCGGTACCGGAAGCCGCCGCGCTGCTGGGGATCAGCAAAGACCTCGCCTACGACTTAGCCCGCCGAGGCGAGTTGCCCGGCGCTTTCCAGCTCGGGCGGCGCTGGCGGGTCAGCCTCGTCAAGCTTCGCTCTGCCGTCCACGGCACCAACGACGAGGGGGCCGGGGACGCCGGCTAGGTCACGGTCGCTGATGATCACACCCTCGCAAGTTGGCCCTGGGCGTCTGGGGCGATCGGAGCTGCGCCATCATGGCTGGGGAGCGTCGTGCACCTCCGTTGGTTCGTCGAGGTCTCGGCTGTTGAACGCGTTGTGCTGGGGGCTGACAGGGCTCGTTGCTACAACGCTCCCCACCGCCAAGTGATGAGGACGAGCATTGCGCTCGTCGCCTCAACACAGTTCCCGGTCGGCATCGCCCTTGGTTCGGCGCCTTGGCGTTGTGGCCTTCGGGGAGCGCAAGAGTGGCAAGAGGGTTGGCCTGGAGTGGCCCGGCCGGCCACCGCCGATCGGCACGCCGCCGTACCTACACGGCCGAGATCGTCACCGGGGTCAACGCGATGACATGTGAGCCGCCGTCCAAGAGTGCCATCCCGTTGACTCTCGAACTCGCCCGAGTTCGCCTGCCAAGCGGCGGCAAATGCACGGGGGGCATGAGATCCTTGTTGGTGTCCGCGTCAGCCACTTCGTCGGTCAACATGAGCTGGGTGCGAATTTCGGACCACGCCTGGTCTTGGCGGAGCCGACCCCCGGCCTTCGTTTTGCTCGTTCAGACGGCTCGGCCGGACCCCTATCCCGAATGGCCAGACCACGTCTGAAACGTCTGTGGGACGCGACTACCTCTGGGTAACTTGTTGGGTAACAACTGCCGCATTGAGGTACCGAAGCGAGCCTTTTGGAGAGCAACTCCACTCACAAAAGCCCTGCTCAGGCCTCTAGTCGCCGCCCGTGGAGACGAAGGTAGACCGATTAGCAGTGAGCCCGATTCGGCCGCTCTCGCACCTCTCCAAGTGTCCTGACCGACCAGCGTAGCCGAGCAGCTAGACCGGTGGTTGGCCGACATCGAGCCGACCCGCTCGGCCTACACCGTGAAGGAACACCGGCGCTGCATCGAGCACGACATCAAGCCGGCGCTCGAACCGGTACGCCTGGACAAGCTCACAGCCCGGCAGCTCGACGGCTTCTACCACGACCTGTTGGCTCGCGGCCTATCCCCCTCGTCTGTGCGCCGGTTCCACTCGGTGCTCCACGCCGCCCTCGACCGAGCCGTCAAGTGGGGCATGGTCCCCGTCAACCCAGCCGATCGGCCCACGCCTCCGGGGTTGACCCGTACCACGGTCTCCGCTCCCGATGTCACCGAAGTCCAGAGGCTCATTGCCGCAGCCGAGGAGCCGTCACCCATACTGGCGCTGGCGATCATCTTGGGGGCCGTGACTGGCGCCCGCCGAGGAGAGCTGTGCGCCCTGCGGTGGTCGGACGTCAACTGGCAACGCCGAGTGCTCACCATCCGCCCGTAGCCTGACCGAGATCGATGGCGTCGCCAGTGAGGGGCCCACCAAGAGCCACCAGCGCCGAGACGTCGCCCTGGACGATGCACTGCTGGGCCTCCTGACCAAGCGCCGAGCCAACCAAGAGGCCTACGCCGCAGTGGTGGGGACGACCCTGGTGACTGACCCCTTCATCCTGTCCCCCGTCGCCACCGGCGCCCGTTCGTTCATCCCCGACACGCTCACGGACTACTACATGCGCACCGCCAAACAGCTTGGCATCGCCACTCATTTTCACGAACTGCGCCACTTCGCCGCCACGACGGTTTCGGTGCCGGTACCGACGTGCGGACCGTGGCCGGCCGCCTGGGCCACGCGGACGCCTCGGTGACCCTGCGGGTCTACGCCCATGCACTCGAGGCGCGCGACCGCGATATGGCCCAGGTACTCAGCTCTGCGGTCCTCGGCACGACTTCTCAGGGCGCAGATGGGTTGATGCCACAAGTCGCTGTCGAACGTGGCGTTGGACCGGGGCACGCATAGGCCCGTCGCACGACGATGGAAGGTCGCCTTTTAGCCTCGTGCCGGCAAAGTGCCCCTCGCTCTGCGCACATTGATAACGGCGTGGGACACGATGATCGACAGATGACCGAGTTGCGCGGCCCGGTACTGAACGTCGACTGGGGACAGGCGGTGACCGACCTGGTCGGTCGTGGGTGGGCCTGCGCCCCACGCGCCCTCGCGGCCGCTGGAGCCGCCGTGGTGGCCGAAGACGACGGTCGTACATGGCATGTCGCTGGCGACGAAGGCGGTGTCCGCCAGCACGTCATCGGTTCATACAGTCCTTACGCCGATGCACTGCCGGCGGTCCGCGCAGTCGGGGACCAACTGGTCGCCGGCCTCACCTCCATAGCCCGCCAGCGAGGGCTCCCCTCCATCCCGGCGTTCAACGAGGCCACGGCTTGGGCGCTCCCGAGTTCAACGGCACGGGCAACGATGGGGTTGCAGAGGTGGGACCATTTCCCCTGGTACCGGAAGGTGAGCGTGTCAGCGGTACCGGACGGAGCAGCGGCGTTCTGGCGGCACCCACGCCACTTATTTGGCAAACCTAACGACGCCCGAGCCGTCTGATATGCGCGGATTCACTTGAGAAATCAGGGTTTGTGGGGCACGACATAAAAGATAATCTGCGAGCTCCCGGACGTC